>Ga0209958_1000288_pt1 | contig 125900 bp, 116 predicted proteins | sample ThiBio_inoc_plan_FD_183942 | JGI IMG/M metagenome (GOLD analysis project Ga0209958, IMG submission 183942) | Wastewater bioreactor microbial communities from Cape Town, South Africa - Thiocy_inoc_plan (SPAdes) | ecosystem: Engineered > Bioremediation > Thiocyanate > Unclassified | place: South... | reverse complement strand
AAGAAAGAGATGGTTGAAGCGAACTTACGTTTGGTAATTTCGATTGCGAAAAAATATACCAACCGTGGCTTGCAGTTCCTCGACTTGATTCAAGAAGGTAACATCGGTTTGATGAAAGCCGTAGACAAGTTTGAATATCGTCGTGGTTATAAATTCTCGACTTATGCAACTTGGTGGATTCGTCAGGCGATTACGCGTTCGATTGCCGACCAAGCACGTACTATTCGTATTCCAGTACACATGATTGAAACGATTAACAAGATCAATCGTGTTTCTCGTCAACTTCTTCAAGAAATGGGTCGTGAACCGACGCCTGAAGAATTGGGTGAGCGTCTGGAAATGGACGAAGTTAAAGTTCGTAAAGTACTTAAAATCGCAAAAGAACCGATTTCGATGGAAACACCGATCGGTGATGATGAAGATTCGCATCTTGGTGACTTCATTGAGGACTCGAACATCACTTCACCAGTGGATGCTGCGACCTCAGAAGGCTTAAAAGAAGCGACCCGCGAAGTACTTGAAAACTTGACTGAACGTGAAGCAAAAGTATTGAAAATGCGTTTTGGTATTGATATGCCAACCGATCATACTTTAGAAGAAGTAGGTAAACAGTTTGACGTAACCCGTGAACGTATTCGTCAGATTGAAGCAAAAGCATTGCGTAAGCTTCGTCACCCTTCTCGTTCAGAACACTTACGTTCATTCTTGGAAAACGACTAATCTTTGGGAAATCTTGTGCTAGACCAATGCATGGTATTGGTTTAGCGCAGGACTTGAAGTTCAACATTTCATCCCCATCTATGTATTAGATCAAAAGCGCCTGCACTGATGCAGGCGTTTCAAATTAAGAGGTTGCTCATGTTAGACCGCACTCCTTCTCGTGAATTGCAAGAACATCTTTGGGTTTTCCCGATGGACTATCCGATCAAATTGATTGGTAATGCAGGGGATGAACTTCGAGTGGCTGTTGTTGATATTTTGCAGAAGCACTTCCCTGAATTTGATGGCGACACAGTAAAAGTACAGCCTTCACGCACAGGTAAATACCACTCTTTAACTGCACAATTGCGCTTTGAAGAGTTGGAACAAGTTCATGCCTTATACGCTGACCTTGCAGCCTGTCCTTTAATTAAGACAGCGCTATAATCAAAAAATCCAAAATGCGAAAGTGTTTTGGATTTTTTTTCGCAAAAAACAACACCTGACTTTTTTGATAAATCCCTATATATCTGATTCAATTCATTACATAATTCATCGACTATTCAATTCAAAGCTGCCAAGGAAATTCTGTTGTAATGAGCGCTGCAAAACCGACTTTAATCATTCGTTGTTTTAATGATCTACAAGATTACACGACTCGTTTTGAAGCAATGAAAGACTTCACAACTCATCGTGATGAAACCACACCTGATGAAGTTTGGCTGCTTCAACATCAAGATGTCCTCACCCAAGGACAAGCGGGCAAGCCTGAACACATTCTGCTGCACAGCAACCTGCCGATTGTACATACTGATCGCGGTGGGCAAGTCACTTGGCATGGCAAAGGTCAGTTGGTTGCCTATTTCTTATTAGATCTGAATCGCTTGAAATGGCATGTTCGTACCTTGGTCAGTTTTGCGGAACAAGCCATGATTGATCTGCTCAAAAAATATAATATCAATGCTTATGCCAAAGCTGATGCCCCAGGCGTCTATGTGGATGAACGCAAAATTGGTTCACTCGGCTTTAAAATTCGTCGTGGCCGTAGTTATCATGGTCTTGCCCTGAATATTGACTGTGACCTCACTGGTTTTCAAACCATTAATCCATGTGGTTATGCAGGCTTAGAAATGGTGCGCTTACAGGACTTACTGGCAGATTACCCAAGCTTTGAACAGCTCTGTGCCGATTTTGTCCAGTATTTGCAAAATACCGATTTCTTTAATGACCTTGTAGTCAAATCTGAATAATTTACTTTTCAATTCTAATAAAATAAATTAGAGTAAATACTCTAAATTAGCTTTTGCATAATTTTAACAAGGGATACGCAAGTGATTTCAACCAAAGCAGTGAAGCCCACGTTGCAATTTGCCTACGTCAAACTCATGATGGATGTTGTGGGTCGTGGCCTCGTGATGGCAAGCCAAGTGGATGATGAAGTACAACAGGAAGTGTCGAAGTTTCCTGTAGGTTTTATCCTTTCAATGAATGTTTTCCCCAATGGACCTGCATTTGTTGCTCGAGTAACCGAAGAAAAACAATTAGAGCTCTTGTCCAATTACAAAGGCAAGCCTGATTTAACCATTACCTTCAAGCATTTAACCCATGCCTTTTTGGTATTTTCTTTCCAAGAAAGTACCGCACAAGCCTTTGCCAATGACCGTATGATTGCCGATGGTGATGTTTCAAGCGCCATCCGTCTGGTGCGTTGCTTGAATAAAATGGAAGCCCTGATCTTACCTAAGCTAATCGCTTCACTTGCAGTCAAACGCTACCCTGCTGAATTAACATTAAAAGAAAAATTCACGGGTGCAAAAAATATTTATCTTAAAGTCGCAAAATCATATCTCAAACGGAGCGCATAACATGGCTAAGCCTTATTACGAGTTTTTCTGTCCTGTAAAAGTCATTGCTGGTAACGCTGCCTTAGAGCATATCCCATTTGAACTTGCGACGCTTGGCGCAAAACGCCCAATGATCATTACCGATAAAGGCGTACGTGCCAATGGTTTACTCAATCCAATCGAAGCAGCATTCAGCACCACGGATGCGGTGATTGGTGCAATCTTTGATGATGTTCCACCCGATTCAAGCTTGGAAGTGGTTCGCTTAGCAGCAGAACTGTATCGCAAGCAAAAATGTGATGCGATCATTGCGATTGGCGGCGGCTCAGTCATCGACACCTCTAAAGCAACCAATATCTTGGTGTCTGAAGGTGGTGACGATTTATTGCAATATTCAGGTGCACATAACCTACCAAAACCACTGAAACCTTTCTTTGTGATTCCAACCACCTCTGGTACAGGTTCGGAAGCCACCATGGTTGCTGTCGTTTCGGATACCCAACGCAATGTCAAACTGGCTTTTGCTTCTTATTACTTGATGCCACATGCTGCGATTCTTGATCCACGCATGACCCAGACTTTGCCGCCGCATCTGACTGCCATGACAGGTATGGATGCATTGACGCACTGTGTTGAAGCCTATACCTGCTTAGCTGCTAATCCACTCAGTGATGCCTATGCTAGTGCAGGGATTAAAAAGATCAGCGAAAATCTGTTCAAAGTTTTAGACAATCCAAGCGATGCACAAGGTCGTTTAGAGCTTGCACAAGCATCCACCATGGCGGGGATTGCCTTCTCTAATTCAATGGTGGGCTTAGTTCACTCATTGGGTCATGCGCTTGGTGCAGTTGCACATCTGCCCCACGGCTTATGCATGAACTTATTCTTGCCATACGTGCTTGAATACAACAAAGAGATTAATGGCGACAAGATTGGTGAGTTACTGTTGCCACTGGCAGGTGCTGATATTTATGCCCAAACACCAGCCAGCTTACGTGCAGACAAAGCCATTGCCACGATTCTGGCGATGCGTGATCGCTTATTCAGCCTGACCAAATTGCCACGTACTTTACGTGAAACAGGTAAAATCACTGAAGCACAACTGGATGAAGTTGCGGACAAGGCACTGAATGATGGTTCTATCATTTACAACCCGAAAGAAGCAAACTTGCAAGACATTCGTGCAATCTTACAAAAAGCATGGTAATACATTGAGTTAAATCAAGTATTCCTGCTTAAAAGCCCCGATATTGATTGAGTATCGGGGTTTTTTAATTTTAAGTGAATCTTTATTCATCTATTTCTTTACCCAATTGGCAAAAAAATTGCTAAAAAAAGCATAAAAGTACTGACAATTTATAGTGTTTTAGGATAGATTGGCGCACTTTCGTTTTTTGTACGGGGGATCGTTTTTGTCTCAAACGATCCTTAACACTATGGCTGATCTTTGATCAACGATTATGAGGATAACGCCGTTGACAAATTTATCTGGGACTCAACCAACAGCGAAGCTTCAAAAGAATCTTGTGCTTTGGCACATCATCATTATTGGCTTAGCTTATATTCAACCATTAACTTTATTTGATACATTTGGTTTAGTATCTGAAAGAAGTGGTGGTCATGTACCGACTTCCTACATATTTGCCTTAGTTGCAATTCTTTTAACGTCGATCAGTTATGGTCATATGATTCGTCGTTATCCGTCTTCTGGTTCTGCGTATACCTATGCCCAAAAGTCAATTCACCCTAATGTTGGTTTTATGGTGGGTTGGTCTTCGTGGTTAGATTATTTGCTCTCCCCTCTGGTGAATATCATTCTTGCTGATATTTATCTGCGAGCACTCTTCCCAGAAGTAAATAACTGGATTTGGGTAATTGGCTTAACCGTGCTCATGACCGTGATTAACCTGTTTGGTGCACGATTTGTCGCACGTTTTAACAGTACCATTGTGGTGATCCAGCTCGGTGTCATTTTCTACTTTGTATATCAGGTCTATATCCTGCTTACACAAGGTGTTTATGCCGATGGCACGCTGAATCCAGACAAAGCCGAGTTATGGTCGCTTGCGCCATTCTGGAATGAAATGACCTCTGTCGGGGCGTTAATTGCCGGTGCAACCGTTCTATGCTTCTCATTTACGGGTTTTGATGCACTTTCTTCACTTGCAGAAGAAACCAAAGATGCTGAAAAGACTTTGCCACGTGCAATTTTCACCACAGCATTGCTTGCAGGTATCATCTTCATTGTCAGCACCTACTTTATTCAGCTTTACTTCCCAAGTAATCCGAATACCTACTTCAACCCACTGGATGAATCTCAACCGGTCATGGTTGCAGCCATTGGTAGCCTTGCATTTAAAACCATGGTTTTATACTTTGCAGTCGTAGCAGTAATGGCATCAGGTATTTCGGCACATGCAGGTGTATCGCGTTTGATGTATGTGATGGGTCGTGATGGCGTGATCAATAAGAAATTATTCGGTCATATTAGCCCACGTTTACATACGCCAACTTACAACATCTTGATTGTGGGTGTTGTGGCTTTATCTGCGGGTTTCCTTGATCTTGAGCATATCGTGAACTTGATTAGCTTTGGTGCATTAACTGCATTTAGCTTTGTTAACTTCTCGGTGATTTCTCGCTATGCATTGAGAGATGGTAAGAACAAGACGCCAAAAGATATTATCAGCTACATTATTATTCCAACACTGGGTTTCGCCAGCGTGTTTATGATGTGGTTAGAAATTGATAAATTGGCTTTACAGATTGGTTTAGCTTGGGCCGTCATCGGTGTCGGTTATCTTGCTTACAAGACCAAAGGCTTCAAATACAATGCGCCACAGCATAATGAATTTGATGACAGACATTAATCTGATGAGGTAATAAAAAAGGCGCTGAATGCGCCTTTTTTATGCGCTTAACTTTAAATAATTCTCGACTTTGATCTTCTTAAGCCTTCGACATTTGATCTAATTTGAGTAATTAAGTCTCCACCATCACGAATGGCAATCAGGTTTAGAACTTTATCTGTCTTGTCGGTACTGATCAGCACAATATTACTTAAGCCAAAAATACGTAGAAAAAACGGTTGCTCATGTCGATAGTCTCTGACTCGATAGAGTTCCAATTGATTGGTGGTTTTATTCAACACCCCTTTGGACATAATTAAACGCTCAGAGGTTAACTCGTATTTTGTATATTTGGTCTGTAACCAACGCCATAAGATTAACAGCAAAGGAATGACCAAAAAGAATAAAACACCACACACAACAAAGTATGCAAGATTACTGATTTGAGAAGGTGTCCCCTGCCATTCAACATTTTCCATAACAACCCCGATAAGTGATTAAAAGTTTTTATGAGATCGCTTTCACAATTATTTTTATTGCTCTTTCCTCTATTAGAAATAAACATCTTAAAAATTAATTATTAAAAAATAATGTATGAAAGTTTTCTATTTAGCACATATTAATATGCATAAAATTTTAATATGTTCGCTGCCAATATAATCAAAAAAATCAAGCTGATCAAAAAATTCAGATGTAAAGCATATTCAACAAAAAAACATTTAAAACCAATTTAACAACCTAATGAGGCCTTTTGTTTATTTCCCTCTCACTGCTGCATTATGATTAAAAAAAATCCAACAATATTTGAAAATTAAAAATCAAATTAATTTTTAAACACCACAAAAACAGAGGGAATCAAAATAATGAAAACTATCGTGAAAGGAAGTGGCGTTGCCCTGCTTTCTGTAGCACTCAGTGCTTGTTGGTTTGACTCTGGTAGCGGCGGAGGTTCAAGCTCGTCTGAACCGACTCCAACACCAACCCCTACTCCAACCCCAACCCCAACACCAACACCAACGCCAACGCCAACGCCAACGCCAACGCCAACGCCAACGCCAACGCCAACGCCAACGCCAACGCCAACGCCAACGCCAACGCCAACGCCAACGCCTACACCGACTCCAGTTCCCGATCAAACAAAAACAGATGATCAAGCCAACTTTAGCTATATTACTGAACCATTAGCATTTTTAAATGATCAGAAAAATAGCCGTTATTCAATGAGCTATTGGGTGATGTATGATCCAGTACAGCTATCGAGCTATAACAGAGAATTTGCAAGTAGTACCAATAATTTAAGTGTGAATACTTACGCAACTAGTGCTTGGGGTTTTAATGGATGGCAAGAAGATCTATGGCCTCAATTGGTTTTTAGTCGTGAAAAGAACCAATGGATTGAAAGTTATGGTGGTAAAAAAGCCAGTAATGGGCCTGTAGGTTCTGCAGGAATTAAAACTGTACAATTGGTCGACGATCAGGGCATACAATACCTAACTCTTTTAGAACAAGATATTAGTAATAGAAGCCTTGCTCAAGGACTCAATCGTGGTTTTGGTGATGGCAGAAAATGGCCTGATGTTGTGAATACTGAAAAATTTAGCTCAGGGGCAAAAGTTTATAGCTGGATTCGTGATGTGATTCAGCCAGCCTATAGCATTCTCCGAGTACATATTGTATTTACAACACAGAATAATCCATTACCAATTTATACCTGTAGTAGTATCAGTCCATGTTCTAGTATTGCAAGTTCGTTGACTGACGCTGTGAGCAAACAGGCATGGCTTCGCAATGGTGGCAATACAGCGAGTGTCCGTTTACGTGCTGCAAATGAAGCCGATTTCACCACCATAAATTCAGAAACTAAAGTGACCAGTAGTTATGTACTCAACTATCAGGTCATTAATGCCACTAGCGATAGTCCTGCACGTATTGTATTTAATACACGTGATGAAACGGCAAAAAAAGCGATGGCGGATTACTTTGGTATCATTGATGGGCAATTGGCATGGTATGAATATCAAGGACAAGTTGTTCGCGGGGAATATCAAGCTCCACTGAAAGGACAGCACAGTCTAAGCTATCAGTACAACAAAACTGCTATAAATGACATACTCACAAAATGGTCACCTAAAGCGGGGCCTGTGCTTGAATAATCCTCTTATCTCAACCTGATTAATCCTCTGCAATTTAAAAACCGAGTTTAATAATAAACTCGGTTTTTTTGTCTTTGATGAGAAAATTATTTAAGTAATAGTCAAAGCTTCGATCTTTTAATTAACACAAAAATCAACCATGCAATTTTTCAACAATCGATTTCACACGTTGTGCATAAAGCTTCGCTGTTTCCAAATCCCCTGTTGGAATCTCATCTGTACTTGCATCTGATGGTGATTGAACCAACAAGCCAACCGAACCACCTAGGTTATTTACATCTTCACGTTTTGCATCCTTGGTATTGGCTGGCAATAATCCCAAGCTCACCCAAATACCGCCATGCTGAGAAGCCAAAGTCTGTAACTGAATCAAGGTCACTTGCTTATCACCATTCAAGCTCGCGCTATTGGTAAAACCCGCAAAGACTTTATCTTGCCAACCACGGGTAAACCAGATTTTTGAAGAAGCATCGGCAAATTTCTTAAACTGCCAAGGAGCTGCCGCCATATAAGTTGGCGCCCCAAACACAATACCTTGTGCATTATTGAGCGTTTGCCAATCCTGTTCCGTAATTTCACCATTCTGATCAATTTCAATCAAGGTAGCGTCAATCGCACCCGCAAAAGTTTCAGCAACTACTTTGGTATGACCATAGCCCGAGAAGTAAACAACTGCAATTTGTGTCATGAGAGTATCCAAAATTTTTAAAAAGTTCGAATTAATGATATATTTTAGAAACTAGGTGTCAATTAGTTACCAATTGGTAACTACTGACATTCGATTGGGAAAATGAGGGTTATCGCTATGAATCAGGCATTAAAATACGATATTTATCAACAACATTGCCCTGCTCGGTTATTTTTTGAAAAAATTGCAGATAAATGGGTGCTGTTGATCATTAATGTGCTTGCGCGAGAAACACAACATTTCAATTTATTGAAAAAAAACATTCAAGGCATCTCACCTAAAGTATTGTCACAAAAGCTAAAAATGTTGGAAAGAGATGGATTTATCGAGCGCCAAGTGCAGAATACCGCTCCAATTCGAGTCGATTATTCACTCACCACACTCGGTTTAGAGGTGGCAGAAATGGCGTATCAACTCAAAGATTGGGCAGAAAGCAATATTGAACAGGTGATTTACGCTCAACAACGTTTTGATACGATACAGGAACAACAATTCGAATAATTCCGTGAGGTGTGTATGTACCCACAACCTTTAATTGCAGTTGCAGATGTCGAGAAAACCAGTCAGTGGTATCAAACTGTGCTGGGCTTAGTAAGCGGACATGGCGGCAGAGAATATGAACAATTGCTATTTGAGCAAAGCATGGTGCTGCAACTGCACCAATGGCAAGCGCATGATCATCCGCATATTGGTGATCCGAAACGGGTGATTGGTAACGGCGTTTTATTGTGGTTTGAAAGCGATCAATTTGATGAGATTGTCAAAAAGCTACAAACCCATCAAGTCGAAATTTTGGAAGGACCTAAATATAACCCCAACGCACATCATCGTGAAATCTGGTTTAAAGACCCGAATGGCTATACGCTGGTTGTGGCGAGTCCATATGGTGATATCTAAAGCACGATAAATCAGAGTTGTTTAAAACCCTGTTGTCGCCACGCTTCATAGACAATCACAGCGGTTGCATTTGAGAGATTTAAGCTTCTTGAATTTTCAGCCATCGGTAAACGAATCCACTGCTCTTGCGGAAACATTAAACGCACTTGCTCAGGCAGACCACGGGTTTCAGGTCCCATTAACAGGGCAACTGGACGGTTCAGATCAACCGTATGCGGTGTCGCTGTGCCTTTCGTGGTGAGCGGAAAAACATGCTCCACACCCTTCGCTTTTAAATCAGCAAGGCAAAGCTCGATATTGTCCCAAATTTGCATTCTTGCCCATTCGTGATAATCCAATCCTGCACGTTTCAACTTTTTATCATCCAGCTCAAAGCCTAAAGGTTTGACCAAATGCAGCTGTGCACCGGTATTGGCACATAGACGAATGATATTACCTGTATTCGCTGGAATCTCAGGCTCGTATAGGACGACATGAATCACAAATTTTCTCTACTTTAAAATCTCCCCTAGCCCCTCTTTCTAAAAGAGGGGGACTCCTCCCTTTTTTAAAGGGAGGTTGGGAGGGATTGCCATTTTAACTGTTCACGTAGACTGACCACTTCACCAATAATGGTTAAAGTCGGCGCTACGATCTGATGTTCTGATACTTTGGTTGCGATGTCCGCCAATGTACCCACCACCACTTTCTGATCAGGGGTGGTACCTTTGGAAATTAACGCCACAGGCATGCTTGGACGCTGACCATGGGCAATTAATTGTTCACAAATACGCTCCAAACCAACCAGTCCCATATAAAGAACTAAAGTTTGGTTTTCATAGACCAGTTCATTCCAAGGTAACTCAGGCGAGCCTTCTTTTAAATGCCCTGTCAGGAAGCGTACACTTTGCGCATAATCACGATGTGTTAGTGGAATACCGGCATAAGCCGAACAACCCGAAGCTGCGGTAATACCCGGAACAACTTGGAACGTCACATTAGCTTCCACCAATTCCTGAATCTCTTCTCCACCACGGCCAAAGATAAAGGGATCGCCACCTTTTAAGCGACAAACACGTTTACCTTGCTGTGCATATTCCACCAATAAGGCGTTGATGCCATCTTGTGGAACCGAATGATTAGAACGGGCTTTACCGACATAAATCTTTTCAGCATCACGGCGGCATAATTCCAAGATGGGTGCCGATACCAAGCGATCATAAATCACCACATCGGCTTGCTGCATTAGACGTAATGCTTTTAAAGTCAGCAGTTCTGGATCACCCGGACCTGCCCCGACCAAATACACCTCACCTTTCGGTGCAGTCCATTCTGTTAAAGCCTGCTCAATCAGATTATTGGCTACATCAATATTATCATTGAAAACCTGTTCTTTCAGCGGACTGGCGTACAGGTTTTCCCAGAAGATACGACGTTCATCTGGATTGGCAATTTTGGCTTTCACTTGCTTACGCCATTGCCCCGAAAACTCAGCCAATTTACCCATGCCATGCGGCACAATGGTTTCGATCTGAGTACGCAATTGTCTGGATAACACTGGCGATGCACCATTAGAAGCCACTGAAATCACCAAGGGTGAGCGATCAATAATCGCTGGCACCATAAAACGGCAATGCGGAATATCATCGACACTGTTGACCAACAGATTACGCTGTTCACACTGTTCAAATACGCTTTTATTGACATCAGGCTGATCTGTCGCAGCAATCACCAAGCGGTAAGGCGTTGCCAAAACATTTTCAGAAAAAGGCGCCTGAATATATTGCCCTGTTGATTGCTCAACCAGTTGGCCTAATTCAGGAAGGATCTCTGGTGCAATCACATCCACAATTGCACCCGCTTTGACGAGCAGATTTGCTTTGCGGTAGGCGATATGCCCACCACCCACAATCAGACAACGTTGCTGCTGCAACTTTAAAGAGATTGGGAAAATTTCCACGTGACGCCTCTATATTTTTAATCTGATTGAGCTAAAGCAAAAACTATGCACAAATTCGATGCAAAGTTTAGTCGATGTAGCTAACACCGCCCATATATGGACGTAAAACTTCTGGAATCTCGATTGAACCATCAGCGCGTTGGTAGTTTTCCATCACCGCAAGCAAGGTACGACCAACAGCCAAACCTGAACCATTCAAGGTATGCACCAATTCAACCTTCTTCTGATCGACACGGTAGCGTGCTTTCATACGACGTGCTTGGAAATCGCCCACATTTGAGCAGCTTGAAATTTCACGATAGGTATCTTGGCTCGGCACCCAGACTTCTAGGTCATACGTTTTGACTGCGCCAAAACCCATGTCACCACCACAGAGCAAAATCTTACGATACGGTAAGCCTAATGCCTGCAAAATACCCTCTGCGTGTGCAGTCAATTCTTCAAGTGCCTGCATAGAGTGCTCTGGTTTTACGATTTGCACCATTTCGACCTTGTCGAATTGGTGTTGGCGAATCAAACCACGGGTATCACGACCATAAGAACCTGCTTCACTGCGGAAACATGGAGTGTGTGCAGAATATTTCAGTGGTAAACGATCCGCATCAATAATTTCGTCACGAACGAAGTTGGTCACTGGCACTTCAGCGGTTGGAATTAGGTAATACTCTTTTTCACCTTGTAGCTTGAATAAGTCTTCTTCAAACTTAGGCAGTTGACCTGTACCACGCAAGCTGTCTGCATTGACTAAATACGGTACATAAGCTTCGGTATAACCGTTTTTGAGGGTATGTGTATCGAGCATGAACTGGGTCAAAGCACGTTGTAAACGCGCCAAAGGTCCTTTCAATACGCTGAAACGTGAGCCTGTTAATTTGGTCGCCGTCTCAAACTCCAGACCGCCCATCATTTCACCAAGGTCGGTATGGTCTTTGATTTCGAAATCAAATTGGCGTGGTGTGCCCCACTTCAAGATTTCAAGGTTATCGCTTTCATCTTTACCAAAGGGAACAGATTCATCTGGCAAGTTTGGAATCGCCAATGACTTTTGCTCTAGCTCAGCTTGCAACTCAGCCAAAGCCACTTCTGCAGCTTTGATTTCATCACCAATAGCTGCCATACGCGCCATGATTTCAGAAGCATCTCCACCCGATTTTTTGATTTGACCGACTTGTTTCGCACCAGCATTACGCTCTGCTTGTAAGTTTTCAGCTTTGGATTGCAAATCTTTACGGCGAGCTTCTAAATCAGCCCACTCTTGCACATTTAGCTGAATACCACGTTTTGCCAAAGCAGCATTCACTGCTTCAATATTATTTCTAAGTAATTTTGGGTCGATCATAATCAATCATGAATAGAGAAAAAAACTGGCTATAGTGTAAGGCTTTAACCTAAAAAAATACAGCGCTTGCGCAGCATCTACACATCATATGTAAATGCTGCATCGAAACTAGTTCGGATCTTTTGGCAAGCTCGGTAAATATTCCGCCTTCACAAACTGTTTGGCTGCGTAATACGGCAAGGTCAACTCACTCATCCCTTCTGCATAAGAGGCCAATTCATAGAGTGGATAAACAAAGACAATGCCATTTACCCCATAGTAATAATTATCACTGACCTGTAACTGTTCTTTTTTAATGCTGTGATCTTGCAACCAGTTTTGATTAGATGCATACAGCTCATCGCGCAGTTTGGTATTCATATCAGGCTTTAGCAATTCACTGACCGTGATATGTTTTTTATTGCTTAAATCAAAATTCACAAATTCTTGATGTGACATGCCATGTGCGGCGCCCGCAGAATAGGAATAGCTCTGAATGGCAAAAGTCGCTAGATTATAATTTTGCCCAACAAAGCGCACATAGGTACTGCTTTCACTTTGCGATGGTTCATCTGCTGGGACTTTTACTTTTTGATCCGCAATATTGGAAAACGCATTCGGCTCGGCCTTTTTCATCCGATTCACGAAATATTCATCAATCCATTTCTGATTGGTCTCAACTGTTTGTAAATCATAAGTGGTACAACCATCTTCCAAACAGACTTTCTGCTTTGGAATTTTAACTGCCACTACGTTTGCATGAATCAATGGAATATCGACTTTTTCAGTTGTCGCAGCGGTGTCTTTTTTAGGTTGGCAACCTACAAGTGCAACGACAGTCAGAATGGGGAGCAGTAGAATAATTTTTGATCGTTGTGAAGTATTCATCGTCATGCAAGTCTCTGATGTTTTTCTTCACTATACAAAGCCTTGTAGAAATATAAAATTAAGAAATGTATCCACACTACATATTAAAAAAGCCGCAACATATGCGGCTTTTTAAGTAAAGCAGAGAATTACTGATCAATAATATCGGTGCCTTTAGGCGGCGTGAAATTAAACACTGAGGCTGGAATCGCCTGATTCACTTTAATATTATTAAAACGTACATAAGTGGTTTGACCCAAAGAGTCTTGCAATACCATCAAATTCGGTGCTTTATTGCCACCAAAACTAATGGTCAAGCTTTGGAATGCTCCATCTTCCTGTTTTGGATACAAGGTATAATACAGCTTGCTACGGTCTGGTTGAGTCACACGATAAGACTGCATGATCTGGTTGGTATTGCCCGATAACAATAATGCTGGGGTATTGGCAATTTGATCATCTAGACTTTGACGAACGGCTTGCTGCAAGTCTGGATCATAAATCCACACCACTTTACCCGTAGTCACAATGGTTTGTTTGGCTGGGCTGGTGGTTTCCCAATAAAATTTCCCAGGACGCTCAACTTTCATGGTTCCTTTAAAGGTCTGATTCATATGTTGAGCAGTTAAACCTTTTTTTTGTACTGCTTTATTACTGTTAGCTACTTTTGTGGTTTGTTCAAAATCTGCGGTGAATCGTTGCAAGCCAGATAACTGTTGAACCAAACTTGTGGTCGCTTGCTGAGCCGATGCAGCGACTGGTGCAGCGAAGACCTGACTACTCACAACAGGAGCAAGTGTCATTGCACTTAACGTTGCAGCATAAGCCATTTTTTTTACGAAATTCATAAAAACAACCTTCTATCAGATTTCTACTGGTATGACGACATCTTACTGTTTTTGATCATTAAAAAAATGAAGAAAAGCAACGGTTTTGTGTAATTCGTGTCGCAAAGTTCTGCATTATGTATGAAGTTGCAGCCTTTATGTAGAGATTGTAAGAACGAAAAATAACTTTTCGACCATTCCCGACAGCATCCGTCAATGTCTGTTTAGGGAAAATTATTAATTAACTCTCATCTAGACGAATCATTCGCATTTGCTAAGCTAAAAGCCAATGATTTTAATAAGCATCATTCATGAAAAGTCTTGCCTTTATCCACCGTAATGACACGCATTTTGCGATTGGCGATTTTTATCCGGCCCTTTCCGTTTTTTCTTATCAGGAACTGGGCAATACCACCTCACCCTTTTTATTATTAGATCATCTAGGGCCAGGACGCTTGTCGCCCAAAAGTACGAAGAAAGGTGTGAATGAACATCCACACCGCGGCTTTGAAACCGTGACCTTTGTTTTCGCTGGTGAATTACAACACCTAGATTCTACGGGTCAAGGCGGTATCATTGCGCAAGGCGATGTGCAATGGATGACGGCGGCTTCTGGGATTCAGCATACGGAACATTTTAGTCCTGCTTTTCGTGAGCGCGGTGGATACTTTGAAATGGTGCAATTGTGGGTCAACCTTCCCGCAAAAGATAAAATGTCTGCACCTCGCTATCAAAGCTTACTGAATCACAAAATTCCAAAATGCTTACTTGAAAATGATGCAGGTTATGTCCGTGTCGTCGCCGGACAGTTCCGGAATATTCAGGGCATTGCCCACACTTATAGTCCCATGAATGTCTTAGATGTCCATCTGAATAAACAACAGCAACTTACCTTGCCTGCCAATCATGGAGACACGACTTTAATTTATTTACGTAAAGGCAAGCTTCAGTTCGCAGCACATGAAGACCTTTTAGAAGAACAAGCCTTAGCGGTGATGTCCAGCTTTGATACAGATGTTGCGATTACTGCATTAGAGGATAGTGATCTGTTATTTTTATCCGCACCTCCCTTGCAAGAGCCGATCAATGGACATGGCTTTTTTGTGATGAACAGTTATGAGGAAATTTTACAGGCCTATGAAGACTTAAAAACGGGTAACTTTGGAAAAGCTTCAGACTAAATCACAATTCAAAACTTAGCAGCATAAAAAAACCCGCTTAACGCGGGTTTTCTCGAACTATTAAAACTTAAGCTTCAACAGTTACATAGCGACGGCCAAATTGACCTTTCACTTCAAATTTTACTACGCCGTCAGCAGTAGCAAATAAAGTATGGTCACGACCCATACCAACATTTGCACCAGCGTGGAACTCTGTACCACGTTGACGAACGATGATGTTACCAGCAGTTACAGTTTGACCACCGTAAACTTTAACACCTAACATCTTAGGATTCGAATCACGACCGTTCTTCGTCGATCCACCGGCTTTTTTAGTTGCCATGTCTATTTACTCCTCGTATTAGCCTGCGATACCAGTAATTTTCAACTCGGTAAACCATTGACGGTGACCTTGTTGTTTACGATAGTGTTTACGACGACGCATTTTGATGATGCGGATTTTGTCGTGACGACCATGGCCAACTACTTCTGCAGTTACTTTTGCGCCAGCTACAACTGGAGCACCGATTTGAATGTTGTCACCGTTAACAACCATTAATACGTCATCAAACGTAATAGTCGCGCCAGTTTCAGCTTTCAATAATTCTACTTTAAGGGTTTCACCCTCAACAACACGGTGCTGTTTACCACCGCTTTGGATTACTGCGTACATAATGTACTCCAACTTGCCCGTGTCGTCGTGCCGATAAAGGGACATATCGATCTTAAGACGAACGCCACTGGGGTTATACAAGGGGACAAATTTTAAGTGAAAATTGATCAAACGACAAGTGATTTTACATAAACACATGTATATCGATAACTTGCTTGGATTTTTAAGCAAAATCAATTAGATTGATGACGAACCGTTTTGATTGATTCTGATCAAGATTTGAAATACATTTTTGAAAACAAATTGTGACAATAACAAACTGTGTTTTTACAGTGCCATAAGTAAAGTAATGGCGCTTGGTGGGAACTTCCCTTTTTTCTGTCTAATTTAAGACCAAAGAGCGCATCATCGTGTTTTAAATGACAGATTACGCAGTCTGTATAACTGTTTAGTCACAGATTAATTGATACACTTGGCAACACTACCCACCTATACGAGGTTTTTCTTCATATGGTTATCGATTTTAAGCAAGACATTCTCTCCCCTGTTGCGACAGATTTTGCTGCGATGGATCGCCTGATTAATGAAGGAATTAGCTCAAAAGTGGGCCTGGTCATGAGTGTCAGCAAACACGTGGTTGAAGCAGGTGGCAAACGCATGCGCCCGATTATGTGTTTATTGGCAGCACGAGCTTGTGGACTTGCCGATATGCAACAAGCACAGCATTTGGCGGCAGTGATTGAAATGCTGCACACCGCAACATTGGTTCATGATGATGTCGTAGATGAATCCAGCTTGCGCCGTGGTCGCCCAACCGCAAATGCAACATGGAACAACCAAACTGCGGTTTTGGTCGGTGATTTCCTGATTTCACGTGCGTTTGATCTATTGGTCGATTTAAACAATATGACCTTATTAAAAGATTTCTCGACTGGCACTTGTGAAATTGCAGAGGGTGAAGTACTCCAACTGCAGTCTCAGCACCAACCCGAAACCACAGAAGAAACCTATTTAAGAATTATTCACGGTAAAACCTCTCGTTTATTTGAACTTGCTACCGAAGGGGCAGCTATTCTGGCGGGAACAGAAGAATACCGTGAACCTTTACGTCGCTTCGCAGGTCATTTTGGTAATGCCTTTCAAATTATCGACGATATTTTAGATTACACCTCTGATGCGGAAACATTAGGTAAAAATATTGGTGATGATTTAATGGAAGGAAAGCCAACTTTACCGTTAATTTCAGCATTAGCCCATTCAACTGGTAATGATCACGAGATCATTCGTCGTAGTATTGCAACGGGTGGTGTTGAACATTTAGATAAAGTGATTGAAATTGTTCATCACTCAGGTGGCCTAGATTACTGTCAAACACGTGCCCAACAGGAAACGGATGCCGCTTTAGAAGCGTTAAAAGCGCTGCCAGATAATGAATATCGCCAAGCACTGATCAATTTGACCTTAATGGCTTTACATCGACTACAATAATTTTCTGACTGCCTATGCATTTAACTTTATCTGATCTTTTTTTAAAAATGCAGGAACAGCTTGACCAACCTCAAGCTGTTCTTGATGAACAACTGCTGATTGAACTGGTCAATCGGATCCGCCCCAAAAATTCAAATGATGCGGATGAAGTCAAACAACGTATTCATGCGCTGATCAAAATATTATTACTGACCCCAACCTCAGCCATCCTACTGCAAAACTTCTTACTCAAGCTCATTAGCCAATATAAACAGTTAAGCTTATATGCTGACAGCGGAATTTTATCGCTGGATGGTTTCTGGAATCAGTTGGGACAACGTTTAGGTGCACATTTCCTTCCTTTAGTCGAAGATGGACAACAACTCAAGACTTTGATTGGAAAAGTGTTCCATCAAGAAAATGACGGTGAATGGCTTGATCTGATTGAGAATCAGGACTGGATTACACTCTTCAATCTATTAGGTGAAAGCCAAAGCAATACCATTGAAAAACAGATTTCAAAAAATGAGTTGATTAAAGCCATTACCGTATTGTCCTATCGGATTAGCGGTATCGGCCTCTATCCTGAGTTTATTAATGCTCAGCCTGAAATTACTGAATATGAATCCCCTTTTCTGGTGCAAAACCGAGAAATTGTAGAATTCATCGAGAAATACAAAAAGCAGATTGATGATCAAGATGCAGTTGTGGTTTTACCGCCACCGGATGCTTCGCAAGCCTTTGTGATGCTAGATCAATGTCGTGAAGTGGTGTTAAAAATTCGTCGTGCCACCAAGCGGATTGGGGTTAGTATCAGCCTGACCTATTTATTGTCGCTCTTAGAACAAGCGATTGATCGGATTGAGCTGCTGCTAACGCTATTAGCCAGTAAGAATGATGCACGTTATACCGCATTAGGCGAATTGATCGTTGACTTGACTAAAGCGCATTACAATGAAAAAAGTGTACGTCATTTACTAACCTCTACCAGTGAATTGATTGCCTTACAGGTGACTGAAAATGCCAGTAAAACAGGCGAACATTATGTCAGTACCGACAAAGCTGGCTTCTTTGGCATGTACAAGGCAGCTGCAGGTGCTGGTGCAATCATTGCGACCATGGCAACGCTGAAAATTTTAACTGCACGCTTGGTACTTGCACCGTTTGGTCATGCCTTTTTATATAGTATGAACTATGCGCTTGGTTTTATGCTCATTCATGTACTGCACTTTACTGTGGCGACTAAGCAACCTGCAATGACGGCGGCAGCATTGGCATCAACCGTACAGCAGCAAAAAGGCAGCAAGACCGCACAAATTGCCGAACTGGCCGCATTGATTATTAATATTATCCGAACCCAGTTCATTGCCATTCTAGGCAATATCTCGATTGCAATCCCAACCGCGGCACTGATCACCTTTTTGTGGCAATACAATCTCGGTGAACCCTTGCTCAATCATGCCAAATCAGCTGCATTGCTACACAGTCTCAATCCCTTTACCTCACTGGCTGTTCCACATGCGGCAATTGCAGGTGTTTGTTTATTTTTTTCAGGCCTGATTGCGGGATATTTCGATAACTTGGCGGTTTACCGTAAAGTTGGACCACGCTTAAAGCAGCATCGACGTTTAAAACGTTGGATGGGACAACCGCGTTTAGATAAATTCGCTAACTATATTGAAACCAATCTTGGCGCATTGGCGGGTAACTTCTTGTTCGGGATCATGCTGGGTAGTATGGGAACGATTGGATTTATTTTAGGCTTGCCCTTAGATATCCGTCACATCGCATTCGCTTCTGCCAACTTTATTCAAGGTTTAATGACCATTGGTGGGCCTGATATTGGTTTAATTTTAGTGTCATTCCTCGGCGTGATGCTGATCGGCTTAACCAACTTATTTGTCAGCTTTACCTTAACAATTATTGTTGCACTACGTGCACGTCGTGTTCGTTTTGCTCAATGGAAGCCTCTTGCAAAGTTAGTGACCACTCACTTCCTAACTAGACCAAGCGATTTTTTCTGGCCACCTAAGCAACCTGTCGAGGTGGAAGAACAGAATAAAAATGCGTCGTCATCACACTAGCTTTGTACAGAAAAATCAACAAAGTACAAGTCTAACATTTGAACTATTTTTGCGTATAATCAAGCCACCAAAAATAGTTTAAATGGGTTGGTATTCCCAGCGTCTATTATTCAATAGATTACTTCTCAGCCATGGTATCCCTTTTACTAAGGAGATACGATGACGACCGTTTATAAGTATCTCGACTAAATGAGAGATCTAAATAATGCTTCTATACGCTTAAACCAACTGCCAAAATGATGTAAAACAACTTATTCGCTGTTGATGTTTTACTGTTTAAATATTGTACTGGATTGGGTATTACCTACATAAATACTGATTCTCTTGCTTGAGTTAAAGATGTTAAGCAAAGCAAATTTGCAATATAGATAATGACTTAAGTTGTTGAGAAAATAGCTTAAAAAGGTACTTTTCAATATAGGCATAGATTCAATTAAAAGTGAGATATACATCAAATTTTGTTATGTTTTTTTACTAAGCCTTAAAAAAACATCAAAATGAAATTATCATAAAATTTCAAGACTTGACCAAAAGTGTACTCGCGAGTACACTTTCAAACACTCAACAACCCTGAATAATGGTTAAGCAAATAATGAGTAGCGCATGCCGTACCTATTGCTTTGTATTGGTTGCTTTTTTTTAGGATTCGGTGTGATTGGATTACTTCTTTCCAACACATCAACTTTAGACCTTTTTAGTGTTCAAGCTTTTTTTGAGCACCGTTCATTTACGCTTAATCATGTGACAGTCCTGCTCTCTCGGCTTGGCGGAATGCCTTTTTTACTATTTTTAACTACATTTTTGTGTCTTTACCAAACGTGGATTAAAAATTATAAGAATGTGACATTTATCGCTTTAAGTGTGATTGGCAGCATTGTGATTGGTTGGCTTCTGAAATGGAGCATTGATCGGCCAAGACCAATGGAGTTTTATCACTTGGTTCAAAGCTATGGTGCATCCTTCCCAAGTGCCCATAGCCTTTATGCTGCAACCCTTGCGAGTTTAGCCATGTTGTTGTGTCAACAACATAAATATCGCACCAGTGTCATTTTAGTATCTACTTTATGGTTTATCTTCATGGGGATATCTAGAGTTTATGCGGGGGTTCACTACCCAACTGACGTACTTGCCGGTTGGGGAATTGGGTTGATTTGGACTTCCTTGCTTTGGTTTGGGCTGTATCAAAGCACTTTCAGCAATAATTTGTTTTTAGATAAAAAATCTAAATTGAGGTGGAATAATGATGTCGGCTAAGCTTTGGGCTCCTGCCCTAACTGCTTGCGCATTAGCAACAAGCATTGCGCTTGTTGGTTGTAGCAAAGATCCTAAAGATGCACAGCAAGCTGCTGCTGCTCAAAAAATGCCGCCTCCAGAAGTTGGTGTCATTGTTGCACAACCACAAAGCGTTGAACAAAACGTCGAACTGTCAGGACGAACCTCTGCATATCAAGTTTCTGAAGTACGTCCACAAACAGGTGGCGTGATTCTAAAACGTTTATTTGCTGAAGGTAGCTACGTTCAAGCAGGTCAAGCACTTTATCAAATTGATGCAAATACCAACCGTGCGACAGCAGACAATGCTCGTGCAACGTTATTGCGTCAACAAGCAAACTTAAATGCATTGCGTGTGAAAGAAGGGCGTTATCGTCAATTGGTAGGAACCAATGCGGTTTCTAAACAAGAATATGACGATATCAATGCTCAAGTAAAATTGGCTGAAGCGGATGTAGCTGCGTCTGAAGCTGCATTAAAAAATGCTGAAATTACCCTGGGTTACTCAACTGTTCGCGCACCAATCTCTGGTCAGTCTAGCCGTTCTTCGGTAACGCCAGGTGCTTTGGTAACTGCAAACCAAGCTGACCCGTTGGTGACGATTCAACAACTTGATCCAATCTATGTTGATATCAACCAATCAAGTGCTGAATTATTGCGTTTACGCCAACAACTCAGCAAAGGCAGTTTAAATAACAGTAACAATACCCGTGTCAAAATCACGCTAGAAGATGGGTCTGAATACCCAGTCGAAGGGCAACTTGCTTTCTCTGACGCAAGTGTGAATCCCGATACAGGTACTGTGACTTTACGTGCAGTCTTCTCGAATCCAAACCACCTGTTATTACCAGGGATGTATGCAACGGCTAAAATTTCGCAAGGTGTTTTACCAAATGCATTTCTGATTCCTCAAGCAGCTGTATCTCGTTTACCAACAGGCCAAGCAATTGCCTTGGTGGTCAATGCCAAAGGTGCAATTGAAACACGCCCAATTAAAACCGTGGGTGTCAAAGGTCAGGACTGGATTGTAACTGAAGGCTTACAGGCTGGTGATAAGGTTGTTGTTGATGGTGTTGCCAAGGTGAAAGAAGGACAAGAAGTGTCTGCTAAACCTTACCAACCAAAAGCAGCTGAAGGTCAAAATGCAGCACCAAAAGCTGCTGAACAAAAACAAGCCAATTCACCAAAAGCTGAACAAAAAGCAACTTCAGAAGCTTAAGGGGTAGATTGCATGGCTCAATTTTTTATCCATCGCCCAATTTTCGCTTGGGTGATCGCACTGGTCATTATGTTGGCGGGGATTATCACGCTGACAAAAATGCCAGTTGCACAATATCCGACAATTGCCCCCCCCACGGTAACGATTTCTGCAACTTATCCTGGGGCTTCTGCACAAACCGTTGAAAATACGGTCACCCAAATCATTGAACAACAAATGAATGGTTTGGATGGTTTACGTTACATTTCATCGAATAGTGCGGGTAATGGTCAAGCATCAATTAACTTGAACTTCGCACAAGGTGTCGATCCAGATATCGCCCAAGTACAAGTTCAAAACAAACTGCAATCAGCAACAGCATTGTTACCTGCTGACGTACAACGTCAAGGTGTAAAAGTGACTAAGTCTGGTGCAAGCTTCTTGCAAGTTATTGCTTTTTACTCACCAGATAACAGCCTTTCTGCATCCGACATTAAAGACTATGTGAACTCAAATATTTCTGAGCCACTGAGTCGTGTGGCAGGTGTAGGTGAACTCCAAGTGTTTGGTGGTTCATATGCAATGCGTATCTGGTTAGATCCAGCAAAACTCACGAGCTTTAACCTAACGCCAAATGATGTTGCAACAGCCATTCGTGCACAAAACTCACAAGTTGCAGTTGGTCAGCTCGGTGGTGCGCCATCGACTGCGGGTCAAGTACTCAATGCAACCGTGAATGCACAAACCATGTTGCAAACTCCTGAACAATTTAAAAACATCTTCCTGAAAAATACGTCAGGTGGTGCTCAAGTTCGTTTAGGTGATGTTGCACGTGTGGAACTGGGTTCAGATAACTATCAATTCGACTCTAAATTTAATGGTAGTCCTGCAGGCGGTGTTGCAATCAAACTGGCAACAGGCGCCAACGCACTGGATACCGCTGCCGCAGTTGAAAAGCGTTTATCTGAGTTACGTCATAACTATCCAAGCGGTTTAAAAGACAAGCTTGCGTATGACACCACACCATTTATTCGTCTTTCGATTGAAAGTGTTGTCCATACGCTAATTGAAGCCGTTGTCTTGGTATTCATCGTGATGTTCTTGTTCTTACAGAACTGGCGCGCAACGATTATTCCAACATTGGCCGTACCTGTGGTTGTATTGGGTACATTTGCCGTGATTAATATCTTCGGCTTCTCAATCAACACCTTGACCATGTTCGCAATGGTACTGGCTATCGGTCTGTTGGTGGATGACGCCATCGTTGTCGTCGAGAACGTGGAACGGGTGATGCAGGAAGAACATCTGGAGCCTGTCCCTGCGACTGAAAAGTCGATGAGTCAGATTTCGGGTGCCTTGGTCGGTATTACCAGTGTGTTAACAGCGGTATTCGTACCAATGGCGTTCTTTAGTGGAACCACTGGGGTGATTTATCGTCAATTCTCGATCACGCTGGTTACCGCGATGATCTTGTCTTTGATTGTAGCATTGACCTTTACCCCTGCCCTGTGTGCGACCTTGTTAAAACAACACGATCCAAACAAGCAGGAAAGCAACAATATTTTCGCGCGTTTCTTCCGCTGGTTTAACCGTAGCTTTGAAAAACTTTCAGAGAAATACCAAGGCGGCGTCAATCGTATGACCCACCACAAATTATTCTCTGGCGTACTTTATATTGTTGTCATCGCAGCTTTGGTTGGTATCTACAAAGTTTTACCATCTTCATTCTTGCCAGAAGAAGACCAAGGTGTTGTGATGACCTTAGTTCAGTTACCACCGAGCGCGAGCTTGGAACGTACCGATAAAGTCATTGATACCATGACGGGCTACTTCTTGAATAAGGAAAAAGAAAATGTAGAGTCAATCTTTACAGTTGCTGGTTTCTCATTCACTGGGGTGGGTCAAAACGCGGGTCTTGCCTTTATTAAATTAAAAGACTGGAGCGAACGTACCACACCAGAATCACAGATTGGTGCCATCATTCAACGTGGTATGGCATTGAACATGATTGTGAAAGATGCATCTTACATCATGCCATTACAGTTACCCGCAATGCCTGAATTGGGTGTCGCTTCTGGTTTCGATATTCAGTTGAAAGATGCAAGCGGTCAAGGGCATGAAAAACTGATTGCTGCACGTAATGCGATTTTAGGCATGGCGTCTCAAGACAAACGTCTTGCAGGTGTACGTCCAAATGGTCAAGAAGATACACCTCAGTACCAGATCACCATTGATCAAGCGCAAGCAGGTGCAATGGGTGTCAGTATTGCCGATATTAACAGCACCATGAGCATGGCTTGGGGTGGTTCGTATATCAATGACTTCGTTGACCGTGGTCGTGTGAAGAAAGTTTATGTCCAAGGTGAAGCGGATACCCGCATGATGCCTGAAGACTTGAACAAGTGGTATGTGCGTAACAATAAAGGCGAAATGGTTCCTTTCTCTGGCTTTGCCAAAGGTGAATGGACCTATGGTTCACCACGTTTAGAGCGTTATAACGGCGTATCATCTGTTAACATTCAAGGTACGCCTGCACCAGGTGTCAGCTCTGGTGATGCAATGTTGGCAATGGAAGAAATCATTGGTAAGTTACCTTCTATGGGCTTAACTGGTTTCGACTATGAATGGACAGGTTTATCTTTAGAAGAACGTGATTCTGGTAGCCAAACGGCTCCTCTATTGGTTCTTTCACTCTTGATCGTGTTCCTGTGTCTTGCTGCACTCTATGAAAGCTGGTCAGTACCTGTTTCGGTATTACTGGTTGTACCTTTAGGTATCGTGGGTGCATTTACCTTGACATGGTTAGGTATGCTGATTAAAGGTGATCCAAACTTATCCTTTAACATTTACTTCCAGGTTGCGATTGTTGCCGTAATTGGTCTATCCGCGAAGAATGCGATCTTGATCGTCGAATTTGCGAAAGAATTACAGGAACAAGGCGAAGAACTCTTTGAAGCAACACTGCATGCTGCGAAAATGCGTTTACGTCCAATCATCATGACCACATTGGCATTCGGTTTCGGTGTTTTACCACTCGCCCTTGCCAGTGGTGCTGGCGCAGGTAGCCAACACTCGGTCGGTTATGGTGTACTGGGTGGTGTAATTTCTTCAACACTTTTAGGTATTTTCTTCATCCCTGTATTCTTCGTGTGGATTCGTAGTATCTTTAAGTACAAACCTAAAACTTTAAATACTCAGGAGCATTGATCGTGATGCAAACTGTATGGTCTATTTCCAGTCGTGGCATTGCAATCTCTGCACTCGCGCTATCTTTGGCTGCCTGCCAAAGTATGCGCGGGCCAGAGCCTGTTGTAAGCTCAGATGTTCCTGAAAGCTTCGCCTCTTATGGCAATGCTTCTGGAAAATCAATCGCTGAACAAGGTTACAAAGATTTCTTTGCTGACCAGCGCTTACTGCAAGTAATTGATCTAGCGCTTGCCAATAACCGTGATTTACGTACTGCTACGTTGAATATCCAAAAAGCTCAGCAGCAATACCAGATCTCGGAAAACAACCAGTTACCAACGATTGGCGTAAGTGGGAGTGCTGTTCGTCAAGTGACCCCTACCCGTGATCCAAATAACCCGTATTCAACCTATCAAGTCGGCTTAGGTTTGACTGCATATGAGTTGGATTTCTGGGGTCGTGTACGTAGTTTGAAAGATGCTGCTCTGGATAGCTATCTTGCAACGCAAAGTTCACGTGATGCAACGCAGATCAGTTTAATCAGCCAAGTCACTCAAGCATGGTTAAACTACTCATACGCGAACGCACAATTGAAACTTGCGGATCAAACGCTGAAAGCTCAACAAGACTCGTTTAACTTGAACAAGAAACGTTTTGATGTGGGTATTGATAGCGAAATCCCAGTGCGCCAAGCACAAATTTCGGTTGAAACGGCACGTAATGATGTTGCGAACTACAAAACTCAAGTGGCTCAAGCACAAAACTTGTTGAACTTGCTTGTTGGTCAGCAAGTTCCTCAGAACTTGCTTCCTCAACAACAAGTGGCAAGTATCACGCAACAGAACGTGTTTAGCGCTGGCCTACCAAGTGACTTGCTTAACAACCGTCCAGATGTGAAAGCATCTGAATACCAGTTAAGTGCTGCCGGTGCGAATATTGGTGCTGCTAAAGCGCAACTGTTCCCAACCATTAGCTTAACCGGTTCTGCGGGTTATGCATCTACTGACTTGAGCGATCTGTTCAAAGCAGGCAATGGTGTCTGGTCTATTGGTCCAAGCCTGAATATCCCAATTTTTGACTGGGGTACACGTAAGGCCAATGTTAAGATCTCTGAAACTGATCAGAAAATTGCACTGGCTAATTATGAAAAATCAGTACAGTCCGCTTTCCGTGAAGTGAATGATGCTTTGGCAACGCGTGCTAACATTGGCGACCGTTTAACCGCTCAACGCCGTTTGGTTGATGCCACCAATACCACGTATAAACTTTCAAATGCCCGCTTCCGTGCTGGTATTGACAGCTATTTAACCGTATTGGATGCACAACGTTCTGCTTATTCAGCTGAACAAGGCTTATTGTTATTACAACAAGCAAACTTGAATAACCAAGTTGAACTGTACAAAACTTTAGGCGGTGGCCTCAAAGCGTCTAGCAGCGAAACGGTAACGCATCAGCCATCTAGCGCTGAACAACATTACGCAAAAAAATAATTTCATCTTTTGCGAATAAAAAAGCTCACTTCGGTGAGCTTTTTTATTGCAAGCCTTGTCAATTTTTCTTATCTTCAAACTGAATATATTGATGATTTAGAAAATACAATGCTATTAAGTAGTTTAGAGTCTGTACCAGGCCATGAAATTTTACGCCAGCTAGATGTGGTGTATGGCAGCACTGTTCGCAGTAAACATGTCGGCCGTGATTTGATGGCAGGTTTAAAGAATATTGTAGGTGGTGAGTTGACGGGTTATACCGAATTGCTGGAAGAGTCACGCCAAGAAGCCACGCAGCGTATGATTGATAAGGCAAAAGCTTTAGGTGCCAATGCCATTGTTGGTATTCGTTTCTCCACTTCAAATATTGCCCAAGGCGCATCAGAGTTATTTGTCTATGGCACAGCGGTGGTGGTACAACCCGTTGCACCTAAACTTCCTGATCCATTCGGCGCATAGGCAAAATTATGGATGGACTCATTTTTCAGATTGTCCTGTTTCTGATCCTATTTTCAGTCGGTTGGGGTTTTGGTCGTCATATCGAGCAAAAGCACTTACGTGAGCTAGACCAGAGAGAAAAGCAATTTGCACATATTCGCATTGATACCAATCGCTTTGTCGAAACCACAGCCTATGGGCAAATGATCAGTAGCAATGTAGTGATCTCCCACGATTATTTTAAATATGTACTGGCAACCATTCGCAACTTCTTTGGTGGACGTTTGGTCAGCTATGAAAGTGTGGTGGAACGTGCACGTCGTGAAGCCGTGATTCGACTCAAGCAAGAAGCGCATGCCATGGGCGCCAACCATATTATGGGCGTTCGACTCAGTACCACTGAATTAGGGATGCAAGGTGGAATGGTTGAAGTATTTGCCTATGGAACGGCAATCATCCATACACATTAAAAAAATCCTGTGTATGACACAGGATTTTTGCCCTACTCAGCAAAAATTGCTTGCCAATAATGAAAGGTTTTCTCTTCCCCATCTTCTAACTTAAACTCGTATGACATCTGACGGGTTTCAGCAATTTCAAATTCAACAGGATGTTTGAATAAACCGCCTGCATAAGCAAAAGTATGGTACTCCCCGTTTTCACCACAGACATCAACTTCGCTTGGCATCCGTTCTATCAAATTTGCATCGATATCTTGGCCAATAAACGATTCATCTAGCTTACTGGCATCGGTCACGATGATTTTGGTTTGAATGCCTGAATCCAAGAAGTCTTGCATCACTTCAGTCGAGTTCAGGTTCCAGATTGGCTCAACCACTTCAATGCCTAAAGGATGCAAACGGTCTTCACGATATTTTCGTACATCGCTCAGGTAAATATCACCAAAGATAAAGTGCTCAACCCCCTGTGCCTTAAAATGATGGGCAGCATCCAACATACGTTGCTCATAGACAGGTAGATTTTTCGGCAAAAACACTGGATAAAGCGGAATGCCAATACTTGCAGCTTGCTTTTCAAGCAATGCATGTGGAATGGCATGCATGGACGACAACTCTGTTTCTTCATTGACCGTGGTTAATAAGGCAATCACCTCGAACTCGTCCTGCTGTAAGACTTTATACAATGCGAGGGATGAGTCTTTGCCACCGCTCCAATTAAAAACGGCTTTTTTGCGATTCTTCACAATCATTTCACTTTCATTTTGCGAATCATCTTATACAACAAGTTGGGTGACAATCGAGAAACTAACACCCCCAATTGTTCTTTTTTCCCACCAACGACAATATATTGCTCGCCTGCCATTAAGGATTCCACCACCCGTTCCGCAAATACATCAGCATCTAAACCATTTTCAATGGCTTCATCCTGATGACCTTGCGGTTTTCCTTCGCCATTTAGCGCATTAAAAGAGACATTGGTTTTAACAAAACCAGGAAACACCACTGAAACCTCAACCCCTGCTGGAGCAACTTCGGCACGCAGACTATTGGCCCACATATGAATCGCAGCTTTTGCGGCAGAGTAAGTCGCACGATACTGTGTACCCAATAAGCCCGCGACACTGGAAACAAATACCACTCGGCCCGACTTTTGTTGCAGCAAGGTCGGCAACACGGTTTTGGTAAAGAATACCTGTGAGAAATAATCGACTTCCATAATGGCACGTTCAGTGTGCATGGTGGTGTCCTGAATCAAGGCACGCTGGCTCAAACCTGCATTATTGATCAGCCAGTCAATACGTCCTTTACAAGCCAAGACCTGTTCATGCGCATGGCGGACTTGAGCTTCATCAGTAATGTCCGCTGCAATCGAAAGATGCTGTTCAGGTTTCAGTAATCCAATTCTCACCGCTTCCAGTTCATCATAGCGACGTGAGGTCAGCACCACTTGTGCACCTTGTAATGCACATTCGCGGGCTAAAGCTTTGCCTAAACCAGACGAAGCACCCGTAATCCAGACCACTTTATTTTCAAGTGTTTTGAGTTTTGCCATTTCTAGGTCCTACCTATGCTTGATGACGCATAAATTTAAGGAAGTAATCCACATATGTTGCCGCGACTTGCTGATCAATTTGCGTGCCTAATTTTTCTAACCGCTTATAACCCAAATGTGTGGTCATATTAATCACGCCATTCAGGGTTTTATCCACCACAAAATTGAATTTAAGGCATTTCTTCGGTTCGCGGATCAAATGAGTGACGCCAACATCAATGACTTCTGTAAGCAATTTAAGCGCATTGGAAATTTCAGCATGATCGCCACCCGCCAATTTTTGGCTCGAATTTCTAACTTGCTGCGCCAAATGCGGCGCTACAGGATAGGTCATATAGATGGTTTCATCTTCAATTTGTAGCGTCTTCGAAAGATACTCAACCAAAGGAATTAAACGGTCATTGCCAAAAAACGAGATCGACCACGGCATATATTTACGAATCGCATCTAAAATTTGCTGGATGACTTTTTCCGATTCACCCGTTTGCGAATACTGCTGATTCTCTTGGAGCAGTACCGTAAACACTTGTTCAATCACTTCACATGCCATTTCCGACAATACACTGCCTAAAGCATTGGCCTGACTTTCTTTACTTCCTTGCAATAATTCCGTCCGAATATGTGCAAAACGTGCATAAGTATCCGCATGAATATTTAAAAAAACGGCGGTATTCATTCTAATAACCCTAGTTCTTGGATCACATAAAAAAGAGCTTGTTCAACAAGCCCTTTTATCAGATCAATTTTTCTATCATTTTTGGCGTTGTACCCGCCGAATTTAGCACACTCTATTCTGTATCGACATGCATAAATGCTAAAAAATGATTGACACAATCGGTTGCCGCATCGCTATCGACTTGATTGCCCATTTTCTCTAATCGCTTATAACTTAAATGGGCAGTCATATTAATTACCCCATTTAAGGTTTTATCCACCACGCTATTAAAGTTGAGACATTTTTTCGGTTCACGAATCAAACTGGTCACCCCCAAATCCACGATTTGAATCAAGGTTTGGAACACATCGACCATATCACTGATTTCATTATTCTTGAGTTGCGTGACCAAACGATTTGCCTGCTGCACCAGTTGTCGATCAATCGGATAAGACACATAAACCTGCTCATCGTGATACTTGATCATATTGGAAAAATAATTGGCAAAGGGACAAAGACGCTCATTCCCAAATAAAGCAATCGACCACGGCATATATTTACGCACCGCCCCAATGATCTGTTGAATAATTTTTTCAGATTCCGCGGTATTTTTCTGCGTTAACTGCGTCGGCTGGCGATTTTGAATCAAGAGTACTGAAAACACTTGCTCGACAATCTCACAGGCAATTTCTGACAGTACCTCACCCAAGATACGGGACTGGCTTTCATGCGTGCCAGCATTCAGTTGTTGGCGGATGCTTTCAAATTGTCCATGTGTGACGTCATTAATTTTTAACAGGATTGAATAAGTCATGAGCAACATCCCTTTTTAGTTTTTCGCATTTTTATATTGTTGTTTTAAGCATCAATATTTTTAATTTATGTGATGCACTACACAAATCTAATCTTATTTGTATTAAAATCCAACACCTTTCATCGGCTTTTTTAGAAAAATTTGAATGCTATAAGGACTTTATCTTGATTGGCTATACGATTTCATTCAATCAGCAGCGTTTCATAAAGAAACGCTAAATTCATTCTCCAGAACAGCTCAAGAAACACAGATTTAGCTATTATTTAGGCAGCTTTTATCATTCACCTCATGCAGGGCTGAAATGCCTACAGAAGTGAGGATTTTTTGCTACAATAGATCTAATTTTTTATTCAATTTTAATCTTCTGTACTATGACTGACGCTCAATCTGCTCAAAATATTGCAACCACTTACGATCCAACCGAGATCGAAAAGAAATGGTATCAAATCTGGGAACAACAAGGTTATTTCAAACCCTCAGGTCAAGGTGAATCATTCTGTATCATGATTCCACCACCGAACGTCACGGGTAGCTTGCACATGGGACATGGCTTTAACAATGCCATCATGGATGCACTGACCCGTTACAACCGTATGATGGGTAAAAATACCTTATGGCAGCCAGGAACTGACCATGCGGGGATTGCAACGCAGATGGTGGTCGAGCGTCAATTGGGTGCACAAGGTATCAGCCGTCATGACTTAGGTCGTGAAAAATTCATCGAAAAAATTTGGGAATGGAAAGAGCAATCAGGCGATACCATCACCCGTCAGATCCGTCGTTTAGGTTCTTCAGTCGACTGGTCACGCGAACGCTTCACTATGGATGAAGGTTTGTCCAATGCAGTAAAAGAAGTTTTCGTAAAACTGCATGAAGATGGCTTGATCTATCGCGGCAAACGTTTGGTCAACTGGGATCCGAAACTACAAACGGCGCTATCAGACTTAGAAGTTGAATCGGATAAAGAAGAAGCAGGTTCATTGTGGCACTTCAAATACTTCTTTGAAGATAAAAACCTACGTACCCATGATGGTAAAGACCATATCGTTGTCGCGACCACTCGTCCTGAAACCTTGTTAGGTGATACCGCGGTTGCTGTGGCACTGGATGATGAGCGCTATACGCACCTTGTGGGCCAGAACATTATCCTGCCAATTACAGGTCGTGCTGTTCCAATCGTTAAAGACGAATATGTAGATAAAGAATTCGGTACAGGCTGTGTAAAAATCACCCCTGCACATGACTTTAACGACTATGAAGTCGGTAAGCGTTGTGAATTACCAATCATCAATATCTTCAATAAAAATGCAGAAGTATTGGCTGAGTTTGAATATATCGCCAAAGCAGGCGAGCAAATTTCTAAAACCATCCCTGCCCCTGCGGACTATATCGGTTTAGAGCGTTTTGCAGCACGTAAAAAACTGGTTGAACAAGCAGAAGCCGAAGGTTGGTTAGATCAAATTCAACCTTATACACTTAAACCACCTCGCGGTGACCGTTCAGGTGTAATCGTTGAACCATTATTGACAGACCAATGGTATGTAAAAATTGCTCCATTGGCGCAGCCCGCAATTGAAGCGGTTCAAGATGGTCGTATCAAGTTTGTTCCTGAGCAGTACAGCAACATGTACATGGCGTGGATGAACAACATCCAAGATTGGTGTATCTCTCGTCAGCTTTGGTGGGGTCACCGTATCCCAGCTTGGTATGACGCTGAAGGCAACATCTATGTGGGTCGTGACGAAGCTGAAGTCCGTGCCAAAAACAACATTCCTGCCGATGTTGTGTTAAACCAAGATGAAGACGTACTGGATACGTGGTTCTCTTCTGCACTGTGGACCTTCTCAACTTTAGGTTGGACTGGCGATGCCAAGAAAGATGCGGAAAACTATTTCCTCAATACCTTCCACCCAACTGATGTATTGGTGACTGGTTTTGACATCATCTTCTTCTGGGTTGCGCGTATGATCATGTTTACGATGCACTTCATGAAGAATGAAGATGGTACGCCACAAGTCCCGTTTAAAACGGTCTATGTTCACGGTCTGGTTCGTGATGGCGAAGGTCAAAAAATGTCGAAGTCTAAGGGTAACGTACTTGACCCTCTTGACTTGATTGATGGTGTTGACCTTGAGACCTTGGTACAAAAACGTACGACGGGTCTGATGAACCCGAAACAAGCGGCGAAGATTGAAAAATCAACCCGTAAAGAATTCCCAGAAGGTATTCAAGCTTACGGTACCGATGCGGTTCGTTTCACCTTCTGTGCGCTTGCCAATACAGGTCGTGACATTAAGTTCGATATGAAACGTGTTGAAGGCTACCGTAACTTTGCCAACAAGATCTGGAATGCAACCCGTTTCGTATTGATGAATATTGAAGGCCAAACCGTTGCTCAAGAAGCGCGTCCAGAGCTTTGGGAACTTCCAGAAAAATGGATCATGAGCCGTCTGCAAAAAGCAGAAGCTGCGGTACATCAAGCATTCGCTACCTATCGTTTAGACCTTGCTGCACAAGCGATCTATGACTTTATCTGGAATGAATACTGTGACTGGTATGTTGAGTTAACCAAACCAGTGCTGAACGATGCCAATGTATCAGAAGAGCGTAAAGCGGAAGTTCGCCGTGTATTACTTGCCGTGATGGAAGCATCTTTACGTTTGGCACATCCGTTGATGCCGTATTTGACTGAAGAAATCTGGCAAACCCTTGCACCGATGTTGGGCAAAGGCGGTGCTACGATTATGACTGCGCAATATCCTGTGCCTGATCAAGCGAAAGTGAATGATCAAGCTGAAGCAGACATGCAGTGGTTACAAGGCCTGATTGGTGCAGTACGTAATATTCGTGGTGAAATGGGCTTAGGTAATGCGCGTTTATTGCCTGTATTACTCAAGAACATTTCTGATGCTGAGCGTGAGCAAATCATCCGTATTGAAGCTTTATTCAAAGCACTCGCTAAGGTTGAAAGCATTGAGTTCTTGAGCAATGAGCAAGAACCACCATTGTCTTGCTCTAGCGTTGTTAGCCATGCTTCGGTATTTGTACCAATGAAAGGCTTGATTGATCCTAAAGCTGAATTGGGTCGTTTGCAGAAGGACTTGGAGAAAGTTCAAAAGCAACATGATCAAATTGCCAATAAACTTTCTAACGAAGGTTTTGTTGCTAAAGCACCAGCAGCGGTTGTTGAAGGTGAAAAAGTGAAATTGGCTGAGTTTGCTGATCAGTTAGCGAAAATTAAGCAAAGTATGGAGCAGATTGCTGCTCTGTAAAGTATTGTAATTTTAAAATTAATATGTAATATAAAGGGCTGATTATTCAGCCCTTTATATTAAAAATAAATCTAAGTTTTTAGGTTAATAAATTCCTTTCAAGTTGCGAAATGTCGCCCCTATAACTAACATGCGATATTCCCTCTCCTTGTAGGAGAGGGTTAGGGAGAGGTCTTATTAGAAAGCGAACAACATCTATTCCATAAATCATCCAAAACTCTCTCAGTATTTTTTAAAATCTCATGATTCCAATACCGTACTACTTTTAAATCCGAAGCCTCTAAAAACTTGGTTCGTTCAGCGTCATATTCTTTTCCGTCGTCAGTACCGTGCTGACTCCCATCCAATTCAATGACCAAACCCAATTCATGACAGTAAAAATCCATAATATAAGGTGCAATCACATGCTGTCTGCGAAATTTCAGATTCATAAATCGTTTAGCCCGAAGTAATTGCCACATCAGATGTTCAGCATCTGTTGCATTACTACGCATAGCTTTGGCGAATTCTAATAATTGTGGGTCTAGTTTCATTTTTTTCTCCTCTTTTTAACTTCCCTCACCCCAACCCTCTCCCTGATGGAGAGGGAGCATCCTTTGTAAATTTGATAGTTATTCGATACGCAATGAAGTTCCCTCTCCTTTCAGGAGATGAGCAGCATTGCTGCGCAAGGGGAGAGGTATTTTTAAAAAAGCTTACAACACCCCATGCCCCAACAACATCTCCACTCCACTCACCTTTTTCATATGCTTTAAACGTTCTTTTTCCCATTTCAACTGCTGCTTTAACTCAGCACAATCCGCATCTATCGCTTTATATACATCACCAATATGCACATGCTCTGCTTTGACTTTTTTCGCCAACTGAAAAGAATCCAAAATCTCATCAATTTGGCTTTCAAGCTGCTGACTCTGTGCATCCAAAGCCAATTTATAAAACTTGACTTGCTCCGCTGATAACGCTTTAGCTCCAACACCTTTATTCTGTTCAAGCTGTAATTGAAGCTTGAGTAAATAAAACAAATCCTGCTGTTCATAAGCCTGACTTGCCTGCTGGAACAACTCAGTTTTTTCTTCTTTTTTGGTCTCGTCTTGCTCACGGTCAGGATGAATCATGGCAGCAATTTTTAAATAGACCGTTTTCAACGACTGCGCTGCTATCTGCTCAGCTTGTTCACGTTTCTGCTGCTGTCGAAGTTGTTTAGCTTGTTCTCGGGCTTGCTGCTGTTCAGCCGCATATTGCTCAAAGTCATCCTCTTCTTCTGGTGTCATACTTTGCTCAGAATTTTCATCCTGTTCCAACCTTATTGGCTGTACTTTTTTAGTCTTTTTAGCCAATTGCTGGGAATGTTGCTGATAAAACGTATCGATCTGCTTCACTAGCTTTAACTGTTCATCACTCAACATCTTGGAACGCTTTAACATTTGGGCAAGCTGGGCAATTTTTTCATCCAGTTGCTGCATATCAGTTTTGGAAAACTCATGCTGTTGTAACAGCGCCCAAAGTTGATCTAACTGCTGAAACAAGATCTCATGCAATTCGCTATACACAGGCATCAGCTTTTGCCGTGTATGTTGTTGAATCTCAGCTTGGGCATTTTGCCATGTGGCAAGGCTGATTTTTTGCTGTTCTATTTGATCAATCAGGCGATTCAGCTTTTTCTGCTGTGAGGAAGGTTCAGCCCTTTGCTTTAAACTGACTTTAAGATCAAAAGACATCACGCATCTGCCTAAAAATTAAAAAGTGTAGCAATAATCAGCCAACAAAGTCAGCAAACACTTTCAATATCGTGTTTGGATAAACGAGTCACTTAACTAAGCTTTACTCATCGCCAAATAAGGCATTGGCTGAAACGACTTTGGTGATTTTAACTTTATCTTGTTTCAGCAAGGGATAGATTTTTTGTCTAACTGCATCACTGGTCATTGTGCCATTCAAATTCAGTAATACAGGTTCTTCACTCAGTGACCCTTTGCCCAAGTACTCGTGATTCAAATCATTGGTGGTTGCTTGATTTACCACAACAAAATATCCCGAAATGCCTTTGGCCTGACCACAGGCCAAACTTTGTGGAGACCAATCCCCGTGGCGAATCACTTTTTGCAACGTATAGCCTTTGCTTTTTAATTGCTGCATTTGTGCTGCGGTTGCGATTGGAAAATCAATGCGCTTTTGCTGTCCTTTCCAGTTCACCAGCAAATGACTGGATTGACAAGATTCACGCATGACGCCGCCACTGCCTCTCAACGTACCTTCGTCTGGATCATAACAGGATGAGATCACTTGAAAAGTCGCTTCCCCACAATGCAACGGCTCAGATTGATACGTCTTGAATGGCGTTGCTTGGGCGTAACTCAACTGAAGTAAACAGACTAATAAAAGACAAAAGCTGATGACTTTATTGTTCATATGAAGTCGTATTAGAATTAAAGGCTGATTCATTCTATCTTAAAAATTGAGTGACTAAAGAAAGTCCTCATACTCCTCATTTTGAATTAAACATTAAAAATGACAGATCCAACTTTTAAGCTAAAATCGGTTATATACATCATCATTTAAATACTCGAATTGTATGAAGAATAAAGTCCTATTACTCACCTCATTTATTTTGCTCGCTGGATGTAATGAAAAACCAAAAACATTATCAGAAAGTGATCAACCCACACAAAAGGTAGCTCAACAGACTCAAGCCGTATCAGAACCTGTGCTTATTCCTGCTACACCCGAGTCCGATTATCTCGCCAATAATTCAACTCCACTACCAAAAGGCTATTCAGTTGATACAACCCATCTCAAAAAGCCTTTGTTTATTGACTTTGATGGCGATGGAAATCTGGATACCTTTCGAGTGCTGAAAAATCCAAATAAAAAGGGAATGAAATATCTTTTTGAATTCCGTATCTCAAATAGCGACAAAGTTTATTATTACGAAAATACAGATAAAGATTATGACCTCGATATTTTCGGAACTTTTGAAGTTGCACCTAAAACAGATATTTACGTGGATGAAGATTATCGCTTTGATGAAGATGGAAATATCTTAGCTGATGAGCAAATTGACCAAAAACATTATCTAAAGTTCAAGGGTGATGGTATTTCTGTCAATGTTTTAGAAGAAACCTGTGCAACATCTGTGTTTTTCTTAACAGATGAAAAAATTAAACGCATTGCGCTGTGCTAACTCATCACTGTCATTTCATAAAAAACCGCTCAATTGAGCGGCTTTTTTAATCACATACACAGCTTATTGTGCGGTATATCCCCCATCCATCACTACCGCCTGCCCTGTAATCCCTGCCCCTTTGTTGCTGGCTAGGAAAATCGCATAGTCGGCAATTTCCTCCACGCTGAGTAAACGCTTCTGCGGCACCATGGCTAAAATCACATCTTCCAAAGCACTTTCCAGACTCACATTACGGGTTTTGGCCAAGTCCGCAATTTGCCCACGCACCAATGGTGTATCCACATAGCCTGGGCAGAGTGCATTCACGGTAATCCCGTCACGCGCACATTCCAGAGCCGCCACTTTGGTCAAGCCAATCACCCCATGCTTGGCACTGTTGTATCCCGCCTTCCCTGCAAAACCAATCAAGCCATTGATCGAAGACATATTGATAATCCGACCATATTTTTGTGCTTTCATAATCGGAAACACATGTTTAATCCCGATAAATGAACCTGTCAGCATCACCTGAACCAGTTTTTGATAAATCTCGGTTGAGAAATCTTCAATCGCTGCGACATGCTGAAAACCCGCATTATTGATCAGGATATCCAAACGTCCAAAGGTTTGTGTGGTCAAATCAATCGCCGCTTTATAAGCCTGTTCATCTGTTACATCACAAGGTGCAGACAAAGCGTCAAAACCTTGCTGCTTTAACTGCTCAACTGCTTGCTGGCATTTCTCTGCATTGACATCAGAAATCACCACTTTCGCGCCTTCCTGAGCAAATTTTTTCGCAATTTCTAAACCAATGCCACTGGCTGAACCGGTAATAAAGGCCACTTTGGCTTCAAGTTGTTGAGTCACGGTGCTACTCCTGTTTTTGTTTATCTGGATTGCTCGCCCTTTATTATGGGCAAGCTCAAATTAAAATATGTCTTATACAATCCCGAACCATGTAAATGCAGCAATCACCACAAATACCGCCAAGGTTTTAATAATGGTGACTGCGAAAATATCTTTATAGGATTGCTTATGGGTTAAACCTGTCACGGCAAGTAAGGTAATCACTGCGCCATTATGCGGCAGTGTGTCCATACCACCTGATGCCATCGCCACCACACGATGCATCACTTCTGGTGGAATGCCCGCAGCCACAATAGCGGCGTTATAGGTTTCTGCCATCGCGCTCAAAGCAATACTCATCCCACCCGAAGCTGAACCGGTAATCCCCGCCAATACGGTCGTGGTTACCGCACCATTGACCAAAGGATTGGTAAAGGTGGTACCGAGTGCATGGCTAATCAAAGCAAAGCCTGGCAATGCCGCAATAATCGCACCAAAACCATATTCAGAAGCGGTATTCATCACCGCCAATAACGAACCACTAATACTGGCATTGACACCTTCTTTAAAGTTGGTTACCACGCGCTGATAATCAAATAAAATCGCAGCAATAATCCCGACAATCAAGGCCAAGCCGACTGCCCAGATTGCGCCTGTTTTTGCTACATCAACCGTGTAGTTGGCTAAACCAATTGCATTAAAATCAAAGCCATTTGGATACCATTCTTTGATGGCTGTGGATAGATAACGGTTCATAACCGCAACCAAAATCAACGGAACGAAAGCCATGCATTGACGCAACACTGAACCATTGTGCTGCGTAGATTGTTCAACATCGGCAGTCGTTTGCGTGATTTCACCTTCAGCAGCAAAACCTGCATAGCCTTCACCTGCTCGTGCTGCAGCTTTACGGCGTGATTCCAGATACAGTAGCCCCATGCTCAAGACGAAAATCGCCCCAATGACACCCAAAAACGGTGCTGCATAAATATTGGTGCCAAAGAATGTGGTTGGAATCACGTTCTGAATTTGTGGTGTGCCCGGTAAGGCATCCATGGTGAATGTAAACGCACCTAGGGCAATGGTGCCGGGAATCAAACGTTTTGGAATATTGGCTTGTTGGAATAACTGATTGGCAAATGGATAAATCGCAAATACCGCCACAAATAGACTGACACCGCTATAAGTCAAAATGGCACCAAGCAACACCACGGTTAAAATGGCTTTCTTTGCACCAATTAAATTGACAATGGTACGGGCAATCGACTCAGCAATACCCGACATTTCCACCACTTTGCCAAAGATCGCACCCAGTAAGAACACCAGAAAATAGTCTTTGATAAAATTAACCATCTTCGGCATAAAAACGCCTGAATAAAACGGCAGTACATTGGCGGGGTTGATCAGAAAAACCGCCAGCAATGCACATAACGGCGCCATCAAAATCACGGAAAAACCGCGATAGGCGGTGTACATCAGCAAGCCTAAAGACAGCAGAATGACAAGTAAGTCCCACATATTCTTTTACTCCATTCCAAAGAATATATGTCAGGGTCAACCAAATTATTTTTTTTATACTGTGTGGTGGTTATCCTAACCATAAATAAAATTAAAATACTGCGAACCACAGTACAGAATCTAAAACAATGACGCATACTAAAACGTATTTTAAAATAGCATTAAAATCATAAAAAACAAGATGATCAAAACAAAATATATCATTTTAATTATTAATAAAAATCAATATATTGCACAAATCAACAGCAAATAATTTAATTGATTAATAAAATAAATTAACTATTAAAAAATACTCATCAATCTATTTAAAGTATATTTAGCTTATTCTTTTTAAAATCCATTTTTCGATATTGAGATAAAATAAATCAATAATCGCATGTGGGATTTTTAAAAATAAACGGCTTGCCTTGCGCCAGCGAATTAACAAAAATGCCAGTCACAATGTGCTGTTTTTTTTATAAATTACAGCATATAAATCAAAAACTTTCCGCATAGGTCGTCCACCATGACTTTAAAGCAACTCAAAGCATTTCTGGCTTTGACTCGTACCCTGAATTATGCAAATGCCTCTGCTGAATTGCATCTCAGTCAATCTGCTTTAAGTCTAAGTATCAAATCACTGGAAGAAGAACTGGGCGGCAAGCTATTTAAACGCAATACCCGTCGGGTTGAACTAACACAGGAAGGAAAATCATTGATCCCCTATGCCAAGAAATTACTGGCCAATTGGGAAGATATGGAAAAAGACGTCAAGCAACGATTTAAACTCAATCGCGGCACCCTGAACATTGCCTCGATGCCCTTTGTCACCCATGCAATTTTGCCGCAAGTCATTCATAGCTTTTTAGCCAAGCATCCCAATATCAGTTTTTCTATTCATGACATTCCCAATGAAAAAGTACTGGAAAATGTTCAGGATGGTATTTTTGAAATTGGGATTTGCTTTGAACCACCGCGCAATGATCAACTGGAATTTAAGCCTTTATTTGAGGAAGATTTCCTTGCGCTCTTACCGAAAACACATCCACTAGCAAGCGCGGATTCGATCAGTTGGAAACAACTGTGTGCCAATCCCTTTGTGACCTTGCAACATCCCTCCATTGTTCGGCACCTGATTGAAGAAAACTGTCTTAAAAACCATCTGACTTTAGATTTAAAAGTCGAATGTCATCAAATCAGTTCCCTTTCAAGTTTTGTGGCATTGGATATGGGCGTTAGTGCCATCCCCCGTCATTTTCAGAATTTTATCGACAAGGAACATAACGTTCTGATTGAGATTGAAGACGGTAAACTGCCGCAAGCGATTGGCATTGTCTATAAAAAAGACTTTGAGCTTTCCAATATTTCAGCCGAGTTTATCGAGATCTTACTACAACATGATTTTGGCTAATCCATTTCGGCCGCTACACCAAAATAGATTCGCCCCGTCATCCTAACCTTTTGGGTGAAATAGATGAAATTTATTGTATTAATGAGTTTCCCTCATTAATCCTTTAGAAATTTAAACTTCTGTAAATAATCCCTGAGTGCTAAAACTAATAGAAACCAAGGAATTTACAGGTGAAAAAAATGAATAAAGTCTATTCAACCGCAGCACTGGCACTACAAGATGTGGTGCAAGATCAACAAACATTTGCGGTTGGTGGTTTTGGCCTATGTGGTATTCCTGAAGCCTTAATTCAGGCGCTGAAAGAAACAGGTGTAACCGGCCTAACCTGTATTTCCAATAATGCAGGCATTGATGATTTTGGCTTGGGTGTCTTGCTCAAGACCCGACAAATTAAAAAAATGATCTCATCTTATGTGGGCGAAAATAAAGAATTTGAACGCCAATATCTAAATGGCGAACTCGAAGTTGAACTCACCCCTCAAGGCACACTCGCCGAAAAATTACGCGCTGGCGGTGCAGGTATTCCTGCCTTTTATACCGCAACAGGTGCAGGCACCTTGGTAGCTGAAGGTAAGGAACAACGTGAATTTAATGGTCGCACCTATATCCTTGAACCATCACTGACCGCAGATGTGGCACTGGTTAAAGCCTATAAAGCAGATAAAGCTGGCAATCTGGTATTCCGTAAAACCGCGCAAAACTTTAACCCTGAATGTGCCATGGCTGGAAAAATCACCATTGCAGAAGTCGAACAGATCGTTGAAATTGGCGAATTGGATCCGGATGAAATCCATTTAGCGGGCATTTACGTCAATCGTGTGGTGCTGAATGCCACGCCAGAAAAACGGATCGAACAAAAAACCCTCAAAGCACAGGACGCATAATCATGGCATGGACACGTGAACAAATGGCACAACGTGCCGCGCAAGAATTACAAGATGGTTTCTACGTCAATCTTGGTATTGGTCTTCCAACATTGGTTGCCAACTACATCCCAGAGAATATGGATGTATGGTTGCAATCGGAGAATGGTCTACTTGGGATTGGTGAATTTCCAACTGAACAACAACTCGATCCTGATTTAATCAATGCAGGCAAACAAACCGTCACCGCTCGTGCAGGTGCGGCATTTTTCTCAAGCAGTGAATCCTTTGCCATGATTCGTGGCGGCCACGTCAATATCGCCATTCTGGGGGCTATGGAAGTCTCTGAACAAGGTGACCTCGCCAACTGGATGATTCCGGGCAAAAAAGTCAAAGGCATGGGCGGCGCGATGGACTTGGTTGCAGGTGTTCAACGTGTGGTGGTGCTGATGGAACACAATGCCAAAGATGGTACTGCTAAAATCGTCAAACAGTGCAGCTTACCGCTCACAGGTCAAAAAGTGGTTCATCGTATCATTACCGACTTGGGTGTTTTAGATGTTGTCGCAGAAGGCATCAAACTGGTGGAGTTAGCACCGGATGTGACTGAACAACAAATTCAAGATGCCACAGGTGTTGAGCTTTTGATTGAAGCCAAAGCTTAACTCTACACTCTCTTTTATTTTTCTCGTTGAAGTGATGCTGTAATGGCATCACTTTTCGCTGTTTTCGGGAGCAGCACATTCATTTAGGACAAATGAATCAGATACAACAAAATTAAAAATGGATGCTAAACATGAATAAACAACCTGCCTTGTTAGAACGGTTTGCCCTGCGGATTAGTCACTGGTCGGAAAAATGGTTTCCTGACTCTTATATCTTTGCCCTGCTCGGTGTGATTATCGTTTCCTTTGCTGCAATCAGTATCGGTGCATCGGTACAAGATGTCGCCAGCTCATTTGGGAATGGTTTTTGGAGTTTAATCCCTTTCACTCTGCAAATGACCATGCTGATTATTGTTGGCTATGTAGTTTCGGTTTCTGCACCTGTGAAAAAACTGATTCAAAAGATGGCACGTATTCCGCATTCGGGACGCAGTGCCATCGTCTTAGTCGCCACCGTCAGCTTATTGATTTCTTTGGTCAATTGGGCAGTCAGTACAATTTTGACCGCATTATTGGTGATTGCGCTGGCCAAACGTAAAGAGCTACAGATGGACTATCGTGCTGCCGCCGCTGCTGCCATTATTGGTATGGGCGCAACTTGGGCACTCGGTATCAGCTCGTCTGCAGCACAATTACAGGCCAATAAAGCCAGTCTGCCTGAGTCGATCTATAACTTAACTGGTGTGATTCCATTTACCGAAACCATCTTCCTTTGGCAATCGATGCTGATGACCCTAATCTTGGTAATTGTCTCGATTGCGATTGCCTATTGGTCTGCACCTAAGGGCGACAATGTCAAAACCATGCAGGATTTTGAGCTGAGTTTTGAAGAAGAGGAAAAAACTGAAGTCAAATCGACCCGACCAGGCGATTGGTTGGAGAACTCACCGCTTTTGACCATTATTGTGGTGGCGTTAGGCTTGATCTGGATGTTTATTGAGTTTTCTAAAACCAATCCGATCATCGCCATTTCCAGTCTCAATACTTATAACTTTGTGTTCTTGATGCTGGGTCTTGCGCTACATCGTACCCCCCGTAATTTTCTCAACGCAGTCAGTCAGGCGGTACCTGCTGTCTCGGGTATTCTGATTCAGTTCCCACTCTATGGCAGTATTGCCTTTATTATGACGCAAGCGCTAAATAGTCAGGATTTATCGCTGTCGCATTATATTGCTGAATTCTTTGTCTCGATTGCATCCAAAGAAACTTTTGCGATTGTGATGGGCATCTACTCTGCGGTACTGGGTTTCTTTGTTCCCTCTGGCGGCGGTAAATGGATTATCGAAGCGCCCTATGTGATGCAGGCAGCCAATGATTTACAAGTCCATTTAGGTTGGTCGGTACAGATTTATAATGCGGCAGAAGCATTGCCAAATCTGATCAATCCCTTCTTTATGCTGCCGATGTTGGGCATTTTAAAACTCAAAGCCAAAGACGTGATTGGTTTTACTGTGACTCAATTGGTGTTCCATCTGCCTTTAGTGCTGTTCTTACTCTGGATTTTAGGACGCACCCTCAGCTATAGCCCACCTGTGATGTAAAACCAACAACGATCACGCAGCGCTACTTTTTATATTGAGTAACATGAATATGCAAAGTAGCGCGAGCTGTGCTGTAACACAGTTCAAAATCATCGACCAATTTTTATTCAGATCAATATCCCAGCCGCGCATATCATCCAGACTTTCCAAAACTGTGCTATTTTTAAGCAAATTGCACCACTTTTCACCAAAATTACAATTTAACTTCTAAATTGGTGCGTTTTTTGCTTTAGATATTTCATCAAATTGAGCTGTTGTGATACAGCTTGAGTTTTTAGATTTACTAAATCCATTTTGGTGCAGAAAACGAATCAAATATTTGCACCAAAATAAAATTTAGCACTTTTTTTGAGCACCACTATGCAAAACGTAGATCTATTTTTCTTACTGCTCGGGGCAGTACTGGTATTGGCAATGCATGCTGGCTTTGCATTCTTGGAATTGGGCACGGTACGCCATAAAAACCAAGTCAATGCACTGAGTAAAATCCTCACCGATTTTGCCATTTCAGCAATTGCCTATTTCTTTGTAGGTTATTGGATTGCATATGGTCAAAACTTTTTCCATGCCGGCAGTACTTTAGCAGCTGATCATGGCTATAACTTGATGCGCTGTTTCTTCTTATTGACCTTTGCTGCTGCAATTCCTGCGATTATTTCGGGTGGGATCGCAGAACGTGCCAAGATGCGTGCTCAAGCGATTGCAACATTGATTTTGGTGGCACTGATCTATCCGTTCTTCGAAGGTATGATCTGGAATGGTAACTACGGTCTGCAAAAATGGTTAGAGAACTCTTTTGGTGCAAGTTTCCATGACTTTGCCGGTTCAGTTGTGGTGCATGCCATGGGCGGTTGGATTGCCCTTGCTGCGGTGATTTTACTCGGTGCTCGTCATGGTCGTTATAAAAATGATGGTCGTGTCAGTGCTCATCCACCGTCATCGATTCCATTCCTTGCTTTAGGTTCATGGATTCTGATCGTGGGCTGGTTTGGCTTTAACGTGATGAGCGCACAACGGGTTGAAGCGATTTCAGGTCTAGTGGCAATTAACTCATTGATGGCAATGGTGGGTGGTACTTTAGCAGCCAACTTTATGGGGCGTAATGACCCTGGTTTCTTACACAATGGTCCATTGGCTGGCTTGGTCGCGATCTGTGCGGGTTCAGATATTGTGCACCCAATTGGTGCGTTAATTATTGGTGGTACGGCTGGTGCACTATTTGTTTACCTGTTCACCTATACTCAAAATAAACTGAAAGTCGATGATGTACTTGGGGTATGGCCTTTACACGGTGTTTGCGGTGCATTGGGAGGAATTGCAGCAGGCATCTTTGGTCAACAAGCTTTAGGTGGCTTAGGTGGTGTCTCCATCATCTCGCAAATCATTGGTACGGGTCTTGGCATTATCATTGCCTTGGTCGGTGGTTTTATTGTCTATGGTCTATTAAAAGCCTCTATGGGTATTCGCCTGTCACAAGAAGATGAATATCGTGGTGCGGATCTTTCAATCCATAACATTTCAGCCAATTCGGAAGAATCGATGTTCTAATTTTTCAAATCTTTTTAAGCGACGGAAACGTCGCTTTTTTTATCTCAATTAAAAACGAACGAGTGTTTATTTTCCCTATTTTATTTTTCTCTTCTCATCAATACTATCGATACATAGCGGTTTTAATACTGGGATAAAGCCGCTGTACAACCGACTCTGCCCTAGTCTATCCAAACCATTATGGCATATATCATGCTTTATATTTCTTGCAATTTTTACTGTAATTTACAGCTTTTAAATTACGTCACTCATCCACCATTACGATTAACAAAACCGTAAAGAATATCGCTTGAGCATGTGCATTGAACTCCATTAAGATGAAAAATAATGCTTTTTAATACATCAAAAAGAACACATTATTTTTCATAAAAATGAACGGTTAAACCGCAACAATGACGCATGCGATCATAACGATACAAAAGGAGTTTTGTACATGATTTATAAACGCACCATGACCTCTCTGCTTTGTGCAGGCACATTGGTATTCGGACTCAGTGCTTGTAGTGACAACAAAGCGCCGGCTGCTGGCGACAAAGCGACTGAAGCGGGTGCCTCCACTTCGGGAACATTAAACAAAATCAAAAGCTCTGGCACCATTGTGCTGGGTTATCGAGATTCATCAATTCCCTTTTCTTATATTGCATCGACCCCAAACCAACCAGTCGGTTATGCGCATGATCTACAACTTAAAGTGGTTGAGGCCGTGAAGCAGAAACTGAATATGCCTGATCTGAAAATTCGCTATAACTTAGTCACCAGTCAGAATCGGATTCCACTGGTCTCGAATGGCACCGTAGATCTAGAATGTGGCTCAACCACCAATAACAAAGAACGCCAGCAGCAAGTCGATTTCTCTGTCGGTTTCTTTGAAGTGGGTTCACGACTGCTGACGGCTAAAAATTCGGGCATTAAAGACTTTGCCGATTTAAAAGGTAAAAAACTGGTCACAACAGCGGGAACTACGTCTGAACGCTATATCCGTCAACATCAGCAAGAACTTGGCATTGGCGAAATCATTTCCGCCAAAGACCATGCTGAATCCTTCCTGATGCTGCAAAATGGTCGCGCTGTCGCATTTATGATGGATGATATTTTGCTTGCAGGGGAAAAATCCAAAGCCAAAGATCCGAATCAATGGGAAATTGTCGGCACAGCACCCATCCATGAAATTTATGGCTGTATGTTGCGTAAAGGCGATACAGGCTTTAAACAAGTGGTCGATGATGCAATTAAGGCAACCTATGCCTCTGGTGAAATCAACAAAATGTATGAAAAATGGTTCCAGCAACCGATTCCACCCAAAAATATTAATTTAAATTTTGCCATGTCGGATCAGCTCAAAGCCTTAATCAGCGGCCCACATGATCGCGATCAATAATTCGCTCCCCTTATAGCAAGAATATATTGCAGAATTGGGTAACAGCGAACGTCGTCCCGATTCTGCTCAGGAGTTGTTATGAATTATAGCTGGAACTGGGGAGTTTTGTGGCAATCAACAGGTATCGGAGACACCACCTATCTGAACTGGATCATCACAGGTCTGGGTTGGCTGGTTGTGATTGCTGTGGTCGCATGGAGTATTGCCCTGCTTCTCGGCAGTATCCTCGGAATCATGCGCACACTCCCAAATAAAACTGCCAGAGCCATTGGTACCGCCTACGTCACACTATTCAGAAATGTACCTTTACTGGTTCAATTGTTTATTTGGTTTTATGTGGTTCCCAACTTTCTGCCTGCCCCGATTAAAAACTGGTGGATGAATGATCTAGGAGCCAATACGACAGCACTGATTTCTGCCAGTGTTGGACTGGGTCTATTTACTGCGGCTCGGGTGTGCGAGCAAGTTCGAACAGGGATTGAAGCCTTACCTAAGGGGCAAATCAATGCAGGTTATGCCATGGGCTTTTCTACGGCTCAACTGTATCGCTATGTCATTCTGCCTCAGTCATTTCGCACGATTTTACCGCCGTTAAGTTCAGAGTTGACCAACTGTGTCAAAAACACCTCAGTTGCTTCTCTGGTCGGCGTTGCAGAAATTATTTCGCAGATGAAAACCATCAGTGAATACACTCAGAATACCATCGAAATTTACACCTATGTCACGCTCATTTTTATTCTGATTAACATCTGCCTCATTTTTAGCATGAACCTATTGGAAAAGCGTCTGCGTATTCCTGGTTTAATATCAGGAGGAAAGTAGTATGGAATGGTTAACCTCTTTTCTGAGTGACTTACAACAGTCTGGGCCTGCGCTTTGGTATGGATTCAGCATTACCTTAAAAGTCGTGGTGATTGCGACCATTGGCGGTATTGCCATTGGTACAATACTGGCAATGATGCGTTTGTCTTCGATTAAAATTTTCAATTGGATGGCGCAGGCTTATGTGGATCTGTTCCGTTCCATTCCCTTGCTGCTGGTCTTGATGTGGTTCTATTTTGCTGTGCCATTTTTTTATACCGCAATTACTGGACAATACCTGACTATCGATACCGCTTTGGTTTCAAGTATTGTCGCCTTCATGCTATTTGAAGCAGCGTATTTTTCTGAAATTGTCCGTGCAGGAATTCAGTCCATTCCCAAAGGTCAAGCTGCTGCTGCTTCAGCATTGGGTATGAGCTATGGCCAATCTATGCGACTGATTATTCTGCCACAGGCATTCAGAAAAATGACCCCGTTACTGCTTCAACAGACCATCATCCTGTTTCAGGATTCCACCATGGTTTATGCAATTGGATTACTCGATTTTTTCAGAACAAATTATGTACGCGGTGATTTAATGTCTCTGCTCACCCAATATATTCTATTTGCAGGACTGGTGTACTTCACCATCAGTGCTTTAGCAACATTCGCAGTGAAACGTTTACAAAGGAGGTTAAGTGTATGAGCGACAATAAAGTAATGATCGACCTCCAGAATGTCAGTAAATGGTATGAACAATTTCAGGTACTGACCGAATGCAGTACCCAAATCTGCCAAGGTGAAGTCGTAGTGGTCTGTGGTCCATCAGGCTCAGGAAAATCCACGCTCATCAAAACCGTGAATGGACTTGAACCATTTCAGCAGGGTAAAATCTTTGTTGATGGTGTGCCAGTTCACGAACCCAAAACCGATATGACTAAACTACGTAGCCGTGTCGGTATGGTGTTCCAGCACTTTGAATTGTTTCCTCATCTCAGTATTACCGAGAATCTGACTATTGCACAGATCAAAGTGCTTGGACGTTCAGAAGCGGAAGCCAATAAAAAAGGACTCGCCTATCTGGATCGGGTTGGACTGAGCGCACATGCCAATAAATATCCCGCCCAGCTTTCAGGGGGGCAACAACAACGTGTAGCAATTGCGCGTGCCCTCAGTATGGACCCGATTGCGATGCTATTCGATGAGCCCACTTCTGCGCTTGACCCTGAAATGATCAATGAGGTCCTTGATGTAATGGTGGGATTGGCCAAAGAAGGCATGACCATGATGTGTGTGACGCATGAAATGGGCTTTGCCCGTCAGGTCGCCAATCGGATTATTTTTATGGACCAAGGAAAAATTGTAGAAGACTGCTCTAAAGATGAGTTCTTCGGTGCACCGCGTGGTGAACGAGCGCAACAATTCCTGAATAAAATTCTACATTAACCATATCTCACTCATTTTAAAAATAAAGCAGTCATTTGCTGCTTTATTTTTAAATAGAATAAAGCTGATCACAACGCCAAACCTGGCAATATAAATTAAAATATTTCATAAACTTAAAACAAAATCTGTTTTATTTTCAATTGTCTACTATTGTTACTTTTTTAAGCTTATTTAAGAACCAATTAAGCTTGTTCACATTAAATAACACAATTGCCATCTGAGCTTAATAATACGTTCCATGATTTTGAAAACACCTTTCTTCGCATTGATGAGCTTTCTATTATTGGTCAGCTTTTTCATCTTGTTGTTCGTGTTTCCAGTCGGTGGAACCATTGACATGCAACTGATTCAACCTTGGGTCAGCCAACATGGTGGCTTCCCTTATAAAAATGATTGGTTTCTTGATAAACTTAACCATACTTACGTCAAGCAGCTTTTAACGCTTGTTTATGTGGTTTTCTTCTTTCTATGGTGTGCATCTTTTAAAGTCGAAAAGCTGAAACCACAACGTTGGCAATATGGTTATATGTTTTGGGTCAGTATGCTCTGCACAGGTATCGTAGGACTACTCAAAGCCCATTCTTCTCACGCATGTCCATGGTATATGACCCATGAAACCTCAACAGGTTTCATTTGGGATTTTTCTGCAACCGCTGGGCACTGTTTTCCTGGTGGTCACGCCAGTACAGGCTTCGCACTGGTCACAGGCTATTTTGTCTATCGTCTGCATCAAACACAGCGTGCTTGGTTTTATCTCATTGCAGCGATGATCATTGGCTTTGCGATGGGTTGGGCACAGATGATGCGTGGCGCCCATTTTTTGAGTCATAATTTGTGGACTGCATGGGTTTGTGTTGCTGTGAACCTTGTGTTGTATGCGCTCACTTATAAGCGCCACCAAGCCCTTACAAATCGTAATTCTATACCTTTATCGACAATTGATGTGGTAAAGTGAACGCCCGTACTCAGACAACGAGTATGTTTGACGCTCACATTAGGATTATTTTTGCTGCCGTATGTCTGACTATCAATCTTTTTTGGAATCCACTTTAGCAACACAATCCGACTCTATTCAGTCTTATGAACTAGATTCACGTAAAGTATGGCTTAAAAAAGCATCTGAACGTCATGGTTTGTGGTTATATACACCTTTGAAATGGCTAGCTAAAATATTTAATCTCGGCTCCATCACCCCCGTTCCCAACCAAGGTGGATCAGTTGCAATCCAATGTGAATTCAAACGTATCCAGCAGCTTAAAGCATTAGGGATTTCAACACCGAATGTATTGGCGCTCTCAAAAAAAGGCATTTTGCTCGAAGATGTCGGCTCACAACGTCAAAGCCAAGTCAGCCAACTCGACCAGAAAATTGCAAGCCTTAAAGACCATCCTGAACAACAGTTCAATCTGTTTCATCAAGCGATTCAGGCTATTCGCCAAATTCATCAGCATGAAGGTTATTTAAGCGAAGCCTTTGCGCGTAATATTTTGGTCGATGAGCAAAATCAATTTACTTTCATTGATTTTGAAACGGATCCGCGAGATGTACTCAGTCTGCACGATTGTTTTGTTCGTGACTGGTTACTGTTTATCTTCTCAACAGCTTATCATTTCGAATTTGAACGACTCGAGCCAGCCAGCCAGTTGCTCTATCAAGCTTTGCTGGATGAACCTCAAGTCTATAAAGATATTTGCAAGGTCGGTAAGCGCTTAAATTGGGTATTGCGTTTCAATGTCAGCAAAGTTGGCAATGATGGCAAACGCATCCAGAAATGTGTGCTCTTTTTACGCTATTTAAAAGAACAGGCTGAAAAGGCAAAGTAGGATTGATTCAACACACTCAAAAGCCACATTGTGAATAAGACTTAATGTAATTCATGATGTGGTGCAAGTTTCTTTGGTAATTTGACCAACACGCTCAAACCGCCTAATTCAATACTTCGAGATAAAGTCAGAATCCCACCTAAACGTTGAGTAGCTTTATCCACAATCGAAAGTCCAAGCCCACTCCCCACTTCTAAGTGATGATGAACGCGATAAAAACGTTTCAGGACTTTGTCGTATTGCTCAGGATCAATCCCATTGCCGCTGTCTTCGATTTGAATATAGGCAAAATCATCAGTATCGCTATACACTGAAATATTAATTATGCCTTGATTGGGGGTATATTTAATTGCGTTATCAATCAAGTTAAAAATAATCGAATGTACCGTTGATTCAAGGCTTTGCATTTCGATCGGCTCATTGCGCTCAAAACCTAAATCGATTTCCTTTTGCATAGCCAAATTGACCAACTGTTCAACACAGTTAAGTGCAACATCATTCAATCTGAAATTTGTACTAGGTTCAATCAAACTCAGTGCAACATCCTGTTTTGCCAATGCCAAAAGTTGGGTAACTAAATGTTGAATACGGGCTAAACCTTTACTCAGATTTTGCAAAGCCTCATGTTCTGGAAACTGACTGATCAATATTCGCGTTTGTAAATTCAGCGCTGTCACAGGTGTTCTAAGTTCATGTGCAGCATCGGCAATAAACTGTTTTTGTTCAGTCTGTGCATGCTGAATACGTTCGAATAAACGATTCATTTCTTCAATAGTAGGCAATAGTTCTTGCGGATAATCTTTAACATTTATAGGCGACAAGCCATCCGAATCACGCTGGGTCAGTTCTGTTTTAAAATCATCTAAAGGTTTTAAACTCAGACTGATAATAAATGCTAGAACCAGAATTGCAATCGGCAATAGAAGCAGATAAGGAACGAACATACTTCCAGCCAACTCCCACGCAAACGCATGGCGGACCTCTTCTTGCTGACTGACTTGAATCTGATAGTCTTTTAATGGAATCACATACACACGCCACTTTCCTTGTGGTGTATTTTGGGTATAAAAACCTGCTTGTTTCACAGGCGGCAGCAACAGATGGGTCTGATGCCATAAATGACTTTGATCTTTATAGGCCCAGATATCAATCAGCAAATCCTCTTCATGGTAGGTTCTGTGCAACTCCACCCGACTTGCTGTTGGCGTTACTGGCTGAGAGCTGGAACGTTCCGCCATGTATTGCATTTGCGTATCTAAAATCTCATCGACTTCATGTAATGAAATTTTATATGCCGCTAAAATTAAAAAACAACCCAGCACAATACTGAAAATTGAGGTTCCCCAAATCAGTCTTTTCTTGAGTGAATAATGCTGCGTTGTTTTCATCAATTTAAGCTTGCCCCAAACGATAACCTAAGCCACGAATGGTACGAATAAAGTCTTTACCCAGCTTGGCACGTAAGTGGTGTACATAGACTTCAATGGTATTACTGGTCACTTCACTATCAAAATCATACAATTTATCTTCAAGATTGGCTTTCGAGAAAATTTTGTTGGGATGAGAAACCATCGGGATCAAAATCGCCCATTCACGATTGGAGAGTTCAATTTGTTGACCTTTAAATGTGGCTAAATGCTGTTCCACATCCAAGGTCAGCTCACCACTTTTTAACAGTTGTGACTGGCTCTTCAATTGTGCTGTTTCTACGCTACCACGGCGTAATAAGGCATTAATGCGCGCAAGTAGTTCATCAAACTCATACGGCTTGATCAGATAATCATCTGCACCTTGATTTAAACCATCGACACGGTTTTGTAGCTGATCACGGGCAGAAATAATCAACACAGGAACAGAACTACGCTGGCGAATTTGTCTGAGGATTTGCATTCCATCCATCAACGGTAAGCCTAAATCCAATAACACCAAATCAAAAGACTGTTTGGTCAATAAAGCCAGTCCATCCACCCCATTATTGACCCATTCTACGTCAAACTGATGATATCGCAGTAAAGTCAGGGTTGACTCTGCAATCATAAAATCATCTTCTATCATCAAGATCTTGGTCATGATTTCATTTCACCTTATGGGTTAGGACATGTTGCTAACATGTCATCTTTAGTATTAATTACCTTGGTTTTGATATCAAGTAAACTCAGCATGGTCGGAAACAAGTTATCTTGGCTCAGTTTATTTTTAGCTTGTTGTGCCAAACATTTAACTTGCTTGGTCGCTTGTTGCTGCCATGTATTCGAGAACCACATCACCATCGGAACATGGGTTTGCTGAGTGGGTGCAATCGCATAAGGTGCACCATGCAGATACATGCCACTTTCACCCGTCGATTCGCCATGATCTGACAAATACCATAAACCTGTTTGATATTGCGTGGTATTTTTTAATATATTAACCAGTGAATCTAAAACATAATCAGTATAAAGCAGAGTATTGTCATAACTATTAATCAACGCCTCTTGGGTACAGCCTTGAATGGCATTGGTATCACAGGTGGGTTTAAATACACGATACTCCGCAGGTATCCGCTCATAATAAGCTGGACCGTGACTGCCCATTTGATGTAACACTACCAAACGTGGTTGTGTATCATCCTTCGGAATCGTTTCAAGATAAGCCTTCAGGCTATCAATCAAGATATCATCCAGACACTCACCGTTCTTACACCATTTTTGTTGAATTGGTTCAGGAATTTTAAACTGTTCAACGCGATCACAGGTTCCTTTACATCCAGAATTATTATCAATCCAAGTGACCTGATAGCCTGCACGCTTGGCAATATCAAGTAATCCTTCACGATGACTTGCTAAACGTTCATCATAGTCCTCTCTTGGCATACCAGAGAACATACAAGGTACTGAAACTGCCGTTGCCGTACCACACGAACTCACCTGAGAGAAATTTAAAATATCCTGTTTGGCGAGTTTGGGATTGGTATCTTTGGCATAACCATTTAAAGAAAAGTTTTCTGCACGTGCTGTTTCACCTACAACCAAAACCATTAGTTTTGGTAATCCTTTCACTGCTACATTTCGCTGTGCATCTTCTCCATAAGTCACCAGAGGTAAATTTTCCTTAGGTGCTTTCTTCTTATAATAAGACACATATGAAGCAATCATATTTTGGGGTGAAATCATGCCTTTTATATCCCGATTTTCACGAAAGATTGCAGCAAAATCGACATAAAATACAAATAGTAAACCACCAACTACCGCTAAAGAAAAAACAGAAGTTATCACTTTTTTGATGATTTGCTTAGTTAAGGGTTCTGATTTGAGTCTGACCATGAAAATCAAAATGCTCGGGATAACAATCATTCCCAGCAGCCACACAAGCAACCGCCAAGACCAAGTATCTCTTGCTTCAGCCAAATTGGTTTGCATTAGATTTTGAATTTGGTCCGAAGTAATCCAAACACCTAAGGTATTCACCGCATACGCTGCAAAGCCACCAATAAAAACCAAAGCAATTGCAATCGGTTTGGCAGTCCATTTCCAATTTAAAATTTGAAAAATACAATTATATAATGCAATGACCACACCCACAGAAGCTGCCACAAAAAGCCCAGCCTTTATCCCTGTATATGGTGTTAGTGCTTGCATCTTTTGATAAAAGGCAACATTCAGGAATAAGCCTAACCAAATCGCAAGCAATAGATTAAAACTAAGCAATGAAATAGACCTAGATCTGAGTTTTTGTAGCAACATAGAAGGCATCATAATCTAAAAGTAAATTTTTCGTTTTTTTAAGATAAGAATAAAAACTTAAAAATGACTTAAACCAAATCATAAGTAATCGGAGATTCATTCAGTTCAATCGTTGTTTTTATTAAAAAATAAAATAACATCCTGTTTTCTAAGGACACTTTAACACTACTCAAATTTAAATGACACTTTGTTTTTATAAAATAATAGCTTGTAATTTTATTAACGCTTTCACAGATAAAAAAAACGCCCTTTAAGTTTGCTTAAAGGGCGTTATCTAACAAAAATAATTAGAATTTGAATTCTAAACCTAAACCAGCAACTGGTTGTTTATCTTTTTTGCTTGCTTGCTCAAGCGTTAAATAACCTGCATAACCATAAGTTTTGACTTGCTTATTAAACGCGTAGTCTGCCCCAGCAATAATTTGTTTTGCCTTAAAATCAGCAGTGTTGGTTTTAAAGCTGGTGTCATTCTGGCTATATTGGCCTTTTACGGTCCAGTTTTTCGCTTGAGGAATGGTGTATTCAGCGCCCAATAACCAACCTTGTGCATCATCAATATTTTCAGAACCTGCCGCATTACCTGCTGCTTTTTCAACTTCAGAAGTCTGATAAAGTGCTTTTAGTGCCAAACCTTCAAGCGGTGTCACTTTACCAATAGCACGTACCGTATTGGCTGCAGCGAACAAACTACCACCTGCAATTGCAGGTTCAGCAGCATTCAAGAAGCCACGACCAAGGAAGTTACTTGGAATCGCTTTATCATAACCGATCCCTGCCACCACCAATGGATTTTCATAAGTGATCGATGTTGACCATGCATCCCCTAAACCACGACCCGCAGTTTTAACAACGCCTTTGTCTGACTTAATACCACTTGATTCACCAGTTGCAAGTAATGCGTTAAATTTGAACGCACCATCGAGTAATTTTACTGCTGGAGATTCATAGACAACGACATTTGATACACGGTTCTCACCTGTGAAAATGCCTGTGATATCCGCCTTGTTGGCAACATAGTTGTTGAATGTGTCAACCGTACTCGATAATTGCTTTAATGGTGTATCATGTGCGCCAATTTTCAATGTACCCAACTGACTATCTTTTAAACCAACAAAACGGTTACGCTTGCTCCAATCGTCGCCATCACCATCAGCATTAAATGCCCATTCAATCGCATAAACGGCACTTAAGCGTTCAGTGAGTTTTTCATCACCTTTAATCCCAATGAATGAACTGTTTGAACTGATTTCCCAAACGTCTTTATTTGATTTAGTTGCATTTTTTTCTGGTAAATAATCAACACTGGCATCAATCTCACCATAAAGTGTTGGTGCAGCAAAAGTGGTTGTTGCAAGCAAACTAAGCACAGCTGCTGTTACAATTTTGATTTTCATTGTTTACATCCTGGTTAAATTTGTAACAAATCCTACACATTAACTTTATATGACAAAACGATTAAAATCTTATTAATTTATTCAAATTTCGACTAAAGTTTAATTTTTATACATACGCTTCTTCATTCTAATTAGTCTATTTACGACATTATTCATTATAAATTTAGCATTTATATCAATTAATTATAGAAAAATTAGCTCATTTTTATGCATAGAATTCGCTATATTCATAAAATGATAAAATCCGACGAAAATCGTTCTATTCCTATATAAGCTGAGCCCTAAGACGAGTTTTTTTGTTTCAATGCACATCTTTTAAACATAAAAATTGTAATAAAAAGTGACCTTTATCTTGCTTTATTTTTCCAATAAAAAATCGGACTCAAACACAAGATCGAAATGATGCAGATCACCAACAAATAATCTGCATAGCCTAGCCAATCGCCCACCACACCACTAAATAAATATAACAAACCGCTCATCGTTGCCATGATCGACACCTGAAAAGTAAAGTCCGTTCCTGCAAATTGTTTCCGGCTATATTGCATGACCAGTGTTAGCATCACCACCAGCAACATCGCTGAACAGGCATCCTCAATCGCATTTACCCCATACAGCCAAAGTGGTGCAATTTGCCACTGTGATTCATAGCCATAGCCGAGAATGGCATACGCCCCCAAGCTTATAATTTTCAGAAACGAGAACACGATTAAACAATGTATTCTCGAGAAGGATTTTAACAATAGCCCAGCAACAACTGCACCCAATAATGCAGCAACCGCCCCAAACATGGTAATAAACACCCCAATCTGGGTAAAGTTCAACCCTATGTCCACCATTAAAGGTTTTAATATAGGTCCTGCTAACCCATCAGCTACTTTAAAACTGATCAGAACCAGCAACCATGCTTTTAATTCTGAAGAGGACTGGAAGTAATCTAAATAACTTTTGATGGCGTGTATAAAGGATTGTGAGCTTGCTTGCTTCAGCGCAGCTTTACTTTCATGTTGTGGCTCACGATAAAACAAAACAGGCAACGTATTAATCCATACCAAGGCTGCCAAAGCCAGAAAGGTCTTTTGCCAATCTAACCAATCAAGACACCAAAGTACCGCTCCCCCACCCACAATAAAGCCCAAGCGTGAGCCAATCACTTGAAAAGTATTGCCCCAATGCTGTTGATCACTTTTGAGTAAATTGACAGCCAACCCATCTGTGGCAATGTCTTGCGTTGCTCCCGTTAAATTCATAAATAGAAGCAAGGTAAAGAAAATCAGCAGATAACTGGGTTGATCTAGCGTTTGTATCGGGAAAAACGAGAGGATAATCAGAACAATAACACTGGACAGTTGAGTTGGAATAATCCAGCTACGATAATGTCCCCATCGAGAATGACCCAAACGATCTACATAGGCCGCCCAAAAAATCTTAATCGACCAAGGTAACATCAATAAACCAAAGCCACCAATATGCGCCAGCGACACCCCTTGTGCTCTTAAAATCACAGGCAATGCATGCGTCATAAAGCCGACAGGCAAGCCCTGCGCCCAATACAAAGAAAACAATAAAATGTAAATCTGTCGAAGATTAGGCATTCCGAGTTTTCCATGGCTGCACGATAAGGTCGCTCAAGTATCTAATCCTTTCATCGGCAAGGCAATAAAATCTTATTTTTTGCCAATGCAGGCACTGCCATGAGTGTTTAACATAATTGTAGTTGTCATTACATATCGTGATTTATGCCGCAACATTTTCCAGATTTACCCCCGCTAGTTCCACAACGTGGTAACGCTTATAGTCGAGCATTGTGTAAAAAACTTTTTCTCAGCCAAGGCTGGACGGTTGTTGGTGAAATTCCCAACCTACCCAAAGCTGTTGCCATAATCTCGCCCCATACTTCCAATATTGATGGCTGGTATGGCTTTCTCGCTATTGGCGGCCTAGGTTTAAAAATTACGGTTTTAGGTAAAGATACTTTATTTAAACCAGCTTTGAAGCCACTTTTAAACTGGGCGGGATTGATTCCTGTGCATCGTGATAGTGCTCACGGGCTTACTGAACAAGTCGTCGCCACGATTCATCAACACGATAAAATTTGGATCGGGATGGCACCAGAAGGCACCCGTAAAAAAGCTGAAAAAATGAAGAGCGGTTTTTACCATATTGCCCATGCTGCTGGTATTCCAATCGTGATGTTTGCCTTTGATTATGATCATAAAACCATTTACTGTTTAGGTGCCTTTACCCCGACGGGTCATTATCAACAAGATCTCGAACAGATCATGCAACGTTATATTGGGCACTTCTCCCCCAAGAACCCTGATTGGCTGGCGCAGCCCTTACAAAAACTTGTGAAAAAAAACTAGAAAATTAAGGGCAAATCTGGTCTGATGTGCCCATCTTTTTGTTCATTTTATCTGCATTTGATATGAAAATTGCTCGACTGTCTTGCTTGGCTGTTCTAAGTCTCGCTTTATTTGGTTGTGATCAAGCAGCAAAGAAAACACCTCAAACTACGGCAATTAAAGCACGTGAACCCGTCATTGCACTCGCGTTGGGTGGTGGCGGTGCCAAAGGCTTTGCCCATATTGGCGTGATCAAGGTGCTAGAGTCGCATGGTATTAAGGCCAAAATTGTGACAGGTACCAGTGCGGGGAGCTTCGTGGGCAGTATTTATGCCAGTGGTCAAACACCTTATCAAATGCAGAATTTGGCATTAAAGCTGCAAGAATCCGATTTGCGTGATTTAACTTTAAATAGCCAAGGTATTATTCTTGGACAAAAACTACAGAATTATGTGAATACGCAAGTGGGCAATAAGCCAATTGAACAATTTCCGATTCGTTTTGCCGCTGTGGCAACGCGTTTGGATAGTGGCAAAAAGGCTGAATTTATTAAAGGTAATGCAGGACAAGCCGTCCGTGCTTCATGCAGTATTCCCAATGTATTTGTTCCTGCTGTTATCGGCAATACCAAGTATGTTGATGGTGGTCTCGTCAGCCCAATTCCAGTGAAAACGGCCAAAGATATGGGTGCTGATATCGTGATTGCCGTAGATATTTCTGCACGTCCAGTGGGAGGCAAGCCTTTAAGCATGTGGGGCTTACTTGATCAAACCATTAATATCATGGGACAGCAAAGTATTAATGAAGAGCTGAATCAAGCTACGGTTGTGATTCAGCCCAAAGTGGGACATTTAGGCGCATTAGACCTAAAATCCAGTAATGAAGCGATTTTAGAAGGTGAAAAAGCGGCTCAAGCCAAGATCACTGCGATTCGGAATGCCATTACCACATTTAAAAACTCCCCCGCTGCCCTAAAACCTGCACCAAAATCTAAATTCTAAACATCCGCTAAGGGGCTGTTGCTGCTCATTAAAACTTGTCCTCAGGATAAGTACTTTGAGCCGCACCCGCCCTAAACTCTAAAAAAACAATCTTTGTATATTCATCAAGATAATGATCTGTTACAGTGCTAAAGGTGAATATTTTTTCACCTCCACTCCGTTTCATTATGCGAGCAAATCTATGGAATTTGTAGTTGAACCTTGGCACTGGTTTGTATTAGGGATTTTACTGATTCTTTCAGAATTGATTTTGCCTGCTTTTGCTGCATTATGGTTTGGCATAGCAGCAGTCATGGTCTGTATTTTACTGTGGCTTTTCCCGATGATGGGCTTTACCACCCAAGTAATTACTTGGGGTATTTTATCTATTTTATGTACGATTCTTTGGTTCAAATTTATCAAACCACTTTCCATTGATAAAACCAAAGCAGGACTCCCACGCGAAGCAACCATTGGTCAAGTCGGTATGGTCATCCAGACTGGTCTTGAACATGGACAAATTATTGTACGCTTCTCAATGCCTGTTTTAGGTTCTGATGAATGGAATTGCCGTTGTTCTATTCCAGTCCAAGTGGGTGATCGTGTTCGCGTGGTTGATATTTTGGGTAATGATTTAGTCGTTCAACCTCATACGTCATAAACACAAAGAGGGTTTTCAATGTCTGTCGGTACGATTGTAGTTTTAGCTTTTTTAGCTTTTATTGGTATAACCATTTTTAAAGGGGTCCGCATTGTTCCCCAAGGTTATAAATGGATTGTTCAACGTTTAGGTAAATACCATACCACGTTGGCGCCAGGTCTTAATTTCGTGATTCCTTATGTAGATGAGGTCGCTTATAAAATCACGACCAAAGATATTGTTCTGGATATTCCTTCACAAGAAGTAATTACCCGTGACAATGCGGTTTTGGTCATGAATGCCGTGGCTTATATTAATCTTACAACGCCAGAAAAAGCGGTGTACGGGATTGAAAACTATACATGGGCCATTCAAAACCTTGTTCAAACTTCACTGCGTTCAATTGTGGGTGAAATGGACTTGGATGATGCGCTTTCTTCTCGTGATCATATTAAAGCGAAACTGAAAGCAGCTATTTCTGATGATATCTCAGATTGGGGTATTACCTTAAAAACGGTTGAAATTCAAGATATTCAACCTTCACACACCATGCAAGCTGCGATGGAAGCTCAAGCAGCAGCTGAACGTCAACGTCGTGCGACAGTGACCAAAGCCGATGGTGAAAAACAGGCGGCGATTTTAGAAGCAGATGGTCGTTTAGAAGCGTCTCGTCGTGATGCAGAAGCGCAGGTCGTTCTTGCTGAATCTTCACAACGTGCGATTGAAATGGTGACCACTGCAGTAGGTGATAAAGAAATTCCTGTCGCTTACTTACTGGGCGAGCAATATGTGAAAGCAATGCAGGATCTTTCTAAATCAAGCAACGCAAAAACTGTGGTCCTTCCAGCCGATGTACTCAATGCCATTCGTGGAATTATGGGTAAACACTAAATCCTTTTTCCAATCAAAATAAAGCAGCGTGATCGCTGCTTTATTTTTTAGTGCTGTTGGAGCAATTTTCGCGTCTTAACAGGCAGTTTTCCCACCACCAAATCATAAGAATCTTGAATCAAGTCTTGCAGTAAATCGGCTGTAATTTCATGACCACTGGCAATTGAGATCCAGTGCTTCTTATTCATATGGTAGCCTGCCGAAATTGAGGGATAAAGCTCCTGATATTCCAAACTTTTCTCTGGCTTAGATTTAATCGTCACGAGTAACTTGCCCGAATAAGCCCCAATCAACATAAACACCTTATCGCAGATTTTGAATACTTCACAATCTGGGCCAAAAGGCTGCGACTGAATGGAAAAAGCCAATTGTTGTCCATATTTAAGGGCAAGTTGTTCTAATTGTTCATCATTCATACGGCTACATCCAATCTTTATTTATTATTCATCAGGATATATGACTGTAACTTAGATTAACTTTTACGTGCCAGTAAAAACTGTGAAATCTCGACCAGCTCTTTGGCATCTTCACCAAAATAAGCCAAAGCTTCAAAGGCTTGATCATGCAAGCTTTGCGCATAAGCCTGTGCTTGTGCTAAGCCCATTAAGGCAGGATAAGTTGATTTCTGTACTTGCTCATCTTTTCCCGCGGTTTTACCTAAGGTTTCAGTGCTTGCAGTAATATCCAAGATGTCATCTTGGACTTGGAAAGCCAGACCAATGCTTTGTCCAAACTGACGTAACTTAGGAATCGCTTGATCAGTCCCATTAAAAATGGTCACAGCCCCCATCATAATTGCAGCCTGAATCAAGGCACCCGTTTTATTACGGTGAATGTTCTCTAATTCAGCCTGATCCACTTGCTTACCTTCAGCCTGCAAATCAAGTACTTGTCCACAAACCATTTTAGAACTGGCTGTCGCTAAAATCTGCATTTGCTTTAAAACAATTGCAGCCTCTGTGCCTTGTCCCTGTTCATCGAATAAACGACTGCCCAAAATCTCAAACGCCATCGACTGCAAAATATCCCCAGCTAATAACGCGGTATCTTCACCAAATGCGACATGGCAAGTGGGTTGACCACGGCGCAATAGATCATTATCCATACATGGCAAATCATCATGTGCCAATGAATAGCAATGAATCAATTCAACCGCAACAGCAGCACGACGCGCTGCGGAAAAATGATGATTCGGTTGTAATGCTGCTGCTGCATAACATAAAGCTGGACGAACACGTTTACCACCTAACATCACAGCATGATGAACAGCAGCTTTTAAAGGTTCGGGAATTGAAAATGCAGCCAATGCTGTCAATAAATCTTGTTGAATACGTTGTTGAGCTTGTTTTAAAACATCCGTATTAACTTGAGAGATAGATGACACAGTTGCCTCGGGAAATCTTAATGAAAGGAAAATGACAAGACTTGCCAGAATGAACACATCATAACACTATTTATCTGAAGAAATTGTGTTTGTATTTTTAATCAATTCAAAATAATAAAGCCTTCAAATGAAGGCTTTATCAAATAACACCGCACCCAAATTAGAAGCTATCACCTGGTACACGTACCCAACCTTCCATCAACACACGCGCACTACGGCTCATAATGGCTTTCTTCACAGCCCATTTACCATCAAGCAATTCTGCTTGTGCTCCAACGCGCAAAGTCCCTGACGGATGCCCAAAACGAACAGCTTCACGCTCACCTCCACCTGCTGCTAAATTCACCAAGGTGCCTGGAATAGCAGCAGCCGTACCAATTGCAACGGCAGCGGTTCCCATCATGGCATGATGTAATTTGCCCATCGACAAAGCACGAACCAATAAGTCGACATCTCCCGTCTCAACAGGTTTACCGCTGGATGAAATATAGCTTTTTGGTTGTGAGACAAAGGCAATTTTCGGCGTATGCTGACGTGCAGCAGCCTCTGAAATATCTTTAATCAAACCCATTTGTACCGCACCATAAGCACGGATTTTCTCAAAACGGGCTAAAGCGGCAGCATCAGCGTTAATATGATCTTGTAATTCCGTCCCTTGATAACCAATCTCTTCGGCATTCAGGAAAATGGTCGGAATACCCGCATTAATAAATGTGGCTTGGAATGTGCCAACGTCAGGAACGGTCAATTGATCGACCACATTTCCTGTCGGGAACATATCTCCGCCTTCTTCACCGTCATCAGCTGGGTCTAAAAATTCAATTTGCACTTCTGCAGCAGGAAACGTCACCCCATCCAGCTCAAAATCACCAGTTTCCTGAACTTGACCGTTAGTCACGGGAACATGTGCAATAATGGTTTTTTGAATATTCTTCTGCCAGATCCTTACTGTGCAAATGCCATTCTCAGGAATAAGCGCTGCATCGACCAAACCATTTGAAATGGCAAAGGAACCCACTGCAGCCGTTAAATTACCGCAGTTACCACTCCAGTCGACAAATGGCTGATCAATCGATACTTGACCAAATAAATAATCCACGTCGTGCTCTGGCTCAGAGCTTTTTGCCAAAATGACGGTTTTACTGGTGCTTGAGGTTGCTCCCCCCATACCATCAATCTGTTTGCCATAAGGGTCTGGACTGCCAATCACACGGAGAAGAAGTTGATCACGTGCTTTGCCCGCTACTTGTGCCGCTTCAGGTAAATCATCCAGTTTGAAAAATACACCTTTACTTGTGCCTCCACGCATATAAGTTGCAGGGACTTTTATTTGCGGTACTGAACTCATGTCAATTTCTTCCTTTTATCATATTCTTGGTGCAGATCAATTTTGAATCTAAAGGTACTGCACTGCCAGCAAAAATACCATACGACCAATGGTTTTGGGATTGGTCATAATGTGTAAAATCTGTGCATTATAGTGAGTAGATTTCAAGACTTTCACAATGGCAAAAATACCATTCCATCCGTCGGGAAAAACAAGGGGACTCTACAATTGTATAAAATTGCAACATATTTCATTTTAATATTCATATAAATATAAGATTTTAAATAACTTTTAAAAACAACTTTCCAGTCATAGCATCGTTGTACTTTTACTAGGCGAAAATCTTTGAATCTATTAGAATAATCCAGTTAATTCCTCGTCGAGCTCAGTCCTTTGAACAACGATTCTTCTCAACTTCAGCGTGGACTAAAAAACCGCCATATCCAACTCATTGCGATGGGTGGAGCGATTGGTACGGGCTTATTTTTAGGTTCTGCGCAAATTATCCAGTCTGCTGGGCCATCTATTATTTTGGGGTATGCGATTGGCGGCTTGATTGTTTTTCTAATCATGCGTCATTTAGGTGAAATGATTGTTGAAGAACCTGTTGCAGGTTCATTTAGCCATTTTGCTTATAAATATTGGGGTAAATTTCCAGGCTTTATTACGGGCTGGAACTATTGGGTACTGTATATCCTTGTCGCAATGACTGAGCTAACGGCGGTAGGTAAATATATTAATTACTGGTGGCCGCAAATTCCTGCATGGCAATCTGTATTGTTCTTCTTTGTCGTGATTACGGCTGTGAACCTGACCAATGTTAAATTCTATGGTGAATCAGAATTCTGGTTAGCAATCATCAAAGTGACTGCTGTCGTTGCCATGATCTTGTTTGGTCTATTCTTGCTCTTCACTGCAGATGCCAACTCAACCGCCTCATTTAGCAACCTGTGGTCACATGGCGGCTTTTTCCCGCATGGCTTCGATGGCCTATTTTATATGCTGGCTTTCTTGATGTTTGCCTTTGGGGGAATTGAACTGATTGGTATGGCAGCAGCAGAAGCTAAAGATCCAAAGACCACCATTCCTAAAGCGATTAACCAAGTGGTCATTCGTATTTTAGTATTCTACGTGGGTTCACTTGCCATTCTCTTATCACTTGTGCCTTGGAACCAACTGGATTTAGGTGGCTTAGATAAAAGTCCATTCGTGATGATTTTCAGTCAAATGGGAATTGGTTGGGCTGCACATTTGCTTAACTTTATTATCCTGACAGCGGCATTATCCGTGTACAACAGTGGGATGTATGCCAATAGCCGTATGGTATTTGGTTTGGCTCAACAAGGTAATGCACCAAAAATCTTTACCAAAACCAATAAACAAGGTGTTCCTGTTCCAGCAGTCCTGCTCTCGGCTTTCCTGATCTTCGGCTGTGTATTACTCAACTACTTTGTACCAGAAGATGCATTAGGTCATTTGATGTATGTGGTTGTTGGTGCGCTGGTTTTAAACTGGGCCATGATCAGCTTGACCCATTTAAAATATAGACGTCATATCAAAACCGCTCAAATCAAGACTTCGTACCCAGCTTTATGGTCTCCATTCAGTAACTATCTTGTTTTGGCATTTATTGGTGTGGTGCTGTATATCATGTGGCAACAAGGCTTCAAAGAATCGGTACTGATGATTCCGATCTGGATCGTTGCCATGTTTATTTTCTATAAGTTTTTAAATCGCAAAACTGAAAATTAACACTTGATCGGTTTCATTAAAAAGTGATTGCTTCTGCAATCACTTTTTTGTTTATAATCATAAAATTATGCGCTTATAGCTTAACTGGATAGAGCAGTTGCCTCCTAAGCGACCGACGTGGGTTCGAGTCCCGCTGAGCGCATAACCCATTTTCATTTTGCTTATGCAATGATGGAAGACTTTAAATATTCCAGTTCTTTTCAATGGCCGTAATCTGACTATATACACTTTGGTACTCTGCCTGCTTGAGCGTACACCAAAGCTCAACAAAGGGTTTGCCGAGATATTCTGTTAACAATGGATTGGCTTTGATTAATTTCAGTGCTTGCATTTGCTCAGTTGGCAAGAATACATGCTCACTTTTCAGTTTTAATTGATGCGCTTGTTTCGGTACCGGTAGCTGATGCGTTAGACCATGTAAAGTCCCAATCAACATCATTGTGATCGCTAAATAAGGATTACAATCTGCTCCTGCTACGCGGTATTCCAGTCTCTGATTTTCTTGATCTGAGCACGGAATCCGAATCGCCACATTACGATTATTCAGCCCCCAATTGGCTTCAAGGGGCACATGATTGCCAAATTTAAAACGTCTGAAAGAGTTTAGATTAGGTGCTAAAATCGCCATCGAATCAGGCATCAATAACAGTAATCCACTTACTGCTTTTAATAATAGTTCAGACAGCCCATCGCTTACTGAACTAAAAAGATTCTGCTGCTTTTGATCTAAAAGACTCATATGGAAGTGCATACCACTCCCCGCCTTATGCATATCTGGCTTAGCAAGGAAATTAGCTCTTAACCCATGCTGATTAGCAACTTGCTTGATGCTTCGCTTTAACAACATAATCTGATCACATAAAGCTAAAAGATCAGTTGTATGCTGCAGATTAATCTCATATTGGCCAGCAGAAGATTCGGAAACTACTCCTGTGATTTGAATATGCTGCTGTTTTGCAACCACTTCAATCTCATTCAGAATATGTTGATAAGGGTCAGCGCTATTAATATCAAAACACTGACTTATGGGCTCTTCCACAGCTGCCAACTCACTTAAAGGCTGTAAATAAAATTCAATCTCTGCTGCGATACAGGGAGAGTAGCCTTGCTGCTGTAATTGGGATAGGGTTTTCTTTAAGATATTTCGGGGCTCAAGTAGACAATCTTGCTGATGATCATCTTTCATACTGAGCAACAGCTGTGCCGTTGTGTTGGGTTCAGTTGCATGCGGTTGCAATGTGCCTAAAACAGGCTCGCAGAAATGATCAGGTTCTCCAATATATTTTCCAAGGCCTGTTTCCTCAATCACTTTACCATCTAAACTCATGGCATAAATCGACAGTGGGAAATAGCAACCTTTACTGAGATTTATTAAACAACCAATATCGATGCGTTTACCACGTAAATGTCCATTCAAATCACATAAATAAATATCAACATGTTGCGTATTCGGATAATGTTTTAGATAGGCTTCAACTTCTTCTATAAATAAATTCTTTATCTGAAGACCATCAAACTCATTGTTCTGCATAGCCGTATCAATGTACTTTTTAAGCGCAGATGGATGATTGATCTCAACAAGTACAGCACTCATCGCTAAAAGCTCAAGTTATATAGATAGTTTCAGCTTAGTTGAGACCTCCCTAGAAGTAACGTAAACAATGCGTAAACTCTTGGGGTGATCGAATAAATTTCTTATAACTCAAGCAATAAAAAGCGGAGTAAACCTCCGCTTTGATGAGATAAAATCCCTTACTCTACGATGCGAATTGCTTTGAGCTTTCTGATTCTGATCGCCAATTCTTTTAAAGCATAATTGACAGATACTACCAAGATAAAACCAATTACAAATGAACCAATTACATCAAATGGGAAATGCACGCCCACAAAAACTCGTGCTAAACCGACAATGGCACTGAAGATTAAGCCAATAATGCCAATCTTTTTAAAACCCGCCAATAAATACGAAAACGCGATAATCACAATGGTCAGCGTATGCTGACTGGGGAAAGACGAACTTGAACCATGCCCAATTAACTTATGCCCTAAATCCAGCTGGAATGGACGCGGATGATGATAAAAGAATTCAATAATGTCACTTAACAGCAGCGAAAATAGAACAATCACAAGCGCTTTGGCAAAGGTAAGATTGTATATTTTCCATTGGGTCACCAATAAAAAAACCAGAAAACTAATAAATACGGTATTCAGATCCTCAGCTAAAAAAATCGCAAGCTGATCAATCACAGGATTTTCTTTCGCAAAAGAATTCACACTATTAAACAAAGAAATATTTAACTCTTTAAATATCATTTCCTTTTCTATCCACACTATCCCTGAAGATCCATGCGCCCAATATACAGGATAAAAATGAAGAAATTATTAATTTTTTTTATGGTTTATTGTTCATATCTTGCTAAAGGATTAAGCTCACATATCGAGTGAAAAATAAATCTAAATCGTATCAACAAAAACACCAGTAAATAGAATAAACCTCCCCTATTTACTGGTGCTAATTGACTGGAACTTAGAACTTAAATTCTAAACCCGTACCTGCAATCGGTTGCTTATCCTTGGCACTTGCCTGTTCGAATGTTGAGTATCCAGCATAACCATAGACTTTGACTTGCTTATTAAATGAATAATCAGTGCCAAGTAATAATTGTTTGGCATCAAAATCGGCCTCATTGCTTTTAAAGCTGGTGCTATTTTGGCTGTATTGTGCTTTTACAGTCCATTTCGACTGGTTCGGCAATTTATATTCAGCGCCAATCAACCATCCTTGCGAATCATCAATATTGATGGCAGCTTCATCATTCCCCTTTTTGTCCGCCACTTTAGAGGTTTGATAAAGCGTTTTCAGTGCTAATCCCTCAATTGGTGTTAACCGGCCAATCACTCGAACCGTATTCGCTGCTGCAAATACTTCCTCAACCTGAGTCTCCGTTTCTGCAGCATTCAATAGGCCATGCCCCAAGAAATCACTTGGAATAGCCTTATCGTAGCCAACACCGACCAAAAACACAGGATGACTGTAACTCAGCGATGCCGACCATGCATCGCCTAAGCCACGACCAGCCGCATTCACACCACCGCGTTTATCATCTTCAATGCCTCTACTCTCCCCCGTGGCAAGTAAAACGCTGGCTTCAAAGTTACCCTCATTAAAAGCAATTTCAGGCGAATCATAGACCACTACATTATTGACACGGTTCTCACCTGTCATAATGCCAGTGATATCCGCTTTATTACTGATGTAGTTATTAAAACTATCTACTGGGCTAGATAAATCTTTTAATGGGGTATTATGTTTTCCGACTTTAAGTGCACCAAATCGGTCATCTTTTAATCCGACAAAACGATTCCGCTGTGACCAATCTGTGCGATCACCATCGGCATAAAATGCCCATTCTGCTAAATAAATCGCACTCAAATGTTCTGTTAACTTCTCTTCGCCCTTAATTCCAAGAAATGAGCTATTGCTATTTACTTTCCATACATCACGGTCTGACGAATTTGCATTTTTTTCTGGTAAATAATCAATACTTGCATCAATTTCTCCATAAAATTTTGGTGCTGCAAATGCAGAACAGGTCGTAATACTCATCACTGTTGCGAGTGCAATTTTCATCTTCATTGTTATCTTCCTAACCATCTAAAAAAAGGTAAAAAAACTCTATTTCGCTCTATTTCAAGCAAAATTTAAAATTAAAGGGGAACGAATAAATATGAATGCTTTTATATATTTATAGATATAAAAGCATCATCATAATTAGATTTACATATTATAAAATGGAAATACGCCAAATATTAATGCACTGCCCATCAATACGCAGCAGGTAATAAATGCCCATTTCAAAGTGAACTTCTGGTGATCACCCATTTCTACCGCAGCCAAACCACAAAGTAAGTAGGTCGATGGAACCAATGGTGATAACAAGTGAATCGGCTGACCAATAATTGACGCACGTGCAATTTCAACAGGTGCAATACCATAGTGTGATGCAGCTTCAGCCAAAATTGGCAAAACTCCGAAATAGAAAGCATCATTTGACATAAAGAAGGTCAATGGCATGCTCAATACACCTGTAATCGGTGCCAGATAAGGCCCTAAACTTGGCGGAATTACTGCAACGAAGCCTTTGGACATGGCTTCAACCATGCCTGTGCCTGATAAAATACCGGTAAAGACACCTGCAGCAAAGATCACCCCCACAACCGCTAACACGCTATCGGCATGCATCGCAATACGTTTCTTCTGCATGTTCACGCATGGATAGTTCACCACCAATGCAATACAGAAACCCAGCATAAACAGGATCGACATTGGCAAAATCCCTTTTACCAAAGAAGCCATTAACACCAGTGTTAAAATTCCGTTAAACCAACGTAAATGCGGACGTTGTGCTTCAGGATCTTTTGAAATCGAAATATCATCGGCATGGCTAATATCCACCAGCTCAATCACACCTAAGCGTTTGCGCTCATACGTACCGTATAAATAGGCCAAGAAGAATAACCAAGCCGCAGCCACAATCATCGACGGAATCATAGGAATAAATACTTCACTGGCATCGACTTGAAGCGCACTCGCTGCGCGCGCAGTCGGCCCGCCCCAAGGCGTCAAGTTCATGACACCACTACACAGCAACATCAAGCAGGTCATGATCAGTGGATTCATGCCAACACGTTTATACAATGGCATCATTGCTGCCACACAGATCATATACGTGGTTGAACCATCACCGTCTAAAGAGACCAATAAGGTTAGAAAAACTGTCCCTAAAGTGATTTTTAATGGATCGCCTTTTACTTTCTTTAAAATCCATCTTACCGAAGGGTCAAATAGGCCAGAATCAATCATTAAGGCAAAATATAATATAGCGAAAAGAAGCATCACGCCTGTTGGTGCGAGCTTTTTAATACCCTCTAACATGGTATTGCCAAGTTCGGCCAACTGAATATGGCTTAAGCTGTCAAAATAAAAACCGAGACCCCAAGCAATCAGGGCGAATATGAATGGGATTAAAATTAATGCAACTAATGCACTGAGACGTTTTGACATGATCAAATACATAAAGCACATGATCATGCTGATACCTAAAAAAGTCAGCATTGAATGCAATCCTTAGCATAATAAGTTTTTTTTAATGGGTAGACCCTACCCTAATCCAGCACAAATTCTATGCGATTTAAGTTTAGGTAATTCATTTAATTTAATTATATGCTTAATACACCCATTCACATGAAAAATACCTTAAAAGTATACAAATATACTTTTAATATAAAACTTTAATTATTAATATATTTTTTCAAAAAAACTTAGACCAATCGATCAAAGCACTAGAAGAATAAATAAGCAGAGCTGTATCCAGCTAAAATATAGACGCATTATTATGGTGCATTTTTTGATTAAAAAATAACAATTTCCCATCAACCAATAATTAAAACAAATATCATTTATTTATAAAACCACTATTCTGGTTAAAATAAAAACAGGAAAATAACCTCTACGCTGTTACGCTCAAATTATAATAATTATTATCAAAGAATATTAAAGCAATATTAAAAATTCATATTTTGAGAATAAAACAACTCATTTAAACTCAATTTCATTATTTCTATGTAATCTATATTCATTGGGTGAAATACCCACCCAATTTCGATAGGCTTTTCTAAAATTTGAAGTATCTGAAAATCCTAAACGTTCTGCAATTTCATCGATGCTTAAGCTTGTTGCCAAATACTCATCTGCAAGTCGGCGTCTGGTACTATCCAAAATTTCCTGATAACTGACATCAACATCGGCTAAACGACGGTACAAGGTTCGCTTAGATAGATGTAATTGTTCAGCAATCTGTTGTGCTGTTGGGAAGTCACCTACCGCATCTAACAAGATCAAACGAATCGAACGAACTAAATCAGACTCTTGTTCATGCTCCTCTGTACTCAACATCCGTTCACAAAAAGATTGACACATATCTGCGGTAATCGGATTGGCATTGGGACAGGGTTTATCTAGCCAATCGACATCGAAATGCCATTGCAGGACATCTGCATCAAACTCGACTGGGCATCGAAAAACATTTTGATATTCACTGGCATATTCAGGTGCTGGATAAGGTAGTAATAGTTTTTTGGCCTGAAAAGGTGCTTCCAATACACACTCAATCAAGCTTTGTATGGAACTAAACCAAAACTCACACACCAAAGGTAATAGCTTGCCAAGTGCGATAATTTCTTGCCCTTCAAAAATTGCCGTATCATCTTGAATATAAAATGACTTTTTCAGTACAGGCGCTGCCAACTTAATATGACGAATACCAAACTCTACTGCCTGTTGAAAATTTCGAGAACAATAAAGCGCATAACCATAAACCCCAAAGTCGGATAAACGCTGTTTTTGCCCTGCATGCATTCCAATTAAGGGGTCTTTAGATAAACGCTGAATCGTTTGAAAAAGCTGTAATTTTTGATAAGGCGACACATGTGAAGCAGCACTATGCAGTGCCTCTTGAGAAATCCCTGTGTCCGCTAGTAGCTCTGTCAAGCTATAGCCTTGTTGCTGCATAGCTTCAAGCAGACTGCTTAAACCCAAAACTGGTGTCCCTTGGCCTAACTGCTGTTGGTCATAACGCGCTTCAACCAGTTTTGGATGCAGATCCTGTTTACGCATTTTTTCACCTCATCCTTTGAGTGATGATGCATAATGGCACTAAATTACTTTTTGTTGTCTCAATTTAACATCGACTACAAATCTCATCAATCATAAAGTCTATACTACTAATAAGCATGAAAGGAGCAACAATGACACTTTCAACTTCACAACCTTTGGGTGATGCTGCAACCGAACATATGCTTTCGGTTTTTAATCAACAGCGTGCTGCTTTTAATGCTCAGCCCTATCCTGATCTTGATGATCGACGTCGCAAATTATTTCAAATTAAAAAGCAAATTATCCGTTATCAAGATGTGATCGCGACTGCAATCAATAGTGACTTTAGTTCAAGATCAGTCGACGAATCGAAACTGCTTGATTTGCTCGGTTCAGTACTTGAAGCAGAACATGCGATTCGTCATGTCCGCCGTTGGATGCGACCAAGTAAACGTAACACTGAATTGCTATTTTTATCCAATCGCTTACGTGTGCAGTATCAACCCAAAGGTGTGGTTGGGGTCATCGTTCCTTGGAACTTTCCAGTTTATCTGGCCTTAGGTCCTTTAATTGCAGCGATTGCAGCAGGTAATCGGGTGATGATCAAACTACCCGAAGTCACGCCTGCCACCAATGCCGTGGTACGACGGATGCTAGCTGAAATTTTCAGTGAAGATGAGGTCGCTGTTTTTGGAGAGGAAATCCTTGATCCGGCACAATTCACCTCGCTACCCTTCAACCATATTGTATTTACCGGCTCACCTGCAATTGGTCGCGTGGTGATGCGCGCAGCCGCAGACAATCTGACCCCTGTGACTTTGGAGTTAGGCGGGAAATCGCCGGCATTGGTAAGTCGTAACTATCCTTTGGCTGATGCGGCAAAACGTGTTTTACACGGCAAGGCGACCAACTGTGGTCAAATCTGTGTCGCGCCCGATTATGCATTGGTGCCAAAAGAAAAAATCGACCAATTCGTTGCAGAATGCCAAGCGAATTTCACCAGTATGTATGGCAACAATATTCGCAATAATGACAATTACACCTCGATTGTGAATGACCGTCATTTAAAACGTTTACTCGATATCTTGGATGATGCCAAAGCCAAAGGTGCTCAAATCATTGCCTGTGGTGAATATGATCGTGACAAAGATGCACGTCGTATGCCCGTGCATATTGTGCTGAATTGCACCCCAGAGATGCGAATTTTAAAAGAAGAACTATTTGGCCCAGTTTTACCTGTGGTTGCTTACGATACAGTGGATGATGCGATTCATTATATTCAAGCAGGTGAACGACCATTAGCTTTATACCTTTTTACTCACGATGCCAATGAACGTGATTACATCTTAAAGCAAACCCATTCAGGGGGTGTAACCCTGAACGACTGGGGTTGGCATGTAGTCAACCACGATGCACCTTTCGGGGGAATCGGAAACTCAGGGATGGGTACTTATCATGGAGAAGAAGGTTTCCGTGAACTTTCCCATGCAAAAACAGTGTTTGCACGTCATCGTTTCTTCCCCACCCAGTTGTTCTATCCGCCATACGGTACTTGGGTGCAAAAGTTGGCCTTACGTTTCTTCTTGAAACAAGGTGACCCAAATATCAAATAAGCTTCGATAATAAAAAAGCCTCATCAAGAGGCTTTTTTATTCTGCAAATGAAAAATGAATTACTTCACAATGCCATCTTGTTGGTATTTCGGTGAACGAGGTCCGTAAAGCAAACCCAAACCAGGGCTATGCTGCGTCGGGGTAAAGAGTTGCGTATTTACCATCGTGGCCAAGGGATAAGCACGATCATTTAAGCTCCCCGCAATTTGTTCAACCAATGCCCCAACCAGCGCAGTGAGTAAATCATTGTTACCACTATTGCTCGATTGCACGGCTTTCTTTTCACCCGTCCAAAGCGTCTCATTGGTTTTTAAATCGACCAGTTTTGCCTCTACACTCACCGTTGCAACACTTTGAATGACTTGATACTGGGAACCATATTCTTTAATTCGAATATAGAGTGCGGCATCAGCACCAAAGATTTCCTGCAATTTCTGTGTTGAAATGCTTTGCGCGTCATGACCATTGGTCACACCGTTCTCTTTAAACATCGAATCCACAACAGAAATTGGAAAAACATAATAACCCGCTTCAGCAACAGGCATAACGACTGTTGGCCAATAGCTATAAGTTGCCTTTACATCAGGAGAATCATTGACAGGCGGTAATACCAAAATAGATTTTGGCATATGTTGTTTATATGCCGTCATATCCTTATTCACTACCGGAGATGATGCACAGCCTGTAACCAGTAAGCCTGCAATCACAAGGTTTGAAACTAAAAATGCCTTGATCATGGCTTTGCAATTCCTCCATTGGCATTCATCTTCTGCAACAAACGATTCATCAATACCGTAGATTCAGGATAAACCTGTCGTTCCAGTTGAAAATATTCAACGGCTTTTTGTGCATTATTCACTTGTAAAGATAACAAACCCAGATGCGCATATAATCCCGGCGGAACGCCCTGATTCTTTGCTTTGGCTTTTTCGATTTCCGCTTCTAACTTGATGATTTGTGCACTCGGTGTGGCTTTTTCTGGTTGGTTATACATCAGATAAGTCTGTTGTGTATAAGAACCCCAACTATATAAAGGTTGAGGCCCAGCAGCACAGCCAACTAATCCGATCATCATCAGACTGCTGAACAGAATTTTTTTCATTTTACAGCGGTCCAATTTTATTGCGCAGTCCAACGATTATTCTGAATATCAGTTACCAAATTGTTGACCGCTTCACGTACTGCTAAATCGAGTACCTTGCCATTCAGGGTCGAGTCATATGAGGCTGTAGAACCAAAACCAAGTACTTCACGCGCACTCAACGCATACTCGCCCGCACCTTGTACGGAATGTACAATCTCTGAGGTTTTTACATCGACAATATTCAAGTTCACTTTGGCATAAGCAATTTGCTGTTTACCACGTCCCAAAATCCCGAATAATTGCTGATCTCCAACCTCTTTACGACCAAATTCAGACACATCACCAGTAATCACATAACGTGCACCTTTAATGCTTTGAGTGCTATTGCTAAATCCCACTTCTTGTTTAAGTTCAGACAAATTATCGCGATTTAAAACCGAGAAATAACCAGTTTGCTGTAGATGCGTTTCTAAAATGGTTTTCGCCTGTCCGCCAAGACGATCTACATTATCTGAAAATATGCCTCTCATATAACTTGAGCGATTATCAAACTTACCAATCGAAACTGGTACTTTCACCCCATTATATTTAATCTGTTGAACTGCTGCCGTCACTTGAGGGCTTTGAATTGATTTTGATGTTTCTGTGGTTGAGCAGGCCATTAAGCCGAAAGCACTGAATACGGTAACCGCTAATAATTTTTTCATTGTCGCTCGATCGGGATAAAGATTAAAAAACGTGAAAATTATAGCTTAAAAACTGTGAACCATCTAACATTTTAAGATTCAAATCCCTTATTTAAACCATCACAAATCATTTTACAATCCAAATAATTAGATCAACTTAAGCAAGATTATTCGCAAAAACGTAACCCTACACCCGCAATGGTAAAAATATACTTTGGCGTAATTGCTGAATCACCGATTTTGGTTCTAAGCTTTTTCACCAAGATACGAAGATAATGGGTATCTTCTTCATGGCTAATGCCCCATAGCTCAGTCATGATCTGTTTTTGTGTAACAATCTTGCCGTGATGACGAATCAATAAAGCCAGCAACTGAAATTCTTTTTTGGTTAAGGTAACCTCCTCGCCTGCCAGTTTGGCTGTATGTTCGGCCACATCGACCCAAAGCTGCCCATCATCAAACACCAGATTATGTTCAGCCTGTTGCGGCTTATTGCGGAACATTACACGAATACGTGCACAAAGTTCCTGAATGCTAAATGGCTTGGTGACATAGTCATTCGCTCCAGCATCTAATAGTTTAATTTTTTGATTTTCATCTGGACGAGCTGACAATACAATTACAGGAATATCTGACCATTGTCGCAACTCAAGCAGCACCGCCTGCCCCTCCATATCGGGTAGGCCCAGATCCAGAATTAACAAATCCGCCCCACGCGTTGCCAAGCTCTCTAATCCTTTCATGCCATTTTCAGCCACATGCACCTGATAGCCCTGTGCACGCAAGGCAATATCCAAAAACTTTCGAATTTGGGGCTCATCATCAATAATCAGAATTGATGCTTGTGAATTGAATGATTGCGGCATAACAATAGTTTTAATCCTGATGAAGTGGTAATCGTATTCTAATTAAGGTGCCCTGACCATATGTCCCAGCAAGTGCTTCGATGCTGCCCATATGTGCCCCAATAATTGCTTTGACAATCGTAAGACCTAAGCCCGTTCCTGTCTTGCCCCGATCACCGCGTTGCATGGTATAAAACATATCAAAAATTTGCTCTCGTTCATCTTCAGGAATTCCAATCCCTTGATCCATAATATCAATTTGCAGGAACTGATGTTCTTGATATACCCTGACCTCAATCGGTACATCATCGGGTGAAAACTTGGCTGCATTTTCCAGCACATTAAAAATGGCCTGTTCAATCAAGGCAGGATGTACATGCAATTGCGGCAAGTCATCTGTCATTTCGACATTAATATTGACCTTTGGTTGATAGCGCTTCAGTCGCTGTGTCGCTGATCCAATTAGTTCTTCTACCCCAATCCAGTCGCGACTGAGACTCAAACCTTGGTGACCGAGTCGGGTCATATCGAGTAAGTTTTGAATATAACGATCCAACCGTTCACCTTCGACATGAATGGTGTCCAATAAGCTTTCACGATCATCCGCTGACATCTGCTCGCCATAATATTTCAGACTATCAGCAGACCCAATCATGGCAGCCAAAGGCGAACGTAAATCATGAGAGACCGATGACAATAATGCCGAACGTAATTTTTCAGTTTCAGCGACCACACGTGAGTTTTCTAACTGTAAAGACAACTGCACCCGTGAAGTCGTTTGCGCAATATCATCGATCATCAATTCCGCTAACCGTTGCTGCTCAAAACTGATGGTTTCGGTTTTTTGATTAAATCGAAGTGCAATCACCCCATAACCTCCCACCAGATTCAATGGATTAAACCACCATTCGGATTGGGTTAAGGTATTGGTAAAGCGCCCACAAGGTTGGGCATTTTTCTGAGTCCAATTGGCCGCGATCTGATCTTTTTCATTCAACAAACTGCTATCGCCTAATTCCTGCGTGCCAACTCTCAACCAAACTGTTGCATTTAACGAGCTTTCTAAATGTTGTTTGGCGATATTTAAAACCTGTTCGATATCAACACAGCTCGATAATTTCCGCTCCAACTCCTGCATTTGTAAAGACACCGAATTCGCAGCCCGTAAACTCAAGACCTGAGCACGTAATTGATTGGCTAAGCGCCCCACCAACAAGGCCGAAACGATAAAGATAACGATGGTGATCACGCCCCGTTCAGCACTAATTCTTAAAGTAAATCGAGGTTCAATAAATAAATAGTTATAAAGCAAGAAGCAAATCACAACACTCGAAATGGTGATCAACATCCTCGCCCGCATTGCCACCACCAGCACAGTCACCACAAAAATTAAAGCCAATTCACTATAACCAATAAAATGATCACTCACCATTGCCGCAATTAAGCCCAATAAGACAATCAAAATACTTTCAATGAGCTCACGTGGATTAAAGGTCAAGCCTTGTTCTAACAAAGAAGAACGAGTACTGTCTGTCTGTGGCTTAGCCTCATTATTTTTTGCTTTTAAGGGTTGAACAAAAGTGATCTCAAAAGGATGCTGTTTTTCTAAAAGTTGATCGGCAATATGGTCTGAGAACAGACGTTGCCAAAGCGACTTTTTAGGACTTTTACCGAGTAAAATATTGGAGGCACCATAATCATAGGCCGCCTGTAAAATGGTCGACGCAATATAATTGCTATGTAACAAGTAAGTATCGGCACCCAGTTTACGTGCCAAGTTGAATGCTTTGGTCACTGCTAATGTCTGTGTTGTGGTTTTCTGGCTTTTTTGGATCGAAATCACACTCCACATTGCATTGCGTCTTTCTGCAATACGATGTGCGCGCCGTACCAGATCTTCAGAAAACTCTGAACCGTCAATCGCTAACATCACATGATTTTGAATCGGGATAATCTGCCCCTGCGCAACAAACTTCTCTCGATAATCAATTTCAACCTGGCCTGCAACAGTTTGAATCGCTAAATCACGTAAAGCAGTTAAATGTGCAGGCTTAAAAAATCCCTGTAGCGCATGGGGTGCAACATCGGCGAAATAAATCTTGCCATGATTCATCCGCTCTAATAACTCTGGTACAGGTAGATCCACCAAACGAATATCTTTCAAACGTTTTAACAATGCATCAGGAACCGTTTCACTCACTCGAATACCTGTGATCTGGTAAACCACATCATTCAGACTTTCCAAATGCTGGATATTTAAGGTGCTATAGACATCAATGCCTGCATCCAACAGTTCATTGACATCTTGCCAACGATATTCATGCCGGCTGTTCGGCACATTCCGATGCGCAAGTTCATCCACCAACACAATTTCAGGCTTTAATTTGAGAATTTGATCAAGATCCATCTCTTCCAGCAGGCGACCTTGATATTCCAAAGCCTTTTTGGGAATTACATTGAGGCCTTGAATCAACCGCTCGGTATCAGATCGACCGTGGGTTTCGACCACCCCAACCATTACATGCTGACCTTGTTGCATCAGTTCATGCGCTCGAGTCAGCATGGCATAGGTCTTGCCTACGCCTGGTGCTGCACCCAAGAAAATGGTTAATCGTCCAGATTGTTCGCGTTGACTATGAGCCAACCATGCATCTGCTTTGTTATTCCGGTCAATCTGCATAAATGAGGCTCTATCAACGAGATATAGATGACAATTGATCTAAGGCTAAATTCAATTGCAGTACATTGACTCGCGCTTGCCCATATAAACCAAACTGCGCAGGCTGAATCTGTTGTTGCACTAAATCTCGCACTTGTTGCTCTGCTAAATGGCGTAGTTCGGCCACTCGCTTCACCTGTAACAATGCACTTTCAGGTGAAATATCAGGGTCAATCCCACTGCCTGATGACGTAACCATATCGTTCGGTACCTTCTGCTCTAAAATATGATTGTCTTGAGCAAATTGCACTGTTCTTTCCTTAATTTGTTTTTGTAAATCAGGATTAGAGACCGCTAAATTACTGCCCGCCATCCCATCTACACTGTAACTTACCGCACTAGGGCGGCCATGGAAATATTGTCCACCAACAAAATTTTGCCCCACCAAACTTGAACCCACAATTCTGCCATCAAGTTCGATTAAGCTACCATTGGCCTGCTTCGGAAAAATCAACTGGGCAATCGATACACTCACAGCAGAATATAAGACACCTGCGACAAGGAGCCCCACCAAGATCAAACCAAAGCTTGGACGTAAGATCGAATGTACTGGATTGGATAATGGTAGGTCTTGTTTATTCAATTGCTCATGATTCAATAAAGTATTCATCTCTCACTCCTAAATCCATAATGACACAACAAGGTCAATTAATTTGATCGCGATAAACGGAAAGATCACCCCACCTACCCCATAGATCAACATATTACGGCGTAACAATTGCAACGCACTGGCTGGCTTAAATTGCACCCCTCTCAATGCCAATGGGATCAACATCGGAATAATCAGTGCATTGAAAATCAAGGCTGAAATTACCGCACTGCTCGGACTACTGAGCTGCAGGATATTGAGTACCGCAAGTTGTGGAATTGCTACTGCAAACAGTGCAGGTAAGATCACAAAGTACTTGGAGACATCATTTGCCAAAGAGAAAGTGGTTAAGGCGCCACGGGTAATCAATTGCTGCTTACCGATTTCTACTACATCGAGCAGTTTGGTCGGATCGGAGTCGAGGTCCACCATGTTGCCTGCTTCCTTGGCAGCTTGGGTGCCCGAGTTCATGGCAAGACCAATATCTGCCTGTGCCAAGGCAGGTGCATCATTGGTACCATCACCGACCATTGCCACCAGTTTACCCGCGGCTTGTTGTTTACGGATACAAGCCAATTTATCTTCAGGTTTGGCTTCTGCAATATAGTCATCCACCCCCGCTTCTGCTGCAATCGCTGCTGCAGTCAACGGATTGTCACCTGTAACCATAATGGTTTTAATACCCATCTCACGTAACAGCGCAAAACGTTGTTTAATACCCTGCTTGATCACATCTGATAGCTCAATCACCCCTAAAATACTGTGATTTGAAGCCACCACCAGTGGTGTTGCACCTTTAGAGGCGACTTGTTCGACACGAGTTTTCAGTTCGACATTGTCTCTGATCTCTTGGTTGGTAAAGTTAAGGATGGCATCGACTGCACCTTTACGAATTTTTTGTCCTGTGGCTAAGTCCACACCAGACAAACGTGTTGATGCACTAAACTGGATAAATTCTGCGTCTTTGGGCTCTTGGATGCTTTCACCCATTTCTTTACCTAAACTCACCACGGATTTACCTTCAGGGGTTGGGTCGGCAAAAGAAGTTAGCATGGCTGCTTGGCGCAACTCACTTGGACTCACACCCGCCAATGGATAAAAGGCGGTGGCTTGACGGTCTCCGTAGGTAATCGTGCCAGTTTTGTCCAATAACAACACATCAATATCACCTGCAACTTCAACTGCTTTACCTGATTTAGCTAAGACATTGGCTTTTAAAGCGCGGTTCATTCCTGCGATGCCAATTGCGGGCAGTAATCCACCGATTGTGGTTGGAATCAAACATACCAATAGAGCAATCAACAAGACCATGCTGATTTTAATACCAACCATGGAACCAATAAAAGGTAAGCTTGCCACAACCACAATAAAGGTAATGGTCATGATGTTGAGCAAAATACTGAGTGCAATCTCATTCGGTGTTTTTTGGCGGTTGGCACCTTCAACTAAGGCAATCATACGGTCTAGGAAACTATGACCAGCTTCATTACTCACGCGAATAATAATTTCATCTGACAAAACTTTAGTGCCACCAATCACGCCTGAACGATCCGTATTGGCTTCACGCAATACGGGTGCAGACTCACCCGTAACAGCTGATTCATTGATGGTCGCAAAACCTTGAATAATTTCACCATCCGCCGGGACGATCTCACCTGCTTTGACGATGACAAGATCATCCTTCTTGAGTAAATTTGCAGAAATCGTATTCGGTATCGCATTTAAATCGAGGATACGATTTGCAGTTAAGTTTTCACGGGCTTGACGCAATGATGCTGCTTGTCCGCGGCCTTTGGCTTCTGCAACCGCTTCTGCATAATTAGCAAATAAGACCGTCACCAATAAAATCAAGCTCAGCACCAAACCAAAACCTAAGCTGGTACTGCCCATCACGGTTGCGACAACCGTTAAGATTGTTCCCACCCAGACACAGGCCATCACTGGATTTTTAAAAGCATACTGTGGCAACAGTTTATGAAAAGTTTGCTGAATAATTTCTTTATTCAAAATATCCATTTGTTGTGTCGCATTTGAATGTTTCATTGTTGTCGCTCCACGCTTAAACTTTCACAGATAGCACAGATAAATAATCAGCAATTGGCCCAATGACCAACACTGGCATGAATTGCAATAAGGTGAGAATCAACACGATCCCAATCAAGGTCAAAGCAAAAGTTGGGGATTCAATATGTAAAGAGCCTTTGCTTTCGGTTGCTTGTGGCTTAGTTGCCAAACTGACTGCAATCAACACAGGGATAATCAATACGCTATAACGACCTGCCAATAACGCCACGCTCGCACTGAGATTCCACCACAAGGTATTATCAGCTAAGCCTTCAAAACCCGAACCATTGTTGGCATAGGCAGAGACATATTCATAAAACACCTGGCTAATGCCATGGAAAGCTGGATTTGAATTCCCTGTAAGGGATGGAAAGGCAATTGAGATCGCAGTCAAACCCAAAATCACCACAGGCTGTAACAAGATCACAAAAGCCAAAAGCTTGATTTCAGTGACTTCAATCTTGCGACCAAATAATTCAGGAGTACGACCTGTCATCAAGCCTGCGATGAATACTGCAAGGAATAGATAAATAAAGAACTGCAGTAGACCACAGCCGATCCCACCCCAAATGGCATTGATTAACATATTGCACAGTTCCACCAGTCCCGTCAGTGGCGAGGCGGAGTCATGCATCATATTGACTGAGCCGTTATTCACTTGGGTGGTCAAACTCCCCCACAGTGCCGATGCCTCTGTACCAAAGCGGACTTCCTTACCTTCCATCAATGCCGTGTTTGGAATCAAAGAAGACTTTTCAGCCCACAACGTTAATGAGGTTGAAGCCAATGACATGAGTAGCATGGTGCCAAAAATCATCCACATCAATTTCTTACGTTGGATAAAACGCCCCACCATAAACACCACAGACAATGGAATCAGCAAGATCGCGATCATCTCAATCACATTGGATAACGGCGTTGGATTTTCTAAAGGCACACTACTATTCGGACCATACCACCCCCCACCATTACTGCCTAACTGCTTAATTGCCACCATGGGTGCAACTGGACCGAGTGGAATATGCTGAGTTTTAACTTCTGCCGTTTGATCCAAAACTTGTACTGTTGGGCCAGCTGATAATGTTGCTGGAACACCTTGAAAAGTGAGTAGCAAAGAAAAAATCAAGCCAAGCGGAATAAAGAATCGAAATAATGGACGAATGATATCCATCCAATAATTACCAAGATTGATACGATCCCATATGTTTTGATCTGAACCCTCTTGTTGACCTGATTGCAAGAATAAAGCTCTCAACATCGCCACCAATAAGGCAAGTCCAATAATTGGCGACAAGTATTGCAATCCGACAATCACCGTCATTTGCGATAGATAAGACAGTTGGGCCTGTCCCGAATAATGTTGCTGGTTGGTATTGGTCAAGAATGAAATGGTGGTATGCAATGCCAAATCCCAGTTCATATTTGGAATATGATCAGGGTTCAGTGGTAACCATGCCTGAGTCATCAAAATGGTGACACTTGCGCCCAGCAGCAAAATATTGCTGAGCACAAAAGCGGCCAAATACTGCCGCCAGTTCATTCCTCTACGCTTGACGCCGAGCACAGCATAAATTGGTTGCTCAATCCATTTAAACAAAGCATCGCTTCTCATTGGCTTTGCCTGCATTACATCAGCTAGGTAAGTGCCAAGCGGATAAGCCAACAACAATGAAAAAACAAATACAGAAATAAATTCCCACATAGCACATGCCATTTAAAATAGGTCAGCTTTAGTATGGAAATTGAGAGCGTAAATTCTCTATATTGAAAAAAACGGTGGACGTAAATTTTACGTAAAATTATTCAATTCTAATTTGGGACGCTTAAAATTTTACCTAGAAATAAAATATGGAGAAATAAATCTCATTTTTTACAAAAAATCTTTGACCAAATAAAAATCTTTTTTTGGAAAAACGCAAAGAATATGAATTATCATTTTAAAATAATAATTTATATTTATCATTATTTTACAAATAAAAACACATATGTATATAAATTTTTTAAGATTTATTTTTATCCATTTTCATGTAAACACTAATACTGCATAGTTCATTTAGAACATTTACTCTTATTTTAATTATGGTATTTTTGTTACATGAAGTTATAGCCAATCACGATAGATAACTTTTTTGTTGTCAGATCATAGCTTCTTAACACTTAAGAATCTTGAAGTTCAAGGAAAGATTACAATGAAATTAAAACATCTTAGCACTGCCATGATCTTAGCAACGCTACCTGCAACTGGAGTTTTTGCAGCAGCGTTAGACCGTTCAGGTCAATCTATGTCTGCATTTTTACAACCGGGTAACTATTTTGAAGCTGGTCTTTCGGTTTTAGACCCAACGGTTAAAGGGCAAGAAGCGGGTACATCAGCAACTACACGTAAAATTGGGGATATGGGTGATGATTATTATTTCCCAAGCGCTGCATTAAAGCTTCAACTCACTGACAATATTTCTTTTGGTCTTCTTTATGACCAACCTTTTGGTGCTGATGCTCAATACACAGGCAATAACGTATTTGTATCAAATCCTGGTTCTGATACTGTTTTACCTGTTGAAAGAACAAATGCGTTAGTGCAAAAAAAAGTAAGTGACTACTTAACATCTCCAACTGGTCAGCAACAAATTGCTGGGCTTGTACAAGGTGGAATGACCCCAGCTCAAGCTCAGGCTGCAGTAACTCAAGGTTTCTTAAATAGCGCTCCAGTTAAAGCTTTACAAAAAGGCCTTGCTGATGCCAATGCATCTTTAGGTACAGGTAACACGGGTGTTGAAGTTGATACTCAAAATATTTCACTCGTTTTCGGTTACCAACCAATTAAAAATGTAAACCTTTACGCGGGTGGTGTCTACCAAACTGTAAAAGGCAATGTAAGCCTTCGTGGTACTGCTTATAGTATCTATAATGGTTACGATGCAGACATTAAAGAAACTGGCGGTGCAGGTTGGTTAGTCGGTGCAGCATATCAGATTCCTGAAATTGCATTAAAAGCCTCCGTAACTTACCGTTCTGAAATCGACCATAAAGTTAATATTAATGAAAAATTCGCAGTAACATCAGCATTAACAAGTAACCCTGCTGTTTTAGCTGGTTTACTAGGTATTTCTCCTGCAGAAGCGTTGGCTCAAGCACAAGCTCTAGAGGAAGGTAGTGCTGGTAAAAAAACTAAAATCACAACACCTCAATCTGTTAACTTAGATTTTCAAACAGGTATCATGGCGAATACGGTTGCATTTGCAAACGTTCGTTGGGTAAATTGGAAAGACTTTGCAATCCAACCATATAAATTTGGTTTATTGTCTAAACAAATTGGTGGCTTAGTCGGCCGTCCAAATGGCTTTAACCTAGTTGAATACTCTGATGACCAATGGTCTGTAAATGCGGGTGTTGGTCGTAAGCTCAACGATCAATGGGCAGGTAACGTTTCGGTAGGTTGGGATTCTGGTGCAGGTAACCCTGTAACAACACTTGGTCCAACAGAAGGTTATTGGAACGTGGGTCTAGGTGTTCAATATAGCCCTACTCCTGCAACCTTTATTGCCGGTGGTGTGAAGTACTTCTGGTTAGGTGATGCCAAGGCACAAACTGGTGCTCAAGCTGGCGGTAATGAATACGTTGCGAAGTTTGAAGACAACAATGCAATCGCATACGGTTTGAAAATTGGTTATAAATTCTAATCAAATTTCATAATAAAAAAGGCCATCTGTAGATGGCCTTTTTTATATAGTTTTTATACATAAAATCAAAATAATAGCCCAATAAATACACATCTTTTTATATCTTTGACCACATTAATAGAAAACATGAATGCTCAAGCATTTTCCGTGACTTTATCAGTTCATTTATTGACATTTGTAAAATATTTAAGCGCATAAAAATTATGATACTTTTCGCGCCATTCTGTTACAAAGTGATTTGAGAGAACATATTAATGAAGCTGAATGCTATTCAAACGGCTCTTCTACTTAGCTTAATCCCAACAACGACAACATTTGCCGCAGCACTGGATCGCTCAGGCCAATCCATTGCTGCTTTTTTACAACCGAATAACTATTTTGAAGCGGGTATTACCGTTCTTGATCCCAATGTATCAGGTAAAGATATCTCGCAAAACAATACTGGGAATATGGCGAATCATTACTACTCGCCAAATGCTGCGCTAAAAATTCAAGCAACGGATCAATTTTCGATTGGTTTGATCTATGACCAACCTTATGGGGCGGATGCAGAATACACAGGTAAAAGCAACTTTATCGAAAGCCGCCCCTTACCTTTTAAAGGTGGTACATCGGTTACCGTTGATACTGAAAACTTAAATTTACTCTTTGGTTATCAACCAACACAAAACTGGAACCTCTATGCGGGTGCAGTTTATCAAACCTTAGACAGTACTGTGTTATTACGTGGTCAAAGCTATAGTGCCTACAGTGGTTATGATTTTAAAACTGGTAAAGATGAAGCAGTCGGCTGGTTAGCGGGTGTTGCCTATCAAATTCCTGAGATTGCACTCAAAGCGTCTTTAACTTACCGTGCCAAAATTAAACATGAAATGAATGCCTATGAAACGCATGGCATTGCAGGTATGACTGGCAATGCGGGTTTTGATGCAATTTTAAACAAAATTAATCATTCAGAAGGCACCACTGAAATCACCACCCCTCAATCGCTTAATCTTGATTTCCAAACAGGGATTATGGAAAACACAGTTGCCTTTGCGAATTTACGTTGGGTAAATTGGAAAGACTTTGCCATTCGTCCATATAAATTTGGTGCTGCTTCAACATTACCACCAATCGTTGCTTCAACTGGTAAAAAAGACGGTTTTGATCTGGTTGCATATACCGAAGATCAATACTCAATTACCGCAGGTGTTGGTCGTAAACTCAATGATCAATGGGCAGGTAATTTATCTGTAGGTTGGGACTCTGGTGCAGGTAATCCTGTGACCACATTGGGCCCAACTGAAGGCTATTGGAATGTCGGTATCGGTGTTCAATATAGCCCTACGCCTGCAACCTTTATTGCGGGTGGGGTGAAATATTTCTGGCTCGGTGATGCCAAAGCACAGTCAGGCTCACAATTCAATACACCTGGCTATGTAGCTGAATTTGAAAATAATGATGCGATTGCCTATGGTTTAAAGATTGGGTATAAATTCTAAGAAATCTCCCCTAACCCTGAGCCACGACTGAAGTGGCGAAAGGTAAAAAGGCCCCCCTCCTTTTCTAAAGGAGGGGGGAGGATTGGTTATTCTGGAATATCACGTTGTGATACAGAACGAATCGCCTGTTTTAATGCTTCATAACCATGCAATGGTGGAAACTGTGGAAATTCTGCAATCACATTGGCTGGCGCATCAAATAAGAAACCATGATCTGCTTCACCCAACATTGTGGTGTCGTTATACGAATCACCTGCCGCAATAACTCGGAAGTTCAAACCATGTAATGCTTTTACCGCCTGACGCTTTTGATCAGGTTGACGTAATTTATACGCGGTGATCATGCCATTTTCATCAGTTTCAAGCTTATGACAGAAAATCGTTGGCCATCCCAGTTGTTTCATCAATGGGTGAGCAAACTCATAAAAAGTATCGGACAAAATAATCAATTGGAAATGAGTACGTACCCATTCAACAAATTCTTTCGCGCCTTCAAATGGTCCCATATCAGCAATCACGGCTTGAATATCATTTAAGCCTAAACCATGTTGTTTTAAGATATTCAAACGTTGCGTCATCAGTACATCGTAATCTGGAATGTCACGCGTAGTCGCTTCGAGTTCTTTAATCCCTGTTTTTTTTGCAAAGTTAATCCAGATTTCTGGAACTAACACCCCTTCAAGATCTAGGCATACGATTTCCATGAATGCTTCCAATGTTGGTTAAAAATTGCTGTATCATAGCACTAAGATTATTCAATTTTTGCGCTGTTGTTGAATAAAATCATTTTATTCTGCAAGATTAAAATCAATGACAAGCACACTGCTTTGCTTCGAATGATTTACAATTGTGCCCAAGCCTATCGCCAGGAACATCCATGACTGTTATTCCGACTATTGACCTTGTAGATGCCCTCGCTGCTGAATATGCAGATAAATCGCCCCGAGAAATTTTAGAACTTGCGTTAAGCCAAGAAGGTGAAATCGCGATTTCATTTTCAGGCGCAGAAGATGTTGTTTTAATTGATATTGCCTCTCGTCTAGGTAAGCCCTTCCGTGTTTTTAGTTTGGATACGGGACGTTTACATGCAGAGACTTATCAATTTATTGAAACTGTTCGTAAGCACTATAAGATCGATATTGAAATTTGCTTCCCTGAGTCTACTGCTGTTCAGCAATTCGTGACTGAAAAAGGCTTGTTTAGCTTTTTTGAAGATGGACATCAGGAATGCTGTGGAATCCGTAAAGTACAACCTCTTCGCAAGAAACTAGCGACCTTAGATGGATGGATTACTGGCCAACGAAAGGATCAAAGCCCAACTCGCAGTGAGGTGCCTGTGATTCAAGCTGATGCTGGTTTTTCTGGTGAAGGCAAGCAATTGATCAAATATAACCCGCTTGCAAATTGGAGCAGTGCGGATGTATGGAGTTATATCCGCATGATGGAAATTCCATATAACCCATTGCACGAACGCGGTTTTATTTCAATCGGTTGCGAACCATGCACACGTGCAGTGCTGCCAAATCAACATGAACGCGAAGGTCGTTGGTGGTGGGAAGAAGCCACGCATAAAGAATGTGGCTTGCATGCAGGTAACCTTAAAAAATAATCAATTACAGATTTGGTATATTAAAACCACTGATTCGTCAGTGGTTTTATTTTTCCTGACTCGCTTGTCTAAAGTCATATTTTAACCAGAACAAACAGTATATACTGCGCAGAACGGTTCCAATAATTCTAATAAGAGCTCCTAGAGAGTATCTTAGAAAAAATGCAATGAGAGGCTAGATCTGCTATGCGCCCACTACACCCCATTGATTTTATCTTTCTCTCGCTAGAGAAAAGACAACAGCCTATGCATGTAGGTGGATTGTTTTTATTCGAGCTTCCAGAGAATGCATCACCGACGTTTGTGCACGATCTAGTCAATGAAATTCGCCAATCAAAAAGTATTCCTGTCCCGCCATTTAACAATCAATTGAATGGTTTATTCTGGGGTGAAGACAGCGAATTTGATCTCGACCACCACTTCCGCCATATTGCACTGCCAAATCCTGGGCGTATCCGTGAATTACTGGTTTATATTTCACAACAGCATAGCTCTTTGATTGATCGCGCCAAACCACTTTGGACCTGTGACATTATTGAAGGCATTGAAGGCAACCGTTTTGCCATGTATTTCAAGATTCACCATGCCATGGTGGACGGCGTCGCAGGTATGCGTCTAATTGAAAAATCGCTTTCGCAAGACCCAAATGAAAAACATGTGGTGCCACTTTGGTGTGTAGAAGGTAAACGAACCAAACGTCTCAAAGCACCAAAGCCACCGACTGTGAGCAAAATTAAAGGGGTGATGGAAGGGATTAAATCTCAGCTTGAAGTTGCACCTAAAGTCATGCAGGAATTATCTCAAACTATTTTTAGAGAAATGGGCAAAAATCCAGACTATGTCTCTACCTTTCAAGCTCCTCCCTCGATTCTAAACCAACGAGTAAGTTCTTCACGCCGTTTTGCAGCACAATCGTTCGAGCTTGGCCGTTTCCGTCGTATTGCCAAATCACTGGGCGTTACACTGAATGATGTGATCTTAGCCGTTTGTTCTGGTGCTTTGCGCGAATACCTGCTCAGCCATAATAGTTTGCCGAAAAAACCGCTGATTGCGATGGTACCTGCATCACTGCGTACCGACGATTCAGATGTCAGTAACCGTATTACCATGATTTTGGCAAATCTAGCGACTCATATTGAAGACCCAATTGAGCGTTTAGAAATTATTCGCCGTAGCGTACAAAACTCAAAACAGCGTTTTAGTCGTATGACCGCCAATGAAATCTTGAACTATAGTGCGGTTGTGTATGGTCCAGCAGGCTTAAACATTGCGTCAGGTATGTTACCTAAGCGTCAAGCCTTTAACCTCGTGATTTCCAATGTCCCAGGGCCACGTGAGCCTTTATATTGGAATGGTGCAAAGTTAGATGCACTCTACCCTGCATCGATTGTAATGGATGGTCAAGCTCTAAATATCACCATGACCAGTTACTTGGATAAATTGGAAGTGGGCTTAATTGCATGTCGTAATGCATTACCAAAAATGCAAAACTTACTCACCCATTTGGAAGATGAAATTCAACGCTTTGAACAAGCAATTCAAGATTTACCACAAAAGGTGGCGAATTAAGGATTGAGAAAAAATTAAGGGGCTTTCAGTGGCCCCTTATTTTTTGATTGTGCGGCAACGTTGTAGTAGTTGATGGCAGACTGAACGAATCATTGCCGTGGTAATCTGAACTTCTTTACCTTGGCTGTCTACCATATAACATGTATTTACAGGGTTACTGTCTAAAACATGCTTGAAACCGTGGTTCACTAATCTTTCACTCACATTCATCGTTATATACCTCATATTATTTGCTAAGGGACCCAAAAGTACCTATGGCTCATTTTATGGTTCTAGTATTTAAAATTCGTGATAGAAAGTAAAATTTCAGTTGTAACAAGGCTTAAGCGAAATCTTGTTACAACTTTAAGTTAAAATGATATCGTATTGCTCTTGCGTATATAGATTTTCCACTTGGAATTTAATCACTCGATTCACAAAATGTTCTAAATCCGCGACAGCTGGGGCTTCTGCTGTTAATAGGCGATCAATCACCGCTGGATGTGCAACGACAGTAAAGCCACCCTTGGAATCAAATGCACGGGCATAACGTAAGATCTCTCGAAATATCTCGTAACATACTGTCTCTGCAGTCTTCACATATCCCCGTCCTTGGCAGGTTGGACATGATTCACAGAGCAAGTGTTCCAAAGATTCACGCGTGCGTTTACGAGTCATTTCGACTAGACCAAGTTCAGAAACTTGAGTAATCTTGGTCTTGGCGTGATCGCGTTCCAACATACGATCAAACTGACGCATTACTTCTTCACGGTGCTCAGCTTCTTGCATGTCGATAAAATCAATAATGATAATTCCCCCCAAATTGCGCAGACGTAACTGCCTTGCAATCACTTGGGTGGCTTCCATATTGGTTTTAAATACCGTGTCTTCTAAACTGCGCCCACCGACATACGAACCAGTATTCACATCAATCGTGGTCATGGCTTCGGTCTGATCAATCATCAGATAACCACCAGACTTCAGTGCAACACGCGTCTGCAAGGCTTTCTGGATATCTTCTTCAACGTTATACAAGTCGAAAAGTGGCTTTTCACCCGGATAATGAATTAAACGGTTTTGAATGGTCGGCACAAATTCATCAACAAAGTCACTGAGCTTGGCATGAATCTCACGTGAATCGACATAAATCTTCGCGGTTTCATCACTGGCCAGATCACGTACGATACGTTGTGGCAGGGGTAATTCTTCAAAGATCAGTTCAGCCGTCGCAGCTTCTTTCTGCTTACGTTGAATAAATTCCCACAGCTTACTGAGATAGCACATGTCCTGTGCAATCGCAGCTTCGTCTACACCTTCGGCGGCAGTGCGAACAATCACACTACCCGGTAAATTATGCTCAGCCTGAATATGCTCAATGATGCCACGTAAACGATCACGCTCTTCTTCTGATTCAATCCGTTGTGATACCCCAATATGGTTGCCATACGGCATCAATACCAGATAACGGGATGGAATGGAAAGATCAGTACTCAGACGTGCGCCTTTGGTTCCCAACATGTCTTTCATGACTTGGACGGTCAGCATCTGCCCTGGATGAAGCAGCTCAAAGACGTTGGGGGTTGGCTGCGAACGCGGCCACACCATATCGTTAATATGCAAAAAAGCGGTTCGAGACAAACCGATATCCACAAAGGCAGCCTGCATACCTGGCAGTACACGAACCACTTTACCCTTGTAGATATTACCCACTAACCCACGTTTTACGGTCCGCTCAACGAATAGTTCATTGACCGTACCATTTTCAATCAATGCCACACGACATTCCATCGGCGTGACGTTAATCAGCAACTCTTCTGCCATAACAAACTCAAAACTTTTATAAAAATTCTTATACCCGAAAGTGTCAGCGTAGTGCTTTAACCCTTTCTAATAACTGTGCTGTCTCATGCAAAGGCAAACCAACGACATTACTATAACTGCCTCGGATTTGCGGAATATACTGCGCTGCAATTCCCTGTATTGCATAAGCGCCCGCTTTGCCTATCGGCTCACCTGTAGCCCAATATTTTTCCATGTCTGCATGACTGAGTTGTTGTAACTCAACTTGCGTTCTTACCACAGTACTCAATATTTGAGTCGCAGTTGTGACACAAACTCCAGAATAGACATCGTGCCATTGTCCAGAAAGCATCGACCAGATGGCAAAGGCATGTTGCTTTGACTCTGGCTTACCCATAATCTGTCCAGCAAAACTTAAGCTGGTGTCTGCTGCAATCACAATTGCAGCAGGATATTTGTTTAAAACAACTTGTGCTTTATCTCGCGCTAAGCGTTCAACATATTGTTCAACGGTTTCCCCATTCTGCACCGCCTCGTCAACATCTGGACTATATATTTCAAAGTCTAGACCCAATTGCTGTAATAGCTCCCGCCGACGCGGCGAGCTGGATGCGAGAATTATATGCGCCATTTATGTAAACAATAATAAACCAGCGGCCATGCCAATACACTGGTCACAACCGGTTGCCAATGGCGCGCAATCGAAAAATGTGTACCTGCAATGGTCTGACTAATCCACAAAAATGTAATATGGGCAACGGCCGCAATCACGGTGATGACCCATGAATTGCCAAAGGTCAGAATACGACGTTCGCGGATCAAATAACGTATACCAAAAGTGATCAGTACGAAACTGAGCGCATTTAAGCCAAATGGAGCATCCAGCAGTAAATCGGCAAAAAGCCCCATACCGAAAGCAAACCAGACCCCGCACCAAACGGGTTGGTAAAGAATCCAAAAGAGCATGACCAGCAGCATAATTGATGGTCGCCATCCAGAAGCCTCATAGGCCATTGGATAAACCATCAATACTGAAGCAATCACGATGGATAGAATAATCATCCATAACGGATCTTTGCGTTTCTCATAATTGAGCTTAGCGATCGGCATACGGTTGCTCCTGCGCTAAGGATTCAGAGAAAAGCACCACTACATGATGACCACTGGCAAGTTGAGCCGCTGGTGTGACATCAATTTCAGCAAATTCACCTGAAGTATGACGACTCACTTTAGATACAGTTCCCACTAAATAACCCGCTGGAAAATGTTCGCCCAAACCTGAACTAAACACTTTGTCTCCAACCTGAATATTGGCACTGGTCGGTACATATTCCATCTTAAGCTGACCTAAATCACCTGTACCCGAAACAATCGCACGCATGCCAGTACGCTCTAAGCGCACAGACAATGAATGTTCTTTATCAGACAGTAGCATGATGCGGGCACTATGCGGATAGACATTAATGATCTGCCCCATGATTCCCTTATCATCCAGAACAGTTTGCCCTGTTCTTAAATGATCAACCGCACCACGGTTAATGATAATAATATGGCGCAATGGGTCTGCATCGGTTCCAATCACTTCGGCAATTTGCATACGACCATCAATAATCAATGGCGTATCCAACAGCCCTCTCAAACGGTTATTTTCCGCAGAAAGTTCTGAAAGCTTTTGTAGACGGACTTGTGCTTGAAGGAGTTCAGCTTGCATTGCGGTGTTTTCACGGCGCAACTGAGCTTCAGATTTGGTTTGTTGGTTAAGCCATTCTCGCGACAGTACAGGATAGCTTGCCAGCGCATAAATTGGATTATACGCGGCATACAAGACATCCCTTGCAGGTTGAATTACATAAGGCATGCGCCAATCAAAGAAAAGCACCACCAAGCATGTAATCACCGCAATGACAAATGAGCGAAAAGATGGCGGTTGTCTTGAAAAAAGATTCGGTTGCACCGCCTAGTCCTTATGATTTAACCAACGAAAAGCATGTCGTGGTTTGGATTGTCAAAGAACTCTAATACTTTACCGCCGCCACGAGTGACACAAGTTAAAGGATCATCTGCAACAATTACAGGTAAACCTGTTTCTTGCGCAAGTAATTTATCTAGGTTACGCAGTAATGCACCACCACCAGTCAACACAATACCACGCTCTGCAATATCCGAAGACAATTCAGGTGGCGTTTGTTCAAGTGCAGATTTTACAGCGCTGACAATGCTTTGCAACGGATCAGAAATCGCCTGCGTAATTTCATCAGAAGTCACTGTAATCGCGCGAGGTACACCCTCAGCCAAGTTACGACCGCGAACTTCGATCTCTAGGGTCTTGCCATCAGCAACAGCCATACCCACTTCTTTTTTAATGACTTCGGCTGTGGTTTCCCCGATCACACAACCGTGTGCTTTACGCACATAATTGATGATTTGCTCATCAAATACATCACCACCGATACGTAATGAATCAGCATATACGCAACCCTGTAATGAAATGATTGCAATTTCAGTGGTGCCACCACCAACATCAACCACCATCGAACCACATGCTTGCTCAACTGGCATACCTGCGCCAATTGCAGCCGCCATTGGCTCTTCGATTAAACGTACATCACGCGCACCTGCATTAAATACAGCTTCGCGAATCGCACGACGCTCAACCAATGTCGATTTACAAGGTACACAGACCACAACACGCGGTGCAGGCGGGAACAACCGCTTTTCATGCACTTTGCCAATGAACTGATTCAACATGGTCTCAGTGACTTCGAAATCAGCAATCACACCGTCTTTCATCGGACGAATTGCTGAAATATTCGCTGGTGTACGGCCTAACATTTGTTTAGCATCAATACCTACAGCGGCAACAATTTTTTGTGAACCACTATGGCGAATTGCCACAACAGTTGGTTCATTTAATATAATGCCACGGCCTGGTGCATAAATAAGTGTATTTGCAGTACCTAAATCAATGGCTAAATCCGGCGAAAACAAGCCAATTAGTCGTTTTAGAATCACGGGGGCGTTCTCAATTAAACTTTGTGTGAATACAAGGTGGCAACTTTAACTAAATGTGATGATTTGAACAAGTCAATCGCTTATTATAACGCACGATATTTTGAAATTTTTTAATACTGAATTAGGTAAAGTTATGTCTACATCATCAGATGCTCAGCAGACAACAGACTTAAATGCGCAAACGGTCTCGCAAATTGCACACCTTGCACGTTTATCTCTCAATGACACGCAATCTGCTGAATATGCTCAAAGTTTAAATAAAATCCTTGGCATGATGGAAAGCTTGAAAGGCATTAATACCGATGATGTTGAGCCTTTAAAGAGCCCATTTGACAACCCGCAACCCTTACGCGCTGACGTTGTGACTGAAAGCAACCATCGTGATGAATATCAAGCGGTCGCGCCTGCTACAGAAGCAGGTTTGTACCTCGTACCTCGCGTAATTGAATAAGTTTTATTCGATTAGTCAATATTTTATATTTAGAATGTAAAGAAATTTTTCATATGACAGATTTACATCGCTTATCAATCCGTGAACTCTCTGAAGGCTTAAAAACAGCCCAATTTTCATCACGCGAATTGACTGAACATTATTTAAAGCGTATTGCCAAAATTGACCCAAAAGTAAAAAGTTATGTGACGGTTACCGCAGAACAGGCGCTTGCTGAAGCTAATGCGGCCGATGCAGCACTGAAAGCAGGCAATGCACACGCGCTGACAGGTATTCCCCTTGCCCACAAAGATATTTTTTGTACCCAAGGCATTAAAACCACTGCGGGTTCAAAAATGCTGGATAACTTCATTTCACCTTATGATGCAACTGTGGTTGCAAAAGCTAAAGCTGCGGGTCTCGTGACTTTAGGTAAGGTGAACATGGACGAATTCGCCATGGGTTCAACTTCTGAAAACTCTTATGTCGGTGCAACGTCTAACCCTTGGGCACTGGATCATGTTCCGGGTGGTTCATCAGGTGGTTCTGCAGCAGCCGTCGCGGCTGATCTCGCGCCGATCGCAACAGGAACTGATACAGGTGGCTCAATTCGTCAACCTGCTTCATTCTGCGGCTTAACGGGTTTAAAACCGACCTATGGTCGTGTGTCTCGCTTCGGTATGATTGCTTATGCATCATCACTCGATCAAGGCGGTCCAATGGCACGTTCTGCGGAAGACTGTGCTTATTTGATGAATGTGATTGCTGGTCATGATGCAAAAGACTCGACTTCAATCAACAAAGAAGTGGACGATTACGTTGCTAACCTGAATGGCACAGCGGTGAAAGGCTTACGCATTGGTATTCCAAAGCAATACTTCAATGTGGCAGGTTTAGACGCTGATGTAAAAGCACGCGTTGAAGAATCGTTGAAAAAGCTTGAAGATATGGGTGCAATCTTAGTTGAGGTTGACCTTAACATGACTGAAGCTTATGTGCCGACGTACTACTTGATCGCACCTGCGGAAGCTTCTTCAAACCTGTCACGTTTTGACGGTGTACGTTATGGCTACCGTTGTGAAAACCCAGTGGACTTGATGGACTTGTACAAGCGTTCACGTTCAGAAGGTTTTGGTGCTGAAGTACAACGTCGTATCCTGATTGGGACTTATGCCCTTTCTGCGGGTTACTACGATGCCTACTATGTCAAAGCACAAAAAGTACGTCGTTTGATTCAGCAAGATTTCCTCAAGGCATTTGAAAATGTGGATGTGATTGCTGCGCCATCTGCACCAACCACAGCCTATAAGATCGGTGCGAATCTCAGCCCGACTGAAATGTATTTAGGCGATATCTATACCCTTGCAGTGAACTTGGCAGGTCTACCAGCCATCAATGCACCGGTTGGTTTTGATAAAGACAGCCTACCTGTAGGCTTACAGTTGATTGGTAACTACTGGTCAGAATCACAATTGCTTTCGATTGTGCATCAATATCAACAAAATACAGACTGGCATACCAAACGTGCGGCAATTGCTGAGGAGAATGCATAATGACTGAAGCTCAAAAGTTAAAGTTAATTGACGGTTGGGAAGTCGTTATCGGGATCGAGATCCACACGCAGTTGGCGACCAAGTCTAAAATCTTCTCAGGTTCATCGACTGAATTTGGTCAAGACCCAAATACACAAGCCAGCCTTGTTGATTTGGCCATGCCAGGCGTATTGCCAGTATTGAACGCAGAAGTGGTTGATCTTGCAATTCGCTTTGGTTTGGGGATTGATGCCTATATCGACCAAGCCTCTGTGTTTGCACGTAAGAACTACTTCTACCCAGATTCGCCAAAAGGCTACCAGATCAGCCAGATGGACAATCCGATTGTGGGCTTGGGTCATATCGACATCCAACTCGAAGATGGCACTGTGAAGCGTATTGGCGTGACTCGTGCCCATCTTGAAGAAGATGCAGGTAAATCGATCCATGACCAGTTCGAAGGGATGTCGGGTATCGACTTAAACCGTGCTGGTACGCCATTGTTAGAAATCGTATCTGAGCCAGATATGCGTTCGGTGGAAGAAGCGGTTGCCTATATCAAATCGATTCACACCTTGGTGCGTTGGTTAGGTATTTCTGACGGTAACATGGCAGAGGGTTCATTCCGTGCCGACTGTAACGTGTCACTCCGTCGTCCGGGTCAACCGTTCGGTACGCGTTGCGAGTTGAAAAACCTCAACTCATTCCGTTTCATTGAGCAAGCGATCAATGTTGAAATTGAACGCCAAATGGAAATCTTGGAATACGGCGGCACGATTGATCAGGAAACTCGTTTGTTCGATCCGAACAAGATGGAAACCCGTTCAATGCGTTCGAAAGAAGAAGCGAACGACTATCGCTACTTCCCAGATCCAGATTTATTGCCAGTAATTATTGCTGACGAGCAGATCGAAGCGGCACGTGCTGCCCTTCCAGAACTGCCTAAAGCGCGTCGTGCACGCTTTATCGCTGACTTTGCTGTGACTGAGTACGATGCGCATGTATTGACGCTGTCACGCGAAATGGCGGACTTCTACGAAGCGGTTGTGGCTGCTGCTGGCGGTGCTAAGCAAGGTAAAGTTTCTGCAAACTGGGTGATGGGTGAATTCTCAGGTGCTTTAAACAAAGCTGGCCTAGAATTGGCGGACTCTCCTGTTTCTGCTGAGCAATTGGGTGGCATGATCGCGCGTATTGTCGACAATACCATTAACGGTAAAATTGCGAAGCAAGTGTTTGGCTTTATGTGGGAAGCAGAAGGAAAATCTGCGGATGACATCATTGCTGAAAAAGGCTTAAAGCAAGAAACCGATACAGGTGCGATTGAAGCGATTATCAAAGAAGTGCTTGCAGCCAATGAAAAAATGGTTGAAGAGTACAAGTCTGGTAAAGAAAAAGCCTTTAACGGTCTGGTTGGTCAAGTCATGAAAGCTGCAAAAGGTAAAGCCAACCCAGCCCAAGTGAATGAATTAATGAAGAAATTGATTGGTTAAGCTAATTTAATTTTAAAAGAAAACCCGCTTTAGAGCGGGTTTTTTGGTTTTTATAGGATAAAATATTCACACAATAAATTTTTAAACTAAAACAGACATGATCCTTCAACTTATGAGAAATAGATTACTGTTGAGTACCTGTTTACTTTTAATCAGCACTTCTAATTTTGCACAAACACCCCAAATTCCTAAAGCCGATGCTGAGGCCATTTTTAAAGCGGCAGGTTTTAAAAAAACTAAATATGGTTGGGAAGGTAACTGCGATATCGGTGAAATCACCACATATCAAGACTTAAATGGTGATGGGCTAAAAGATGCCATCATTTCAGATGCTGATTCAACATGCTATGGCCGAGAAATGGTTGGTTACCACCTCATCTCCCAACAGAAAAAAGGGAGATGGAAAATGATTGTCGAAAATCGAGGCACTCCAACTTTCCTAAAAACTACAGGTAAAGATGGTTGGCCAGATCTTATTAATGAGGGCTCTGGTTTTTGCTTTGCCGTATTCCGTTGGGATGGTCAAGAATATAAGGTTCATCGTTATGAATATGAAGGCAAGGCTTGTTCATTGCGATAAATAAATATCCAAGAAAATAAAAAAATCCCTCAGAACGAGGGATATGATTTAATTTATTAACGTAAAAGCGTGACTAACTTATTTAAATCAATGCATTGAAATATATCAAAATCAATCAATAAAAATACTTGGTAAAGCCACCTTCAATTCAGCAAACTTATAATCCTGAATATTTCGAGTGACAATCATCGTACAACCAAAACTCAAAGCAGCAAAATGCTGAATAGCATCTTCAAAATCAGTAAATTTAGAATCTAAAGCTCTAGTAATGCCAATATGATCAACAGGAATAATGACGAAAAATTTTAGAAGCTGCTTTATAAATATACGGGCCTTCTCATCCCCACCTAACTTACGCAAAATATAGTAAATATTGGCAACGCTATTGGATGAAATACAGCCTGTAAAAGTTCTATTTTCACACAAGGCCAAAACAGACTGACTCGCCTCAACAAAAGGCTGACGCGCTAAAGCGACATCTAAAATCACATCTGAATCAATAAAAATACGCTCACTCATAGATGCTTTTCCAGACGTGCATCTGCGAGTAATTCTTTATAATCCTGCCCGTTATCTTGCTCTGCAAACATTCCAGTTAAATGCTCTGTAATTGGAGCGTGAAGCTCATTCGTTCTATTCGCTTGAGCTGAGATACGGTCTAAATAAGCCTCTACCAAGCTAGAAACACTTTGCTGATGCTGTTGGGCATAATGTTTTGCTCGTTCAATCACATTTTTATCAATAGACAATGTTAATTTTGCTTGCATAAGTTTCTCCCTATACGTATTAACTATTTAATTATACGTATAGGTCATTTTTTAGCAATTCTTTTTGGTCAATAGAGAAAACTCAAACTCTTACTGCCCTCTTAACACACCCAACTTATTCCAAATATCAGGTGTTAAAAAAGTCGTGACCAATTTATTCAAATCAATATAACGCAAGGTACCTTGCAACTGCTGTCTGACCGCTGGATCTTTAACAATATCCTGCCCTGCACTCTGACCTAACTGTTGGAAAGCCTGTCCAACTGCTTGAATTCCTTCAGCCTGAATCACTGCTTTGGTTTGTGTCGAACACTGCTCCACAATCACACGCTGTAACACCTGTGCTAACTTCTGATCCAGCTGAGTTTTCTGCTCAGGCGTAACATTACTAAAAGACTTTAAATCAGGATGTGCAGCCAAAGCGCTAAAGGTCCATTGCAAAACCGTGGTCTTATCTGCTGCCGTTGTGGCTTTTACTAAACAATCACTCAATTGATCAACCGTTGGCCCTGCCATTGCCACTTGTGTTGTACCCAACACAGCCGCAGCCATGAATACTGAACGACTCAAATGAGAAAATTTACGGCGGGCAGAAGTATAAACACGAGACATAAGCACAGTTCCAAATTACAATCTTTCCCTTTGTATCATGCTCTGTCTAGATCATCTGTTATGACGCTGTAAATTACGTAAGTCCACGCCCTTAACGCTTTGGCAAAATGTAAATGCACTCATGGTTGTAAATTCTTAGCCTGCACCCTCATAATCCCATTCTTCTGGAATATTCGGCTGCTCAGGTGCTTTATTTAAATCAATATTCAGGTCGCGGCTGCCCTTAAATGATTTCTCACCCGAATCTGACGCAGGTGACACATCCAGACTGTAGCGATAACGGAATTGCCAAAGCATCGGCTTGATCGGACGAATATCCAAACTCAAACTATCTTCATCATGGCACTTGCCCTTAGAGCTTTCATAATCCTGTTCAGAAAAACAAGCTCGAATCATACGGCTAAAATTAAAAGGATAGTTTTCAATAAAGCGATGCGTTTTACCTGAATCCTTTAACTCATAAAAGCTGGCCCGTTCAATTCCAGCCCCACCACCTGAATACATTTCTGAAAAGGTATCAATCACTGCAACCGCATAACGGTTTTGATCCATTGGAAACAGTTTAGGAAAAATATATTGGCTAGATCGTGCCATTTCTTCCGTAGCAGCCAACTGAATACGCCACTGCTTTAACAATTTAAAACCTGTGGTCGATGTCGCAAACTGGGCAATATTTCCCTCAGATAATAACCATAAGGTTTGGTCAGGGGTTTTCAGGCTCTTCCATTGTGTACGCTGCTGACATAGCTCTTTGACTTGTTCACAGAGTTGCGTCTGCTCCGTTGCACTCAGTTGCCCCTTTTTAAAGTCAAGAATCTGTAAAGGTGCAGCAAAAACAGATGCACTAAAATAGGCAGATGCACCTATTAAAATTATTCCACCTAAACCCATCTTATATTTAAGCATTGTGTTTCCTTAGGCTATTTTTATACTCATAATATTATTTGACGATTGCTTCAATCTGATCAAGTTCCCACACTCCACCTGCGGCAAGGCCTCGACACATCCCTGTCCAGCGATCTAAAGTATGCACAAACTTCTGCCCATCCCAAACCCATTCATCACTTGACCAGCAATCACCGATACCACGCCCTTTCTGCGAACTGCTGAGAATCCCGTTATAAAACTCAGAGGAATGTTCCGTCACGAAAATAGCTTTATTAGCCAGTGACTCATCCAATACCCATGCACCATAACCTTCGTTATATGCACCTCGCCAACATAGCGTAGCAGCCAAAACTTTTTTATTAGTTAGTTTGTATAAATCAATCACTTGAGGCGATGTTTGATTGCCGTCATAAACCCCTTCACAGAACCCTTCTTGTTTTGGAATTGGCTGGGCAGCCATCAAGTTTTGATAGAGTGCAGCATAGCGCTTGTCGGTTGGTCGCAATGTCAGATAAGGCTTACTGGATGTTTTGATCTGCTTGACAGTAAATTTAGGTTGAGCGGCCAATACTTTGGACTCATCTGCCTTGCCCTTTTTAATTAAAGCACCCACTGTACCAATACGCTTTTGAAAATCATCCATTTTCAGCAATACAGCAGTCATTCCCTTATCTGATATTTGCCAATGTACATCGGCATTTTTAAACACGATTTCGGTCTTTTTCTTGGATTGCTGCAATAAGGCATTGACTTGATTTGTAGAGAGTTGTCCCATCAATGGGAACTCTGTTCCATCGACAGTCACCTGTCCAAAGTCTTTGCCATTCACATAAAAGCGAATATTTTTAAGCTTTGCTGCTGGCATAGAAGGTTGTTCAAAACGAGCCAATGCAAATTCAACCTGTACAGGCTGTCGTGCGCCTGCCTGACGGGTCAATAACAGCGATGCAGGTTCATCATCACTATATTCATTGTAATAACCTGCTGCTCGGCAAGTACCCATGTTGCTACAGTAAATTTCCCAATCTTCATGCGAGAATGAAATGCCTTTAATATCTTGGGCAAAGACATTAGAACTCAGGACAACAAGGGAACAGACGAAAAGAATCTTTTTCATAAGACTTGTGCTCTAGGCAAAGTAACCAAATAACCTAAATTCAATGTCAGGTTCCGATCACTAATTTTTTTGATATGACTTATTTATTATTCAATCATACGCCACTAATTTTTTTATTATTATACCAAGCATAAAAATTATTGTGAGTTGTCGTAAATCACAAGGAGATGGCAATCATTTTAAGTTTAAAAACTTGTCGCAAAAACTTCCTATCGGCTGCGTTTTCTGCCCATTTCCACCTTGCGCAATAATGATGCCTTTAGCATCCGTAAATACTTGAAGTAAACAGGTATAATAAGTCGGTGTGTTATAACCGACATTCTCATACTGATTCCGATAAACTTCTGCCATCGTACCATCTTGAGATATCTGCTCTAAATTCATAGTTGTGCCTGCATACACAGTCCCCGTTTTTACAAACTTATCCCGAGCATATTTTTGAGTTGTCCATGTATGCATATAAGTTTTTCTGTAGCCAACATGTCTTGTACTGAACTCTGAGGTGCTCCTATTTGGGCAACCAATTCATTCAAAGGATGTCCAATCATACTCTTGAGTAGGGCTTTCGTTTTCGGATCTTCGATATTTCCAACTAAATTACCTACAGGTGAACCTGCACACCCAGTGAGCGCTAAACTCATCAAACATAAACTGAGAATAGTGTGGAGTTCTTTTTTCATCATAAATCCTAGTAAACAGGACTACTGTGAGCAATCCTGTTTATCTATGCTAAATCTTAATATTTATCATTGAGATAGATTATAACTATATACTCGGCCATTGCCATTAAAATAGATTTGTAAATCTGCGACCCTTCCACTATTTCCACTACCTGTCGCTGCATTTGCAGCATCTGTTTTAGCTGAATTTACCATTGCTCCAACATCACCACTTCCACTAGGAATCGCAGCCATTAAGCGATTTTTGATAATCCCAATCCCTGTATTAACAGTCTGAGAAGAAGAGGATGCAAATGCACCAAGCGGAGAAGCAGATGCATTCGCAGTATAGTACCAATATTCACTCTTATCAGAATTTATAGACTTATTTCTAGGCTCGCCATACATCGCAACCACTTCAGCTTTGGTGGTCTTGCCTTTGATTAAGTGGGATTGTAAGTAGCTCGATTGAAATTTTTCACTGGATGTACCACCTGGCATAGACGCACAGGCTGTCATTCCAAGTACAGTCGCAACTAAAAGTGCTTTAAATGTTAAATTTTTGTTCATAACCATTTCTTCTAACTAACAAGGATCATGAACTATTTTATTTTGTTTATTTATCAATACGTTAATTATTAAATTTTACAACATAAATTATTAATTAAAATTTAACAATAAAGGAAAAATATAAACTATTCATTGAAATGTATTCTATATCGAGCATTTTTCACTCTACCCCACTACAGTCACAATACAGCTAGGCTTGAACTGTATTGTTAATAGTCTCTATAAATCACCTTGCCAAATGCACTTATCTCAAACAATATGTTAATTTGAACTCAACCCAAAACATCATCTAAAAATGAAAAAATCACTCACTATTTCTGCTTTTTTATTCGCATTATCAACCACTTCAACTTATGCAGAGGTCAGCACCTTTAAGCCTATCTTTCCCAAATTTTCAAATACAGCGCAAGAGCGAAAAGCCGAAAATCAAATTTATTCTTTGGGTGAAGTGTCCTTTGCCAACGATGTGCGTGTTCCCTTTTATGGCGTTACTGCGTTGAATCCAGCCGATGAAGGCTTATTAAAAGACTTTAAAAGCTGTACAGCAAAAAGCTGTCATTTCGATTTTAAACTGGATACAAATCAGGCCAAGCAACTTAAATTAGTTGCGCTACCTGAAATTGGTGCAATTCTGGTACCCAAAGATTGGCACGATGTGGAGGCTCATGCGGGCGCAAATGGTACGGGTTCAGCCCTGCTGATGAGTCCAAATCAAAAACAGGCCATAGAATTATACGATTCATCCTTCTGTGTCGATTGCGGTATGCCCAATGCCACGCTTTACTTTCCCAATCTATTAAAAGAGAGTATTCAAAATGAGTTTGGCGGCTATAAAGACCCGCAAAAATTGGTGACCGTGGTCCATCCATCTCAACAAGTGGCTTTTTTTAGCTATCAGATTCCGAACTTCAACAATAAAACCCATGGTGTCGCGAAATACCATGACGAGGACACCTTCAATTTTAGAGAAATCATCGTAACTCTAGATAAATCACAACAGCACTTGGTTGGGCCAATTTTAAACTTCTATCACTTTAACCATTGAGCCGTTTCAAACCGCTTGACTGGCTTTGAGTAGAGTCAAGAAATGTTCAACTCGAACACTATTGCCTTTGGCACGGCAAATTGCATAGATCGGGGCGATACAGGGTTTTTTCGCTTCAAGCGGTTTGTACACAATTTGCTTATTCCAGAAGTCCTGAATTGACGCAGGAACGATTGATAGCCCAATCCCCGCTGCAATCAGATTCAGGCTCGAAGTTAAACGAGGGGCTTCCTGCACAATGTTGGGATTAAAGCCTGCCTGATAGCAATTTGCCAAAATATTATCAAACAAATCCTGCCCTGCAATACGGCGATATAACACAAACTCATACGGTTCTAAATCGAGTAAGCGGATTGATCCCTCTTGCTCAGCCAAAGGATGATTACTCGGTAAAGCGACAATCAAAGGCTCATCCAGTACATGAATGCTTTGTACTTCGGCATGAATCGGTGCAGGTTTACGTAGAAAGACGATATCCAGTTTTTCATTGATCACCGCATCGGTTAAGGCGGTACTGCTGTCTTCCTCCAGATGAATCGCCACCGCAGGAAACTGCTCCCTAAATTGACGTAACACAGCAGGCAAAAAAGGATGCAAGCCTGCGGAGTTGGTAAAGCCAATATTGATCTGACCTTCCAAGCCTTGCGCAATGTTTTTGACTCGTTTCGGAATCGACTGAGCATGCGCCAAAATGGTAATCGCTTCCTGATATAAAGCCTTACCTGCTTCCGTGACCTCTACACCTCGGGGCAGACGTTTGAGCAAAGCCGTATCCAGCTCTTCTTCCAAACTTTTAATCAATCGGGTCAGTGGTGGCTGTTGCATATGCAGTCTAACCGCGGCTTTGGAAATATTACTTTCTTCCACCACAGCAACGAATGCATTGAGTTTATGAATATCAATCATACATACCCTGAAAGTATAGATAACGGCAAAAATAGCATTTGTGAATATACCACAAATCTTTCATGCTATAGCTCACAAGGTTGAACAGAAAGGTAATCCAATGAAAGCCCAAGCCCTATCAATAGAGAGTGAACCACTAGCGACTGCTCCTGATTGTAAGGCACTTTTTACGGGATTTATGAAATTGGGATTGATGGGTTTTGGTGGCGTGCTGCCACTGGCACATCGCATTATCGTTGAAGAACATAAATGGATTGATGCTGGCAAATTTACCGACTTACTTGGCGTATGCCAGTTATTACCGGGCGGCAACATCATCAATATGGCAGTTGCCATTGGAATGGAATTCCAAGGCGTGAAAGGTGCGATCAGTTCAGTCCTCGGTTTGATCTCCGCCCCGACTGCAATTGTACTGATCATCTATCAGGTCTATGAGCATTTTCAGTACCTCCCCGCAGTCAAACACATGATTCAAGGTTTGGCCGCTGCCGCCGCAGGCTTGTTGTTTGCGACTGGATTTAAGATGCTCAAGCCGATTTTAAAAAGCTATTTGACCATTTTTACCATCGGCCTGACTTTTGTATTTATGATCTGGATCAAGCTGCCCTTAGCACTGACTTTAGCGATTCTTTTGGGCATCAATATGCTGGTTCTAGGAGTAAAAAAATCATGATCTTAATTACTCTTGCTGTCGTTTTTACTCAGCTTTCGCTACTAGCTTTTGGCGGTGGTAATGCCATCTTGCCTGAAATGCAGCACCAAGTGGTGATCGTGCATCAATGGATGAGCGCAGAACAGTTTAGTTCGCTGTTTGCCATGGCACAAGCTGCTCCAGGACCCAATATGATGATTGTGCCTTTGGTCGGTTGGCATGTCGCAGGTCCAGCAGGTTTATTGGTGACGTCGTTGGCGAAGTTTGGCCCCTCTTCAATCATCACCATTTATGCACTGAAATTCTGGGAACGCTTTAAAGCCAATCCATTACGGGCACGTTTTGAAAAAGCGTTGAAACCGATTACTGTGGGCTTGGTTTTAGTCAGTGCATGGTTGATTGCCGATGCTTCTGCACAAAACCTGCTCTTGGTCATCATCGTGATTTTGACAGCGATTCTCGGCATGTTTAAAAAGATTCATCCGCTTTGGGTCATGGCTGCGGGTGCTGGACTTGGAATTGTTTTCCTTTAAGCTTTAAACATCAATAAAAAACCTGCTGAATGCAGGTTTTTTTATTGGATCTCGAATTACCAGATACTGACCCGGTTTTCAGGCGCTAAATACATTTTATCTCCCGCTTTAATCTTGAAAGCATCATAGAACGGCGCTTGATTGACTAAAGCACCATTGGCGCGAACTTTATCTGGTGCATGCGGATCAGTTTTTAAATAGACAATTGCTTGCGCCTGACGGGTTTTGGCACGCCAAACTTGCGCCCAGCCCATATAAAAACGCTGCTCACCCGTACGTCCCTCGATCACAGGCGCAGGTTTGCCTGCTAACGAAATTTGATATGCTTTATAGGCAATTGATAGACCCGAGTTATCAGCAATATTTTCACCCAAGGTCAGTTCACCATTGACGTGATAACCTGCAATCGGCTCATAGGCATTGTATTGTGCAACCAAAGCCTGTGTTTTGGCTTTAAACTTCTGGTGATCTTGTTTGGTCCACCAATTACGCATATTGCCCAATTCATCAAACTGGCTGCCCTGATCATCAAAACCATGACTGATCTCATGCCCGATCACACTGCCAATCCCACCATAGTTCACCGCATCATCCGCATCGATATTAAAGAATGGCGGTTGCAAGATTGCAGCAGGAAAGACAATTTCATTCGATGATGGATTGTAATAGGCATTCACGGTTTGAGGGGTCATAAACCACTCATCACGATCCACAGGTTTGCCTAACTTATCCAAACTGTCTTGATGCTCAAATTCTCTGGCACGAATCACATTACCAATCAAATCACCGTCTTTAATGTCCAGTGCTGAATAATCACGCCATTTGTTTGGATAGCCGACTTTAATCGATAAGCTGGCTAATTTCTTTTTAGCCTGTACTTTAGTTTCAGGACTCATCCAGTCCAATTGGCTAATGCTTTGATCATAGGCTTGAATCAGATTCTGCACCAAGGCATCCATACGCTGTTTTTTATCCGCAGAAAAATGTTTCTCCACATAGATTTTGCCTAGACCATCGCCCAGTACCGCATTCACGGTTTGTACGCCACGCTTCCAGCGAACTTCTTGTTCTGCAACATCACGTAAAGTTTTGCCGTAAAATTCAAAACTTTCATCCACAAAAGCCTTGTTTAAGAACGGTGAAAAATTACTGATCAAGTTCCATTTAAAATACGCTTTCCACACATTTAAAGGCGTTTTATTGATCACTGGATCAAGTGCTTTGAAATAGCTGAGTTGATGCACTTGGATGGTTTGAATTTTATCCTTAACACCTACCGTACTAAGGTAGCTGTCCCAATCAAAGCTACGGCTTAACGTATTCAAATCTTTAAGTGAGTAAATATTATAGCGTTTAGATAAATCACGATTCTGGACATTGCTCCACTGAATCTTGGCCAAGTCTGTTTCCAGCTTGAGAATTTCTTTTGCGTGCTGTGCCGCTTGCTGATCACCTGACAGCTGCAGCATCCGTTCAATATGCTTCAGGTATTTGGCACGCGTTTCGACAAACTTCTGATCATCTTTTAGATAATAATCCCGATCTGGTAAACCCAATCTGCGCTGTGCCAAACCTGCAATCATCACATCAGAACGTTTCATATCTTGATCAATACTGATATCAAACGGCGTTCTAACCCCAATACGTGAGAAATGCCCCATTAATTGAGCAAGGTCTTGTTTATTTTGAATCGCATCCACACCTGCCAACTCTTGCTTGAGCGGTGTAATTCCCTGCGCTTCAATTGCTTTTTCATCCATAAAGTTGGCATACAGGCTTGCAACTTTTTGTTCAACCATTCCTGTTGCCCATTTTTGTGCACTCAGCGCTTCAACAATAGCATGCAACTGATTGGTCGATAGCTCATGTAGCTCGTTGAATGCGCCCCAACGTGCTTTATCTGCTGGAATCTCCGTGTCTTTCAGCCATGTACCATTCACATAGTTATAAAAGTCATCATTGGCAGACACGCTTTGATCAATATATTGTTGGTCTATACCTGAAATTTTTTGTGTCGGAGAAGATTGAATTGCTTGATCTGCCCATACAGTTGCAGTAAAGGCAGTCAGTGCAAGCGCCAATGCACTTTTGAGCAATATAGGTTTCATGATTTATCCTATTTATTTAGGTTTTCAGCGATACAAGAGAGAAATGAAAGATCATTAATTTTATCAAGCGACTATAGTGAAGCACTTTCAACAAATAAAGTCATTTTGGTTGCAATATATATTCACTTTTCACATAAAAACCACAATTTAAGACAATAAAAAAGCCTTAGCATCGAGCCAAGGCTTTCTTAATCTCAACAGTTCAAACTAATCTAATATTTTTTCAAACGCTTTAAGACGTTTATGAATCGATAGCAACTCGACAATCGTTTTCCAAGAAGTAATCAAATATTGAAAAGATTCTCGAACTTTATCAAAAATATTACCAATCTGATTAATTAAGCCCAAAGTCATCTTGCCAGAGGCAATTGCAGGAAATAGCACCATCAAACTGTATAAGATATCGAGCTGTTTATACCAAATTGCGACGAGATTGAAATACGCATAATGAAAATATAAACGGAAATAGTTTTTACGTACTCCTGAGAATAACTCTTTAAGCGTTAGTGGGTCGGCACGATTCTCATGATCCTCACCATAAACCAATTCTTTACGATAAGCTGCTTCAACCTTTTGATTATTAAATTGCAAGCCAGGTAATTTAATACCAACTACCATTAATAACACCGTACCAAAAACTGCCCAAACGATTGCTGCCCAAACCAATGAGTGGCTAATTTCACCTACGATTGGAAGTTCTGGAACATGTTTTGAGAACTGAAACAGTAAGGGTAAAAATGCAATTAAAACCATAACTGCTTTGATCAACTCCACCCCTAAATCTTCAAGAATCGTGGCAAAACGCATGGTGTCTTCTTGCACACGTTGTGCTGCGCCTTCAATATGGCGTAATTGATCCCAGTGGGCTGTATAATACTCATTCATCGCTGTACGCCAACGGAAAACATAATGGCTGGTGAAAAAAGAATTTACAACAACCAAAGTCACGGCAACCATTGCAATATAAAGAAATGTTAATGTTCCCATATACAGCTCTTTAATATCCCCACCACCATTTGCAAGCATTTTTTGAATGAGGTCCCAAAATGGGCCATACCATGCATTGACAGCAACACTGACCTGTACCCCAAACCAGATATTAAACAAGATAAATGCTGAACCCCAAATCGACCAAGCTTGCCATTTATTGTCTGAACATATCCGCCAAAAACCAGCAAATAATGCTGTCGCAATAAAAAACCACATGTAGAACCACAATGAGGAAGGTTCCCAAAAACGGCTGACACCTATTGGTAAAGGAGTTTCTGCATAGCCTTTAGGAAAACCTAGATATTCACCCCAGCTATGACCACCGGTGTACCACAGCAACATATTGAGGGATAACCATACGATGACGGAAATAAAAAACAAACGCGGGTTTGGAAAGAAAGACTTAAACATCTGTTTAACAATCCTTGTTAGTAGCGATTCATTTGACTAGGTCATCCTATGACCTGAAACTTAAAACTGTCTGATAAGAAAGTTTGATGATTTGTAGTTATTTACCTGTTTTTTCGCCTTTTTAATAGCTTTTTGTAGATGATTTACAATTTGTTTTTGCCCGAATACAAGTTTAGTAAATGGACTCAAGCACTTAAGTCCATCACAACATTCATAAAATAAAGCCTTAACGTGGTGCTGAGGTACTCATTTTTAAGGCAATATCTTGTTGCTCGCTTTGCGTTGGGAAGCTTTTGCTTTGAATTGCCCATTGAATTTCGGCGAGTTTTTCATTGGCGGCTTCTACACCTGCTTGCATGGTCATCTCACGACCTTTGACATCAAAGATATGTGCTTTTTCACGCAGATCAGGCTGAATCACAATATCAGCCTCTTTAAGTTCCTCTTCGGCCAAACGCCCTTGCATGATATTGATATTTTGGTTGAACAAGCCCCAGACATTGCTGGTTTCAGTATGAATCGGTTGTGCCAAGATATCCACGGCGATGACCACATCCGCCCCCAATTCACGTGCAACCTGTACAGGCACGGGGCTGACTAAACCGCCATCAACATACTCAACATCATGAATTTTAGTCGGTACAAACATACTTGGAATGGATGCAGAAGCCCGTACCGCCTGCCCAGTATTGCCATAATTAAATACAGTTCGGGTACCGTCTTTTAATTCGGTCGCCACCACATACATTGGGATTTTCATTTTTTCTAATGGCAGGTTATGCACTTGCTCATTGATATAGTCTTCCACTTTTTTACCATCAAAAAAGCCCTTTAGACTGACATTGACTTCGCGTACATCATTGGCTTTGAGCTTTAAGGCAATATCGCGTAATTCGGCAGGACTTTTACCACTGGCATAGATTGAACCGACAATACTGCCCGCACTGGTGCCCACGATAAAATCTGGACGAATGCCTTGCTGTTCTAATACTTCAATCACGCCAATATGGGCATAACCACGCGCGCCACCACTGCCCAATACCAATGCAATCACAGGGCGTTTTTGCTGTTGTTTTATGGCATTAAAGGGTTGGCTTACAGCTTGAGCTTGGGCATCTTCAATCACAGGTTTTAAATGTGAAGTACTTTGGCAACCAGCCAAAACTGCCATTGAAAGACCCAACATCCATAATTTAAGCTGTTTCATACGCCGCGATTGCCATATTAACCATATCTCTAGATCTAAATTTTAGCGTTTAGCGCATCTAAAAACTGTAGCAATTTTTTGTATTTGTCATCAAAAAGACATAAAAAAAGCTCCTCGAAAGGAGCTTTTTTTATTTCTTTAGTTTTGCTTTAGATGTATTACCAAATATCAGAATCAACTTTTTTCTTTAATTCTGGATAGTTATCAATCTTAAACTCAGGCTCTTTAATGCCGCGCTTCAACTGAGAGGTATAGTCTTTTAACAGAGTCCGTGCCATAGGGGTTAACAATAAGATCGCGATCAAGTTAATCGTCGCCATGATCCCCATGAACAAGTCCGCCATTGACCAAACCAATGGCACACTACCGATCGCACCGAAGTACACCATCACCAATACAAAGATTCGGAAGATGAACATCACTTTCGGATTGTTATTGATAAACTGCACATTACTTTCTGCATAGGCATAATTACCAAGTACAGCGGAATAACAGAATAAGAATAACAACACTGCTAGGAAGTCAGCACCCCAGTGTCCGACTTGAGTTTCCAATGCACGTTGAGTTAGTTCTACCCCGACAAAGCCCGCATCGTGATAAACACCCGATACCAAGATAATGATCGCAGTACTGGTACACACAATGAACGTATCTACGAATACACCAAGCATTTGCACCAAGCCTTGGTTCACTGGATGTTTCACATCCGATGCTGCTGCAGCGTTTGGTGCAGAACCCATACCCGCTTCGTTAGAGAACAAGCCACGCTTGATCCCTTGCATCATTGCCATCGAAATCATCGCACCGAAGAAACCACCCGCTGCGGCATTAAACTGAAATGCTTCAGTGAAGATCAGTTTAAAGATACCCGGAAGAAGTTCGTAATTGCTGATAGCAATATACAACGCCACTGCTAAATACAGGCCCGCTTTTAATGGTACGAACATTTCTGCAAATTTAGCGATACGTTTGATACCACCGAAAATCGCTAAGGCAACCATAACAACCAGTGCAAGGCCTACCCATGAAATTTCGAGATCAACACCACCTAAGTGGGCAACCAGATTGGCTTTGTCCCAACCCCATGCATGTGAAGAGGCATTGGCAATCGCATTGATTTGAACTGAGTTGAATACGAAACCATAGGTAAAAATCAAGGCCAGCGCGAAGATCACACCAAAAGTTTTACTGCGTAAGCCTTGCGTAATATAGTAGGCTGGTCCACCCCGAAACTGCTTACTATTGCTATCTCGTACCTTAAATAACTGAGCAAGCGAAGACTCGATAAAAGCCGAGCTCATCCCCAACAATGCAGTAAACCACATCCAGAACACCGCACCTGGTCCACCAATCGCAATCGCAATTGCTACACCTGCAATGTTACCTACCCCAACACGACTGGCTAAGCCCGTTACAAATGCCTGAAATGGTGTCAGTCCATGTGAATCTTTTTCATCACTTTTGCTGCGACTGCCCTTCATCACCTTGATACTGTGGAAGAACATTCTGATTTGGACAGCTTTCGTTGCAATGGTATAGAAAATACCAACTGCTAGCAGAAAAACAACGAGAAAGTCCCATAAAGGATCATTGAAAAAACTTACCCAAGCCATCAGGGTGTCATTTAATTTTTCATTCATCACTTATTCGCTTTTAAATATTTTATGTACGTCCGTACATATACGATAACAATGGATGAATCAAAAAAGCCCCGCTTGGGGCTTTTGATCCGACTTAGGCAAAGAATTTCAAAATTAATTGAATTACTGTTGCGTTAATTAAATCAACGAAGAACGCACCACAAAGCGGAACAATCAAGAAGGCTTTATGAGATGGTCCATACATATTGGTAATCGCTTGCATGTTTGCAACCGCTGTTGGTGTCGCCCCCATACCAAAACCACAGTGACCTGCTGCCAATACCGCTGCATCATAGTTTTTACCCATGACGCGGAAGGTAATGAACGCAGCATATAATGCCATCGTAATGGTTTGCGCACCTAAAATAACGACAAGCGGGCCAGCCAAATCGGCCAACTGCCACAATTTCAATGAAAGCAATGCCATTGCAAGATAGAGCGATAATGATGCATTACCAAACACATCAATTGCACGGTCAAAGATATCTACTTTTAAAACGCTTTCTAAGACATTACGTAAGATCACACCCCCGCCAAGCGCCCAAACGAATGTTGGTAACTCGAACCAAGTGCCCTTACTGAAACCTGTCATGAATTCTGCAAACGCCAAACACGCAGCAAACATACCCAACGTGGTAATCGCATTATCAGCCGTAATTAAACGAACCTGATGTGGATTTTCAAATGGTGCCAGCTCGTCAGGATGTTGATCTAAATGCGTATCGCGATTTTTGATTTCAGCTGGGGTCTGTGCTTGAGCAAGGCTATAACGGTTAATCAACAACTTCGCCAATGGACCACCGATAATACCACCGATAATCAGACCAAAAGTTGCACTCGCCATACCCAAAGCTAACGCACCTTGAATCCCATGCTGAGTCTCAAGAATTTCACCCCACGCACCTGCGGTACCATGACCACCGGTCAATGTGATTGAACCTGCAATCAAACCGACTAAAGGATCAATACCCAGCATCGTCGCAAGGCTCATACCCACAGCGTTCTGTACTACAATAAATGATGCAACACAGACCAAGAAGATCACTAAACCAATACCGCCTTCTTTCAACTTCATGAAGTTCGCACTTAAGCCAATCGAAGCGAAGAAGATCAACATAAAGCTGGTTTGTAATTCACTACTAAAAACAATACTGTACCCCCAAAGTGAGTGTACAAGTAGTGAAAGTACCGCTGCAACCAAACCACCAGCCACAGGCTCAGGAATGTTATAGCGTTTTAAGAAGTCAATTTTATTAACGAGCAAACGTCCTAATAACAAGACGATGACCGCCGAAATTAGGGTATAGAAACCATTAAAAGTAAATTCCATATCTTCTTCCGTTTATTTTATTCGTTCAGCTGATGGTTTTTCCCACCACATTGAAACGCATAAAATAGTAACTCTCAAAATGAGTGAAAACTCAATCAACTTAATAAAAAGCATACAGTTCTAAGCAAGAACTGAGGTCTGTTCTGTTGATCAGTTTTCACGGATGATTTACACCTACAGGATAGATGGCTTAGAAGTTATAGCGAGCCATGGCCCCTACACGATTATCCTTACCTTTTTGTCCATCAAAGGTTTTACGTTCGCCGTAGACATACTCTAGACCAAACGTAATCGGTGTGACTGGTGAATACATGATATTCCACCAGCCTTGTTGCAAGGTTTTGTTCTGCGCTGCATCTTTTGCAATCACCGCTTGTTTAGCAAAGTCATTGCTATCATCAGCAAACATTGCGCCATAAGCTAAAGTACTACGTAATTTAGGATTAATTTGATAAGTCGCACCGAGTGTCAACGCATCAAACTCATTCAGATTTAAACCGAAATTATTCGGATTTACGTTGTAGGCATTATTGGTATAGAGCAAAAATTTACTGTCACCTTTGACATGCGAATAATCAATCATCGCCTGCAACGCATCGCTGAACTTATATTTTGCACCGACTGCAACACCCCAGCCTAATTCTGAATCATCGGCACTGAGCTGTTTGTCATTGTTATAGGCAGCTTTACTGCGGGCTTCGGTAAGCAATACACGTGCAGAACTTGTTCCCTGACCGTCAGCAAAATCATATTTTAATTTTGAAGTTAAAGCAGGTGCACGATTATCATCATTGCCTTTTTCCAAGGCAACAAAATAATGTGTATTTGGATTAAATGTACCACTATAACGAACCATTGGTGTACGGTAAGTACCAATCCCCAGTGGTGAGTTGAAGTCCAGCATTTCTGGCTGTAAATCTGTTGCCAAGAATGTTGATGTGGTTTGACCAAATAACCAGTCATTTAGAGTCATATAGGCATGACGGATACGAATAGTGTCATTGTTACTGCCGCCACGGAAGTCAACCTCTAACTTACCGCCGACTTCAGCACCTTCCACAGGTGCTTTAAAATCCAGCCCTAAACGTGTAACGGTTGCCGTGCTGTAGAAACGATCGCTATTCTTCTCAGCACCTTCCAAATCCACTTTATTAATGCGGTTAAAGATCCCATCACCACCTTTGGCTTGATAAGAAGCATCGCCACGCAAGAAACCATGTAATTTAACTTCAGCACCAGAAGCAGTGTTAAACACCAATTGTGATTTCTTTGGAACCGCAGGTGCAACCGCTGCATTTGCAGGGTGATCTGGATGTGTTTCCTTAAAATTAGAATGTTCCTTTACTTGAGCAAGGTCATTTTGTTGTTTTGCTTGGGGAACATATTGCTGTAATAACGCTTTTAATTCCTTTACTTCGTCACGAAGTTGCTGAATCTGTTCTTGCTCACTAGCAGCATGCGTGTTGTTCATCATTAAGGCTACAACTGTAAGTGCTAAACCTTGCATTATGAACGGCTTACGGATGAGAGATAAACTCATGAGAAGCTCCTTGTATATGGTGTATATTTCAACATTTCCCACAGATATCAAATTGGATAAATTCAATATATCTGTAAATAGAAAATTCCCCCTCACTCAATCAGTAAGGAAAGCCTAATCAATTTTTAAAAAGGGCGTATTATGCATAAATTTCGGATATTGTGTGTACTTTTTATTTAAGTAGTTTTGCCCATTTTTAGGGGGATAAAAAAATAATTTTTCGATTTCATTATGTTACTAATAGTTTTCTTTTTCACACAAACTGCACAAATTTTTAAAAATGCGTAACAAGCCACATTAATTCTTTCTTTTTCATGGTTGTTTTTTGTACTTGGTTAAATTTTTCTGTGAAAATAATCACTAAAGTTTACTTATTGATTTATAGTCTGCGAATATGACAAGACCTGCATAATAAGGAGTTTTTATGAACACGGAACAAGTCCAGTATGTGGACGATGCCATCACCTCGCGCCATTCAGTTCGTGCATTTTTAGATACCCCGATTGAGACGCAAACTATTAAAGATATTTTGGCAGTTGCCAGTCGTGCACCTTCAGGAACCAATGTCCAGCCATGGAAAGTTTATGTGGTGACTGGTCAAAAACGTGCAGAGATGATTGACCGTGTATGCGCCGCACAGATTGAATTATTACAAAAACCCGAATTGGCAGCACAGTATCAAGAAACCTTTGCCTACTACCCTGCAACGTGGATTTCTCCGTTTATTGATCGTCGCCGTGCCAACGGTTGGGGATTGTATGGCTTGCTAGGTATCCAGAAAGGTGAAAAAGAAAAAATGGCAGCGCAGCAATTGCGTAACTTTCAATTGTTCGATGCGCCTGTTGCGCTGTATTTTACCGTGAATAAAATCATGGGCATTGGCTCCAAAATGGATATTGCCATGATGATTCAAAACGTCATGGTCGCTGCTAAAGCACGTGGCTTAGACACTTGCCCACAGGCAGCATGGAATCACTTCCATCCAATCGTGCTGGATATTTTGGGCGCGCCAGAAGATGAAGAGCTGGTCTGTGCGGTGGCTTTAGGTTATGCCGACCCTGAGCATATTGTGAATACCTTTATTACACCACGTGAACCCGTTGAAAACTTCACAGTGTTTTTAGACTAAGCCTGAAACAAAGCAGTTTCTCTAGCTAGAGAGACTGCTTTGTTGTTTCCCAACTTTTAAAATGGCAAACAGTCCTGCACTGGTAAATAAAAGCATCATGATCCCCATGTTCAGAGATGCCTTCCATACCAAGAAGTTCAAGATAATTCCTGCCAGTAAACCACAAGCAAACTGCATACTGCCCATAATGGCACTGGCCGTACCTGCACGTGCGCCTTGCTGAGACATCGCCAAAGCCATTGCATTTGGACCCGTCAAACCAATTCCTGACACCACTAAGAATAAGCCTGACATTAGCAGTAATAGCGGTGCATCTGCCATCAATCCAGCAGTCAGCACAATCAATGCCCCAAAACATTGGATTAAACCACCCAAACGTAGGCGTTGAAAAATTCCCATGCGAGTATTCAAATGTTTATTCAGCGAAGACATCAACATGATCCCTGCAGCATTTAAGGCAAAGGCATAAGAGAAATGCTGTTGCGACAATCCATATTGCCCCATAAACACTTCTGAAGCCGAGCTGATGTAGCAGAATAAAGCCGCCCCAGTGAGACAACCCGCAAACATCGGCACACGGAAACTTTCATCTTTTAAAATTGCCCCATATAGCGTACTGACTTGATAGGCTGATAATTTTAAACGGCGCTCGACGGGAAGTGATTCTTTAAAGAAGAAATGCACACAAAGCCAGCACATTACTCCAATCATCGATAAAGTGATAAAAATTGCTTGCCAAGGGAAGAAATTCAGAATCCATGCCCCAAAGATTGGCGCAAGAATCGGAGCCAATCCCATCACAATCATCATGCTGGAAAATGCTTGTGCAGAACCCTGCATATCCAGACGGTCACGAATGGTTGCCCGTGCCATCACCACACCAACACAACCACCCACGGCCTGAAAAATACGTGCGGCGATCAAGGCCCACTCATTGGTCGCAAATACGCAGGCCAAACTGGCAATTGCATACAGGGCCAAACCAAAATATAAAGGCTTTTTACGGCCAATCCGATCACTGACAGGGCCATAGATCAACTGACCAATCGCCAGTCCCAAGAAATACGCAGGTAAGGTATTGGCCACCATTTGTGTACTGACCCCAAACTCATCTGCCATTTGCGGCAGTGCAGGTAAGTACATATCAATCGATAACGGCCCTAATGCGGTTAACAAAGCAAGCAACAAAATCCATGCTGTTGAATATTGACGCTGATTGGTTTGCTCTGTCTGCATAATACGCTACTTTTCATCTATATCTGGATTCTAAGCTTAGCATCCTCCATGAATTTGTGCATAATAAGAATGATAAAATCGATTGTAGAATACAAGAAGGACACCCCTTGAATCCTTGGTTCGGACGTTTAAAACAAACAACCTATAACACCACGTTGATGTATAACGTGCGCATGCTCATTGCCTTTACCGGGACTGCTTTTGTTCCTTATCTTTTAAATTATCAATTAGCCACTATTCCACTGACTTTAGGTGTGGTTGCAGCCGCGATCAGTGATATCGACGACCGTTTTTCTGTACGTATCCAGAATCTGATCTACACCTATATTGGTTTCTTTATTACCGCTGCTTCGGTTCAATTGTTATTCCCCTATCCTGTTGCCTTTGCCATTGGGCTGATTGCGTCATGTATCGGCTGGATCTTATTGGGTTCTCTCGGCCGTCGTTATGCCACCATTGCTTATGGTTGCTTAGTGACGTCTGTCTACACCATGTTGGGCGTGCATTTATTTGATCAATGGTATATTCAGCCTGCACTTTTAGTCGCAGGTGCAGCTTGGTATGGCTTGCTCTCTACTATTAGCTTTCTGCTTTTCCCTGTCCGAAAAGTTCAGGATCAACTTTCTGCTTCCTATTCAGCCCTCGGTAGCTTCTTGTTTGCTAAGTCAAATCTATTTGATGTGGATATGACACCATCAAGCTATCAACAAAGCATGATTGATATCGCCTTGGAAAATGGCAAATTGGTGGGGATCTTCAATGATCTCCGTATGTCATTGTTAACCCGTTTAAAAGGCGACCGAGGACAAAAAGATACTCGGCGCAGTCTGCAATACTATTTTGTGGCGCAAGATATTCATGAACGCGCGGACTCGGCACATATCGATTATCAAAAGCTGGCAAAGGTCTTTCAACACAGTGATATCTTATTTCGTTTTCAACGGATTTTATCCATTCAAGGCAAAGCTTGTCAGGACTTGGCACAATCGATTTTAAGCCGTACCCGTTATGTGCATAACAAACGCTTTAAACACAGTTTTGAAAATTTAAGGCTGTCCTTAGAAAAACTGCGTGAAGATGGACATTATGATCAGGTGCGGGTGAATGCCCTATTTGCGCTTTATCAAAACCTGAAGTCGATTGATGCGCAATTACAGAACCTAGAGACCGAACGGAATCTGCAAAAGATCGATGCAGAACATGCAGAAAGTCAGCTCAAAGATGATGATCTCAAAGGCTGGAATGACATCATGGTTCGGGTGAAACAGCATCTCACCCCTGAATCGGTACTCTTCCGTCATGCCGTGCGTTTATCCATCGTCCTCTTTATTGGTTATTTATTTATCCAGATGACCAATATTGCTTATGGTTACTGGATTTTATTAACGGCACTGTTTGTCTGCCAACCCAACTTCAACGCCACCAAGCGACGTTTATACCTACGTATCATCGGAACCCTGATCGGGATTATCGTCGGACTCGCTATTATCTATTTTATTCCTTCAATCGAAGGTCAATTGGTGATGCTGATCCTGAGTGGTGTGCTGTTTCTGGAACTGCGCAGTAAACAATATGCGCAAGCCACTGCCTTTATTACCATCCTCGCCTTAATCAACTTTAATCTGGATGGCTCTGCATTCGCAGCGGGTTTACCCCGTTTTATTGATACGGTGATTGGCTGCGCCTTGGCATGGTTTGGTGTCAGCTTTATCTGGCCAGACTGGAAGTTCCGCAGACTGCCCCGTTCGATTCAACGTTCTCTACAGGCACAATGTAAATATCTGGCCGAGGTGGTGGAGCAATATCATCAAGGCCGTAACAATGCCCTGAACTATCGCGTGGTTCGACGAGCTGCGCACAATACTGATGCAGAAGTCGCATCGTTGATTTCAACGATTGCAACTGAACCCAACATCGATGTGAACCGAAAAAGTTTGGCTTTTGAATTTTTATGTCTCAGCCATACCTTTTTAAGTTATATCGCAGCCTTGGGCGCGCATCGTGAACAAATCCAAGATCAGGAAGTGCTGAGCTTACTCGATCAAGCTTTGGACGATATTCAAGGGGCGCTGCTCAGAGATGAAGTTCCTGATTTATCCGCACAAAACTTGATGCAAACCATTCGTGAACGTTTGAGCCGAAATGATGACAATGACCCAAAATCGCTGATTATTTTGCAGCAACTTTCATTGATGCTGAGTGTGTTAACCCGCTTAAGTATGCTGAAACAAAGTCTAAGCCATGAACCGAATGAAGATGGTACCGAATTTGCTTCACTTTGAAGGCTATTGTGATTGCAATAGCCCCCATGATTCGCCATTGGCATAATATCTTTGCATGCCAATAGATGTTAAACTAAGCCCAGTTATATACTCATTTTTTATACTATGACCGCCAAAACGCTATACGCTTATACGCTACAACCTGTTCCTTACGAAGTTTCTGAAGCTGAACAACGTCAAGCTCAACTGATGATTTGGCGTAGTACCAACAAATTCAGCCGCAAAGCATGGATGATTATGATTGCACTGGTTGTGCTTTCATTGGTTGCTGCAGGACTTATTAAATATTATTCAACCTACTCAACCGTAATTTGTTGGGTCGTGATTGTGAGTGTGGTGCTGTTCTATTTGATCAAACGTTTTGGTCTGGAGTGGTACGTGAAACGCAAGATGACTGAATTCCCAGTACAAGAAATTAAAGGTCTGCGTTTAGGGGTGCAACCTCACGGTATCGTGATGCGCCAAAAAATGGGCCTGCAAGAAGGTACCGCAACCATTGGTTGGAAAGACATTTACGAATGGTATAGCTCTCCTGACTTTATTTTGGTCAACTTCAAAGTAAAAGCAAAAGGGGAAGAACAGCAAGGTGCCTATATTTTGCCAAAACGTATGGACTCAAAGAATTTCTCTTTCAATACGATACGTAAACATTTGAATGAAACGGTTGGCGCAGCCAAATCAATCTAAGCTTTAAAGCTTGATCCAAAGCCTCCCATGATGGGAGGTTTTTTAATGCCCATTAAATAAATGAGAATCAAAATCAATATTACCTACAAAATCCATATTATGTTCTTATTCTTGAGTTATAATTTTTTACATGAATTCCACTTTATTTACATTTTTTGACCATGTTTAAAAAAATTTTCTTCCAGATTCACTGGTTTTTAGGGATTACCGCGGGGCTTATTCTCTCTTTGATGGGGGTAACAGGTGCAATCTACTCATACGAACCACAAATTTTAAAATGGATCAACCAAGACAGCTATGTCGTTGAGGTTGCCCAAACACCAAAACTCACCCCTGCCCAACTGTATCAACATTTCAATCAGCAACAACCTGAGATTGAAATTAACAGTATTACCATTGCTTCCGACCCAACAGCATCTTCGACCGTTAATATTAAAAAAGAAGGTGCGCGTCGTGGTTATAACATGATGGTCAATCCATATACAGCGGAAGTCTTACCCGATATTAAAGGTCGTGACACCTTACAATTTATTCAGCGTTTACATCGTAATTTAACCGCTGGGGAATTTGGGGCACAGATTACTGGAGCATCTACACTGATGCTGATTTTCTTTGTATTGAGTGGCATTTATCTGCGCTTTCCAAAAAAACATAGTATTAAACAATGGTTATTTATTAAGCCGAAATTGAAAGGTCGTAACTTTATTTGGGACTTACATGCAGTGGTAGGAACCTGGGTCATTGTGTTCTATCTACTGTTTGCATGCACTGGCTTATATTGGTCTTATGACTGGTGGCGCGCAGGTATGTTCAAGGTCATGGGAGTTGAACAACCACAACGTAACCAACAAAATAATGAACGTGGCAAAGATAAACAACCTAAATTGGCGAAAGCGCAGGTTAATAGCATCCTGACGCAGACATGGACTGGGGTAAATGCGCAGATTGGGCGTGAATACTCAAGCTTGACCCTGAATATTCCCAAAAATGCTGATGCCAAAGTTGAACTCTCGTTTGTCGATGCCATTCCGCAACATGAACGTGCGCGTAACCAAGCCATCTATAATTATCAAGACAATAAATTCGAAAAATTTGAACTCTATGAAGACAAAAAGCTCAATGAAAAAATCATGAGCAGTATGCTTCCTGTACATCGCGGTAGCTTCTTTGGTTCAACCTATCAATTTATCGCCATGCTGGCTTCATTGGCCATGCCACTATTCTTTATAACGGGCTGGATGCTGTATCTAAAACGTCGCAAACAGAAGAAGCTGACCCAAGCTGCACGTCAGTCACTTAGCCCACAGCAGATTGATCCAAATGCTAAACCGTGGCTAATTACTTATGCAACGCAAACAGGTGTGGCTGAACAGTTGGCATGGCGTACAGCGACCAGTTTACAGGAAGCGCAGCAGCCGACAACCGTTAAACCGATTCAGCAACTGACTGAGCAAGACCTGCAACAAGCAGTACAGGTTTTATTTGTGATCAGTACCTATGGTACAGGTGAAGCGCCCGATCTTGCAGCAAGTTTCAGCAAGAAACTGATGCAACAACAGCTTGATCTTGGCCAAATGCAGTATGCTGTACTCGCACTAGGTTCAAAAGAATACCCTGACAGCTATTGCAGCTTCGGCTATGCAGTCGATGCATGGTTAAAACAATGCAAAGCACAACCGCTGTTCGACTTGATTGAAGTCGATAATGCCAATGCCACTGATATTCAGCGTTGGAATCAGGGCTTGTCTGTGGTAACCCAGCATGAGCTACATGCAATGAATATTGAGAAAGTATTTGATCAATGGACGCTAAGCGAACGCACCCTACTCAATCCAGATAGCTTAGGGCAGGCAGCTTATAATATTGAACTGACCTCAGCTTCTGATATGACCTGGCGTGCGGGTGATATTGCAGAAATTCAGCCTGCCAATCGCTTGGCCAATATTCAAGATTTCTTGATCAAGTATCAAATTCCTGCACATGCGATTGTAGAATCCATAAACCAAGAGATTGAACAGGTACTTTGGGATAGAAACCTAAGGGTGGAGATCCAACCATTTAGTACCCTTGATGATTTACTTGAACAACTTCCAACCCTGCCTGCACGCGAATACTCAATTGCCAGTATTCCTTCGCAGCAACTCCTGCGACTGGTGGTTCGCCAAAAGCGTGATGAAAATGATCAACTCGGTCTTGGTTCTGGTTGGTTAACCGAATTTGCACAATTGAAGCAGACCATTGCCCTACGTATTCGGACCAATGAGTCCTTCCATTTGATTGACGATAACCGTCCAATTATCTGTATCGGTAATGGAACAGGCATTGCAGGCTTGATGAGTTTATTACAGCAACGTAATCGACAAAATTACACTGCCAACTGGCTGATCTTTGGTGAACGTCAACGCGAACATGATTTCTTCTATCAGGAAACTATTCAAGCCTGGCTAAATATGGGGACATTGCAACGACTTGATCTCGCCTTCTCTCGTGATCAACAACAGCGTATCTATGTACAGGATATTTTACGTAGCAATGCCGACGAGCTAGTGAAATGGGTCAATCAAGGTGCGGTGATTTATGTCTGTGGTAGCATCGAAGGCATGGCAGCTGGGGTCGAACAAGCATTGATAGATATTCTCAGCGAACAAACACTAGATGAATTAAGACAGACTGGCCGTTATCGTCGAGACGTTTATTAATCCTTTTCCATAAAAAAACGAGTGCCCGCCACTCGTTTTTTTTCATCAGAGCATAAGAGAATTTGCCTTTCTCAGAATTTTGCATACACTTAGCACGGTTCAAATCGACACAATTAATATTATGCAAATAAGTTCATGGATTCGTATTGTTTTCGCCCTTATCGGTTCAGTTCTGTTCTTGGATGGTGCAATTCTGATTGCGTTTAAAAAGATTCATATCGGAACCGTACTCCCTCTCCTCCTTGGGCTATTTTTCTGTCTCTATGCTTATTTCTATTATCATCTTGAACGTTTCTTCTTCTATCATTTCCGCCTGCATTCGATTTGGCGCCTTGGCTGGCTCTGTTTCTGGATTTGGGTCATTAGCTTAGGCTATTTCTTTGACTATCTTTCAGACAATAATGCCAAAACTCAAAATATTCCTGCGGTTAAAGCGATTATTGTATTGGGTAGTGGCGTTGAAAATGGACAACCGTCAGCCACATTAGCAAAACGCTTGGATCGTGCTGCACCTGTTGCTTTAGCCCAACCGCAAGCAAAGTTAGTGATGACAGGGGGAGTTGATTTTGGTGAACGGGATAGTGAAGCAGTGGTAATGTCACGTTATGTACAACAACACTATCAAATCCCGACCTCACAAATCATTTTGGAAGATAAAAGCACCAGTACCGAGTTGAATCTTAAAAATAGCCAACAGCTCTTGCAGGCACAACAGATTAGCATTCAACAACCGATTGCAATTGTGACCAGTGATTTTCATACGTTAAGAGCTGCAGCCATTGCCAAGAAACAAGGCTATACTGATATTACTATGCTTGGTGCGACTACACCACTAAGCACACGCTACAATGCATGGCTAAGAGAATATTTTGCCTATGCCAGTGGTTGGCTGCTCAATGAATATTGATTGAGGATTTAATCCTTACTTTTAAGATGATGCTGAGTTATGCAAACGAATATCACGTGGTAATGGAAGTTTTAACTCAGCAAATACATCGGGTCGTTGTAAGTAAATCTGGTATAAAAAGTTCTTAATATCTAATAATAATGCATCGGGGCTAACCAACAGGTTATTCCCCTCAGGGGTTAAATCCAAAGATAAAATGGTATTATTTTCTTTTAAAAATGGAATCATCTTCTCAATAAAAGCCAATAAGGGTACTTCCTGAATTTCGTATTGTGCCCAATTGTCTTTAATCAGTAATTTCGCCAAGCTTTTATTTTGCCAAACCGATAAAGCATGCTGTCCAGAGGGTGTTGAACATAAAGCCCAGCCCTCGTGATACAGTGCAATCACTTGGCGCTGCATAACAATATTTTGGATAAACTGACGGTAAGCGTCTTTGAGTGAAGAACCAGAAGGTGTAGTTTGAGATTTCGACGCAGCCTTGCGTTGATAAGGGTTTCTCATAAAGTACTTCATATTAGAATCATTATTGATGCTAATCATAAAATAACTTTGTAGGGATTACAATGATATGAGATATGGGGAAGAAATATGGTGGGCGCTGACGGGATCGAACCGCCGACATTCTGCTTGTAAGGCAGACGCTCTACCAACTGAGCTAAGCGCCCTGAGCGAGGATAAACAAAGCGAAGCTTTGTCTGAGCGCAAGAGAAAAATCTTTGATTTTTCTAATGGCATCTCGAATCAGAGATCAAGTATAAAGATACTTGTTAAAACCAACATTTTCTTAAACTGATATCAAGAAAATGGCGCAGCGGACGGGGCTCGAACCCGCGACCCTCGGCGTGACAGGCCGATATTCTAACCAACTGAACTACCGCTGCACTGTATACTTCTATAGAGAAGTAGATGTCACTAATTATGGTGGGCGCTGACGGGATCGAACCGCCGACATTCTGCTTGTAAGGCAGACGCTCTACCAACTGAGCTAAGCGCCCTGAGCGAGGTAACAAATCTAAAGCATCGCTTTAAAAAATTTGTTTGAATATAAAAGACATAAATTCTAATGTACTCAACTCTATCTAATCTTGCAATCTTAAAGTGGCGCAGCGGACGGGACTCGAACCCGCGACCCTCGGCGTGACAGGCCGATATTCTAACCAACTGAACTACCGCTGCACGATAATTTTGCAATCATAGCAAACGACGATTAAAACTTAAGTGGCGCAGCGGACGGGGCTCGAACCCGCGACCCCCGGCGTGACAGGCCGGTATTCTAACCAACTGAACTACCGCTGCACTTGAGTCTTAACGTAAAGAGCTTGGTGGGCGCTGACGGGATCGAACCGCCGACATTCTGCTTGTAAGGCAGACGCTCTACCAACTGAGCTAAGCGCCCTTAACG
>Ga0209958_1000287_pt1 | contig 126570 bp, 123 predicted proteins | sample ThiBio_inoc_plan_FD_183942 | JGI IMG/M metagenome (GOLD analysis project Ga0209958, IMG submission 183942) | Wastewater bioreactor microbial communities from Cape Town, South Africa - Thiocy_inoc_plan (SPAdes) | ecosystem: Engineered > Bioremediation > Thiocyanate > Unclassified | place: South... | reverse complement strand
TGCCGATGGTTACCGAGTTGTAGTTTGGGAGCATGGTACGGTTGGTGTTGCGGATAGTTGCGCACCAAGTAATAACGCAATCGGTGCTCGCTTTAGAATTTTAGCTGAAAGTTTATTAGCAGCAGGCTATGTTGTTGTTGCGCCAGATTATGAAGGCTTGGGCACACCAGGCATTCATCCATATCTGAACTTGGGTAGTGAGGCGAAATCTGCGATTGCAGCTGTAAAAGCAGCTAAAGATCATTATGGCGCTAAGCTAAATGGGGAGTGGATGTCTGCTGGTCAATCTCAAGGTGGTCAGGCATCTTTGGGGACTGCGGAGTATGCAAATGCGGACGCAACCTATAAGGGAGCCGTGGCTGGCGCTCCTGCATCAAGTTTAGGAAAGATTATCTTAGAGGTTGCACCTACTGCTTTGGCAGGTATTGAGTTGAAAGAAATCGCAGCGGGTGTACCGTTAGCAAATCGAGTATCTGTTGATTCCTACGCGACTTTACTTGCTTATGCTGCACTGACAGGTGTTGGGATTAAAGCATATGAGCCAAGATTCAATTATCGAGACATTTTCCAAGAACGTGCTAAATCTCTTGCAGAATTCGCTGAAGGTACTACAGGCGAAAATGGTCTTTGTTTAGATAATGAAACTGATCCAAGCTTAAGTCTGATTGAGAAGTTTAAAGCTGATATCATTCAATTTATGACGGTTAATCCTGATAAAAAAGTTATGGACTATCCAGGATTGGATACAAATAACTTTAAAAATAATGAGACCGTACAGAAGTTTTTAGTTGCAAACCAACCAGGAACGAAACGTATTGATAAACCTGTTTATATTGTACAGGGAACTGCGGATACAAATGTTCCATTCCCTGTTACACAGGCATTGGTTGCTAATTTGCAAGCATTAGGATCACCAAGTATTAAACTGGATCCTGTTGTGAATGCAACGCATACTCAAGCGATTGTGTGTAGAAACCTTGATGTGTATAACTTTATTCAATCTAAGATGCCTGCTAAAACAAATATAGTGGTTGATCCAGCCAAGATTGATGCAAGTAAAAATGAGCAATGCACGGGTGTAAAGTCATAATTTTTTAAGGTTTTAAGCTAACAAAAAAGAGCCTCTTTATAGAGGCTCTTTTTTGTTATATTGTTACGCATCTTGAAATTGATGCCGTTTGAGTTTGAAGTCGTTATGAGCCAGCAACCTGTTGAAAAAAGATCTGTCCCTTGGTTATTGATGGGGCTTGGATTATTAATTCCAATTTTTATTGTGGGGATGGCTTTTCTTGCGGCAAGAAGTGATGCGCAAACCAAGAAAAAATATGATCAGCAACATGCTGAAATTGCAAAAAAGTTTGAACAACAAAAACAAGCTGAACCAACCACGCCGGCTGAGTAATTTATCTGAGAGCGATTTATTATTGAATATCCATCTGTAATTGTTTTACAGATGGAATTTGCGTATAGCGCAGTACCAAATAGCCTGCCTCTTGTAGCATCTGGTCGCGTTTTTTATCTTCTAATTCCTTACCAACATGGCTTGGGTCATCTAACTCAATAATCGCCAGCACATTCATCTCCTGATCTAAAACCACAAAGTCAGTCACTTTACGATTAAATTTACTGCGGATTTTATAATGATCACTGGTAATCAACGCACTAAAGGCAACTTGTGCAAGCACGTGGTGGTGCGGAAAGGCTTGTTGTAGTCGACTAAACATTCGCGACTCAAAAGTTGTAATGACAGGACGCGCGAAGAATTTTTGTTTTGGAAAGAAAGGACGTAGGCAGCTAAACAGCAGTAAAGCTGTACTTATGAAGCCAATGCTAAGAAAGAGGAGATGATTTGACTGAAACATATGCTTATCAAAGGGCAAATAAAAACCCACTCAATAAGAGTGGGTTTTTAGAATCTTGGCTCTCCCACCTGGGCTCGAACCAGGGACCTGCGGATTAACAGTCCGTCGCTCTACCGACTGAGCTATGGGAGAATCTGGAGCGAATTTTAGGGCTTAAATGGAAGTCCGTCAAGTAAAATGAGTATGAATAATAAACGCTTAACCAAAAAAATGCATATTAACGTGCAACTTGATTACATTGTGCTAATTCAGTAGAGCGAGCATTCCAGATTGCACCCGCTGAGTTTTTATAATAACTAATCTTACCAATTCGTAAGACCAGACTTTGGCAGGAATCTAAAGAAAGCGCATTGCCCCAAGGGCCAGACATGCTACAGACACGACCATTACATTTCCAGACGACATTGGGACCACTTTCAATTGGTACAGTCACCGTGCCTTTATAAGAGGAACCAGCATACCAAGTGGTTTGGGCGGCCATTGCTGGACTACAAAAGACGATTAAACAGAATAGAAGTTTTTTCATTATGTGTTTTCCTTAACAACATCATTAAGTTTTATCTTATAGTTAAAATAATATGGTAGGTCGAAATTTATACGATACTCAACATGAAATGAACAAAATAATCGTAATTGTCGTTATAAGGGTATTTTGTTTATTTAAAATAAAAAGCCCAGATCAATGATCTGGGCTTTTTAGAATCTTGGCTCTCCCACCTGGGCTCGAACCAGGGACCTGCGGATTAACAGTCCGTCGCTCTACCGACTGAGCTATGGGAGAATCTGAGTGCCATTATAGGCAGCTTTTAAAATTGGTCAAGATAAAACTGTCATGTTTCTTTCATTTTTGCATCGTATGCTTTTTATTTGCACAATTACGATAAAGTAGGAAAAATAACTTGAACTTTGAACAGGGTATTGCTAGATTCAAATGAGAAAGAGCGTTTAGATATTCATCTAAACAGTGTGGATTTAACCCTACTTGCCAGCACTAAAATGGCTAAACTGGAGGTCGAAATGACTATTCTAAATATTCAATCTATTTTTTCAAATTTGTCTTTTTATCAACAGCATTATCTCGAAATTATTCAAGATGCTGCGCAGTATTACACGCCCGTTGAGCATTCATTTATAAATACTTTTCCGTTTAAGCAACAAGCCTTGTATCTGGGGGATTTATTGCAATTATGGTTTGGCAATAAATGGAAAATTCAAACCGCTAAAGATCTACTCTCACAAAAAAATACCTTGACTGTCGATGAGCATGCACCTTTATATTTATTTCAACTTGGTGGTGAATTATTTTTAGGTGCAAATACGGCTTTGGCTTGGTCTGTAGCAGAGCAAAAGGTTGTGTCAGTGCAAGTGAAAAGCATTTGGCAATACGCGGTATTTAGTCATTTATGCATTCGTCCAAAAAACTTCCAAAGTAATAAGGCCATTGCATAGGGCTATAATGAAATAGCCCATTTGCTTCTATTTAGGCTTATGGGCGAATGATCATGCAGGTTGCGGTTGCATGCGCATAAAGTTTGCCTTCTGCATCGACAATTTTACCTTCCGAAATCCCTAAATTTTTACTGATATTGATCATGCTGCCTGTCGCTATGAGCTTTTGATTTTTTGGAAGAGGGCGGCACATTTTAATATTCAGATCAATGGTGCCATAACCGACACCTGCTTCTAAAAGCGTATGGACAGCGCAACCTGTGACAGAATCAAGTACGGTTGCAGCAAAACCGCCATGAACGCCTCCTAGCGGGTTGAGATGACGTTGATCTGCTTGTACTTCAAATTTTATAAAACCTTCAGTAACTTCAATGGGTTGCATTGGAATCGTTTCACTAATACTGGCCGGTGGAATATGTCCTTCACACATTGCCGTTAAAAACTCAAGTCCATTCATTTCTTTTGGGTGTTTCATCTTTTTTCCTATATAGTTCTAAAAAGGAACTTGTGTATAACGTAGTCTTTCCATGACAGGCTGTCAATACAGTTCATCGATGAATTCTAAGTTTTACAAATTATTGATTGCGCCATGCTTGCTTTGTTTTATGCTTACGTTAATTCATAAATAACAATTTTGAATAAAAGGTAAATTTATAATGAAAGGACAGTGTGTTTGTGGTGAGACCACATTTGAAGTTGAATTAAGTAATCATGATGTACATGCCTGTCACTGTTCGATTTGTCGTCGACAGACCAGTGGCGTGATTATGACCATTGATGTGAAACAAGGCAGCTTAAAATTTTTAAAACAAGATCATCTCTCTGTCTATAACTCATCGGCTTGGGGTGAAAGAGGTTTCTGTAATGCCTGTGGCACCAATTTATTTTGGCGGACGAAAGATCAGAATTATTGCAATATCAATGCCTTTGCATTGAATGAGTCACCCAAAGATCTAAATCTTGATTTGGAAATTTATATCGATTGCAAACCTGAGTTTTATGCTTTTCAAAATGCGACCAAGAAGATGACAGAAGCGGAGGTCGTTGCACTTTTTAGTGGTGAATCAGCTAAATAGTACTCGTTTTAGGAATCCCAATTTTAGTTAAGGTATAAATTTAAGACATAAAAAAGAAGCTTCATTGGGAAGCTTCTTTTTTTATTGCGGCAAACATTATTTCGCAGCTTTTTCTGCTTGAATTGAAGCAATTGCAGCATCAACGCCTTCAATTGAATCAGCAGCCTTTTTGATACGTGCTAAAGCATCGACTAAAACTTCGTCAGCAGTTGCATAAGAGATACGCATAAATCCGCCTAGGCCAAATGCATCGCCAGGAACGACCGCAACGCCAGTTTCTTCCAGTAACCATTCAGAGAATTCTGTGCAAGATTTTAAACCTTTGGCACGAATTAACGGGCGGATATTGGCATAGGCATAGAAAGCACCATCAGCAGGTAAGCAAGAAATACCATTGATGTCATTTAAGCCATTCACCACTAAGTCATGACGGCGTTTAAACGCTTCAATCATTGGCTGTAATACGTCTTGTGGGCCATTCAATGCTGCTTCAGCTGCAACTTGCGAAATCGAAGTTGGGTTAGAAGTGGATTGAGACTGGATTTTTTTCATTGCGCCAATGATTTTTGCAGGACCTGCCGCATAACCAATACGCCAGCCTGTCATTGCATAGGCTTTTGAAACACCATTGAGAACGATGGTGCGGTCATATAAGTCTGGTGCAACAGTCGCGATATTGTAGAACTCATCTTCCCAGCGGATTGGTTCATACATGTCATCAGAAGCAACAAAAACTTGTGGATGACGACGTAATACTTCAGCCAATGCTTCTAGTTCTGCTTTGGTATAGATCATGCCTGTTGGGTTAGATGGGCTGTTCAATACCACTAAACGTGTATTTGGGGTGATCGCCGCTTCTAATTGTTCAGGGGTAATTTTGAAACGCTGTTCTTCACCACATTTCACGATCACTGGTGTACCTTCAGCGATAATTACCATATCTGGATAGCTGACCCAAAATGGCGCAGGGATAATCACTTCATCGCCTTTATTTAACAAAGCAAGTGCCAAGTTAAAGAAACTCTGTTTACCACCACAAGACACTAAAATCTGGTTGGCTTGATAATCTAGATTATTATCACGTTTGAGTTTCGCAATAATTGCTTTTTTTAAGCTTGGAGTACCGTCTACAGCTGTATATTTTGTAAAGCCTTTATTAATCGCTTCAATTGCAGCATCTTTGATGTGTTGAGGGGTATCAAAGTCTGGTTCGCCTGCACCTAAACCAATCACGTTTTTACCAGCAGCTTTAAGCTCAGCAGCTTTGTTGGTTACTGCAAGTGTAGGGGACGGTTTGATGGCATTGACACGATCAGAGAGACGTACGTCCACGGCATTATTCCTTCTTATGGGATTAAAAAATAAAAAGCAGCTTATCTTAGCTTAATTCGACTTCTTTGTGGCTGAAACTTGCCTGAATCGTATAAAAAGTTACTAAATTTTAAGCTTTAGCGTCATTGTGTTTTTTTACATATTTTATTTTTATAAAAATGGCAAAAATCTATTACAATATGCGGCTAGAAATCTAGATTTCGAGAGAATTTCAATGAGTACCCAACAACCTAAAGCAAAAAAAGCTTTGGTGAAATTGCCATTTCCTATGCCATCTGCTCAGGATGATGCTGAGGATGCAACCCATAATCAGGTCCGTCCAAAACCTGAGCAATATGCTGATCGTACTTGGATGCCTCCACGTGGTACCCGTCGTTCAATGGGTAAGCGTTAATAAAAAAGCCAATCTGTTGATTGGCTTTTTTATTAATTATTGATGACGGTTGAGAGGATGTTGTATTTCTAACTCGCCACGCCAGAGCTTGATGAAATCATATTCATCAATATCATATAACTCCATTAAAGCAATAATCACACTGACAAAAATCATTGCGCCTTCAGAATTGCTATGGAAATTAAAAATCTTGCCATTGAGTTTGCCTAAAATATCGTTAATCTCATGTTCACGGCCACGCCCATAACGATCACGCGGGTACAATTCTTCATTCAAAACAACCAAAGCAATGGCTTTTTCTGCTGCGGTTAGCTTAGTCTGATTAAGTGCCTCTTCAAAAGATTCATAGCCATGATCGAAATAGAAAATGACTTCATCTGAAATAAAGGCATGTACTGCATCAGCAGTTAAGTCGGGAAATTGGGAAACCGCGTCCTCTTCGATATACGGGCGAAATGATTCGGGGAAAATCACATTGGAATGAATCCCTTTGAATAAAGGAGCAATTTCAGACACTTTATAACCCGCAATGCCGCAACCCAAAGCCGTTAAAAAATATTTCATTTTGGGATGGTGTTTTGCATAGACTTTAAAGTCTTCTACATAATGTTCAATTTGAGCCAATGGCATTTGTTGTAGGTGTTCATTCAGTGTTGGAATCGCGAATGTTTGTCCAGCCCAACCACGCCCAACGCCTTTTACAGCAGCAAAGTGTTGTGCTGCGACACGAGCTGCGCCACTGTCATGGATACCTGCTAAGTTACTGCCGAAAACAAAGACTGTATCTTCAGGGAGTTCCGTTACGATTGTTTCGTCATGGTATTGGTAAGCCATATTTTTATCATTGAATTTGAGTATAAGTCCATGTTGCAGTTGATTGCTAACAGGGTCAAGCGCTGTTTGTATTTTTCTTTTATTTTATTCGAGCTCAGGTGCCAAAATGAATTGGATCAATCGGTCTGATCAAAATAAATCGTTGAATCATGTGTCCATTTTAATTAAGTGATTAAGTCAAATGATATTTGATTCCGTCCATTCTCTTTTGCTTGATATAGGAGTTTGTCGGCACGTTGCAATGCAGATTTAATTTCATGAAAATGAGCTATCTTGGTAAGACCATAACTTGCTGTCATTTTAATTTCATGATGGGTAAATGTCGTTTGTTCAAGCTGCTTTTTGAGTTGATTTGTTCGATACAAAGCCTCAGAAGTATTGCTCGCAGAAATGAGATAAACAAATTCTTCTCCACCAAAACGAGCAATTAAGTCATTCGAATTTTTATGTTGCAACATGATTTGGCTTATGCCTTGTAAGATTTGGTCACCAATATTATGCCCCCAAGTATCATTAATTAATTTAAAGTGATCGATGTCTAAGCAAATCAAATAATAAGATTGAGTGGTGAAGATTAACTTTTCACATTTTTCAAAGAACCCTCGACGATTAAGTACTTGAGTCAATGGATCATACTGGCGTTCTTTGTTCAGACGTTGAATAACATCTTGGATGGCGCCAGCACTGATGACAATAGCGAATAGAATGTTTAAAAGAATATTAATGGAGGTCCATAATAACCACCATGTTGACGAGGTTAAGTTGATGTGGTCATGATTAATGTGATCTAAAAAAATAAGATTGATCAAGGCACGGAAAAAATAATATAAGACATTGAGTAAATAGAGAATTAATATCCATCGATCAAATGATTGACTATGTGGAAATTGCTTGAATACAGCGGGGACTGTAATTAAGCCGATCAGTCCTAATGCTATATTTAAAATAATCAGTCTTAACCATATTTGTGGATTTAAATATGAAAAATAACTAAGGCCAACAAGAGTCAACCCGATAAAAACTAAGGCGAGTAGGTGCCTGAACGGCGCATTGAGTTTCACACTCATTGCATATGCTGCAACCCATCCCCCGAATAAATATAGAGCCGCAGTGAACGGGGCTGCAATCGTAAGTTGTGGGTTGCTCATTAAGCATTGTATTAAAAGTGCAATAGATGGAATTGCATAAGCCAAACCAATCCACAATAAAAAAATATCGGCTTTGAAGATTAAACGGCAGCATATAAATGCCAAGCCAATGAAAAATATGCAGATTGGAACGATTAATATAAAATATTGTGTATTAATTGAGTTCACAGAAAAATTTCAAAGTTCTTGATCTTTTTAAAGTATATATATTAATTTTTTTTGTGTGAAAATTCAATATATTTACAATTATTGGTTGAGAAAAATTGAGATTTTAACACTAAAAAATACGTGAATTTGATAGTAATTTATTAAATATAATATAGGTCTCTAAAAAATTATATTAAAGTACATAAAGTGGATTGCAAATTGAATTGAGTGACTCCATAAATAACCCATATTCAGGAAAAGAGACGTCTTGTGAGCGAAAACCAACCTTTTGAGTTAGTTACCAATTATCAACCCGCAGGAGATCAACCGCAGGCCATTGAGAAATTGGTCAATGGTATTGACCAAGGTTTTCGTAATCAATTACTGCTTGGCGTAACTGGATCGGGTAAAACCTATACCATGGCTAATGTGATTGCGCAAACGCAGCGGCCAACCATCGTCATGGCACATAACAAGACACTTGCGGCTCAGTTGTATGGTGAGTTTAAAGCATTCTTCCCAAATAATGCGGTTGAGTATTTCGTCAGTTATTACGATTACTATCAACCAGAAGCCTATGTGCCATCATCCGATACCTTTATCGAAAAAGATTCGGCGATTAATGATCACATTGACCAAATGCGTCTTTCGGCAACACGTGCGTTGTTAGAACGTCGTGATGCGATTATTGTGGCATCGGTTTCTGCAATCTACGGTTTGGGTGATCCAAATGCCTATATGCAAATGCTGTTGCATATTGTGCAAGGTGATCGCGTCAGTCGTGATGAGATCATTCGTCGTTTGGTGGAAATGCAATATACCCGTAATGAACTGGAGTTCTTACGTGGTACCTACCGGATTCGTGGCGAAATCATTGATATTTTTCCAGCGGAATCGGATAAAGATGCGATTCGAGTCGAATTATTTGATGATGAAGTGGACTCGATTCGTTGGTTTGATCCATTGACAGGAAAGTTGGTACGTAAAGTACCGCGTGTGACTATTTATCCAAAAAGTCATTATGTGACCCCGAAAGATCATTTGACCCGCGCGATTGATACCATCAAAGATGAGTTAAAAGATCAGCTTAAGTTCTTCAAAGAGCATGACAAATTATTGGAAGCACAGCGGATTGAACAGCGTACGCGTTATGATTTAGAGATGATGCAGCAATTGGGTTATACCAATGGTATTGAAAACTACTCGCGCCATCTTTCAGGTCGTGGAGCAGGCGAAGCGCCACCCACCTTGTTTGATTATATCCCTGAAGATGCTTTGCTGATCATTGATGAATCGCATGTGACTGTTCCGCAAATTGGGGCGATGTATAAAGGTGACCGTTCGCGTAAAGAAAACTTGGTCAATTACGGTTTCCGTTTACCCAGTGCTTTGGATAACCGTCCAATGAAATTTGAAGAATGGGAACGGATTGTTCCAACCACTGTTTTTGTCAGTGCAACACCTGCACATTATGAATTGGAAAAGTCAGAGCAAATTGTTGAGCAGGTAGTTCGCCCGACAGGCTTGATTGATCCTGAAATTGAAGTGCGCCCAGTATTAACCCAAGTGGATGATGTGCTTTCAGAAATCAATATTCGTAAACAATTGAATGAACGTGTCCTTGTGACAACTTTGACTAAACGTATGGCAGAAGATTTAACCTCGTACCTGAAAGAATATGGGGTCAAAGTGGCTTATCTGCACTCGGATATTGATACGGTTGAGCGTGTCAAAATTATTCACGAATTACGTACTGGCGTACATGATGTACTAGTCGGGATTAACTTGTTACGTGAAGGTTTGGATATGCCTGAGGTATCCTTAGTTGCAATTCTTGATGCGGATAAAGAAGGCTTCTTGCGTTCAGAACGTTCATTGATTCAAACCATTGGTCGTGCAGCACGTAATGTTAAAGGCAAAGCGATTTTGTATGCCGATCGTATTACGGATTCGATGCGTAAAGCGATGGATGAAACAGAGCGCCGTCGCAACAAGCAAATTGAATTTAATGAATTACATGGTATTACTCCACGTAGTGCGGTACGCCAAGCAATCAAGGAAATCGATACCGGTGAAGTGCTGACGGACGATGAAATTGATGAAAAAATGCTTGAACAAGCGCAGGCGATTAGTGCTGATGAGCAGCATTTGTTATCTGATCCAAAACTGTTTGCCAAGCATATTGGCAAACTGGAAAAGGAAATGTTAAAAGCCTCGAAAGAGTTACAGTTTGAACAAGCGGCAAGATTACGCGATGAGATTGTCCGTCTCAAAGCGCATATGTTGCAATCTTAATCTAGGAGAGAAATCCTCAAAAGGGATACATATCGCAACAGTTTTTGTTCACAAAGTAAGCTATTTTAAATTGCTAACTATATGACTATTGATAACAAATTACTGTTTTGAGGATTTCTCATGCCATTTATTAAAAATTTCCCGAAAGCGAGTTGGCGCCTTGCAAAGATTGCGATTGGTGGGGCGGTCTTAACAGGGTTGGCAGTTGGAACCATTGCTTATGCCCAAGCAAAGCCTTTGCCAACAGTAGATAAAGTCGAACTCGATAAATATTTGGGCGTTTGGTATGAAGTGGCTCGAAAACCAATGTTTTTTGAGCGTAAGTGCGCCTATAACGTTACCGCAACTTATACCTTAAATGAAAATGGCAATATTGTTGTGGATAATAAATGCTATGACAGTGAAGGCAATCTTCAGCAAAGTTTAGGAGAGGCATTTGTTGCCAATGCGCCGTTTAACAGTAAATTGCGGGTAAGTTTTTTACCAGAAGTCGTGCGTTGGGTACCTGTAATTCGTGGTGATTACTGGATTTTAAAGCTCGATACTGATTATCAAACTGTACTGGTGGGTGAGCCACGGCGTAAATATTTATGGGTGCTTTCACGCATACCAAATCCTAAAAAAGAAATTATTAATGAATATTTAAATTATGCAAAATCATTAGGCTATGATATTGGTGATGTTATTTATCCTGAACATCACTAAATCAGCTATACTTGTTGAAAAACCATGCATGCATGGTTTTTTTTATTTTATATGGTAGATAAATCACGTACTTTTTAAAATATTCTTCAAGCAGAGGCTGGAAATGTTTAAAGGAATAGCTTATTCAATTTTGGCTTCTGTCACTTTTGGTGTTCTCTATTTTTATAGCCAGCTCCTCGGTTCCTTAGACAGTGAGCAGACGTTTGGTTGGCGAATTATTGCCACCATTCCATTTCTGACGCTATTTATGTGGTTGAGTGGTGATTTATCCCTGATCAAAACCGTGTTTAAACGGATTCTTGCCAATCCTAGCTTATTATTGCTTTTATTTGCTACCTCAGTGCTCACTTCGGCTCAGCTCTGGCTGTTTCTGTGGGCGCCCATGCATGGAAGAGGGCTACAGGTTTCCTTGGGTTATTTTCTTTTACCTTTGGTTTTGGTGTTGGCTGGGAGTTTTTTATATGGAGAGAAACTTTCTAAGTTCCAATATGTCGCTGTATTGCTCGCCGTGTTTGGGGTTGGACATGAAATATGGCGTTTAGGCAGTATTGCTTGGGAAACTGCTTTTGTTGCATTGGGATATGCTGCTTACTTTGTGCTGCGTAAAAAAATTCAAACCGATCATTTGGGTGGTTTTTGGTGGGATCTTATCTTGATTCTACCAATTGCGATTTTCTTTATTCAAACAGGGGAGATGTCATATCTCAAGTTCTTGGAGCATCCAAGTCTTATTGTTGTGGTGATTGGTTTGGGGTTGTTAAGTGCCATTGGGTTGGGAAGTTATATTCTTGCCAGTCGTTACCTGCCTTTGATTATTTTTGGTTTACTCGGCTATCTAGAACCTGTTTTATTGGCTTTGGTTTCTTTGCTGATCGGCGAAAAAATCGGTGCTGATGAATGGCTGACTTATATCCCGATTTGGTTGGCTGTTTTGGTCCTTGTGATTGAAGGGGCAACACATCTATATCAACAGAAACTGCGTAAGCAACATTTAGAATTGAATCTAAAACAGTATTCACAACGTGTGAATCTAGACGATAAAGAACAAAAAAGCTGATTTGATCGTCAAAATGATCAGTAAAATTGTTATTGCTGTGAGCTAAATCACCGCTATTATGATGATAGGAAAAGATTTTTACCAAAATTCACAAAAATAATTATAGGTATTTTATGAATTTATAGTCAATTAGGACAAAATCTTAGCTCGTTTAACAGCTTTTGATTCAATCTTGATGATAATTCTATTACAATAATGGCGTTTTAAAAATTCACGCCCAGTATATATAAATTAGAGGACGTAACTGTGAGCAAAGAAACAATCGTTGCCCTACACGCTGAACACCAAGGTCGTTGGAAAAACCGTGAAGAAATCGCGGAACGTATGATTACCTTAATCGGTCAATTATACCGTGAGAAAAATATTGTTGTTTCTGTTTACGGACGCTCTTTAATCAACCGTTCGGTTATTCAAATTCTTAAAACGCATCGCCGTACACGTATGCTTGATGTTGAACTTTCAGTGGTAAATACCTTCCCAATTTTGGAAGCGTTAATGAAAGTTGACAATATCGGTTCTGCTGAAGTTGATATCGGTAAACTTGCAGTTGAATATAAAAACCAAGGTGGCGATGTAGACGCTTTTGTTGCACAAGCAGTTGCTCCAATTCAAGGCAATGCAGCGGTTGCTGAGCCTAAAGATGTTGTACTTTACGGTTTTGGCCGTATCGGTCGTATCTTGGCGCGCTTAATCATCAGCCAATCAGGTTTAGGTCGTGGTTTAAGCTTGAAAGCAATCGTGGTACGTAAATCATCTGATGGTGATTTGGCGAAACGTGCTTCTTTATTACGTCGTGACTCTATTCACGGAACCTTTGACGGTACAATTTCTGTTGATGAAGAAAACGAAGCAATCATTGCAAATGGTCAATTCATTAAAGTGATTTATGCATCAAGCCCAAGCGAAGTAGATTACACGGCTTACGGTATTGATAACGCACTTCTTATCGACAACACAGGTAAGTGGCGTGATGCTGAAGGCTTAAGCCAACACTTGAAATGTGCAGGCATTGCACGTGTAGTATTAACTGCACCAAGTAAAGGTGAGATGAAGAACGTTGTATTTGGTGTGAACAACGGCGATATCTTAGATGAAGACAAGATCATCTCTGCTGCAAGCTGTACAACCAACGCAATTACACCTGTATTAAAAGTTTTAGACGACAAATACAAAGTATTAAATGGTCACGTTGAAACGGTTCACTCGTTTACAAACGACCAAAACTTAATTGATAACTACCATAAAGCAGACCGTCGTGGTCGTGCTGCAACATTGAACATGGTGATTACCGAAACTGGTGCGGCTAAAGCAGTTGCAAAAGCATTGCCAGGCCTTAAAGGTAAGTTAACAGGGAACTCGGTACGTGTACCTACACCAAACGTTTCACTTGCAATCTTGAACTTGAACTTAGAGAAAGAAATTGATCGTGAAGAAGTGAATGAATACATTCGTCAAATCTCGATCAACTCGAAGCTACAAGGTCAAATTGGTTATACCAACTCAACAGAAGTTGTATCAAGCGACTTTATTGGTTCACGTACTGCGGGTGTATTTGATGCACAAGCAACAATCGCATCTGGTACACGTTTAACAGCTTATGTTTGGTACGATAACGAAGTGGGTTATAGCTGCCAAGTATTACGTATTGCTGAACAAATGTGTGGCGTAAGCTATGCGAAAGTTCCTGCTGAAACAAATGCATAATTTGTTCGCACAGCGATAACAAAAAGCCCAGTTTTTAACTGGGCTTTTTTATTGACTGTACAGAATATATGCTGAATTAAACATAAAAATCGATAAGAATAGGGGAAAAGGGAAATAATTAATCAAGGGATAGATCATTGTTGCAGTTCAGACGTTTGTTCGTGGTATTTGCTTTAATTGTGGTTGCCAACTTGTGTGGTGTATACATCGCAATGTGGGTATTTAAGCATTTTAATATTTATATTCCATTGAAGAATCAAGATGTCGCAATTGACTTGCAAGAACCTTTACAGGTTCGGGTCAAAGTTAAAGATGCGCTCAATGTTGATGTGAATGGACGTGTCGATGCCAAGATCCCAATTAATGAACAACTCAATGTTCCACTCACGCAAACACTGACACCACGGGTTTATTTCGATAATGTTGTCCCGATCAGTACCACGATTCCTGTAAAGGAAACGATTAAGGTCAATCAAAGCCTACCGATTGACACCAAAGTACAGGTGAAGATTTTAGGTCGGGATGTCACCTTACCATTGAAGGGATCAATTCCTTTACAACTGGATGTACCGATTGATATTCAGGTTCCCTTACAGCAAAAAGTTCATTTAAAATTTGATGCCCCTGTGCGCACCGAACTCAAGGAAAATTTGAATATTCCATTGAAAGCACAATTGAATGCCAATATTCCAATTCAGGGCAATTTGAATGTTCCAATTACGTCTGAGCTGAATGCCTCGGTGGATGTGAAAAATACCTTGCCTGTTAAAATTGCGCAGGGAGAATTAAAGATTCCGCTCTCAACCATGTATTTGAATCGTGTCAAAGCTCAGCCTGTCGAAGTGCAAGCAGCTCAACATGATGTAAAAGCAGGTGAGTAATGGATATCACCAAATCGCTTAAAAGCTTATTGATCAGTTTTGTGATCGTGACCACGTTGGTGGCGATTTTATTTTGGTTCTATTTAAATATTCAGGCGTCTTTGATTGTTTCTGCACAACAGGCGGATATTCGTTTGCCTGAATCTTTGGGCACCAAGATTCAAGTCGGTGATCATTTAAGAGTGAAATCAGAAGGTCAACTGAATACAGTTTTGGACATTGATCGGACTTTGCATTTGCCTTTAAAAGGTAAGTATTTGGCTGATCTGAGTTTTGAGGTGGAAACACCGATTACCGTGGACATCAACTACGAAACCATGCTGAAAGTCGATGAGGTGGTACCGATTGAAACCAGTACAGATTTGATCTATCAAAATAAATTATTGCCTAAGTTTCCTTTGAGTTTAAATATTCCGGTTAAATTAGATATCCCATTTCAATTGAAACGTACTTATACCGTTCCAGTGAAAATTGTTTTTGATGGGCCTGTTTATTTTGCTTTTGATGAGTCTGTCGATTTACCAGTGAAGCATCAATTTAAACCAAGCTTTTATATGAATGATGCGATTAATATGAGCAATATTTCTTCTTTCGATGCGATCATGTACAACTCAGTACAGCAAACCAAAGCCAATTTAGATATGCAAATGGAATTGCCTTTGAAGAATGTGAGACCATAGATGCTATATTGTTGATCACTTTTTATAATTTAAAAGAGATAAATAAAATGAAAAAATCTTTTGGAGCTTTGTTAATAAGTTTGGTTATGGTCCCAACATATACAAAAGCAGCGGTATATGATTTGAAGCTAGTCATGCAGGATCGTTATGAAAAAGATTGTGCTATCCGTGATGATTATGATCTATATGAATTTCCTAACATCGCTAAAGTGATAACGCCTTATGTTATTAAAAATAAATTTGTTGAGGAGCGAGCTTACGTTAGCAATACTTTTTTCTTAAAGAATGTTGAGTATCGTGGTGTTCCAGTGAAGAAGGTTGAATTTTCTTACGGAAATATCGCGAAGCAAATGAATCAAACACTTTATTTTGATCTATCGACGCTCAAAGCGCAAAAGAACTTTGCCAAGCTCAAATTTAATTTTCAGCAAAACAAAGAATATGCTGGATTAGATGTTGAGAAAAAAGGGGCCTTAGTCTCAGTGCATTGTTATTGGCCAGATGTTAATTTTGCGATGAATTAAGTTCTCACTGTCTTTTGTAAGTAATAAAATAGTAAAAATACATATGGAACGAAGAATAACTTTAAAAAAATCAATTTGCTGATTTTTCTATTCGAGAATTTTCTTAAAATGTGGCAAAATAGTCCGCTTTTAAGAATTTGAGGATTGGCACATGCGCTTTGTTGATGAAGCAGTCATTATCGTGGAGGCTGGCGACGGTGGCAATGGCGTAGCCAGTTTTCGCCGTGAAAAATTTGTCCCTTTTGGTGGCCCAGATGGCGGTGATGGGGGGCGTGGCGGAAGTGTATATATTCAAGCCGATGATGATACCAGTACATTAGTAGATTACCGTTATACACGTCGTTATCGTGCAGAGCGTGGTAAAAATGGTTCGGGTGCGAACTGTTCTGGTCGTGGCGGTGAAGACGTTATTTTGAAAGTGCCAGTCGGTACAACTATCGTAGATACGGAATCTGGTGACATTATTGGTGACTTGGTCGCTGATGGCCAGCGCGTAAAAGTTGCCCATGGCGGTGATGGTGGTTTAGGTAATACTCACTTTAAATCATCAACCAACCGTTCGCCACGTAAGTGTACGCACGGGATTAAAGGTGAATATCGTGAAGTGCGTTTAGAGTTGAAAGTACTTGCAGATGTAGGCTTACTGGGTATGCCAAATGCGGGTAAATCAACATTTATTCGTGCAGTCAGCGCTGCAAAACCAAAAGTTGCTGATTATCCGTTTACCACGATGGTTCCAAACCTTGGTGTGGTCGATGCGGATCGTCATCGCTCATTTGTCATGGCCGATATTCCTGGATTAATCGAAGGTGCTGCTGAAGGTGCCGGTCTAGGCATTCGCTTCCTTAAGCATTTGGCTCGTACCCGTATCCTGTTGCATATTGTAGATGTTCAGCCGATCGATGGTTCTGACCCGGCACATAACGCAAGAGCGATTTTAGGTGAGTTAGAAAAGTTCTCTCCGACATTGGCAAAACTGCCTGTGGTGTTGGTATTAAATAAACTGGATCAAATTGCAGAAGAATCAAGAGAAGAATGGTGTCAGCACATTCTGGATGAATTGCAGTGGAAAGGTCCTGTATTTAAAACTTCTGGTCTGATGTCAGAAGGAACCAAAGAAGTTGTGTATTACTTAATGGATCAAATCGAGCAACAACGTGAGCGTGAAGTTGAAGATCCTGAGTATGCAGCAGAAGTGAAAGCATTCCGTGAACAGCTTGAAGCTGAGACACGTGAACAAACCATCGCAGCAAAAGAAGCATATCGTGCCTTGCGTAAAGCTCAGCGTGAAGCGGGTCTGGACGATGATGAAGACTTTGATGATGATGAAGACGAAGGCGATGTAGAAAGTGTCTACATTCGTGACTAGTAAACCGAGGGAAAAATGATAGAAGTGGTCGATGGGCAACGTCAGCTCAATGCGTGTAAACGAATCGTTGTTAAAATCGGATCATCTTTACTCACTGCAAACGGGCAAGGTCTAGATTTAAATGCAATTTCGCACTGGGCGAAACAAATTGCAGATCTACACAATGCTGGACATGAGATTATTCTGGTGTCTTCAGGTGCAGTTGCAGAAGGGATGGTACGCATGAAACTTGCGAGTCGACCCACTGATCTACCCAGTCTACAAGCTTGTGCTGCTATTGGCCAAATGGGTTTAATCCATACATGGTCAAGTGTATTGGAACAACATGGGATCCAAACGGCGCAAGTGTTACTCACACATGATGATCTTGCAGATCGCCGTCGTTATCTCAACTCTTGTGATGCGTTGCAGAACCTGATTGATTGGCAGGTGATTCCAGTCATCAATGAAAATGACACGGTATCTACCGATGAAATTCGCTTTGGTGATAACGATACCTTGGCCGCAATGGTTGCAGGGCAAGTACAAGCGGAATTGTTGATTATTCTGACAGACCAGCAAGGCATGTTTGATTCTGACCCGCGCAGTAATCCGAATGCTAAACTGTTCTCGGCTGTTCGTGCATTGGATGATAGCCTGTTTGAAATGGCAGGCGGTGGTGGTGTGCTGGGTCGTGGTGGTATGGTCACCAAAGTCCGTGCCGCACGTCTTGCTGCTCGCTCAGGCTGCCCAACCTTGATTGCCAGTGGTGAAAGCGACAACGTATTAGCACGCTTAATGGCGGGTGAGATGTTGGGCACCTTATTTACTACAGACAATGATCGTGTCACTGCACATCAGCAATGGCTGGCTGCGCATTTGCAAACTGCGGGTCGTTTAGTGATTGATGATGGTGCAGTTGAAGCGATTAAGCTCAAGCATCGTAGTTTACTACCCGTCGGAGTCAGAGCGATAGAAGGGCACTTCGATCGTGGCGATGTCGTTGAATGTGTAGATAAGAATGGTGGTCGTATTGCGGTTGGACGTGTGAATTTTAGTTCGCGTTCAGCAGAAATGATCAAAGGTTTATCATCAGAAAAGGTCTATCAGGTTTTGGGTGAGGCGCGTTCTTTGGAAATGATTCACCGCGATCATATGGCAATCTACTAAACTGTTTGAAATAAAAGAGCTCGCATTAAGCGGGCTTTTTTATGTCTGCTTGGTTCAATTGTTTTAGCTCTAAGGTGGGAAGTGCTTTTTCTTCTCCCATCATATAGGGGTAGTCTGCTAGCGAAAGCATTTCTAAATCTTCTTCACTATTGCCATAAGCATAAATAGATTGGTAGTTTGCAAGATTGTATTGCTGCAGAATACGTAATTTCTTTTGTTCACAACTACAATCTTCTGAGCGATAACGACCTGTTAACAGCCCATCTTTAATTTCTGTTTGGGTACAGATCAGTTCAATATTTAGAAATTCACAAATAGGTGTCAAGTAAAGGTCAACCGAAGCCGACACCAGCACGATATGGTCACCGCGTTGTTGGTGTTGTTGAAGCTGTTGTAATAAATCCTGATCGAGTCGTTTAATCAGCTTCTGTGCATATTCTTGGGCAAGCTGCTGGACAAAATCTACAGAAATGTCTTTAAACATGCTTTGGAACAGCCGTGGTCGCATGGCATGCGCAGGGTAAAGGCGTAAATAGTAGGCTTGAATCCATGGCAGGATTTTCAAGCCCTTTTTGACAATATGACGTTTTGATAAAGCAAAAAAAATAAACCCTGTGAAACTGTCTCTTGGATAGAGTGTTCCATCAAAATCAAATAAAGCAAGATTTAGAGTTTTATGCGTTTCGCTCTTTGCATGCATGTTTCATATCGTCCATTAACGCGACTGGCGAACCAATTGGTGTTGTAGTCACGACTTAGTTTGGGGCCAGAAATAACGACTTCAGGCATCATTGCATAAATTGGTTCTTTGTTGGTTTTACTTTGATACAATTTTTGAACAGCTAAATAGGTTTGCGTATCTTCAAACTTTTTCTCTTTTTCTTTCTTTAAATCGGCACGAATCTGGCGTGGGGTGACCAAAATTTTATTGTTGGTAAACGCCGAGATCACTTCTTTTTCAGATTGGCTCAGTGCAGATTGTACATTTCCATCTTTATTATAAAGTAACAGGTCACCATCTAAATCAAGGTCTTTACCTTGTATGACTTCAAGCATCTTTTGAAAAGCTGCATTGCGGCTTGAATACATGCCTGAATTGTAATCGGCAAAACGGTAGATGGCTTTGTCATAATCAGCAGAATATTCCATCAAACGATGGATGCCATAATATAGACCACCATATTGGGTATAGAGATCATTACGTAGTTCGGCAATATTTCCGCTTTGGCGTTTATGCTCTTTGGCATAATTAATATGCACTTGCATAGAACCCAGTGTGGTAATCGGGTTCATTTTCTCGCCAATATCTTGTCCAACCAATTTCGCTGCGCCTGTTAGAGCACTGACATGATAATGTTTTGACATATAGTCAAAAATTTCACGATAGAGTAAGTCGAGTTCACGCTCAGTTCTGACTTTGCGCATTTGGCTCATATAGTTATTTTCTGGTGAAGGTTGGTTTTTGAGCACATCTTCAAAATAGCCGGCGACGGTTCCACCGATCGTTTCACCAAGCTTGGCTTCAAATTTTTCTTTAAGTCGGGTATTAATTTCCTTGACCGCCTTTTCACCTAGTCCAGGCACAGCAGGGTCTGCAACAAAGTTTGACTCTTGATCTACGACAGCGACAATACTGCATACATTTTGCTTGGTCTTGGGGATACTCAGTTGTTGCATGATATCAAAGATATCTTGTGACCAAGACTGGCGATCATTTACACGTGGTGGAAGAACTGTAGTGATTTGTTCTGCCTTCATTTCAGGTTCTTTACTATTTGACCACCAAGCATTATCGCCACAAGCCGCTAAGCTTATGCTGATTGCCAAAAGGCTGAATGTTTTGAGTAGAGGACGAGTCGAAAACGATTGGTTCATAATGAAGACAACACCGCACAAAAAGATGAGCCGAACGGGCGAATGAAGTATACTATGTTGATCAGAAATTGTAAGAAAATATATGTATATTGGTTCATATCAACTGTCAAATAATTTGATTGTTGCTCCGATGGCAGGCGTGACGGATAGACCGTTTCGGACGCTATGTAAATACTTTGGTGCAGGACATGCAGTCAGTGAAATGATGACTGCTGACAAGACCCTACGTATGAGTAAAAAGAGCTTGTATCGGGCTAATTTTGATGGCGAACTTGCACCAATTTCAGCACAAATCGCGGGTTCTGATCCAGAGCAACTGGCTGAAGCGGCACGTTATCAAGTGGCGAATGGTGCGCAAATTGTGGATATCAATATGGGGTGTCCAGCCAAAAAGGTTTGTAACAAGTTAGCGGGCTCCGCATTGCTACAAGATGAAGAACTCGTCGCGCGGATTCTTGATGCGGTGGTTGAGGCAGTGGATGTGCCTGTCACTTTAAAAACTCGTTTGGGTTTTTTGAATGGCCATGAAAATATTTTACGTGTCGCGAAACGCGCCGAAGAATCTGGAATTGCGGCATTAGCACTACATGGTCGTACCCGTGAAGATATGTATTTAAATACGGCACGTTATGAGTTGATTAAGCAGGTCAAAGAATTGATTAATATCCCATTGATTGCCAATGGTGATATTGATAGCCCAGAAAAAGCCAAATATGTACTGGATTATACGGGTGCAGATGCGATTATGATTGGGCGCGCTGCTCAAGGGCGACCTTGGATATTTAGAGAAATTGCGCATTATTTAAAAATGGGTGAGCATCTTGCTGCACCAGATATTGCCGAAGTTAAGACGGTGTTACTGGGTCATTTGGCGGAACTGTACCAGTTCTATGGTGAATACTCAGGTTGTCGTATTGCTCGTAAACATATTGCTTGGTATACCAAAGGCTTACGTTCAAGTAATGAGTTTCGTCAGAATATGTATAAAGTTGAAAATACGGCTGATCAAGCCAAAGTGGTGGAATCATATTTCGATCAGTTACTTGATCAAGGCCTACGTATGAGCGATGTGCAGGTTGAACACGTTAATTTATTAGATATTTAATCGTTGTTATTTTAGATTGAAAAAAGCCTGTAATTAAACTACAGGCTTTTTTGTTTGATTAGGTTAAATGTGCGGTGATTTTTTGCAGAATTTGCAAGATCACATCAAATTCACTTTGCAATGGCGTACTTTTACGCGTCACTAAAGCTAGTGTGCGGCTTGGTGCTGCTTCAATAGATTTCACTGCAATATCTTCATTGAAATGAATCATACTGTTTTTCAATGCAATCTCAGGTAACAGGGTAAAACCTAAATCTGAAGAGACCATTTCCACCAAGGTTGGCAATGAACTCGCTTTTAAGCGATGATCATTTTTACGTTCGCCAACAGGGCAGGCACTGAGTGCGTGATCACGTAGACAATGTCCTTCTTCAAGCAGCATTAACCGTGACAGGTCTAAGTCATCTAAAGAGTTTGCGTTGGCTGCATTGGTATCTTGCTTGTTATATACAAGGAACAGGTGCTCTTTGGCAATTTCAGCAACTTTCAAACTACGCGTATCAAAAGGAAGTGCAAGCACGATCATGTCTAAATTACCGTGTTCCAGCTTCTCTACAATTTTCTCGCTTTGTGCTTCGTGTAGATGCAGTTGGATTTTGGGTAACTGTTGATGAACTTCATCGAGCAATTGCGTCAAGATAAACGGTGCAATGGTCGGGATGATACCGAGATGTAAATCACCGGTCAGTGGTTCACTCATTTCCCGACTCAAACGCATCAGGTCTTGGGCATCGGCCAGTAATACTCGTGCGCGAGCCACAACCTGTTCACCTAAGGGGGTTAAACGGACGTTTTGACGATCACGCTCAACTAAGACGCCACCTAATAAACGCTCTAATTCCATGATGCCACCCGATAACGTTGACTGGGTGACAAAGGAACGACGCGCTGCTTCAGTAAAATGTAAAGTTTCTGACAACGTAACTAAATATGATAGCTGTCTTAATGAGGGTAATGCAGCCATAGTGTCCTAGTGTGATGATCTAAAGTGGTGAGCAAACAAACCACTAAGTTGTGGAATGAAATGTGCAGGAATATCATGCCCCATTCCTTGGATTAATTCAAACTTAGCACCAGAAATTGCTTTTGCAACAGCTTTCCCGTGACTTGGTGGTAACAGGCGATCTTTTGAGCCATGTACAACCAAAGTCGGCTGAGTAATCGTCTTGTTCAATGGTAACAAAGAACCCGTACATAATATTGCTAAAAATTGTTGAAGTACACCCGCTGGATAGAAACTACGTCGATATAATTTACGAATGGTTTGAATTGACTCGACTGGGTTGACATAACCTGGGGAACCAATAATACGGAAAACATTCAAACTGTGATTGATAATCGTTTCTTCATCATGTCCTTCAGGTTTGCCCAATAAGCTAAAAAGTTGCTTTGGAAAAGGAGGTGGAAGAAAAGGTTGATTATTACTGGTAAACAACAAACCGATTTTTTCTACTTTTTCTGGATATTTTGCAGCAACAATCTGTGAGATCATCCCGCCCATAGAGGCGCCAATAATATAAGTTTTCTCAATACCTAACTGATCAATCAGTAGGGCAACATCATCTGCCATATCATAAAGCGTATAAGGTGCGCCTTCATTACCAAGGCCAAACATGAAACGGCTCATCAGTTTCATGGTATTGAGTCGTTTTCCTTTATTACGAATTTTAGAAGATAAACCGATATCACGGTTATCAAAACGAACCACTCGGAAACCTTGATCAATTAAGGCCTTACAAAAGAAATCAGGCCAGAACAGCATTTGTGCACCCAGACCCATGATTAATAAGATCGTTGGATGCTCAGGGTTACCGCCCATTTCAACATGCAAATCAATCCCATTGCCCAAAGTGACTTTGGTTTCTTGCATAAATGAAGCATAAGGCGACACGTTAAATTGAAGGGCACTGTTCATGGTATTCGTTCCGAGTTGAATTCTTCTTATTGGTTGAGAGTTTACAGCAAGTTCTTTTCTCAGCAAACTCTCGTATTTAAACCTTAAACCTGTGCGGGAATCAAGTCTGGAACCAACTTGGTTAAGGTTAGACGTTGTTTTGCTGCAGTTGCACCAAGCAGGACAAATCCTCTTAAGGTGCCTTCACCATCAGCCGCTTTTGCTAACATGCCATCATCAAATTCTTCAGTTTCCCAATTCACATCAACATCAAGCGGGGCAGGTAAAACAGTCAATGGGGCAGCAGGTGTTTTTACCGCAACTGGCATGGCAGGGTAATGTACAGAGGTACTTTGACCACTTAGTGTTTTTGCCAAAGCTCGTGCTTGTTGCATGATCGGCATGACAAATGGCAACAAGGTACCATTCACTTCAGCACAGTCACCAACGGCATAGATATCTGCTTGATTGGTTTCTAAAAGCGTGTTGGTAATAATGCCACGACTGGTTTGGATATCTGCTGCTTTTGCCAAAGTAATATTGGGCTGCAAACCAATCGCAGAAAGTACAATATCCGCCACCAAAGTCTGACCATTGGCTAAAGTGACTGCGTAGTCTTCGCCGTCATTGATTTTCGATACTTTTTCAACGGTCGTAGAAAGTGCGAACTTGATACCCGCTTGTTCTAGATTGGTTTTGAAGGCTTCGGCAACATGGTTTGGTAATAAACGACCCAGAGGCTGTGCTGCAAGATCAATCACCGTGACATCATAATTGCTATGCAATAAGTCGTTGGCAAATTCACAACCAATTAAACCTGCCCCGAGAATAACCACGCGTTTGTCTTTACGTTTCGCGAGATTTTCACGGAAAGTACGATAGTCGATGAGTGAATTCACCACATGAATATCATCACTGCCATCGCCGGCGATGGCTAAGCGAATTGGATTTGCACCGACCGCAAGCACCAGTTTTGAATAAGGTTGAGTAACCGTTTCACCATTTTTTTCTAATGTGATTTCGTGGTTGGCTGCATTGATTTCTTTTACCCACGTTTCTGCTTCAATGCGCATATTCAGTTGGGTTGCCATTTTGTTGGCATCGCCTAAAGCAATTTGTTCAGGTGCTTTATTGCCTGCGAAGGCATTGGATAATGTTGGTTTTGCATAATTTACCGCATCATCCGCGCAGATCATAACGAGCTCTTGTTCAGGACTCAGTTTACGAAATTCTCGAGCAACGGTATAACCCGCCATACCTGATCCGATGATAACGATAGGATGCATTCTATTCTCCAATATTTTCTTATTTAAAAACAAACGATAGCAAAAAAAAGACCATGATCATTGTCACGGCCTTCTCGATCTATTTAGATTTCAATCATTTCAAAATCAGCTTTTGAAACGCCGCAATCTGGGCAAGTCCAATCATCTGGGATATCTTCCCATTTGGTTCCTGCTGCAATGCCGTCTTGTGGCCAACCTTCTGCTTCGTCGTAAATCCAACCACAAACGATACATTGATATTTTTTCATGTGACTCTCCAAACTGATAGGTATGCTCAAATTGCCTTTCAGTAAAACTATTCCATAATGTCGCTACGATCGCTGCAATAGAACTAACTTGTGTTGATCGGGAGTTAGATTTTTACGCAGAACGCCATTTAAGTAAAGTAAATGCAAGAGTTTAATCATTTATTCAAAAAGCGATATGGCAATTCTATCTGAAACTCTTGTTATTTGAGCAATTACTCTAATTTTTTACAGCAATATAAATGCTTATGTAATTAAAAATGAATAATCGTATGAATATAGTGTGTATAAAAAACAAACATTCAGAATCAAGTTATGATGAATCACAACAATGAAAACGGAGAATAGGGCATGGAAACTCTGTCATATAATATAAAAATTTATGCAACTCCAGAGAAAGTTTGGGAGGTTTTGTGGACACCTGAGAGTTATCAGGCATGGACAAAATTCTTTGCATGCGATTCAACCATGAAAACCGACTGGAAAGTGGGCGGTAAAACTTTTTTTGGTGATGGTAAAGGCAACGGCATGATCTCCACCATTGAAAGCATTGAAGAACCTAAAGAGATTGTGTTTAAACATCTTGGGATGATTCAAGATGGCAAGGAAGATCTAGACAGCGAGGAGGTAAAATCTTGGGCGGGTGCGCTAGAGAAATATATGCTGTTTGATTTTAATGGTGAAACGCAACTGCATGTTGAAGTCGACATTCAACCTGAACATGCTGAATTTATGAATAAAGGCTTTGATCAAGGACTTGCCATGGTGAAACATTTGGCTGAAAAATAATTCATTCGTGAGTGGTTTCTGAGACTGAATTGCTGCGTTATCTTGATTCAAAAACGGATCAATCTTGATTTTTTTGAATTGTCTGGTTGAAACAATACGAAAATGAATTGTGATCTGCTATTCTATGTCACTTCATTTTTTACTTAATCGAGGCAGAGATGACGCAACAAAACGCTCAATCGACTTCTGAACAAACACTTTCCGAAAACGATTTAATCGCACAGCGTCATGCCAAATTAAAGCAAATCCAAGAGACTGCAAAACAAACGGGTAAGAGCCCGTGGCCAAACACGTTTAAACGTGAGCATTACACTGGTGATCTGCAAGAACAATTTAAAGATCAAGACAAGGCGCAAATTGAAGGCGCTGAAAAAGTTTATGTAAAAGTTGCGGGTCGTGTCATGCTCAACCGTGGATCATTCATTGTGATCCAAGACATGACAGGTCGTATTCAATTGTATGTGGACCGTAAAGGTTTACCTACAGACATTTTAGAAACCATTAAAAGCTTAGACCTTGGCGATATTATTGCAGCTGAAGGTTATATTGGGCGTTCTGGTAAAGGTGACTTATATGTTCACCTTGAAGGTTTTGAATTACTCACCAAATCACTGCGTCCACTTCCAGACAAATTCCATGGTTTAACGGATACTGAAGCCAAATATCGTAAACGTTATTTAGATTTGATCGTAAACGAAGAAACGCGTAAAACCTTTGAAATTCGGGCTAAAGTGGTTGCGGGTATTCGTGCATTCTTGACTAATGAACGTTTCATGGAAGTTGAAACGCCGATGATGCATGTGATTCCGGGTGGTGCATCTGCAAAACCATTTGTGACGCATCATAATGCGTTGGATATGGAGCTTTATTTACGTGTTGCGCCAGAACTTTATTTAAAACGTCTTGTGGTGGGTGGTTTTGAGCGTGTGTTTGAAATTAACCGTAACTTCCGCAATGAAGGGGTTTCAACACGCCACAATCCTGAATTCACCATGATTGAGTTCTATCAAGCTTATGCTGATTATAAGGATTTGATGGTACTCACTGAGAACATGCTTGAAAAATTGGCTTTAGATATCTTGGGTACAACTGATGTGCCTTATGGTGAAGAAGTGTATAGCTTCAAAGGCCCATTCAAGAAAATCTCAATGTTTGATGCAATTCTTGAGAATAATCCAGACTTTACGCCTGAAAATGTTAATGATCGCGAGTTCTTGGCGAAATTTACCAAAGATGTTCTAAAAGAGCAGGTGAAACCTGGTTTTGGTTTAGGTAAGTTGCAAACTATTGTATTTGAAGAAACGGTTGAAACTAAACTCCGCCAGCCGACTTTCATTACAGAGTATCCAGCGGAAACTTCACCACTGGCACGTCGTAATGATGATAATCCGCACATTACTGATCGTTTTGAGTTCTTTATTGGTGGCCGTGAGTTGGCAAATGGTTTCTCTGAGTTAAACGATCCAATTGATCAAGCTGAGCGTTTCCAAGCACAGGTTGCTGAAAAAGATGCAGGTGATGACGAAGCAATGCATTATGATGCTGACTTTATTGAAGCCTTGGAATACGGCTTACCACCGACAGCAGGTCAGGGGATTGGTATTGACCGATTGGTGATGTTATTTGCCAATGCAGCAAGTATCCGTGATGTATTGTTATTCCCGCATATGCGCCGTAAAGATTAATTTACCGTTTATTCAAAAGCCACTTCAATGAAGTGGCTTTTTTTATTTTCATCATTAAAAAATAATTATTGCATTTGATGATTGAAAAGAGATCGTAAAAAAACGATCATGTGCACATAAATAAATTTGAGAACAGTTGAGACATGTTTCTAAAAAAATCGCTTTATGTCGCATTATTTGCTTCGCTTTCATCTGCAACATTTGCACAAGGTCTTATTTTAAATGATGCAAACCTGCGAACAGATCTTAACTGGCTGAATCAACAAGGTGTTATACAAATCAGTACATCGACTTGGCCAATCAGTGGGGACGAAATTCAACGTGCCCTATCTCAAGCTAAAGTGAGCAATAATGCTCAGCAAAAGGTGGTGAATTCAGTTGTTAATGCATTAAAAGCAGACAATGAAACGGTTAAAATTGGTTTACATGCGGGTTCTGATCTTAAAACTGTTCCTCAAACATTTGGTGATAATCAAAAATCACAATATCAAATTGCTGCGGAATTTAATGCAGGTGGTGAGAATTGGGATGCCAAACTGCGTGTCAATGGGGAAAAGGATCCATTAATTGACAATGGACACGATGCCAATGTTGAAGGTTCTTATCTAGCAGGAAAACTCTGGAATCAATGGGTAATTGCGGGTCAGATTCCGACCTACTGGGGACCAGGCCATGATGGCAGTTTGATCCGTGGTGATGCGAGTCGTCCTGTTTATGGTGTCACTGTTCAGCGCGCTGTTCAAAATGCATTTGAGACCAAATGGTTGTCTTGGATTGGTCCATGGCAGTACCAAGCCTTTGCTGGGCAATTAGATGACTATAAAGCTGTACCAGACACAAAATTGATTGGGCTGCGTTTTACTGCTCAGCCTTTACCTTATTTGGAACTTGGCGCTTCTCGAGCAATTCAAATTGGGGGCAAAGGCCAGCCGAATAGCTTTAAGGCTTATTGGAATGCAATGATTGGTAAAGACAATGGTTGTGATGATAGTGGCTGTGTAGGAGATGACAATGCATCTAACCAAATTGCTGGTTTTGATGGACGTTTATTGCTGCAGCCTGTACTGAACGTACCAGTAAGTTTATATACTCAATTTGTTGGTGAAGATGAAGCGGGTGGATTACCGGCGAAGTACCTTTATCTTGCTGGCGCAGATTTTTCATCAAGCTATAAAAATATGCCTTATCAACTTTATGCTGAGTGGGCGGATACCCGTACCAATGGTGAGGTAAAAGGCGTTTCATATAGCCATCATCAATATACAGATGGTTATTACCAACATGGTTTTTCATTAGGTCATGCAATTGGCGGGGATAGTCAAATGTACTCGGTCGGTGGTGATATTCGTTTTGACGTGATGAATCGTTTAAGTGGTCGTGCAATTTATGCAAAAGTGAACCAATCAAATTTGGCTATTAATGCTGCATTTCCAAAACAAGATACCGTAAAAGGTCTTGATTTGACCTGGACGCATTATTTGAAACCGACAATTCCTTTAAAAGTGAATGGTTGGGTGAGCGACTCTGATTTAAACGGAAATGACGGTGGTGTTTCAGTAGGGGTTGAAATTCCATTAGAACGTAAAATGTTTGGTTTCTAACAGAAGCTAAGCGATTGGAAAAGAAGCCTTTAGGCTTCTTTTTTTGTATTTTATTTATGTGAAATAGGTTGTATTGATATTCCAGAATATTATTTTCATATCATAATTTTGCATATTGATATGAAAAAACAAGCTAAAGAACTGAATCTAAATTATTATAATGAATAACCTTTACTCAGTAGTATATCCTGCTGCAAGTAAGAATATCGATATCATGAAAAATTGGAGTTGTTATGGCACTCGTTCCTCCACACAGTCTTCAAAGTGGTGGTTTAGTACCGCTTATAGATTTTATGGATAGCATGGATAAGGAGGAAATTGTACATGACTGAAAATAGATTGACTCACCTCAAGCAACTTGAGGCAGAAAGTATTCATATTATTCGTGAAGTTGCAGCTGAATTTGAAAACCCTGTGATGCTTTACTCGATTGGTAAAGATTCAGCGGTAATGTTGCATCTGGCATTAAAAGCCTTCTATCCAGCAAAACTCCCATTCCCGTTACTGCATGTAGATACGGGTTGGAAGTTTAAAGACATGATTGCTTTTCGTGACAACATGGCGAAAACGCACGGCTTTGATTTGATCGTACATCAAAATGTTGAAGGGCGCGATGCTGGCATTAACCCGTTTGATCACGGTAGTTCAAAATATACCGACATCATGAAAACCCAAGGTTTAAAACAAGCCTTGGATAAGTACCAGTTCGATGCTGCTTTTGGTGGCGCGCGCCGTGACGAAGAAAAGTCGCGTGCCAAAGAACGTGTCTATTCTTTCCGTGATAATAAGCATCGTTGGGATCCTAAGAACCAGCGCCCAGAACTTTGGAATCTTTATAACGGTAAAGTGAACAAAGGTGAAAGTATTCGCGTATTCCCATTGTCGAACTGGACTGAGTTGGACATTTGGCAATATATCTACTTAGAAAATATTCAAATCGTTCCGCTTTATTTCTCTGCAGTTCGTCCAGTGGTTGAACGTAGTGGTACGTTGATCATGGTGGATGATGAACGTATGCGTTTAAAAGAGGGTGAAGTTCCACAAATGAAATCGGTACGTTTCCGTACACTTGGCTGTTATCCATTAACAGGTGCAGTTGAGTCTGAAGCAGATACCTTGCCTGAAATTATCCAAGAAATGCTTTTAGCCACAAGCTCAGAGCGTCAAGGTCGTATGATTGACCATGATGAGGCGGGCTCGATGGAAAAGAAAAAGCAAGAGGGTTATTTCTAATTTCCTTAAGCAAGTCCCTCTTTTTAAAGAGGGATTTAGGGGGATTAAAAGCGATTTCAAAAGAATATGTGGAGTTTTGAGCAATGTCTCATCAATCAGATCTTATTAGCCAAGACATCTTGGGATATTTAAAACAGCATGAACAAAAAGATTTATTACGCTTTTTGACCTGCGGTAACGTCGATGATGGTAAAAGTACCTTAATTGGTCGCTTACTTTATGATTCAAAATTGATTTATGAAGATCAATTGCAAGCGGTGACCCGTGACAGTAAGAAAGTCGGAACAACGGGTGATGCACCTGACCTTGCATTATTGGTTGATGGTTTACAGGCTGAGCGTGAGCAGGGTATTACCATCGATGTGGCTTATCGTTATTTCTCTACCGAAAAGCGTAAGTTCATCATTGCGGATACCCCAGGGCATGAACAATATACGCGTAACATGGCGACTGGTGCATCCACTGCTGACCTTGCGATTATCCTGATCGATGCACGTTATGGTGTGCAAACCCAAACTCGTCGCCATTCATTTATCGCAAGCTTATTGGGTATTAAAAATATCGTTGTTGCGATTAATAAGATGGACTTGGTTGAATTCTCAGAAGCACGGTTCAATGAAATCCAAGTTGAATATGATGCTTTCGTGAGCCAACTCGGTGATCGTCGTCCTGAAAATATTGTGTTCGTACCAATCTCGGCACTGAATGGCGATAACGTGGTGAATCCATCTGAAAGCACGCCGTGGTACGAGGGTCAAACCTTGATGAGCATTCTTGAATCTGTGGAAATTAAACGCGAATCAAATAAACATGAATTCCGTTTCCCAGTTCAATATGTGAATCGTCCAAACCTCGATTTCCGTGGTTTCGCGGGTACGATTGCCTTGGGTGAAATCAACGTCGGCGATGAAATTGTAGCTTTGCCATCTGGCAAAAAATCAACGGTGAAAGAAATCGTCACATTTGATGGCAACCTTGAACAAGCTTTTGCTGGTCAAGCCGTAACTTTAACCTTAAATGATGAAATTGATATTTCTCGTGGTAACGTATTAGTACGTGCAGGCGAGCAACCATTGATTTCACGTAGTGTGCGTGCATCAGTAGTCTGGATGAATGAACATCCGTTGGTGAAAGGCAAGCTGTACAACGTCAAAATTGGTACGCAGACAGTGCCTGCTAAAGTCACTGCAATTAACTTCCGTGTCAATGTCAACACATTAGAGCATACTCAGGTTGAAGAGCTTGAGTTGAATGCAATTGCGGATGTTGTCGTTGAGTTTGATGCGCCAGTCGTGTTTGATCAATACCAAGATAGCCGTTACACAGGTTCATTTATCTTTATTGACCGTCTAAGCAACGTAACAGTTGGTGCGGGTATGGTTGAAGCTGCTGTTGAATGGACAGCGCATAGCAATCCTGTGACTGCGGAAGATCGTGCGGCACGTTTAGGTCAAAAACCTGCGGTGATTGGCGTGTCAGCATCATTGGTTGAGAAAGCTCAAGCTTTAGAAAGCTTGTTGATTCAACAGGGTGTAGTTGCGATTGCGAAAGCAAATTTAACGGCTGAGCAAATTGCATTGTTGCGTGAAACAGGTGTTGTAATTATCACGACGACTGTTGAAGGTACAGATACCGAGATTGCTGCTGAAACGGTTGAAGAAGCTGCTGAAAAAGTGGTGGAATTGGTTCGTCTTTAATAGACAGAATTGATTTGGAAAAACCCGCTTAAGCGGGTTTTTTGTTGTATCGTGTATACACGATATTTTTATATAACTATATTTCTAATAAATGAAACTTGAAACTCTAAATAAAAATGCTGAATTCTATATCGCTTCACTAGCTCTGGGAGTTTTAGAGGGAATGCAACAGGGTATTATTTCTCCTGAAGCTGGAATATGGTCTTTAGCAAGGCCGAGCTTTTCTAATGAAGTCTTAAAATCCACAATAATTTCTGACGATCTGAAATATGTAATCGCATGTTTTGATGAGATTGATGCTTTATCTAGCTTTGATGGTGGAGAGGGAATGCAACAGCAAATGATTAATGAATTGAAACAGAGATGTCTAAGTTGTTTGCAGGGAGTTGATTATAAAAATATTGATATGAAAATGACATCTATAATAAATGATGAAGATAATTTATAGATTATGTCAGATTGTTCCACCTATCAAGGAGGCGGAACAATCAAAAAATTAAAAAATATTTTGGGTTTTTTGAATTAAATATTCTCTTATATCTTTAGGGTAATCTTGAATCATCTTCAAAAAGACTTGCCGATCACCTTGATACAAAGCACGGGTTGCTTCTTCGTAATTCGGCATATTGCCCAACATGGCCGACATAAAGCGGTCAGTTGCTTGCTTGGCAAGCATGATATTACTTTCAGATGTAGGATCATTCAGCGCTTTATCAATCAATTTTCGAATCACTGCTGATGCACTGGCACTTTGTTGATCTAACCAATCCCAATGTTTTTTCTGTAAAGTAATTTCACGAGAAATAACGCCAAGTTTTGGTCGCCCAACTTTTTTGGTTGGTTCAGGCTCACTATAACGCTGTTGAATTTCGTGGTCAGAACCGGAAAGGTCGAGATCAATTTGTTGACCAGTTTGATCGTTAAAGAACAAAATATTTTCCGTTATCTGAGGAATACGCTTAATCTTCAAGGCAAGATCAGTAGGAGTGCCATTTGCAATCAAGCTATTGCCACTGAATGCAGTATAGGTCGTTTGAATATTCATTCTAATCGCATATTTTTATCTGGGTAAAATGATATTATCAGGGTAAAAATAAATTAGCAACTCAGCAAGCAAGTAAAGTCTGATGTTATTCATATTGCTTGTCTGAATGAAGAGATAAAAATAATGAAGATCACCAAGCATTTTGAATTTTTATTCTGTTTTGAATAGGCTTTTATGAGACAATGTTTTTTTATTTTTGTGTATTAGGACTCCCATGATTGAGCAATCTCCTGAATCTTTAAGCGATATCGAAATTTTAGACATTTTACAGTCTATGAAAAAAGATAAGCTGGATACGGAAGCAAATGAGATGATCCGTAATGGGGGTAAAGCTGGGCGTCAAGAAGCACATAAACAAGCTTTGGTCGCACTTAGTACAAGCTTCGAAGAGAAGTTTGTAGAAGCAGTGACATTAGCATTAGGCTTGAACGCAGGCCAGGCCAAAAAAATCCGTTATAAAAAAGACCGTATCCGTATTCTAAAAGTGCGTGGTATTGATTATCTTGCAATTGACGGTGCTGAAACGGCTCAGGTCTTGGCTCAAGTTGCACAAGCCATTGGCCGTGAAGATGCGACTGTAACGCACGATTTGCATAATATTTTCCCATTCTGGAAAGAAGGTTGGCCGATGGTTCAGTTTGATAATGCCTATAAAATTCTTTCAGAAGATATCAGTATTCATTATCAAGCCGTACTTGACGAGTTAATTTCATTGTATGGTGGAAATTAAGGGATTTTAAACATCCTGACCTGATGCGGTTTTCAATAGAAAATAACAAGGATTGTTAATTTTATGACTTTAGCACCGAAGATTCCGCCAGAAGCACTCAATGTACTCAGAGCAGGGCAATTGATTGATGCAATTAAAATCACGCGGGAAAAAACAGGTCTAGGCCTTAAGGAATCTAAAGATTTAATTGATCAGTATTTGCAAGATCATCCACAAGAGCAGGCACAAATTCAAGAACAATTGGCACAGCGTAGTCGCGGTGGTATTAAAGTCTTTATTTTGATGCTCCTGATCTTTGCTGCCGTGATCTGGTTCATGATGAAATAAAAAAGCCCATGATTGGGCTTTTTTATGAGCTATTTAGCTTAGTCTTCTTGAGCCACAGATGTGTCATTTTCTAGACTAGGGGTAATTTGTGTGACTAGCAATTGGTCAATTTTATAGTGGTCGATGTCCACAACTTCAAATTTGAAACCAGCATATTCTACCGCATCGGCAGGGCGCGGAATTTTGCGTAGACGATACATAATAAAACCAGCAATTGTTTCGTAATTTTCATTATCTGGAAACTCTTCAATGGCTAAGGCATGTTTCACATCTTCAATTGGTGTGCTGCCATCAATCAGCCAAGAATGATTATCACGCTTAATAATCTGTTGTTCCTCATCCATTGGCGTGACCCAATCGCCCATGACCGTGATCATAATATCACTCAGCGTAATTACCCCTACAACCAAAGCGTATTCATTGATCACTACTGCAAACTTCTCTTTGGTGGAGCGGAAACGATCAAGTAATTCTGACAGGGTCAATGTGTCAGGAATAATCAGCACATTACGAATAATCGATTCATTGAGTTGGGTAAAAGATTGGTTATGTAAAATACGAACCAGAATATCTTTGGCATCGACATAGCCAATCACTTGGTCAATATGCTCGCTACACACTAAGAATTTTGAATAAGGGTGATCAGCCAGTTTTTGGCGAATACTTTTTTCAGCTTCATCCAAAGTGAAATAAACAATATTTTCTCGTGCTGTCATACTGGATGGAACAGTACGTTCCTCAAGCTCAAATACATTTTCGATGAAATGATGTTCTTGTTTTTGTAAAACACCGGCTTGTGCACCGGCATTTACGATGGCAGAAATATCATCAAAGGTCATACTGTCATCGCGTTTGGTATCAATTTTAAAAATTCTAAAAATTGAATTGGCAATGATATTAATGACCCATGCTAAAGGCCGGCAGATTTTAATAAAGATGATAATTGGATTGATGACTTTAATTGCTAATTTTTCTGGAAAGATCATGGCCAAGCGTTTTGGCATTAAATCAGCAAATAAAATAAATAGGGACGTGACGGTTAAAAAAGATAAGCTGAATCCGATGGTATCTGCCCATGGCCCTGGATAAAGTTCCGTTGCCAAATTGTGGAAGTAGGGGCGCAATGATGATTCACCGACAATACCACCCAAGATCGCGACTGCATTGACGCCGACTTGAGTTGAGGCAAAAAAATCTGCTGAGTTTTCTTGTAACTCAATCACTTTATTTGCTCTTTCCTCACCGCTTTCAGCGATGAGTTTGAGTTTGAGTTTTCGTGATCCAGCAATCGCGATTTCAGATAAGGATAAAAAGAATGAACATGCGACTAGAAGGACTAGAATCATCATGCTTTGGAAAATATCCATACATCACCTATGTTGATAGGACACAGCCTATAAGTTCGCTTATGCAAATAATTGTTTGTTACGCATTATTTCACTCGCTTATTCTGTAAGAGAATATAATCTATCAATAAGTAAAAGAAATAAGTTTTTATTGATATTATTATTAAAACAATCAGCCACACCTAAGATATGGCTGAAATTTCATCTTGTTAATCTGCTTAGTTAAAAAAAGCTGTGTGGTAATTGTGAATTGCCATTATTCAACAAATACTCACGATTTTCTTCCTCAATCATTTGGCGAGCAACAAACAGAATTAATTGTCTGAGCCAACGATGTGCAGGATGATGATGTAATAACGGACACCAAGCCATTTTTAATTCAAACTCTGGAATATAAAAAGGAGGATCCTTTATAACCAGTCGTGGATTTTGGGTTTGTAAACGCGCCATACGGGTTGGTAAGGTTGCGATTAAATCTACATTCTGCGCTAATAATGCCGGCATTTGATAATGGCGGGTAAAGACTGAAATTTTACGGCGTTGGCCAATACGTTCCAATGCCTGATCAATCCAGCCTAATCCAGCTTGTTTTTCTGGATTGACACCAAAGCCCACACCCATACCTGTTTTAGACACCCAAATATGCTGTGCATCTAAATAACTTTTTAAATTGAGGTGAGTAACTGCAGGGTGTTTGTCGTTTAAAATACAGCTAAAGCTATCACGCCAAACTAGAACTTGGTGGAAGCTTTGTGGGATTTCATTGAAACGGTTAATCGCTAAATCAACTTTACCTTGTTCCATATCGCGATAAGACACATCACTTGGCGTTAAGAAGTCCAAAACTACATTGGGTGCTTCTGAACGTAGCGCCTTCACTAAACGTGGTACAAGGGTCGCTTCAGCATAATCGGATGTCATAATCCGGAACACACGGTTACTGGTATAAGGACGGAATTCGGTACGAGGTTCAAGAATCATTGAAAGGTCTGACAATGCATCTCGAATACGAGGTTGTAATTCTAATGCACGTTCAGTTGGCGTCATGCCTTCAGAAGAGCGAATGAGTAGGGGATCATTAAACAAATTACGTAAACGACGTAAAATATTACTCATTGCAGGTTGGGTAACACCCAGTTGTTCTGCTGCACGGGTGACATTTTTTTCACGAAGAAGTACATCAAGATAAATTAATAAATTGAGATCGACCCGCTCCAGATTCATAAAAAAAATACCGAAAATAAAATCCTTAAATTGTCTTGAATTATGACATATCTAAAGCAATTTGTGTAACTTAATCCTACATAAAAGCGACAGTAGCGTTATGTGTACAGTAACTTGGCACATTCTGTTGATTTATTTAATTTAGCGAATTACTTGTGGGGATTTTACTTGCTGTAGATTAGACAAAAGCGCAGAAAAAAATTGGATTTTTTTAGGCTTTGAATCTTCAAAATCCAGAGTTTTATGAACTGGAGAGTCTAGAAAATAGTACTGGAATTGGTTTATTAAGCTTGTTGTTGTATTTTGAAAATATAATAAAAACATTATCTTAAGTTTGTTTTTTTGCTTTTTTGAAAAATGTTTATACATATATTTTTTTAGAAAATACTGAAGATTAAGCCAGAATATTGGATAAATCGCTTGCCAAAGACTAAGCTTTGAGACATGTTGATGGGGCGCTTGAAATCTAGACTAACTAAAATCAGGATTTCCTAGCCCTCATTCGATGCCAATCCTCAAAGGAATATATCATGACTACATATCAAACAGCGATTGATGCAATCCGCGAATTAAAAGCAAAATTTGGCAACACTTGGGCAGATATTAGTCCTGAAGATGCTGCTCGTATGCAATTGCAAAACCGTTTCAAAACTGGTTTAGACATTGCTAAATATACAGCTGCGATTATGCGTCGTGATATGGCTGCTTATGATGCTGATTCTAGCAAATATACTCAATCATTAGGTTGCTGGCACGGTTTTATCGCGCAACAAAAAATGATCGCGAATAAAAAATACTTTGGTACTACTGAACGTCGTTATATCTACCTTTCTGGTTGGATGGTTGCTGCACTTCGTTCAGAATTTGGTCCACTTCCTGACCAATCTATGCATGAAAAAACATCTGTTCCTGCATTGATCGAAGAAATCTACACTTTCTTACGTCAAGCTGATGCAAAAGAATTAAACGATTTATTCCGCGCACTTAAAAAAGCAAACGAAGCGGGCGATACGGCTAAAGCTGCTGAAATCACTGCTCAAATCGACAACTTTGAAACTCACGTTGTGCCAATTATTGCGGACATCGATGCTGGTTTCGGTAACGAAGAAGCAACTTACTTGCTTGCTAAGAAAATGATCGAAGCGGGTGCTTGTGCACTTCAAATCGAAAACCAAGTTTCTGATGCGAAACAATGTGGTCACCAAGCTGGTAAAGTAACTGTTCCACACGAAGATTTCATCGCTAAAATCCATGCATTACGTTATGCATTCTTAGAAATGGGTCTTGATGATGGTATCATCGTTGCGCGTACTGACTCTGAAGGCGCTGACTTGACTCAAAAAATCCCAGTGGTTAAAGAGCCAGGTGACATCGCTTCTCAATACATCAGCTACTTAGATACAACTGAAATCGACATCGCTGATGCGCAAGAAGATGAAATCCTAATCAAGCGTGATGGTAAATTACACCGTCCTAAGCGTTTAGCTTCTGGCTTGTATCAGTTCCGTGCTGACACTCAAATTGACCGTGTTGTACTTGACTGTGTATCTAGCCTTCAAAATGGTGCTGACCTTCTTTGGATCGAAACTGCGACTCCAAACGTAGAAGAAATCGCTCACATGGTTAACCGTGTACGTGAAACAGTTCCAAATGCGAAGCTTGTTTATAACAACAGCCCATCATTCAACTGGACTTTAAACTTCCGTCAACAAGCTTACGACCGTTGGGTTGCTGAAGGTAAAGACGTTTCTGCTTACGACCGTGCTAAGTTAATGAGCGCTGAGTACGATGCGACTGAATTAGCTGCTGATGCAGATGCTAAGATCCGTACATTCCAAGCAGATGCTGCTCGTGAAGCAGGTGTGTTCCATCACTTGATTACTCTTCCAACTTACCACACTGCTGCTCTTTCTACTCATGAGCTTGCACAAGGTTACTTCGGTACTGAAGGTATGTTGGCTTATGTTGCTGGCGTACAACGTAAAGAAATCCGTGGTGGTATCGCTTGTGTTAAACACCAAGCAATGGCGGGTTCTGACATCGGTGATGATCACAAAGAAATCTTCTCTGGTGACAACGCTCTTAAAGCACACGATGATGCTAAAAACACAATGAACCAATTCGCTGCTCACTAAGCACTGAACTGATTCAAGAGAAACCCTGCGAAAGCAGGGTTTTTTTTGTTGTTTTAAAATAAATGCTCAAGACTGAATCTTTGTTTCAAGAAAACTAATTATGGTCTTTCTGATTATTAATGATCAGACGCTTTCTATTGAAAGAGTTTGTTCAATGAGAGTTAGGTTTATCTTTATTAATCTAAGGACGATGTAAAAGAGACTTTATTTAAAAAGAGCAAGTGAATTGAATGGCTGAGTTGAATGGTTCCATCAAAATATAGACATAAAAAAACTGCTCATAAAGAGCAGTTTTTTTAGTTTGGGAAATAATAAATTATTTCTCAACACCCGCTGGTTGACCTGCAAGTTTTGCATTTGCATAGTCCCAGTTTACTAGGCTTTCTAAGAAAGTCGCGATGTATTTAGGACGTAAGTTACGGAAGTCGATGTAGTAAGCGTGTTCCCATACGTCGATAGTTAATACTGCAATTTGGCCATGTGCAAGTGGCGTATCAGCATTGGCAGTTTTAGTAATCGATAATTTACCGTTTACTTCATCAGCCACTAACCAAGCCCAACCTGAACCGAATTGAGTTGTTGCAGCAGCAGTGAATTCTTCTGCAAACTTTTCGTAGCTACCAAAAGCTTCTTCAATTTTCGCTGCAATCGCGCCTGTAGGTTTACCACCACCATTTGGTTTCATGCTGTTCCAGTAGAACGTGTGGTTCCATACTTGCGCAGCATTGTTAAAGATACCTGCTTTAGATGCATCGCCAGCAGATGCTTTGATGATTTCTTCTAAAGTTTTACCTTCAAGGTCAGTACCTTTGATTAGGTTGTTTAAGTTAACAACATAAGTATTGTGGTGTTTATCGTGATGGTATTCTAAAGTTTCGCGAGTGATATGTGGCGCTAAATCATCATAGCCATATGGAAGTGCAGGTAAAGTAATGGTTGTCATGTTTCATTCCTTGCAAATTTGCTGGGTTTTACATTAAGTGCCTTTATTGTAAATGATTCTATAGACAATAGGGCAGTCTTTTAATACACAAAATATGCAAAAAATTTCGTTATGAGACATATACGATACAACAATGATTAGAGTTTTTAGCTCGTTTAGTGAACGTTGCAAAAGACTCTAACCTGTTTTTAGCGAGATGCTGACCTAAGTTCAGCGGCTATGAAAATTACGAGGCTCTGGCTTGTAAAGCATCATGATAACGACGATTCACTTCATCCCAATCGACGACATTATAAAAGGCAGCAATATATTCAGGACGGCGGTTTTGATATTTTAAGTAGTAGGCATGTTCCCATACATCTAGACCTAAAATAGGGGTATTGCCATGCATCAAGGGTGAGTCTTGGTTGCCACTACTTTCGACCACTAATTTATGTTCAGGCGTGACGCTCAGCCATGCCCAACCACTGCCAAAACGACTAATCGCTGCTTTGGTAAATGCATCTTTAAAAGCATCGAAACCACCCAATTGTTGATCAATTGCTTCTGCAACCGCTCCAGTAGGTTCTCCACCACCTTGCGGGCTCATGACTTTCCAAAACAGTGAATGATTGGCGTGTCCGCCACCATTATTGATCACCATATTTTTAAGGTCTGCTGGAACTTCATTCACTTTGGCAACCAATTCTTCTACAGGGAGTTTTTCCCATTCTGTCCCTTCAATTGCACCATTGATATTATTGATGTAAGTCTGATGATGTTTGCTATGGTGAATTTCCATTGTTTTGGTATCAATATTGGGTTCAAGTGCATCGTAAGTATAAGGAAGCGCTGGTAAAGAATAAGCCATGTGTTTGATTCCTTTTAATCAAAATGATTTTATTGGCATAAATTAAAGCGCCTTCATTATTTATTTAAAAGTAAATGAGAATCAATATCTTTTAATTTGCTTTTATCTATATAAAAAGCGATAAAAAATAAATTTTATTTATCATTGCTTTTATTAGGTACTGAGTTGGCTGAGTAATACGAATAAGTATTTGATTCTTAGTATATTAAAAGTAGGCAGGGGTATGGCACTGAGAAATACCTGATTATTTCAATCACTCAAGTTGCACAGCTATTGGTTTAAACCTTGAGTTGAAATATAAAGGGAAGGAGTGAAACGAACTTCACTCCATTCAGCATTGGGTTGGGTTAAATCGGGTTGTTGAGTTCAAAATACTCAGTTTCGATTGAAAATTGTTTGGCAATGGCTTGTGCCAAACGCTGCACACCATAACGTTCAGTGGCATGGTGACCACAGGCGAAATAATGTACCCCAAGTTCTTTTGCCTCATAGAACGTACGTTCGCTGACTTCACCAGAAATATAAGCATCACAATCTGCTTGAGCTGCTTTGGCGATAAAGTCTTGAGCACCACCTGTGCAGAAGCCAACTTTTTTTATTAGCGTTTTATCACTCGGCAGATGAGTCACATTAAAGTCAAAAATGCTCTGTAACTTTGCTTTAAATTGTTCCGGGCTCAGCGAATCGTCTAAATAGGCAATGTTACCAATTGGATGCTTTTCGCTTGGATCCAAAGCTTCCAAATCTTTTAGACCAATCAAATCCGCAATGGCGACGTTATTGCCCAAAGTTGGATGTGCATCTAAAGGTAAATGGTAAGCTATCAGGGAAATATTATTTTGAATGAGTTTCTTGATACGGTTGCCACGCATGCCTGTAATTGGGTAGGGTTCACCTTTCCAGAAATAGCCATGATGAACAAGTAAGGCATCGGCTTGTTGGGCAATTGCAGCATCAATTGCATCTTCAGATGCAGTCACAGCACATACAATTTTATTGACTTCGGGCTTGCCTTCGATTTGTAAGCCGTTTGGAGCGTAGTCTTTAAATTCATTGGCTTTTAAAGTCTGATTACACCATTGCACAATGTCATGCAAATTTGCCATGTGATTCCTCAAATGTTTTACATCTTTTCTCGGTAACAATAAGAACATATTTTTAAATGTAACTAAAGCTAGACAAAACTTTTTTAACTTTTGCATTGATTTTAAGCAATTTACTTTACAATAGTGGAAACTTCCAGTTCTTCAATAAATTACGTTCATCACATAATTTCGCCTAGAGGATAATAGACGTGCGCCGTGCATTTACATGGTTACCTTGGGTATTACTCATTCTTGTTATTTTTAGTTTTCTGGCTTGGCAGAAATCACATCAACCGAAGCCAACGGTGGCTGCTGACGGGGTGAAAATGCCCGCAGAAAAGGTTGAACCACTGATTGATACCACGCGTACGGGTGGGGTGGTTTCGTATAGTGCTGCGGTCAAAGTAGCAGCGCCTGCTGTGGTCAATATTTTTACCACGCAAAAAGTGAAACAGATGAATCATCCCTTGTTGAATGATCCTGTGTTTCGAGAGTTTTTTGGCAATCAAATGCCGCAGCAACCTCAAAACGAAAACAGTTTGGGTTCAGGAGTAATTGTACGTGCGGATGGTTATATTTTAACGAATAATCATGTGATTGCGCAGGCTGAACATATTGTCGTGGCTTTACAGGATGGGCGCCGTGCTGAAGCGACTGTGATTGGCACTGACCCGGACACTGATTTAGCGGTAATCAAAATTGAATTGGACAAATTACCGGTGTTGCCATTTAAATTAAGTGGTAATGAAGTGGGTGATGTTGTGCTCGCGATTGGTAATCCATTTGGTGTCGGTCAAACTGTAACACAGGGGATTATCTCCGCTACGGGACGTTCGGATTTGGGTATCAATACCTATGAAGACTTTATTCAAACCGATGCTGCGATTAACCCAGGTAACTCGGGTGGAGCATTGATTGATGTTGCGGGTAATTTGATTGGGGTCAATACGGCCATCTTCTCGCAATCGGGTGGTTCACTTGGGATTGGTTTTGCGATTCCTGCCCAGGTTTGTCAGCAAGTCCTTAATTCAATCTTGAAAGATGGGCGTGTGGTACGTGGTTGGTTAGGGATTAGTTTAATTCCAAATAATCTTGATGAAGATGTTTTGACCGCTAAACCGATTGGTGTCACTGTTGCAGATGTCTTACGTGGCGGACCATCTGATTCTGCAGGTATTAAACGTGGTGATAAGATTATTCAAGTAAATAATGAGCAGATCTCTTCAGCATCGCATTTGATTAATTATGTTGCATTGCAAGCACCAGAAAGTTTAATTGATGTGGTAATTGAGCGTGAAGGCAAACAACAAACTTTACAGGTTAAAGTTGGAGAGCGTAAAGTGCAGCAGAATGCACAATCGCAATATATTCCATTGCCTAAGCGTCAACAGTAACGTCGCTTTGATGATAAATAAGGGCTGCCAATGAGCAGCCTTTGTTTATTTCAAGTCATAAAAAAAGCGTGTTGACCGACTGATCAACACGCTTTTTGCATTTTATCGACTTTTTTATTTTTTATTAAAGCATCGAAATTTGATGGTTTGATGACAGCGCTTTGATGTTTATATGACAGAGATAAAACACGAGCTATCTGCTTCAATGTGCACAAAATGCTTGATTGAAGTATTCAAATAAATCAGGGGTTTGAAACCAGATTAAGATCGAAAGACTCATCAAGCACAGAAGTGTGACAAACAATAGCAACTTAAAATGACGTTCTATATTAGTCATGAATCACAGCCTCTTCATTCACGAAAAGATGGATGACCACACCAAAAGCACTGAGCACTAAACAGGCGAGCCAGATCATATTGTAGTTGCCTGTAATATCGTGATTAACTCCACCGAGCCAGCCACCAAAGAATGAGCCGATTTGATGGGTAAAGAACACAATACCACTGAGCATGGATAAATATTTTACACCAAACATATTGGCCACAATCCCGTTGGTAAGCGGAACAGTTGAAAGCCAGAGTAGTCCCATGATGATCCCAAAACTATAAACGGTCAATGTGCTGAGTGGGAGCAGTAGAAAAGCAATAATGGCAATACCGCGTAAACCATAAAGTAGCATCAGTAATTTGGGTTTTGAGTAGCGATCACCTAACCAACCAGCGCCATAGGTTCCCACAATATTAAATAGACCGACCAGTGCCAAGAATATTGTACCTGTTGTGGCATCAAAGCCATGATCTATTAAATAACCAGGCAGATGTACGCCTAAAAATACCACTTGGAAACCACAAACCAGAAATCCGAGGGATAACCACCAAAAGGGTTTATGTTTTCTTGCGATATGTAAAACTTGTTTAAAGCTTAAGCTGGGCTGATTCAGCGCTTTAGGTACTGTAGAAGAAGGGGATTTCAATAACCAAGCCAAAGGGATAATGAATGCAATAGCAAAGGCACTCACCATTAATGCAGAAGACCAACCGATGGTTTTAAGTAACAACAGGGTTGATGGCAGCATAATAAACTGCCCAAAGGAACCCGCAGCACTGGCAATCCCCATGACCATACTGCGTTTCTCTGGTGGTGCAGCGCGACCAACCGCAGAAAGCAATACGGTAAAAGAGGTTGCAGATAAGGCGAGTCCAATCACGAGCCCTAAGCTGAGGTTCAGTAATAGCCCCGTAGAGCTAAATGCCATAAGGACTAAGCCAATGGCATAGAGTGCGCCCCCCGCCATAACGACTCTTTTAGTACCGTATTTATCAGCAATCGCACCTGTAAAGGGTTGTGCTGCCCCCCAAATCAGGTTCTGCATGGCAATTGCAAAACTGAAAATATGATGGCCCCAACCAAAACTATCGCTCATCGGTACCAGATATAAACCAAAGCCATGGCGTACACCCAATGAAAGTGCAAGAATCAGCGCGCTTCCGATCAGCATCATAATTAAGGTTTTAGAGAAACTAGAATCTTGGTTGTTGTTCATACGCTGTCCGTATTTATCATTTGCTATAGGGGCTTTCAGATGATGATTGAACGATATTAAAATAGATTACAACTATAATCTATAATAACGTGTATTGGGAGTGCTAAAATACTTTCCATCTATAGATGATGAATTGCTGATTCTTTATTTTTATTGAGTTAAGAAGGTTTGCTTATGCCACGTGTGTCTAAAAAGTTAGCGATCGAAAACAGGAAGAATATTGAACATGCGACGTCGCGATTGATACGGGAAAAGGGCTTTGCAGTCAGTGTTGCAGATTTAATGAAAGCTGCAGGCTTAACACACGGTGGATTTTACAAACATTTTCAGAATAAAGATGAGTTGATTGATATCGCATGCCAAGATATTTTTTTGCAATCTGTAAGTAAGTGGGAGTTCATCATAAATGGGGCTGATGATGAAAAAACCGCATTGCATGAAATTTTTAAGGCTTATTTATCTGAACGAAACTTGGAAAATCCTGGATTAAGCTGTCCTTTATCTTCTTTAAGTAGTGATGTTGCAAGAGAACTTAACGACAAGCCTGTGAAGCAGACATTTCACCAAGGTGTGGAATCATTGCTTTCTATTTTAACTGGGCTGAACGCTTTAAATCTTAAAGATCAAGCGCAGATGTCTGAGCGTGCTATTATTCAGTTGAGTTTGTTATCAGGTGCACTCACATTGGCTCGATCAGTTGACCATGCTTTGGCATTATCTATACTTGATACCGTCAAGCGTCACTTATTAGAACAATATTAACTATGAATTTTTGATCAATAAGCATGGATTGGTTTTAATGACGAATCAATAAAACAGAAATAACTTAAAGTTACTCCTGTTGTATGCCTTTTGATTAACTACCTTAGAATTTTAGTTCCAAGCCTAATCCAACAACGGGTTGCTTGTCTTTTTTATCTGCTTGTTCAAGCGTTAAATAACCTACATAGCCATAGCTCTTTACCTGCTTATTGAAGGCATAATCAGCGCCAGCCATGATTTGCTTGGCTTTAAAATCAGCTGTGGTGTTTTTAAAGCGAGTATCATTCTGGCTATATTGTGCTTTGAGCATCCATTTTTTTGCATTAGGAAGAATATATTCGGCACCTACTAACCAACCTTGAGCATCATCAATACTATTGGCTTTTGTGACCCATTTTGTTGCTTCTGTTGGGTCTGCATAGCTAGTTTCTTCAACATCGGAACGTTGATACAAGCTTTTAATCGCCAAGCCTTCAATCGGATTTAAACGTCCGATGGCACGTATGGTCTTTGCTGCGGCAAAAGCTTGCGTGTCGGCTGTATAAGCCTGTCCTGTGGCAACATTGAGAAAGCCACGTCCTGCAAAAGTGCTCGGAATGGCTTTGTCATAGCCAAGTCCTGCGACAAAAAATGGATGTTCATAAACCAGACTTGCAGACCATGCATCGCCTAAGCCGCGACCTGCAACTTTTGCACCACCGCTGGATGTTTTAATTCCAGATGATTCTCCCGTGGCGAGCAGAGCATTGAGCTTAATTACACCTTTAGAGAGGTTAATGACTGGCGATTCATATAGAACGATGTTATCGATACGATTTTCTCCAGTTAGAATCCCACCAATATCTGCTTTATTGGCCACATAATTATTGAAAATATCCACCGTACTTGAGAGCTGTTTGACCGGCGTATCATATTTCCCCACTTTGATGGTGCCGAGTTGACTGTCCTTTAATCCGACAAAGCGGTTTCGTTGCGTCCAGTCTGTTCCATCGCCGTCAGCACTCAATCCCCATTCAATCGCATAAACTGCGCTTAGACGCTCAGTTAGTTTCTCGTCTCCTTTAATACCGAGATAGGAACTATTAGAGCTCACTTCCCAGACATCTTTATCCGAACGATGAGCATTTTTTTCTGATAAGTAATCGATACTTGCATCAATTTCCCCATAAAGTGTAGGTGCTGCAAAAGTAGTCGTGGTTAAGCACCCAAGCATAGCAAAGCCAAGAAGATTCAATTTCATATTGAGACCCCTGAAAAATGGTGTTGAAGTATTTAGTTTGAAAATCGTGTGGGAGGGTTTATCCCACACAAAATGTGTTGTGATTAAGCGAGAGAGTTACGTTCCAATACAGCTTGCTCGAACAATTGTTGTTCTTTGGCTTTATGTTCGACAGAGAAGCGAATGAGGATGACACTAAATGCGGCTACGGTCACCAAAGCACCTAAAATCATCAGGCAGGTTTGTACATCCAGTAAACCTTTGAGTAAGAAGCCTGCAGCAACAGCACCGACATTACCACCCGCACCGATGATGCCAGCGACGCCGCCCAAAGCATTGCGGTCAATGAAAGGTACAAGCGCGTAAGTTGCACCACAGGACATATGGGTAAACAAGGCAAAAACAGTCATGCTTATGATTGCGAGTGCAACAGTATTCATTTGTGAGAATAAAATCAGGAATAAGCCTTCACATAGGATCATGATAAACAAAACCTTAGTGCGACCATCTAAACCTTTAGTGATTGCAACTTTATCTGAAAGATAACCACCTAATGCGCGGGCAAACAGGGCAAGCAGACCAAAAATACCTGCAGTTAAGCCAGCCTCCTTTAATCCCATGTTGAAGTGATCGACATAGTACATTGCAGCGATGTTATGAATAAAAATCTCGATACCAAAACAGGCAGCATAAGAGACAAATAGAATCCAGACACGATAATTACGTGCAGCTTGCATCAGAATCGCAACACCGCCTTTTTTACCACTGCCAACTTCAATACCTTGCTCGCGGAGCTCTTTAAAATTTCCTTGAGGACAATCTTGAGTAAGTTTCCAGTACAGTACACCCACGATCAGCATCATGATGCCTGGTACAAGTAGCGCAATTCTCCATCCCATCGCTTGTTCTACGCCAAACATGACGATAGCACCAAGAATTAAAGGCATGATGGCTTGGGTTGCACCACCACCTGCATTCCCCCAGCCAGCAGAAGCAGCATTGGCTGTTCCTACCACATTTGGGGCAAACATCACACTGGTATGATATTGAGTGATGACAAAGCTCGCGCCAATTGCACCAATCAATAGTCGGAAGAATAAGAAGGATTCATAGGTATTGGCTGCAGCAACACCAAACACGGGAATACTGCCAAGCAGTAAAAGTGCGGTATAGGTTTTGCGTGGACCGTATTTATCACACAATGGGCCAACGATGAGTCGAATTAAAATGGTAATGGCAACCGCGGCAATATTGATATTGGCGATTTGGTCTTTGGTTAAATTGAACTCGCCTTTGATGACTGGCATGAGGGGAGCACAGGCAAACCATGCGAAGAAACACACGAAGAATGCTAGCCATGTCATATGGAAAGCACGCATTGCAGGTGTAGAAAAGCTAAATAATTTTATTTCTATGGCTTTTTTTGCATCAATATTCATTGGTGAAGACATAACTTTCTCCTGAACTGCACGTCATTTATTTTTGCTTAGTCATTACGCTGCTTAAGCAAATCGAACAGAACGGACGTCGTTGGCCGTCATCAAATTGTTTTATGAATCGTCATTGATTCAATGTATTTGATATATAGCAAGTGCCGTGCCAGAAAAATAAATTAACCAAATGAATAATTTAAAATGTTAATCATCAAGGTATTTATAAGAGGATTAAGTGAATCCAGAATATTGGTGTAAATGTGGGGTCGTAGATAGAAGGTGTCTATGTTAGATAATCTTCTATAAATTGCGTTCTCGTGGTGCGTGATTTTTGATCATACTGCTTTGAAAGATTGCACAATAAAAAAAGCAGCGAGTGCTGCTTTTTTATGAAATGAAATTTAGAAGCGGTAACCGACACCTGCATAACCTAAAATAGGGTTGATCTCGATATCTGTTTTTGCGCGAATGAGCTCTCCATATTTAGCATCATTCACTGTTATTGTTGCTTCTCCTGTAAGGTGTGCATATGAAACTGAACCAACTGCAAACCAACGATCGTTGAAATCATAAGTAAAACCAGCAGTGGCAACAGGTGCAAATGCATCTGAAGCTTCTAATTTAACTTTTGGATCACCTGAGCTAGTCTTTTGATCCAAGGCTGCACCTGCTTTACCATCTTTAATATTGACAATCATATGTCCAGCATTGATTAGATCATTTTCGATTGCGGAATTGATTTTCAGCTCATTAAAATAAGCATACATTAGACCTAATCCAACATAGGGTCTGAATTTATTTACGCCTGTTTTACCGAAATGATATTGGAGTTCAAAAGCTGGCGTCCATGCGCGCGCAGTAGCTGCTGTACCATGTGATTCAAGGTCAGTAATAAAAATATCTTTTTTTAACGGGAGATCACCAATAACTGCACCCAATCCTTCAGGTGACGCTAAACCTGTTAATGGTGCGTAAATTTCTCCTTTTCCTTGAATATCTACTTTAGGGGGGATGCCAGCTTTCACTTCTAAGGAGACATTATCTGTGAAGAAGTAGTTAGTCATAATACCTAAAGTTAGAACATCATCTGCTTCTAATCCCGTACCTGCATTATCCCAAGATGATAGTCCGTTAATCTCTGCTGATCCTGCAGTATTTGCTTTTAGATATTGCTCTCCATCTTCGCCTTTGTAGGAAATTACTCCAGGTAATCCTAAGTTGAGAAGTGTATTTTTTTCTAGATCAAGCACACCCTTTAGTATTGTTTTTTTTGCTGTAGCATTTTGTTTAGATTCATCAATAGCATTCAAGACTGAGTCGGCTTTAACATCTCCAACACGCGTTTGAGTACCTTCTGCAATAGATGTATTAACATGTATGGGTTGGGCTTTACCTGTTGGTTTTACATATAAAGCACCTACTGAAACCGAAAAGCGTTTAAACCCATCTCCATCTTTCAAACTAAAATAAGGTGAGTCTGCGAAAGTAACAGCCGGTAGGGCACATACGCCTGTAATCAGGCAAGCGAATGATTTCTTCATCATTTGGGACTCCATGTCCAGAAGTTTGTTAGGATTTTTCTTGCGCCCACCATAACGCTATTTTTATGCAGGCTTTGTTTAGTTAAATTTTATAATTGTTATGCTTATGAATATTTTTGTTTGATTTAAATAAATTGATGAAGAAATTGTGAAGAGATAAAAAAAGCCACCGAAGTGACTTTTTAAAAATAATTCAAATATTATGAATTACATAAAGCGTGATAGATCTTCTTCAGGGCGAGCAGTAAGTACTTCGATCCCTGTTTGTGTTACCAAAATCGTATGTTCATATTGGGCAGATAACTTGTGATCTTTTGTGACAACGGTCCACTTATCACCTAAAAGTTTAGTCTGCCAAACACCTGCATTGACCATTGGTTCAATAGTAAAGGTCATGCCAGCTTCTAGGCGCATACCTGTACCTTTCTGACCATAATGTAACACTTGTGGTTCATCATGGAATACATTGCCAATGCCGTGACCGCAATATTCACGTACAACACTAAAGCGCTCAGATTCAACATATTGTTGAATGGCATGACCGACATCACCTAAATATGAGCCATCTTTTACCGTTGCCATACCGCGATACATCGCTTCTTGTGCGACTGAACATAAACGATTAGCAAGAATCGATGTTTCGCCCCCAACGATATACATCATATTGGTATCGCCGTGATAGCCATCTTTAATCACAGTCACGTCAATATTCAGAATATCACCGTTCTTTAAGATTTTATTTTCAGAGGGAATACCATGACAAACCACATGGTTAACCGAAGTACAAATAGAATGTTGGAACGCAGGGCGGCCTGGTGCAGCACCATAGCCTACACATGCAGGAATTGCGTGTTGAACATTTTCAATATGATTGCGACAGATTGTATCGAGTTCTAGTGTGCTCACACCCGCCTTAATATGCGGTTTAATCATGTCTAGAACTTCAGCCGCCAATTTCCCTGCAACACGCATCTTTTCAATTTCTTCAGGTGTTTTGATTAATCGACGTGGGGCCGTATAAGTTGTATTCATGATCTCTAAAAACTTTTGGTAATTTGCAAGCGTCTATGGTATAAATAGCCGCCTATTTTATCAAATGCTTTTCGTGACTATCTTTTATTTATTTATGAAAAGATTTTACGAAGATATCTGATAACAATAGGCGTAAAAAAATCCGCACATATATCGACACATTACTCTGGGTGCCTAGCAATAGGTGGAGAATGCGGATATATGGAGGCCTAACCCAAACTTTAAGGTAAAGAAAATGGCAGATTACAACGTAAGCATGCGCGACCTTCTTCAAGCAGGCGCACACTTTGGTCACCAAACTCGTTTCTGGAACCCAAAAATGCGTCAATACATTTTTGGTGCACGTAACAAAATTCACATCATCAACCTTGAGCACACTGTTCCTGCGTTAAATGATGCTTTGAACTTCGTTAACAATTTGGCGAGCAAAAAGAACAAAGTATTGTTCGTTGGTACAAAACGAGCTGCTTCTAACATCATCCGTGAACAAGCTCAACGCGCTGGTCAACCATATGTAGATCACCGTTGGTTAGGTGGTATGTTGACGAACTGGAAAACACTTCGCCAATCTATCAACCGTTTAAAAGATCTTCAAACTCAATCTCAAGACGGTACTTTTGCTAAGCTTACTAAACGTGAAGCTTTAGAGCGTACTCGTGAGATGGAAAAACTTGAACGTGCTTTAGGCGGCGTTAAGAACATGGGTGGTTTACCTGACGCATTATTTGTAATCGACGTTGATCACGAAGCGATTGCAATCAAAGAGGCGAAAAACTTAGGTATTCCTGTAATCGGTATCGTTGATACAAACTCTAACCCAGACAACGTTGATTACGTTATTCCGGGTAACGACGATGCGATCCGTGCAGTAACTTTATATGCTTCTGCTATGGCTGATGCGATTCTTGCTGGTAAAGAATATGCTCAATCACAAGCAAATGCACAAGCTAAAGGCGACGACGCTGCTAAAGACGCTTCTGAGGCTTAATGCGTTTTGACGCAAGCTTGTCATTTTTGCGACATGTAATGGTGGCAAATTAAAGCGTCGAGATTGCAAACGGCCCAGAGATTCTTTGGGCCGTTTTTGTTGAACAGATTTATTTTCTACCGATTTTAGGAGATCAACATGACTGCAGTTACTGCGAGCATGGTAAAAGAATTACGTGACCGTACTGGTCTTGCAATGATGGAATGCAAAAAAGCATTAACAGAAGCAGGCGGTGACATCGAACTTGCGATTGATAACCTTCGTAAATCAGGTCAAGCAAAAGCTGCTAAAAAAGCAGGTAACATTGCTGCTGATGGCGCGATCACAATTATTCAAAACGGTAACAAAGCGATTCTTGTTGAAGTTAACTGTCAAACTGACTTCGTTGCTAAAGACGAAAACTTCAAAAACTTCTCTGATAAAGTTGCTGCTGCTGCACTTGCTGCAAACGAAACTGATGCTGCGAAAATTGCTGAACTTAAGCTTGAAGACGGCGCAACTGTAGAAGAAGCTCGTGTTGCATTGGTTCAAAAAATCGGTGAAAACATCCAAGTTCGTCGTGCTCAAATCGTTGAAGGCGAAAACTTGGCTGTTTACAAACACGGTTTAAAAATCGGTGTTGTTGTTTCTTACACAGGTGATGCTGACACTGGTAAAGGTATTGCAATGCACGTTGCTGCGTTCAACCCAGTTGCTGTAAATGCTGAAGCTGTTCCAGCTGACTTGATCGCTAAAGAGAAAGAAATTGCTGAAGCGAAAGCATTAGAATCTGGTAAGCCAGCAAACATCGTTGAGAAAATGGTAACGGGTTCAGTTGAAAAATACTTGAACGAAGTTGCTCTTGATCGTCAAATGTATGTTATCGACAATGACAAGAAAGTTGCTGATGTATTGAAAGCAACTGGTACTGTTGTAGCTCAATTCGTTCGTTTCGAAGTGGGTGAAGGTATTGAGAAGAAAGCTGAAATGAGCTTTGCAGAAGAAGTTGCTGCTGCTCAAGCTGCTGCGAAGTAATTCGTATCTTCTAAAAAAACCCAGTCATTTTGACTGGGTTTTTTATTGCCTGTAGAAAAAACCCACTATATTAAGTGGGCTTTTACCGGTAGAAATAACTTATTCAGCTTCTTTCTTGAGTTCGTATTTGTCAGCTAATTCGCCTGTAATCTCTTTGCCTTCCGTGTCGAGGGCTTTTAAGTAGCCTTCAGCAACAAAGTATTTGCGGCCATCACCAGCTTTGTCGAGTTCAATAATAGAGGTATTCTTGCTGTCAAAAGTAAAGCTGCCTTTGCTTTCAAATGCTTTGCCATCACCTTTGCCAAGATAAGTTTCTTTGAGCTCGTAAGTTTTATCTAGATTAAGTTCAAGTTCGGTTTCAATTCCTTCGCAATCTGCACAAGGAAGTACACCTTTATATGTGCCATTCCAGTCCAATGAGTTTTCTGCTGTGTGTGCACTATCAACAACTTCAGTACTGCTTTCTGTGCTCGTTGCAGGTGGGGCTTGTTCATCAGTTTTTGGTGTTTCTGCTTTATTGCATGCAACTAAAAAAATAGAAGCTAAAGAAATGGCGATAATTGATTTTTTCATCTTAGATATAACCTTGTGAAAACATTAATATCCAAGTTATTAGATTTTAAAAAGAAATGGTAGTAAGGGAATGTAAGGGTTATTTAACCTTTGGTAAAGCAAGACAAGTTAGCCTTGTCGTGCTTTGAAGCGAGGGTTTGACTTGCAAATGACAAATAACTTACCGCGACGTTTTACAATCTGGCAGTCACTACTGCGGCGTTTAGCACTTTTAAGAGATGAGTAGACTTTCATTTTGGGTCTTTAGGAGTGAATGTAATGTTATAATATTTCAGTTAATTTGTATTGTAAAGCTCGCTGCATTGTTGAAAGCCTAAATGAAGAGGTGGGTATTGGAAATAAAAAAAACCCTTATCGAAAGATAAGGGCTTTTTTGAATTTGGAGCGGGAAACGAGACTCGAACTCGCGACCCCAACCTTGGCAAGGTTATGCTCTACCAACTGAGCTATTCCCGCAATAGGACGCATTATAGAGAGTTTCATTCAAGTGTCAACTCTCTAGTGCACTAAGTGCTGAATTAATCAGCACGTCTCCAAATCGTACCTTGTCGCGTATCTTCCAGAACGACACCTTGATCGAGTAAAGACTGGCGGATGCCGTCAGCTTTCGCAAAATCTTTGGCTTTTTTCGCGTCAACACGTTGCTGAATGAAGTTTTCAATTTCACTGTCAGAAAGTGCAAGTGCTTCTTGTCCAATATCTGATTTGAGAAATTCATCCACATCATGCTGAACCAAACCAAGAATGTTGGTTAAATGACGCAGGGTAGAGTAAAGCGTCGTCGCTTGTGCTGCTTGCTCTTCTTTCACCGCGCGATTAAGTTCTTTATTTAGTTCGAACAGCACCGCCATTGCTTCAGCCGTATTGAAATCATCACACATCGCATTGTTAAAGCGCTCAACAAAGTTTTGCTCTAATGTCTCAACCGTTTTTTGACCATACACTTGTTGATAAGCTTTAAATGAATGATAAAAACGGCTCAAAGCAGTTTTTGCTTCTTTTAAGGCAACATCAGAGAAGTTGACAGGGCTACGGTAATGTGAAGACACGATAAAGTAGCGAATCACTTCTGGATGGAATTTTTCCATCACATCGCGAATGGTAAAGAAGTTGCCTAAAGACTTAGACATTTTCTCGCCATCGACATTGATGAAACCGACATGCATCCAGTAATTCACATATTGTTCGCCAGTTGAGGCTTCACTTTGTGCGATTTCATTTTCATGATGCGGGAACATCAGATCTGAACCACCCCCATGAATATCGAAATGATTGCCTAGGCAGCAAGTCGACATTGCTGAGCATTCAATATGCCAACCAGGACGGCCATTGCCCCAAGGTGAAGCCCAAGCAGGTTCATTTGCTTTGGCATGTTTCCACAGTACAAAGTCAAAGGGATGTTTCTTTTCAACTTCAAAATCCACACGCTCAGATGCACCCGCTTGCATATCATCCAATTTACGACCAGATAAACGACCGTATTTATTGAATTTGCTCACCTCAAAATAAACATCGCCATTGGCAGCAGGGTATGCAGCCCCTTTATCAACCAAGGTACCGATCATATTTTGCATTTGATCGATATATTCAGTTGCTTTAGGTGCTTCATCAGGTTCAGCACAACCTAAGTTAGCCGCATCTTCATTCATTGCTTGAATAAAACGAGCAGTGAGTTGTTGGATGCTTTCGCCATTTTCATTGGCACGTGCAATGATTTTGTCATCAATATCGGTAATGTTGCGAATATAGCGGACTTTCCAACCTTGGCTGCGTAGGAAGCGAATGATGTAGTCGAATGCAACCATAACCCGAGCGTGCCCGATATGACAGTAATCGTAAACCGTCATACCACAGACATACATATCGATTTGACCTTCTTTGCGTGGGACAAATTCAACTTTTTTACGTTGCTCAGAGTTATATAGAACAAAAGGTTGCATAAGGGTTTTCAAACACTCTACAAAAATCGTTATTCATCATAACGTATGCACCATATTTCATAAAGTTATCAGCAGAAAAAAGATGGCTTTCATTTGCAATATTTCTTTATTCAAAACCAATTTGACTTGCTGTCCGAAGTTGGACTTTTTTTGCGAAATAATAATAAATCACAGCTGTTGCCAGAATACCGACCAACCAAGAGATATCAATACCCCCTAACATGGTCGCGATGTGACCTGTGTAAACTTTACTATGAATAAAGGGGAGTTGTAGTAACACGCCCATGATATAACAGCCAATGCCGATAAGGTTCCACCGACCATATTTTCCATTTGGATCGTATAAGGCAGCGACATCACATTCTTCTTTAGAGATGAAATAGTAGTCTACGAGGTTAATTGCACTCCAAGGAATGAAGAAGGTGAGTAAAAACAAAATAAATGCTTTAAAGCTGTTTAAAAAAGTGTGTTCACCCAGAATTGCGATGATGGTAGAAATGGCAACCATGCTTAAGACAATACCTAAACGGGTCATTCTTGAAATGTGATATTCAGGTTTAAAACTATTCCAAATGGTTGCAATACACATAAAACAACCATAGGCATTCAGGGTGGACAAGGTCACTTTACCAAAGGCAATACTGAAATAGAGGAAAGTAATGATCAGTGCGACGGCATTCATCCCCACCACATATTGCACCTCATTTCCGACAAAGCTGCCTTGTGAAATCTGTGCAATCAATACTCCCAAAGTCATTGAGATCTGTGAACTAAGCAAGGATCCCAGACCGACCGCCAGAAACACACGAGTCGAAGAGGTCTTTGAGGGGAGGTATCTGGAATAATCGGCAACATAAGGGCCAAATGAAATTTGCCAAGAAGCAGAAAGCGAAATTGCCAATAAAAATGAGGACCAGCTAAACTTTTGAACGGCAATTAATTCTGAAAAATTGGAATGGGTTAAAATTTGAGTCAAAATAATGATAAAGGCAACTATGCCAATAACGCTTGCAACTTTACCTACCCAGTGGATTAAGCGATAACCAATGGTGGCAAAGATCACAATAAACGTCGCATAGATTAAAATTCCAGTGCTATTGCTGACATTGATGAGTTGTGCGATCGCTTTACCTGCGAGGACTTCGCCTGTGGCGGTAAACCCAATGTACATCAAGCAAACCAAGAAAATCGGAATACAGGCACCATATACGCCAAATTGAACGCGGCTTGAAATCATTTGCGGAAGGCCAAGTTTGGGACCTTGTGCTGCATGTAAAGCCATGATGGTGGCACCGAAGCATTGCCCAATTAATAAACCCATAATCGACCAGAAGACATCACCACCGAGTACAATGGCCAAAGCACCTGTGACGATTGCTGTGATTTGTAAATTAGCACCAAACCATAACGTAAATTGACCGAAAACACTGCCATGTCTTTCGTGTTCTGGAATGAAATCAATACTGCGGTTTTCAATAAATTGATGTTGTTCTTTCTCATCCAATGAGCTCATCTTTTACTGCGCATCCTTGAAGCAATTATCGTCATAAAAAATACCTAATTGGGTGCTTAGGTGTGGCCATGTATAATCTTATTTATATATGTATATACAACTAGGCTTAATAATAAGCAAGTTTTTCTATAAGGTATATAAGGGACGTACCATTCAAGATGAATGGACATATCCCTAACTAAATGCGGATTCAGAATATGGGTGTTTAATCTCAATATAATGCGTGTTATTTCATACTTCATCTCTTCATTTTTCATGAAAACTTATACATTTAGAAACGTGTAATATTTGCAGATATGCTAGAATCCCCATCATTCTTTTGATTAAAATTATCTACTGTACAAGTGGATAGAGTATTATTTTGAGTCAAACTCATATGTCACACACCATAGATTTTCAAAAAAGCGCACGAGAAACGTTGCGTATTGAACAACAAGCGATTGAAGTTCTTGCTGCCCAGATTAATGAGCGTTTTGACGTTGCATGTGAGATCCTGTTGCAATGTCAAGGACGTGTTGTTGTGACAGGGATGGGGAAATCTGGGCATATTGGTCGTAAAATGGCGGCTACCTTTGCATCGACCGGAACACCGTCCTTCTTTATGCATCCAGGTGAAGCTGGTCATGGTGATCTTGGCATGTTGGTACGTGGAGATGTACTGATCGCGATTTCAAACTCGGGTAAGAGTGATGAAATCATGATGTTGATGCCGCTGATCAAGCATTTAGGCGTGCCTTTAATTACCATTAGTCGTGATGACAGGGGACCAATGCCACAAAATGCGGATGTTGCGTTGACATTGGGGCAAGCAGATGAAGCTTGTCCTTTAGGTCTAGCACCAACCTCAAGTACCACTGCGACTTTGGTGTTGGGTGATGCCTTAGCCGTGGCACTTTTAGAGGCGCGTGGTTTTACAGCAGATGATTTTGCCCGTTCGCATCCAGCGGGAGCTTTAGGGAAACGTTTACTTTTGCATGTCAAACACTTGATGCATACAGGCGCAGAGTTACCTAAAGTTCGACCAGATACACCAATGAACAAAGTGTTATATGAAATTTCTGACAAACGTCTGGGATTAACTACAGTCGTTGATGAAAATGATACCTTGTTGGGTATTTTTACCGATGGTGATTTACGTCGCATGATTGACCAGCAACAAGGTTTTGATGTGAATTTACCCGTGTCTGCAGTCATGACTAAAAACCCACTAACGATTTCTCAGGAAGCCCGTGCGGTGAAAGCTTTAGAAAAAATGCATGAGAAAAAAGTCAATCAATTTGTGGTTGTTGATGAAGCCAATAAAGTCATTGGTGTGATTAGTATGCATGACCTTATTCAGGCAGGAGTAAATTAAGCCATGGCATCTTATGCTTTACAAGAACAAGCTCGTCATTTACAAGCCCTTGTGCTTGATGTGGATGGGATCTTAAGCGATGGCTTTGTGACTTTAACCAATTCAGGCGATGAGATTAAATCCTTTGATATCCGTGATGGCTTGGGCATGAAACTGGTTCAGCAAGCGGGAATGAAAGTGATTATTATCACTGGACGAAAAAGTAATATCGTTGAAAAACGGATGTCTGATCTTGGTGTAGATTTAGTATTCCAAGGACGTGAAGATAAAGGTGTTGCATTGCGTGAAGCCTGTGCACAACTAGGTCTTTTACCTGAAGATTGTATCTATATGGGTGATGATTGGCCTGATTTATCTGCCTTTGCGATTGCGGGCATGAAAGTTACTGTGCCAAATGGACATGAAGAAGTACGCCGTCGTGCGAATCTGGTCACCCAAGCAATGGGTGGCCGTGGAGCAGTACGTGAAGTCTGCGATATGTTGTTGATGGCAAAAGGTGTTTACCAAGAACTGCTTGAAAAATATCTTGCTGTACCACATTAATAGAGTGTTGATTTGCTCAAAGGTTAGGTAACCCTGTTTATGGATACCAAAGTTTTATATGTTGTTGCTGTCGCAGTTGCTACTGTGAGTGGTGGCTATTACTATTACAGTGGCAAAGCAAAAAAATTGGATGTTGATTCAGCCAAGAATATGACCTATTCAGCACAGGGTGTACATTTAACCCAGACCGATGAACAGGGTAATTTGTATATTCGTGCTCAAGTCAAACAGCTAGAACAAAATATGCAACAAAAAACCTCTCAGCTTGATCAACTGAATGCAGTGATGTACAAACAGGGCAAACCTGATGCGACATTCTATGCTAAACAAGCACATGGTTATGATGATAATACTAAAGTTGTTTTGCTAGGTGATGTAGTCGCAACGAAATTGTCTGATCAGGGTAATAAAATGGAGTTTCATACAGATGAACTCACGGGTTACCCAAAAACAAGAGAGCTTGAAACACAACATCAAGTCACGGTGCAATCACCGTCAGCTGAGTTCGTGAGTCAAGGCCTCAAGGCTAATTTAAATAATGGTCAATATGAATTTTATAAAATTCGAGGAAAGTATGCGCCAAGCTCTTAATTCTAAATCTCGTTCTACTTTCCTGAAACAAATCACTTGTGCTGCCGTGGTTGCATTATCTTCTGCTGCAAGTTTTGCTTTGCCGTCAGATCGTAATCAACAACTTTCATTAGTTGCTGATCGCGCAACCTATAATGATAAAACAGGTGTAACGACATACACCGGCAATGTCGTGATTGAGCAAGGTACGATGAAGCTGCAGGCGGATTCAATTGTTGCAAATTTAAATAGTAAGAAAGAGATCCAGATCATCACGGCAAAAGGTCAGCTTGCAAAATTTCAGCAGCAAATGGATGCAAATAAGGGCTTAGCTCGCGGTGAGGCACAAACCATCGTCTATAATGCAGATACGGGTATTATTACCTTAACGGGTAAAGCTTATCTGTATCAGGATGGCTCGAGTATTCGGGGTAACAGCCTAAAATACAGTATGAACAAAGGAGATGTTGAAGCGCAAGGTTCTTCAACCAATCGCGTGCAAATCATTATTCCACCTTCAAGCTCAAAAAGTTTCCCAGGGGCGCGTGATTAATGGAACAATCAGTGCAGCAACCACAGACGCTTTGTATTAAGCATTTGGCTAAGAACTATAGTAAACGTTGGGTTGTAAAAGATGTTTCTTTTACAATGCAAAGTGGACAGATTGTGGGTCTGCTTGGGCCAAATGGTGCAGGTAAAACCACAAGCTTTTATATGGTCGTTGGTCTTGTTCGCATGGACAAAGGCGAAATTCACTTAGACAATCTTGATTTGTCTGATCTTGCAATGCATGAACGTGCCCGTAAAGGCATTGGCTATTTACCGCAAGAAGCTTCAATCTTTAGAAAGCTGACAATTGCCGAAAACATTATGGCAATTTTAGAAACACGTAAAGATTTAAATAAACAGCAGCGCCAACAACGTCTCAATGAACTATTAAGTGATTTTAAAATCAATCACATTAAGGACTCCCTGGGCATGAGCGTGTCGGGTGGTGAGCGTCGCCGTGCTGAAATTGCACGTGCTTTGGCTGCAGATCCGAAGTTTATGTTGCTGGATGAACCTTTTGCGGGGGTTGATCCAATTTCTGTTGGTGATATTAAAGATATTATCCAGACGCTCAAAGACCGTGGCATTGGCGTGTTGATTACCGATCATAACGTGCGTGAGACCTTAGCAATTTGCGAGAAAGCTTATATTGTGAGTGAGGGTTCTGTGATTGCAGAAGGCACACCGCAAGAAATTTTAGATAATGAGCAAGTCCGTAAAGTATATCTAGGCGATGATTTTGTTGTTTAGTCAGCAGAATCTGTATTTAAGAAAAGAACCGAAAGGTTCTTTTTTTTATGAAGAAAAAAATGATAAGCGGTGAAAGATTGGGTCGATCATGAAATGTTTAGGGATGTTTTTAATTAATTTATTGATAAGTATTTATTTTATTTATCCTCTTACCAAGGCATAATCTATTAAAATGTGAACTGTTTTACAAAAATATACACATATCTATGGGGGAATTTATGTGAGGAACATAGTGTTTTTTATAAAAAAATGCTTAAAATGAAAATGCTGAAATGATAACAATACGAAAAAAATATGAACTTGCACAACGATATAAAAGTGAATAATGGAACATGGAAAAAAAGTATGGATTTTAAGTGGTTACTCTATGTAGCAACACTGTCTGTGCCAATCACACATGCAACAACACCGAGTGAACAATATCACACTTTAAAAAACAACATTTCTAAGCTTTTTGTCCCAAAAAGTAGTGATGAGTTCAAAGTGGCACAAATGCAGAAATTGAGTAATTTTTCTGTAGATACCTCGCTAGGAAGTGATTTGCCTGTGGTTGGGTCAGGTCGCCCTCAAGTCGATACGATTCCAACTGCTTTTTGGCAGAATCAACGCAAACTACTTACAGATGCGGTACAGATTGCAGTACAGCGTAATCCTGAAATTTCACAAGGCATTGCAGCATTAGCGTCACAAAATGCCAATATTGATGTCGCCAAATCTGGTTATTATCCACAGATTGGTGGTGGCGTGAGTACCGGAGATTTAGGTAAAAAAAGTACCCGAGGCCAGCAGTTGCTTACTTTAAGTGCAACACAAATGCTGTACGATTTTGGGAAAGTAAAATCGGGTGTTGATGTCGAAAAAGCAAAAGTCTTGGTTGGGCAAGCCAATGTACTGGTCAAAATTGATGATATTTCCTTAGACGTTGCACAGACGATTATCAATATTCAGCGTTATCAAAAATTGATCCAGATTGCGAATCAGCAAATCGCAGGGATTAAACGTATTCAAGAGATGGCGAATTTACGTGCTAATGCAGGGATTAGTAGTCAGGCTGACCCAATACAAGCACAGTCTTATTTGCAATCAGCACAATCTGCGATGATTGCGCAACAATCATTACTGAGTCAATATCAGCAGCATTTGTATACTTTATTGGGCTTTGATACACGAAATGTACAATGGGCCATTTCAGAAGATTATGTAAAACAATCAGATTTATATGCTGCACCACAGTTCAATACCATTCCGCAAATGATTGCAGCACAAGCTGGAATTGAAGTTGCGCGTAATCAAAAATTACAGACACAGGTGAGTAATTATCCGACACTTGCCGTAAAAGGTGAACTGAGTCAAGCTTTGCACGGTCGAAACCCAAGCAATGATAAAGAGGGCGGGTTTGATAGTGCCATCATGTTTGAAGCCAGCAGTCAGTTCTATCAGGGGGGAGCAACCTCCTCAAAAACTCGGGCGGCTAGTTTTGCTGAAGAGGCAGCTAAAGCACAAGTCAACGCCGTATATTTAAAAGTGTTGGATCAAATTAGAACCAGCCGTGAACAAATCGAAAATAAGCAACGCCAAATGCAGGTTTTGGCAGGGCAACAAGCAACAACAATACGAACTAGAGAACTTTACCAAGAACAATATAAGTTAGGGACACGGACTTTGGTTGACCTGCTCAATGCTGAACAGGCAATTCATAGTGCGAATTCAGAAGCAGAAACGGCACGTTATGACATTTACAGCAGTATTGCACAATATATTGCTGCGACAGGACGTTCTCGCCAAGCCTATGACCTCAATAATATAAAAATCCAAGGATTTGAGGTACAACCATGATGACTACAAAAATAAATTATCAGCCTTGGTTACAGGCCATACTGACGATTGCAAAACATTATCGCATTGAACCTTCTGAGGAACGGATTCGTTTACAGCTTGACTGGAACCAGAATCAAAATCTCGATGAAGTCTTGGTTTTGATTAGTCGGCAGGTCGGTTTGAATGTTAGGCGAGTTGCTTTTAGTAACGAAGTGATTAACCCTTGGCGTTTACCTGTACTGGTAGAATTAGCCGACGGGCAGGTTGGTGTTATCGATAAAGCAGACGGTTCAGGCCATGTCAGTGTTCAACTGAGTGGTGATCAGGGATTATCGCAAAAGTTTGCAGTGGGTGCATTGAAACACATTATTAAAAATGTGTATGTGCTTCGCCCAGAACAGTCGGTGCCTGATGCGCGTATCGATGAGTATATCAAACCGTATGAACCAAGCTGGTTCTGGTCAATTGTATTACAGGATTGGAAACGCTATATCGATATCATGTTGGCATCGATGATTGCCAATATTTTGGCTTTAGCCACCATTATTTTCTCGATGCAAGTCTATGACCGTGTAGTTCCATCGCAATCCATTCCTACACTCTGGGTACTTGCGAGTGGTGTACTGATTGCAGCTATCTTTGAGTTTGTTTTAAGGCTATCTCGGGTCTATATTTCGGACATTATTGGTAAGCGAGCTGATTTACGGATTTCTGATCGAGTCTTTGGTCATGCCTTAAGAATCAAAAATAGTGAACGTTCTAAGTCAACAGGTACCTTTATTTCTCAAATACGTGAGTTGGAGGGGGTTCGAGACTTAGTGACGTCAACCACCATGGGCGCAATTGCCGATCTCCCTTTCTTTTTCTTATTCCTGATTATTTTTGCAATCATTGGCGGCAACCTCTTCTGGGTGATGCTATTGGTGGTTCCTTTGATGATTTTGCCTGCAATTTTGGCCCAGAATAAATTGGCACAACTTGCACAGGAAGGGATGCGTGAATCTTCAATTCGCAATGCCATTTTGGTTGAAGCAGTACAAGGTATTGAAGATATTAAATTATTACGTGCAGAGTCACGGTTCCAGAATCAATGGAATCATATGAATGAAGTATCTGCTGATATTAGTATGCAGCAGCGCAAGATCGTAGGTGTACTGACTGCGTGGACACAAAAGATTCAGGGCTTGACATATGCTGCGGTGATTTTAGTCGGTTGTTTTGCGGTAATGAAAGGCGATATGACCACAGGTGCGTTGGTGGCCTGTTCGATTTTATCTTCACGTATGCTTGCGCCGATTTCACAAATCACAGGGATTTTGGGACGTTTACAACAGGCAAAAGTCGCGAAGAAAAGCTTAGATGAGTTAATGCAGAAACCAGTAGATCAACCAGATCAAGCGCATTTAGTACACAAAGAAGTATTACATGGTGATTATGAGTTGAAAAAAGTGGTGTTCCAATATACCGAAGATGATCCACGTCCAAGTTTGGTAATCCCACAACTTAAGATTCGTGCGGGTGAACGTATTGCGATTTTGGGGCGCAATGGTGCAGGTAAATCTACTTTATTACAGATTTTGTCTGCAATGCAGTTCCCTAATTCGGGTTCGGTGTATTTGGATGATCTGGATATTAGCCTGATTGATCCTGCCGATGTGCGTCGTGACATGGGCTTACTTAACCAGAATGCACATTTATTTTATGGCACTATTCGTGAAAACTTGACGCTTGGTGCGCCTTTAGCACGTGATGAAGATATTCTCAAAGCTTTAAAAGTAACCGGTGCGTTGAGTTTTGTGCATGAAAAGAAAGAAGGGCTAGATCATTTAGTATTGGAAGGGGGTGTTGGTTTCTCTGGTGGGCAACGACAAGCCTTATTATTGGCTCGTTTATTGATTCGTCAGCCAAATATTTTATTGCTGGATGAACCGACTGCTGCCATTGATGATGTGGCAGAAAAGCAATTGATTGATCACTTAAAGTCTTGGCTCGGTTATCGGACTTTAGTTGTTGCAACGCATCGACGTGCGGTTTTGGAATTGGTTGACCGAATTATTGTCATGAATGAAGGCAAAATCGTCATGGATGGACCTGTAGATCAAGTTTTACAACAATCAACGATAAAACAAAAAATAGTTTAATACTTTGAGGAAATTTTATGAGTGAACAACAACAGAACAGCAGTCGTCCCATGAACGTAACCTATAATGAACCAAAGTTACCTCGTTCGACGCTTGTTGTTTGGATGATTGGGATTGGTTTACTTTCACTCTTAATCTGGGCATGGTTATTTAATCTTGAAGAGGTTTCAACCGGTACGGGGAAAGTGATTCCTTCTTCAAAAGAGCAAATTATTCAGTCGCTTGAAGGGGGGATTTTAACTAAACTCGATGTCAATGAAGGGGATGTGGTTGAAAAGGGACAAATCCTTGCTCAACTTGATCCTACACGTTTTGCTTCGAATGTTGGAGAGTCAAAGTCCTTACTGATATCGGCACAAGCTACCGCAGCGCGTTTACGTGCTGAGGTGACAGGTTCACCCTTAAGTTTTCCAGAAGACGTACAAAAGAGTCCTAAATTGGTACAAGAAGAAACAGCGCTATATTTGTCACGACGTGCCAATTTGGAACAGTCAATTGAAGGCTATGAACAAGCAGCAAAACTGGTACGACAAGAACTGGCGATGACTGAGCCATTGGTTGCCAAAGGGGCGGCCAGTGAGGTTGAAGTCTTGCGTTTAAAGCGTGAAGCCAATGATCTAAGCAATAAAATCAATGACACGCGCAACCAGTACTATGTCAAAGCACGAGAAGAATTGTCTAAGGCAAATACCGATATTCAAACTCAGCAGCAGATTGTGAATGGTCGAAATGACAGTTTAGAGCGTGCGGTATTTAAAGCGCCTGTTCGTGGCGTTGTGAAAGAAATTGATGTTACGACTTTGGGGGGGGTAATTCCTCAAAATGGTAAGTTGATGACCATTGTTCCTTTAGAAGATAAGTTGTTGATCGAGGCGCGTATTTCACCACGAGATATTGCATTTATTCGTCCTGGTCAGGAAGCTCTGGTTAAAATCACGGCCTATGATTATTCAATCTATGGTGGTTTGGATGGTAAAGTGACTGTGATTTCACCAGATACCATTCGTGATGAGGTCAAGCAAGATCAGTTCTATTATCGTGTTTATATTCGTACTGATTCAGACCGTTTATATAACAAAGCGGGTAAAGCCTTTAGCATCACACCGGGTATGGTGGCAACAGTGGATATTCGTACAGGGCAAAAAACTATTATGGATTACTTGTTGAAACCGTTTAATAAAGCCAAAGAAGCATTACGCGAACGTTAATTTGTGTTGATAAAAAACCTCGCTTGATGCGAGGTTTTTTATTTAGGTGTTAAAAAGCTATAATCTCGTTTTAAATTTGTATTTATGTTTATGCCATTCACTATTGCCACTACGGTTACTTTTGAAGAAGACATTAAAAAAAGTCGTTTCCAAGCGATTGCTGCTGTTGTTGAAAATGAGCAGCAGGTGAAGAACTTTTTAGAAGAGCATAAAGATCTGTCAACGACGCATCAATGTTGGGCGTGGAAAATTGGGCATCAGGTTCGATTCAATGATGATGGCGAACCCTCAGGCACAGCAGGGCGTCCTATACTCGCGACGATTGAAGGCAATGAGCTGACCAATGTGATTGTATTGGTGAATCGCTGGTATGGTGGGATTAAGTTAGGCACAGGTGGATTGGTTCGTGCTTATGGTGGCTGTGCGGGACAATGTTTGGTCTTGGCTGAAAAAATTGAGTTGATTGAAAAAAAGCAAATTCGCTTTGCTTGTTTATTCAATGAATGGGCGATTATTCAGTATGAGCTAATGCAGCAGCAGATCGAATATCAAGAGCAATATACTGAAACAGGTGTTGTGATTGAGGCGCGAGTTCAAGTGCATCAGATTGAACCATTAAGATTAAAACTCCAAGATGTCACGAGAGGTCGAGAGCAATTGGTATTGGTTGAGGAGCAAGACAATGAATGATCCTTTATTAAAATACCGAGAGCAGCATAAACAGCGTCTGAATTATATGCCGTGGCTGTATTGGACATTAAAATCCAAGCATCGTGAATGGGCTGAGGCATGGCAGGCCGAGTATCAAGCCTATCTGATGGATATGGAAACCGTTGAAATTGGTAAGAACTGTTTTATTTCACCTTTAGCACATATTTTTGCTGAACGTGGTCGAAAGATTACGATTGGCGATAATACTTTCATTGCTGCCGATTGTACTTTGCATGGTCCTTTACAGATTGGCAATGAAGTTGCGATCAACCACCACTGTATTTTAGATGGTGGTCGTAGCGGGATTAAGTTGCACGATCAAGTTCGAATTGCGGCCTATAGTCACCTATATGCATTTGATCATGGGATGGATTTAGATCGCGCCATTTATCAGCAGCCTGTCACTTCTAAAGGCATAGAAATCGGCTGTGATGTGTGGCTAGGCGCTCATGTTGGGATCAAGGATGGAATTAAAATTGGAGATCATGCCGTGGTGGGAATGAACAGTATGGTGACCAAAGATGTCGAGGATTATGCAGTGGTAGCAGGGAATCCAGCAAAATTAATTCGTTATCGAAGCGAATAAAAAAGTGTATGAGATTCGATACATAAATTTAACCCACCATGCTTTTATCTATGTTAAGTTAAAAATAAGTAGAAGACCTAAGGTATATACCTAGAGAGAGGCGAAAATGAACCGTGTAATTGCATGTATTGATTCTTCACCCTGTATTGATGCAGTTGCGGAAGCAGCGGCATGGGTTGCGAAACAAACGCAAAGAGAGTTGGTACTGTTGCAAATCTTGGACTATTACCCAGCTAGCTATCATTTAGGTGAAATCAGTGGCGTGATTGGTTTTGAAAGTAATGCCATGCTACTTAAAGAACTTGCAGAGTTAGAACAAAAGCAAAGTGAGTTGGCGCTCGATTATAGTAATAATTTACTGAATCATATTTCCGAATTGATCGAAAAACAATATGGTTTAAGCAGTACTAAAATTCAGGAAAAAGGCGATTTTCTTGAACAAAGTTTTAATATTCTCCATGAAAATGATGTGGTCATCATCGGACGGGTGGGTGAGCGCGCCGCAGAGAAGAATAAGCCGATAGGCAGCAATGTCGAAAACTTTATTCGTGGTGCGAATTGTACAGTCATCACTGTTGGAGAACATTTCCAACCGCCAAAACGTTTTATCTTTGCTTATGAATATTCACCAACTTGCCAAAAAATGCTGCAACGAATCGCGCAAAGTGACCTGTTAAAAAAACTACAATGCCATTTGCTTTATGTAGGAGACCATCCAGAAATGCTGGCGGAACCCGAAAAGTATTTGACCGATGCGGGTTTGGAAGTGGTTTCAGTGTACCGTTATGGTGATGTTGCACAAAATATTCTTGAATATCAAAGAGAACATGATATTCAATTGATTGTATTAGGTGCATTCAGTCATAGTAAAATTCATCAATTCTTCTTGGGTAGTATTACGACAAGCATTTTCCGTAATGCTAATGTGCCACTATTAGTTGCTAAGTGATTCATTTTATTCCATATAGTTATCCGCAATTACTGTGGATAACTATATGGAAAAGCGGTGTAGATAAATATAATGTCTTGATATTGAAAGACTAAAAATAATAGGTTGTTTTTTAATCTCTATTTGACAATGGCAATTGCGAAACCATCATGGCCTTTTGAGCCAACGGTTTGCAAAGCTGTACAAGAAAGCAGTTGAGGGTGGTCTTTCAATGCAGTGAAAGCTTCACGAATTCCTTCTATACTCGGTTTCTTGTTATCTGCATCCAGAATTGCCCCTGCACGAATCACATTATCTAATACGATGATGGTACCTGAGTGTGACAGCTTGAGGCTGAGTTCAAAATATTCGCGGTAACTTTGTTTGTCTGCATCAATAAAAATTAGATCAAAGGGTTCACTACCATCCGCAATGAGCTGGTTCATGATATCGGCACCACGGCCTTTTTTGAGTTCGATAGTCGTTGGCATATTGGCATAATCAATATTTTCTTGGGCGATGATCACATGAGTGTCGCGTCCCTCAACCGTCAGTAGATAGCCATCTTCAGGTAAGGCTTTGGCAAGCCAAATGGTACTGTATGCCCCGAACGTACCGAGTTCCAATACACGTTTGCATTTGTTCATCTGAATCAACATTTGCAAAAACATGCCTTGATTAGGTGCAACAGCCAAATGATTAGAAAAGCCCTGAGTATCAGTATTGTCTAATGCATGTTGAAGTCTTGGATCCGTGGGAATTAAATGTGAATTGATATAGTCATCAATTTCGGTCCACATCTGTTGCATAATCAAGTTTACCTACCAATTTGTTAGCTTTGCATTTTAAACGTTTATGCTCAGAGTGCAATTTTATTGCTGAATCAATCCGTATGATTGAAACAAAAAAGAGATCATTTTGATCTCTTTTTTAAATGTGATCTATTTTAGAAATTACACATTGAGCTATTTCGAGTGAGGTCGGGTCCCCAGGTACGATAGCCTTGAGTATCGATATGAATCTGACCGGAACTATATAAGCCAATTCCCAAGTCTAGGCTTTGACCATGCTGAGCCCAGAACTGACATAACTTAAACTTGGTTTGTTCAATATAGGCATAGTCTTGAGGCTGAGGATATTCAGGTCCAATCCGAAAATCGATGGCTGAGTTGAATAAATGTTTTGAAGAGCCTGCACCACCCGCACACTGGTTGAGTGGTAAATCACGATAGACCGAAGTCACTTCAAAATCGGTCAAAATTTTGGCGGCGATTAAATATTTAAACACTCGTAAGGTCGAAAGGGAATTGCCCCACAATTCACGATTCGGCACCATATATTCAGTACGACCACATTTTTGCCAGTCGCGAGCAGTACGAAGTAACTCAAAGCTTGGAATAATATGCGCGACATTGTTGCGTGTTAAAAATTGCTCATATTCACGAACGCGTGCATAGTTTTCACCCTGATTCAGCCATTGGCGATAAGATGCAGGTTCAACTTTGTTTGGGATCGGGCGGGTAAAAGTGACTTGTTCTTGAGGAATGTAAATTCTTTTACCTTGGTTTTGATTTACTTTTGTCGTTGAGCTGGTACAGCCCGCCATCATCACAGGGATGATAAATAATGATAATAGACCCTGTAATTTATTTCGCATCATAAAAAGGCAGTTCAAAATCTGTAGGCGTACCATTTTAATGCAAAATAGCGCATGAATAATGAGGTAATTGCAAAGAAATGTGTGGTTCGGGTATAAAAAAGACCAGTAAAACTGGCCTTTTTTATTATTTTTCTAAATACTGAAGCTTATCTGGTTTACCATTCCACTCTTCGCGGTCAGCAGGTTGTTCACCAATTTGCGTGATATTATTGCCCGCCCATTTTTCCGACAATTCAGCATTGAGCTCAATAAACACTTCTTGGCCTTCTGGTAACTCATCTTCTGAGAAAATCGCATTTGCAGGGCATTCTGGTTCACAGAGTGCACAGTCAATACATTCATCTGGATTAATTACAAGGAAGTTTGGACCTTCGTAGAAGCAGTCTACAGGACAAACTTCAACACAATCTTGATATTTACATTTAATACAATTTTCGGTGACAACAAAGGTCATGGCGGCAGCTACCTAAAAAATATGGTTTTCATTTTGCATAGCGTATTTTAGGCAAAAAATACCGATAGAAACAATTCCTTTTATTGATATTTATTATTCGTATCAATGAAATGGACTTATTTATATGACTTTTGTTGATAATACGTCTCAACAACAGCGTGAATTCGCTCATCTGTGTTTTTTCTTGAGACCACCACCATCTTGTTTATTGACTGTTGCCCAGGCAATACGTTCAGCATCTTCTTGAGAGCGACCTTGTTCTAACTCGCTTTCCTCGATATGTTTCGCTTGTCTTTTCTGTTTTGCTGTATAAGCACATTTATCGCCACGAGACATGAGATTATCCTCTATCGACTTTTAGATCTGTTATAGCAATAGCATGCTCACTTAGGCGAATGGGTGAGAGATTGTTTATTTGAGCGGCAACTGTGTAAATCAGCTCTAGCATAAATGTTAGAGCTGATTTGAAGGCGATTAACTTTCAAGTGTTTGAGTTGTTTTGAATAAAGCCTTAAGTTGATAAAGTTGTTCAAGTGCTTGACGTGGCGTTAGGTCATCGACATCAATTTGCTGTAACAATTCCAAAGCAGGTGATTTCGTTTCGACTTCAACAATTCTCTCAACCACTTGGGTTTCGATCTCATGCTCGACAGCACTGAATAAGTCATTTTGCACACTACTTTGCAAGTGTTGATGCTGTTGTTTTTCCAAAATCTTCAAACGCTTCTGTGCTTCTTTTATCACGTTGGCAGGGATACCTGCCAATTTGGCAACTTGCAAACCATGACTTTGGCTGGCTGGGCCATGTTGAACTTTATGTAGCAAAATCAAATTGCCATTCAGTTCTTGAGCTGTAACATGATAGTTATCAATGCCAGCTTCGCTACCCAATTCAGTCAACTCAAAGTAATGCGTTGCGAATAGACAGAGGCATTTTACCCGTTTGGTTAAATCAACGACACAGGCCCAAGCCAAGGAAAGGCCATCATAGGTACTAGTACCACGACCCACTTCATCCATCAGAACGAGAGATTGGCTGGTCGCATGGTGCAAGATCTGCGAGGTTTCGGTCATCTCAACCATAAAGGTTGATTTACCAGTCGATAAATCATCGGCAGAGCCAATACGGGTAAAAATTCGATCAATCGAACCCAGTTTTGCAGCTTTGGCAGGTACGAAACTGCCGCAATAGGCCAATAGACTGATTAAAGCCGTTTGGCGCATAAAGGTCGATTTACCCCCCATGTTTGGACCCGTAATGATTGCCATGCGATGTTGCGTATCTAAAAAGGTATCATTCGGTGTGAAGGGGGCTTTATTTAAAGCTTCAACCACAGGATGGCGACCAGCCTGAATTTTGATACTGGTTTCAGGGATGTATTCTGGTCTTGCCCAATTGTTGAGGCGTGCTTGATGGGCAAAGTTTGCCAATACATCAATCGAAGCAATTGCAGCACTCATCATCTGTAAATGCGCAATATTCTGACGTAATTCATCCAGTAATGATTCAAACAAGAGTTTTTCACGGGCGAGGGCGCGGGATTCGCTGGACAGGACTTTATCTTCAAAGCCTTTCAATTCTGGCGTGATATAACGCTCAGCATTTTTGAGGGTTTGGCGGCGAATATAATCGGCAGGTGCTTGTTCTGCTTGGGCACGGGTTAACTCGATATAATAACCACTGACACGGTTGTAGCCGATTTTCAGTGTGTTAATTCCCGTACGTTCACGTTCTTTGATTTCTAAATCAATCAGAAACTGTCCTGCATGATCACGAATTTTACGCAGTTCATCCAACTCATCATCATAACCCTCTGCAATTACATTGCCATCACGAAGTAATACAGGCGGGCTTTCAACAATTGCAGCCATCAGATGTTGATGCAGGCTCTTGAAGTCGCCAAGTTCTTCATCTAATTGAGTTAATAACTTAGATTGCTGTGTTCTTAAAACAGGATCTAAGGCATGGCGAAGAAAAGGAATTTGTGCACAAGCTTGACGCAGTTGCACTAAGTCTCGTGGACGAGCGCTACCTAGTGCAACACGACTGAGTACACGTTCAATATCGCCAATTTCTTTTAAGACCAAACGTAGCGGTGACTCATGGTAACCTTTGAGTAATTGTTCAGTTGCATCAAGACGCGCATCTAAAATAGCAGTATCACGAATAGGCTGCATCAGGGTACGGCTCAATAAGCGTCCGCCCATCGCTGTTTGACAATCATTAATCAATTGGAACAGCGATGTACCATGATCAAATAGTGGTTCAATAATTTCTAAATTGCGACGAGTGATTGGGTCAAGTGCAATGAAGTCCGTACTTTGTTCAATTTGAATTGAACGAATATGTGGTAAAGCAGTTTTTTGGGTTTCTTTGGCATAGTGAATCAAAGCAGCAGCAGCAGCTTTCGCCAGTGGGAGTGGGTCTAAGCCAAATCCAGATAAGGTTGAAACACTAAACTGATCACATAAGGTTTTTTGTGCATTGTTTAAATTGAAGTCAACGTTTGGACGCTTGGTAATTGGGCAGTCCAGATTTTTCTTAATCTGCTCAATAATATTTTGATCGATTAGATCTTCATCAATCAAAATTTCACTTGGCATTAAACGTGCCAGCTCAATTGGTAGCTGTTCAGGTTTATAGTCTTGTTGTTGAACTTTAAAAATACCTGCACTCAAATCGAGTAAGGCAAAACCAATTTGATTTTGTTGGATACAGAGCGCGACCAGATTCGAGGATTGATAACTCCCCAATAATGCATCATCAGTTAATGTGCCAGGGGTTAGAATACGAACCACTTTACGTTCAACAGGTCCTTTGCCTGTGACTTCACCCACTTGTTCGCAAATCGCAACTGTGCGTCCAGCTTTGACTAAACGCGCGAGATAGCCTTCTGCTGCATGATAAGGTACACCCGCCATTGGAATCGGTTGGCCACTAGCCTTACCGCGATGCGTCAGCGTAATACCCAACAGTTTAGCTGCTAAATGTGCATCTTCAAAGAATAGCTCGTAAAAGTCACCCATACGGTAGAACAGCAATGCATGTTGATAGTCCGTTTTGACTTTGAGATACTGCTGCATCATCGGCGTATGAGATGAAAGATCAGCCATGATTTCAGCGCTATTCATGTATGTTAAATCCTTAAATTTAAATAATAAATAAGTTTAATTTGAACGTTTGGCTGCCTCGCCAATTCTAACAATCACTGTAAAATTCGACTAAATTGCGAAGGAAGTATACCTTTCTAAGGACTTCTATTCTGTCAAAATTGAGTCAACAGTGTATGAGAAATTGAATGACTTCCTCATTAGATCATCTTAACAAATTGAGAAAGATTCACAAAAAAGAATCCTGTGGTAGATGCAGAAATAAACAGCAAAAAGACGGTGATTCAAGTTGTTTGCATGCTCGGAAAATTAGAGAATTACAGATAAAACAAGTGAAGAACATATGAGATGTTCTTTGGCATGGTCATTGTTAATTTAAAGATGGTGTCCTAAATTGTCTTGTTAATGGCATTCTAGTGTGAATATTGGGTCTTTAAAATATGTAACAAATTATGCGAAACTCAACTGGGGTAGCGCTTATTTTTTCAATTAATTTATTGATATTTATGAAATTTTATTGAATTTATTTTACCTGTGTTTGAATCTTAAAAAAATTAAACCAAATTCTTAAAGATTAGGCATAATCAGAGCAACTATTGTCAAAAAGGTTAACATAAATGGATCCCTCGCCGGATACAAATTTAAAATACAATTTCATGACTCCTTGTTTTTGTTTAAGGAGTAAATAATGGAATTTTTATTAGATCCAGGGATTTGGGTAGGTCTGCTTACTCTAATCGTTTTAGAGATTGTTTTAGGGATTGATAATCTCGTCTTTATTGCCATTTTGGCAGATAAACTTCCTCCTTCCCAACGAGATAAAGCCAGAGTCATTGGTTTATCTCTCGCATTGATCATGCGTTTGGGCTTACTGTTCGCCATTTCATGGTTGGTCACATTAACCAAACCGCTCATCTTTATTTTTGACTGGACTTTTTCAGGTCGAGATCTGATTCTTTTATTCGGTGGTTTATTCTTACTGTATAAAGCGGTAAGTGAATTACATGAACGTATGGAAGGCAAAGCAGAAGTCAAAATTACCACCAATGTGGTGTATGCAAGCTTTACTGCAGTCGTAGCCCAAATTGTGGTGCTGGATGCCGTGTTCTCATTAGACTCAGTCATTACTGCCATTGGTATGGTGGATAATATCTACGTCATGATGGTCGCGATGGTTGTCGCCATGTTGGTGATGCTGTTGGCTTCTAAACCATTAACTGAGTTCGTCAATCGACATCCAACCGTCATTATTCTCTGTCTCAGCTTCTTACTGTTAATCGGTATTAGTTTGATTGCCGAAGGCTTTGGTTTCCATATTCCGAAAGGTTATATCTATTCGGGTATTGGTGTCGCGATTGTTATTGAGGCATTTAATCAGTTTACCCAACGCAACAGATCTAAACATGAGTCGAAGATCCCGTTGCGTAATCGAACAGCAGATACGATTTTAAAGCTTATGGGGGGCAAGGCAGAAACCACTGCAACCAATCCGCTGCAACATTTGCAAGCACAAGAAACATTTGATGACCAAGAACGTTATATGATCGGGGGCGTATTAACGCTGGCAGAACGATCTGTGGCCTCAATTATGACGCCACGTAGTCAAATTTCTTGGATTAACATCAACGAAACGCCAGAAAAAATACGTGAGCAGATCTTATCTGTGCCGCATAGCTTATTTCCAGTGTGTCGTGGCAGTTTGGATAAAGTGTTAACTGTGGTTCGCGCCAAGGAAATCTTGGATGCATTGGATGATGAGACGCAATTAAAATCACTGATCAAAGCACAACGTCCGATCTTTATTTTTGAAAAAATGAAAGTGATTGATGTGATCAATACATTGCGAACTTCTAAAGGCTCATTGGTGCTCGTTAATGATGAATTTGGAAATGTGCAGGGATTAATTTCACCTCTGGATGTTTTTGAAGCCATTGCGGGTGAGTTTCCAGATGCAGATGAGCAGCTTGATTTGATTCAAGTCGATGAACGTACTTGGAAAGCTGCAGGCACTTTGGATCTGTATCAACTTGAATTGCAGCTGGGTGTTGATCTGGTCGATGAAGAGACCGGCTATATTACTGTGTCAGGATTGATTCTAGATAAGTGTAATGGCATGGTGGAGGTTGGTTCAATGCTGGACTATCAAGACCTACAATTTGAAGTGGTTGAGATGGAAAGCAATCGAATTAAAACGGTGATGATTCGATTAAAGTAAATCATCTTGCTTAAAGCAGCGTTCAGGGTTGAATAAAACTTTGGACTTGAATGTGAAAGTCTGAATCAGGGGAGTAGTTTGTGATCAACAGACTGCTCCTTTTTTAATGTGTAATAACTAAAAAAGTGAATATCTAAGGCTTTAAGCCGCTATGATTGATCCTGATAATGACAGTCTTAAACTGGACACTTAAAAATGAAAAAAATCATCTTGGCATGTTCTATTTTGCTGCAAACACCGATGTATAGCCTAGCCAATGATTCAACGGGCTATGTGGGGACGGGCGGAGTGGCCTATCTTAAAAATGCGCATGTTGCGATGCAAAGTGAAGACTTATTTATTAGCAAGAAACTAATTAAAGTGAATTATCTTTATAAAAACTTAAGCAATAAAGATGTGACAGAAACCGTTTTGTTTCCCTTACCACGTATTGATAATTTCTTTGAAGCGGATTTTGCCCATACCGAAGCATTGCTAAAAAGCTTTAAAATTATAGTTGATGGTCAAAATATTCAGCCAGAAATGCATGTGCGTACTTTTATCCAAAAGGATGAAAAGTCGCCGTTGATTGATGCAACAGATCTATTTAAACAATGTGGTTTTAGTCAAACCGACATGCTTAATCCTTGGATGCGTAACAATGATGACGATCGCTATTTTGTCGATAAATTAAAGCAATGTAAGCAGCCACAAATGCAGAAGATATTGGCGAATTTTAAAAAAGATGATGAAATTCCATGGTCATCTCAAGTGATTTATAGTTGGAAGCAAACCTTTAAAGCCAATGCTCTGACCAAAATTCAGCATCAATATCAACCTTTGGTGGGTGGCGCGGTTGCTCTATATCCTGATGAATATAATCAAAACTTTTGTATGGATGCACAATTTAAGCAGGGCTTAAAAAAAGCCAAAGCAGAGAATTCACCGTTTAATGCTTTAAGCTATATTCTGACCACGGGGGCAAATTGGGCTAAACCGATTGAAAATTTTAAATTGACGATTGAGCGTGATAAGAATGAATTGGTTTCATTTTGTTGGAATGGCAAAGTTGAAAAAATTAGTTCAACACAATTTCAGATGACCAAGCTCAACTTCGTTCCCAAACAGGATTTAGATATCATCTTTGTGAGTGTGAAATAAGTCGGTTTGCAAATGACTGCAACAAAAATCAATAAATAGGTAGCTAAATCAGGTGGATCACTCTCATACTATATAGCGAGAAAAGGATAGCGAGCTTTGGTTTAAAGTGAATTTAAAGAATCTGGAAGCATTTTACTGGGTGGTGACGCTGAATAGTTTTAATAAGGCAGCGACAAAATTACAAACCACTCAGCCAGCGGTATCACAGAAAATCACCGCGATTGAAAATGACCTTGGATTTAAAGTTTTAGATCGAAGTTTTCGCCAACTGAAACCGACGCACAAGGGCATGACCTTATTTAAATATGCTGAAAAATTGATGCGTTTAGAAACTGAACTCATCGCAGAATTAACTGAAAATCAGCATTTGACTGGTACAATTCGTTTGGGCGTTTCGGAAACCATAGTCTACACATGGTTGGTGGAATATATTGAGAAAGTTCAGCAGGAATTCCCTAAAGTTTCTGTGGAAATTGTGGTTGATCTAACCCCGAATTTACAAGAAGGCGTACGCACAGGTGATCTGGATATGGCCTTTTTACTCGGACCAACGCTGGCTTTTGAATGTATTGAACAGGCACTTTGTGATTTTGAACTCAGCTTCTTGGCTTCACCTTCATTTAAAGGGGGGATTGCTCAAATGTCATTTAAGACCTTAATGTCACATACCATTTTAACCTATCCAAAAATTACCTATCCCTATAAAGAGCTGAAAGCCAAAATGAAGGAACAAGGACTGGATGAGCCGCTTTCGATCACCAGTTATTCCTTGGCAACCTTGTTACGTCTTGCTGAACAAGGCTTGGGAATCGCTGTGGTACCGACTTTAACCGCTTTAAAAGAAATTACCGATGGCCGATTAGAAATATTAAATACGCCAATCAAGTTAAAGACCTTTCACTTTACCTCGATTTATATTCAAGGCAATGATGCTGCATTGAAAGAAAAATTAACCGATGTCGCCGTGATGGTTTCTGAGAGCGCGATGAAAAGCTTGAATGAGAAAATAAAAATTTGAGGTGCTTAAAGTAAGCTTCTGTAAGAGCCGTGTATGTGGGAATCCAACAGCTGCTGAGTTAAAAAATTATAAAAGCAGCTTATCAGGAGTGATAAGTAAAATTTATCTTCGAACTAATCATAAATAAAAAGTAATTAAATTCAATGGATTGGTTATAATTTTATATCTAAAAAGTCGTATTGTTCAGTTGGCTTGCATATGTTTTTATTTGAACGAGAAGATTTGATTACCCATCGCTGAGTGGGAGAACAGGGAATCTTTGTGATTTAAAAAGGGTTAAAGAAGATCGTTTATAAACAAAATGATGCTCTTGGATCAAGTCAAAAATCGCGTTATTGAGCTCAAATGGATGAGGAACGCATCAATATGTCTTTACTGAAATCTTCTTTGCTATCAGATCGCCAATGGGCCATTGTCGCCTCGATCTTTATGATGGCAACCTCTGCCATGGGACCCGGGTTTTTAACCCAAACTGCTGTATTTACAGTGAAACTAGGGGCTGCATTTGGTTTTGCCATTTTAGTTTCAATTTTGATTGATTATGTGGTACAGCAGAATATTTGGCGTGTAGTGACACTGACGCAAATGCGTGCATCCGATATTGCCAATAAGGCCTTACCAGGCAGTGGCTATTTACTTGCATTTCTGGTGATTCTAGGTGGTTTCTTCTTTAGTATCGGAAATATTGCAGGTGCTGCATTAGGTTTGAATGCACTGTTTGGTCTGGATACCAAATGGGGCGGTATCCTCAGTGGTGCATTGGCGATTTTGATTTTCGCTTCCAGAAAAGCCACGCTTGCGATGGATAAAAGCATGATCGTATTGGGATTGTTGAAAATAATCCTGATCATCATTGTGGCTGTGATTGTGATGCCGCCTGTTGGACAAGCGGTACAGCAAACCTTTGCGCCAGATCAGATTGACTTTGCCATTATTACCACCATTGTTGGTGGCACGGTGGGGGGCTATATCTGCTATGCAGGCGCGCATCGTCTACTCGATAAAGGTGCAGTTGGCCCTGAAAATATTGATGAAGTAGCAAAAGCTGCGACCAAGGGCATTGTCGTGGTTGGGATCATGCGCTATGTCTTATTTTTAGCCTTCTTGGGTGTGGTGGTGAGCGGTGCAAGCATAGATCTCGCTAGTCATAATGCCAATCCAGCGGCACAAGCATTCCAGTATGCTGCGGGCACATTTGGTTATAAATTATTTGGCCTGATCTTTTGGGCAGCGGGTATTAGTAGCACCATTGGTGCAGCCTATACCTCGGTTTCATTCTTTAGTGCATTTAAAAAGAATTTAACCCCAAAACAAAGCAACTATACCACCATCACTTTTATTGCCTTAGCCTTATTACTCTATGTGGTATTGGGGGCAACGCCAGCAGGTCTACTCATTTTTGTCGGTGGTTTTAATGGTTTAGTGTTGCCGATTGGCCTTACAATTTTTGTGTATGTTGCAGCTTGCCGTAGAGACTTGATGGGCAATTATAATTATCCAAAATGGTTAATTGTTTTAGGTGCACTCACCTGTGTATTGACGTGGTGGATGGGCTATATGTCATTTACGACCGTGTTTAACTATTTGACCAAACTTTAAGCCAGATAATCGTACAGCGAAAAAGGAATGATGCCATGTTTGTAGATTTAAACAGTGATTTGGGCGAAAGCTTTGGCTCATGGAAAATGGGCAATGATGACCAGATTTTACCTGTGGTGACCAGTGCTAATATCGCATGTGGTTTTCATGCAGGCGATCCTTTGGGGATTTTAAAAACGGTTGGTAAAGCCGTTGAATTGGGCGTCAAGATTGGGGCGCATGTGTCTTATCCCGATCTGGTTGGTTTTGGCCGCCGTAATATGGATGTGTCACGTGACGAACTGATTGCCGATGTGCTGTATCAAATTTCTGCACTGGATGGTTTGGCAAAAGTGGCAGGCTCAAAAGTGCAATATGTAAAACCGCATGGTGCACTCTACAACACCATTGCCCATGATCAAGCTCAGGCAGCCGCAGTGATTGATGCGATTAAAATGTACAATCCTGAACTGGTTTTGGTGGCTTTGGCTGGGTCGAACTTAGTCGAGCAGGCACGTGCCGCTGGTTTAAACGTAGTGTCTGAGGCATTTGCAGATCGTGCATATAACAGCGATGGTTCATTGGTATCTCGTCGTCTAGAAGGTGCGGTTTTACACGACTCGGCATTTGTGGCGAGCCGTGTGGTGTCTATGCTTAAAAATGGTGGGGTCGAGTCAATTGATGGCGTATTTACCCCAATTCAGGCCGACACCATTTGCTTACATGGAGACACCGACGGTGCATTAGAAATGTCGGCAGCGATTAAAGCTGAGCTTGTAAAAAATAATATCGAAATCAGACCATTTGTAAACAAAGCATAAGGATGAGCACCATGTATAAGGATATTAAAGTCGACCCAGCTCAGCTTAAAGCCGCTTTAGATGCGCGTTTAAAAATCCGTGCTGGCTTTGACAAACCGACAGCAGGTATGGCTGCGGGTATGACACAGGTCAACATGATTTCGGTGCCAAAAGCGTGGGCCTATGACTTTTTACTCTATGCACATCGTAATCCACAAAGCTGCCCAGTCCTTGATGTGCTCGAAGAAGGCATCTATGCAACTCAGCTTGCAGCAGACTCAGACATCCGAACCGACTTCCCGCGCTATCGCATTTGGAAAGAGGGAGAAATGGTTGAAGAAGTGACCGATGCCAGCGAGATTTATAATGCTCATCCTGATTTGGTGACTTTCTTGATTGGTTGCAGTTTTTCGTTTGAAACCGCTTTGCAAGAAGCGGGGATCGAAGTTCGCCATATTCATGATGACACTAATGTGCCGATGTATTTGAGCAATATAAAGTGCGAACCAGCAGGGCGAATCTCAGGCAATATGGTGGTTTCTATGCGACCAATTCCATCACATCAAATTAGTGAAGCGGTAAAAATTACAGCACGTATGCCAAGTGTACATGGTGCACCAGTGCATATTGGGCATCCTGAAAGTTTAGGAATTTTGGATGTAAATAAGCCAGACTTTGGCGATGCTTCCCGCATTGAAGCAGGTGAAATTCCAGTGTTTTGGGCATGTGGGGTAACACCGCAAGCCGCTGTTATGAACTCGAAAATTCCTTTTGCGATTAGTCATGCACCGGGTCACATGTTGATTACCGACATTCCTGACCGTGCTTGGATAGGCTAATTGGACTAAAGAACCATTAATAAGGATAAGCAAATGCGTTTTTTATCGGTAAACGCCGATTGTTTCCTGATTGAGCTTGCGAGCCTCGAAGAAACTTTGGCGTTGTACAATAAATTGCAACATACGCCATTGAATGGAATTAAAGACTTAGTCCCCGCTGCAAAAACAATTTTGGTTTTTTTTAACGAGATCGAAACTAATTTTAAAACACTGGTCGCTTTAATTCAGAGCCTTAAAATTGATTCTGGATTTGAGCGTAACAACCAAGAAGTGATTGTGCCGATTCGTTACGATGGCGAAGACCTTGCTCAGGTTGCGGAGTTGCAGGGTTTGTCTGTAGCAGAGGTGATTCGAAAACATCAGCAAAGCGTCTGGAATGTGGCTTTTATTGGTTTTGCGCCGGGCTTTGCTTATATGAGCAGTCCCGATAAGCCTTTTACCGATATTCCACGCTTAACGGTTCCGCGTAAAAAAATACCCTCAGGCTCTTTGGGTTTGGCGGGCCGATACTCTGGTATTTACCCGAAAGACAGTCCGGGTGGCTGGCAGTTGATTGGGAGCACATCGGAAAAAATGTGGGATTTGGAGCGGAAAAATCCAGCACTATTGTTACCAGGCATGACCGTACATTTTGAGGATGTCACGTATCGTCCAACCACAGTGACTGTACCGCAGCAAATCACGCGCACAGTTGAGCCAAAACAATCGCTGCCGCTGTTTAAGATTACTGCGCCAAGTTTACAGATGCTGATTCAAGATGAAGGGCGCTTAAATCAGACCAAGATTGGTGTTGGAATGGCAGGTGCAATGGATTTATCTGCCATGCACAGTGCTAACCGTATTGTGGGGAATCCAACCGATACACCTGTCATTGAAGTTTTAAATGGTGGCTTAAAGGCCAAAATGCAGCATGCAGGCGTTATTGCAGTTGCAGGTGCCATTTCAAATATTCGTGTGAAATTTGCCGATGGTCAAAGCGCAGACTTTGCAAGCGATCAACCGATTGATCTGGACGCAGGCGATGAGTTTCACATTCAGCCACCGACCGAAGGCTTAAGAAACTATCTGTCAGTTCGCGGTGGTATCGATGTTCAGCCTGTATTGAATAGTGCTTCATTTGACAGCTTGGCGGTGTTAGGGCCAGAACCTTTAAAGCTTGGAGATACGATTTATCAAGGGCAAGTGAAGGCGGTCAACATTAGTGTCAATGAAGTGGGTAAAAATGATTTGCCTAAAGCTGGTGATGTGGTTGAGCTTGATATTGTGATGGGTCCACGTACCGACTGGTTTGAACAAGACAGTATTGAACTGCTCTGTCAGCAAGAATGGTTGGTGACCAATGAAAGCAATCGTGTTGGACTCAGACTTTCAGGTGCAGAACCTTTAGCACGCACAATTACCCATGAACTCGAAAGTGAAGGCGCATGCATTGGCGCTTTGCAGATTCCACCCAGTGGCCAACCGGTTTTGTTTATGAATGATCACCCTTTAACGGGTGGCTATCCCGTCATTGCCGCCGTTGCAAAACATCATTGGGATTTGGTGGCACAGATTCCTGCGGGTTGCTGGATTAAATTTAAAAAAATTGCCGAATTTACAGATTTTGAGAATAAATGATGAAAACTGAAAAATTACTGATTGCCAATCGTGGTGAAATTGCCGTTCGTATTATCCATGCTTGCCGTGATATGGGAATTGCATCGGTCGCGTTATATGCTGATGACGACATTGGCAGTATGCATGTCGAACTTGCAGATGAAGCATGGGGTTTGGCTGGTGCAACCGCCAGTGAAACCTATTTAAATATTGCAGCCATTATCGAGATCGCAAAGAAATCCAAAGCAACCATGGTGCACCCAGGGTATGGCTTTTTATCTGAACGTGCCGAATTTGCTCAAGCAGTGATTGATGCAGGTTTAAAATGGGTCGGGCCATCACCGAGTGCAATTGAAAAATTAGGCGATAAAATCGAAGCACGTAAAATTGCGGCTTCGGTCGGTGCACCTTTGGTTCAAGGGACCCAAGACCCACTCAATAATGCCGATGAAGCTTTAGCATTTGCCAAACAATTTGGTTTACCGATTGCGATTAAGGCGGCATTTGGTGGTGGTGGTCGTGGTTTAAAAGTGGTGTGGAAACTTGAAGAAGTCAAAGAGCTGTATGAGTCTGCAGTACGAGAGGCCAAAGCTGCCTTTGGTCGTGGTGAATGTTTTGTTGAGCAATATCTAGATCAACCGCGCCATGTAGAAGCGCAAGTGATTGCTGACCAACATGGCAATATTGTGGTACTCGGAACGCGTGATTGCTCTTTGCAACGTCGTAACCAGAAATTAGTTGAAGAAGCGCCAGCACCCTTTATTAGCGATGAGATCTATCAACAAATCTTAAGTTCGGCAAAAAATATCTGTCAGGCGGCAAACTATGTCGGTGCGGGGACAGTTGAATATTTACTCAGTCGTGACGGAAAGCTTTCATTTTTAGAAGTAAACACCCGTTTGCAAGTTGAGCATCCTGTCACTGAAGAAACCTCAAAAGTCGATTTGGTGGTAGAACAAATCCGTGTGGCACAAGGGCATACCTTGTCGATTCAAGAAACACCAAAAGCACAAGGGCATGCGATTGAGTTTCGTATCAATGCCGAGGACCCAGCACGTGGGTTTATTCCAGCATTTGGTGTGCTGAGCTTATTTGAAGCGCCGTTTGGTCATGGCGTACGAGTCGATACAGGGGTCCGAACTGGGTCATTGGTCTCCAGTCATTTTGACTCTCTCATGGCAAAACTGATTGTGACGGGCCCAACCCGCGAAGTTGCTATAGCCCGCGCTAAACGTGCGTTAAAGCAATTTAAAATTGAAGGTGTGGCTTCGGTTTTAGATTTCCACCGTGCGGTACTCAATGAACCTGATTTCAGTGATGAGTTTAATATCCATACCCGTTGGATCGAAAACGATTTTAAACAGGAGTTGAAGCCAAGCAAACGCAGTATTCCCAATCATCAACAACCCATGCTGCTGAGCTATATTGAAATTGATGGCAAATTACATCGTTTAGGTTTACCAGCAGGCATGTTTGCACAAAATCCTGTAAGTGCGGTTGAACAGCAGCAGTCGATTGAACCTGAACTGAGCGCTGAGCATTTACTGGCTCCGATCAATGGTGTGATGAGTGCTTGGAAAGTTGAAAATGGTGAGCAAGTCACAGAAGGGCAGATTGTCGCGATTATGGAAGCCATGAAAATGGAAGTTCCCGTGCTTGCGCATCAAAATGGAGTCATTCAAATCGTGGCAGAACAGGGAAAAAGTTATCAGGCTGAGGCCATTATTGGCATAATCGAATGATGCTCGATACCAATCAGTATGCTTGGAATTGAGACGATGAAAAGAGGCAATTGCTTGCCTCTTTTCATTTTTCGGTTATGAATATTTATCTCAGTTCATAGTCAGCTAAAATACCGTCATGGTTATAATGTAGTACAATGTTTTTTGAGCGTTGAATTTTGGATAGTTCATCCTTTGGAATCAAAAATCCCTCAGCAAGAATGGAATGACTTACGTTAACCACAGTCGTTTTTTCCGTGTTTCGGTATCGCAACCAGTTATAGCTTGCCCATAATAACAATGAGGCACAACAGACCATCACCATCAAGGCGAGCCAAAAGAAATTGTGGATCTGTACGTTCATCTGTTCTGCAAAAATATAGTTTTTGATCAGCTTACCTTGGTATAGCCATAAAAAAATCGCCAACAGAGGTAAAAATAGCAGTGTCCAGAGTGCCCAACCGACCGCATGCAGCAAATAATGTGCGCCTTTGTTTTTTACATACTGATGTTGGTCAATATATTCAGGAATATCCAGCTGTGAGATATCCTCAATGATATTCAAATGTTGTTTGTTCATTCTGACTCACCTTTAAAACCGCGATCCGGGCTGATCCATCTCGCTCTTTTGTTACGGGTAAATAAAGCTTTGGGAACAGCTACCACGGTTGTAGCTGCACCGAGCATCCAAAAAAACAGGGGATACCAAATCACCCAAAAATAATTTCTAAGGAAACGGTTTCCGTCGTATCGTCTGTCAATGAATAAACTCACAAAAAATTGAATCAGACAGGTGATGGCTAAAATGACGCCGTACCACTGTGGAAATAAGGATTTAATCTGCCATTCTGCGGATAGCGGAACAAACAGCCCAAGGAAAAACAGGATAATGATCAGCAAAATGACATAGGCCCAGACCATGCTGATGATCGCTTCAAGCGCGACAGGCCACATTTTGAGTGCTGAAATCTTAAAGAGTTTGGGAAAATAGGTTTTAATGACTTCAACCCCACCTTGAGCCCAGCGCAATCTTTGTTTCCATAGCCCTTTAAACGTTTCAGGCATATAGATGTAGCACAGCGCATTGGGAACATAGTGAATATCCCATTCAGCGAGCTGAAGTTTCCATGAGATATCAATATCTTCAGTAATCTTATCTTCTGACCATAGGCCCACTTGCATCAGTGCAGTTTTTCTAAAGCCAGCAATCACACCTGAGACTGTAAAAATACGTCCATACGTCCGTTGGGCACGTTTAATTAAACCAATAATGGAGGAAAACTCACCAACCTGTAATTTTCCTAAAATACTGGAGCGATTTAAAATCCGAGGGTTTCCAGTCACAGCGCCGACCTGATTAAATGCTGTAAGTTGATGCATCATCCAAATCGCAGCATGGGGATGCAGCAAGGCATCTCCATCAATACAAATCAGATATTCGTATTGGCTGACCATCATGCCCGAACGTAAGGCAAAAGCTTTACCTTGATTTTCTGCCAGATGTACAACCCGTAAACCGGGATGTTCAAGCGCCATTTCATCCAATATTTTTGCGGTATCGTCTGAACTGCCATCATTGACGGCGATGACTTCAAATTTTGGATATTGTGTTTGTAGTGCAAACCGTAGGGTTTCTCGAACTTGAGCTTGTTCATTAAAACAAGGAATGATAATGCTGCATCCTTGTTCTGAAATTTCGGGTAATTGGTTTTGCTTATATTCGCGTTTAAAGTAGAACCATAAACCACCTACCATCCATGTCCATGCCATCAGCAAGGGATATATAAAGGCAAACAGGAAAAGAGTTTCCATTAAGGTCATGGCTGTTCTCCATTTACGTGCTGCTGGAGAAATGGATTACGATAACTGATTGGACTGTCATTTAAGCTGAGTGGGGTAAATAGTTGTTCATGCACCGCTTTTGCATTATCAAAGCGGTAATTGCTTAAAACCAATTTTTGGATTCCATGTCTTTGTAAATTTAAATAGTGTTGCTGCAAGCGTTGTAACTGCTTTGGGGATGACTGGTCGTGATTCACTAAAGTCACCATCAGTCTGGCTTTTTGTGAGGCAGTTAAATGATCTACCTGTTGTATAAATTTTTGATAGCTATTGAAATTGTCTAGACTGTCAATTTCAATATTCAATAAGGATACGTAAGGCAGATAGGTGTTAACCATTTGCTCTAAGCCCTGATCTGCTAAATCAGAGAGTGAAAGTTGTAGCGTTAAATGAAAGGGATTACTCTGATTGAGATAAGGCGCGATCGCTGTTTTTAGCTGTTGGGTTAATCCTAAAATTTGAGCTTCTTTTTCCAGACAAGTTGCATTCACCACAGTGCTATAACGACAAGCGAGTTGTTGATCTGTTTTTAAAATAATGCCATCTAGATTGGGATTATTCTGGATCAGATCTTTGCTTAAATCGATAACTAAATGCGTTTGCTTTGGATCACGGGGAATTAGCATTTGTGCATAAACCCGATGAAAAATTCGTGTTCGTGTCTGCCAATGGGTCCGGCTTAAAATATCTTGAGCCAGTTTTAGATGCGTTGTTGGAAAGTAGCTTTGAGCATAGGCAGCATTATTTTGATCAGTGAATGCATTAACGATTAAAGTATTGGTTTTTAAGGCACTTAAATTATTTAATAAACTGCCTAACTGCTGATTAAACTGTGTACTGTCTTGTGAGAATTGGCCCAGATCAAATTGCACAGCTCGAATAGGTTCATACGCTTGTCGCTGACCGTATTCCATGAAACCTGTGAGTTGTTCACGTAAATTTTCAGCTGTTGGATTATTTGAAACAATACCGCGTTGAAAGGTTACATCGCTGGTATTATTTAATTTTTCTGTTCCCAAACTAAAAGATAGAGGAAAGCCTGCTTGATTGGCAATTTGAGTGACTTGTTGATTAACCGCACCATAGGGCCAAATGATTGCAAGTGAATCTATTCCTAATTTTTGCTGCAAAATTTGTTTGGATTTCACCAGATCGTTATAAATCCGCTGCTTATATTCTGACTCGGTTTCATAGCGCTGTTGGGTTACATCGTATTGTCGAGTTAAGGCGGCAGGCTTTTCATTTTTCTGTATGTTGGCCAATACGCCTTTATGCAAATCATGGCTATGACTGGCAAATTCAACTAAACCTTCTTTTTGCATGTCTTGTAATTGTTTCCAGCTCATCAAATTATTTTGACCATAGGCTTCATAGGCCGCTTGAGTATTACCTTCGGTCCAACTGGTCACCAAGGCAAAGACCACAGGGATTTGATATTGTTTTACGAGTGGATAGACGTGGCTATAGCTACTTAAGGCGCCATCATCAAAACTGATTAGAACTGCATTTTTCGGTAATGGAACACCATGTTCCCGAGATGCCATAATTTGTTTGAGGCTAATTGGAGTCCATTCAGAACGTTTCAGCCATTCAAAAAACTGCACTAAGTTTTGGGTATTAATGGCATAGACATCTCGGTCGCCGTTCTTCAAAACATCATCACGCACATCATGAAAGGTCAAACTGACAAAATGATGAGCGTCGAATTTAGCAGGTTCCGCTGCAACAAGATGAACTGGAAGGAGAACTGCACAAGCGGAGAGTATTTTAAAAATATTCAAAAAATTCATTAGAATCGCCCTCCAAAACCGAATAGGGCATAACTTTGTTTTTCATTGATTCCATCATAGGGATGTAGTCTCCAACCAATGCCATAATGCAATGCCCAGATCCGTGACAATTGCCATTCATGTCGATATTGCGCGTCAAAAGTCGGTTTGGAAGCGTAATCCTGTTGCTGGAACAACCCTGCATCAATAGAAAAATTTTGATTGAAGTGACGCTCATAACTTCGCCAAGTTAACCAGTCATGACTTAAGTTGATCGCAAGGCTATAACTTTGTTTGGGACTGAAATAAGCAACGTTATCTAAACGATTTTTTCCTAGAAATGTAGAAAAGCCTGCTTGTGTAGTGTGATGAGCAGTTTGGAAAATACGTTGCTTATAATTTGCAAAAAAATCTTGGCGTTTGTTGCCATCACTGATCTTGGTATAGCTGTAGCCTACATCGGCTTGCCGAGATTCATGTTGTTGCCATCGAATTGCAGCGCCATAAGATTCGCCATTTTCTCCTTGTGCAATGGCTTGTAAAGGGATATTGGCTTGGGTGTTGATGGATAATGCATATTGCCAATAGTCATTCAGTTGATGTGACCAATCTGCTCTTAAGCCTTGACGCTGACCTTCTGTATTTTGAGAGGCAACCAGTGCCAAATTTTTACCTTTGTCTTGCCATTGCAGACCTAAACCAAAGCGTTGTTCTTGTAAATCACCATCGGCGTATTTTCCCCAAGTATCTTGATGTTCAAGCAAGATGCGATAATTGTCTGCGAGCCAAGGTGAATATAAATTAGTGTTAGATTCACGATCACGGGTTCCTTTAAGTGATTGGAGTAATTGGTTTTGTTCAGAGCGGCTATGTGAAAAGCGACTTGCATGGCTCATACTGGCGTGATTACGATCATTTAATTCTTTATGACTTTTTATAATGCTGCTATCGCTTGGGTAGTCTTTAATAAGGGCTTGCGTTTGCTGCTGCCAAGCTTGAATATCCCCAAGTGCTTGAGTGTTTTGCATGGCATTAATTCGTGTGTATTTTGATTGGGGTTGTAAACCATTTAAACGCTCAATCGTGTGTTGAGCTTGACGAGGTTTTTCGCGCCACCGTTGGATTTTGGCCAAATCATTTAAAAATTGCGCATTATTCGGAGCTTTGGCTACGGTGTTATTTAGATATTGTTCTGATAAATCCAAGCGGTTGCGATAAGCCATATTTAAAGCCAGCAAAGACAGATATTCATTTCGATCTGCATGTACACTTTTATCGACACCTTTCGCTTCACTGTATTCATAGGTGGGAATCAGTTCATCAATGACGTGAATCAAGGTATTTGCATCTTTATATTTTTCTTGTTCGATTAATGCATAATAAAGTGATGTATACAGACTGATATCGGGATAGTTTTTCTCCGTGAGCAGGCTGCGGTAGATCCTTTCGGCTTCAGCAGGTTGTTGATTTGCAAGGTATGTATTTGCAATCGCATGGCGTGTATAGGCTGGCATCTGTTCAATTGGAGCTAATCCGACTTGCTTTAAGATATACAAAAGCTGTTGTGTTTTACCTCGATAATTTAAGGCATAGAGATAGTCATAATAGAAGCGATTAAACATTGCTTGATCAGCTGGAATCTGCTGGGCGATTTGTTCTGCCTGTTCCAAGACTTGGTCGAGTTGTGCAAAGCTTGTGCTCTCATTTTCAGCGCGTGAGGATAAATATTTTTGTTGTTTGATGGCTTCATTCACATTTTGTGAAAATCTTCCAATTCTATTTAGCCAAATAAAATTCTGGTGGCTATTAGATAGGTGGTGCTTTTCAGAAAAAGCAGTTGCCATTTCATAGCTACCCAGTGCCACCAAAATATTCAAATATTCATATTGAATGGCTTCATTGTTGGGTTGTTGGGTATAGGCCAACTGAATGACTTGTAATGCATAAGTGTATTGTTGCAATAACCGATAAACATAAGCGGCTAAGGCCAACTGTTCTGCATTCATTTGCGTTGTATCAAGATTCTTTAATTGCTTTGCTGCTTCAGTCGGTTGTTTATTTTCAGCCAATAATGCCGCTTTGAGAATGGTGACTTGAACTTTATTATGTAATTGATAAATTTCAAATTTATCTAATAGCGCCAATGCCGCAGCAAACTGCTTCTGATCTCGTAAAAGTTTAACTGTTGCAAGTTGAGCATATTCTGGGAAGAGCTTTGGCTGAATTCGTTGGGTTAAATCAATCAGAGTGGCTTGTGGCAGAGCTTGAATGCTTGAGGCTGATAGTAAATAGTCAGCTAAGATGAGCTGTTGATCTGGGTATTGCTGTAATAAGGATTCAAGTGTTGTTAATCCTTGGACTGTTTGTCCATTTTTAATTTGAGAAACTGCTTTTTCTCTTAAAAAATCAGAGGGATGTGCATGTGAAATATTAGACATAAAAAGAAACAACAGGCTAGCTGGTAAGAGTGATTGAAGATTTTGCATAAAGTGTTAAAGCGTGTGTTAATTATCTTTTTTATTTTAATATGTGATTTAAATCACATATTGTTTTGCTTGTGTACAGCTATTCTGATTGGTTTTTATTTAAATAAATATATATTAATCAGTTGGTTATTGACTGGTTTGGTTTTTACATCCAAATTGCTAGATGTTTTTTTTGTTTTTTCTGTTCATGCGTTTGTGTATTTTATGTTTTGTATTTTGGTTATTTAGGCTGAACAAGCAATATGAATAATAGATTGAAAAAGATAAGTTTAAGAATAATATAGTTAAGTTTTAATAAATATATTTTTAAGAAAAATCATGTGATTGTATGTCTTATTTGGTTCGTACATATCTGTTTTAGATGAAGCATTCAGGATAAGAAAAACTTAAATATAAATTAATTTTATCTTTGTATTATAATTACAAAAAATAAACCCATTCTGTTTTGAATTTGACGTTATTGAATACTTTAAATAATTGTATTTTATATTTATTTAAGTTTTTTTATAAATTTTATTTTCAAAAAGTTAGCTGCTTTGATGAGCTTTATTGAAGACTTTTCTCAATAGTTGTTTTTGTATATGGTTGAATTTATACAATAAATATTATTTTTGCTAAAGAGGTCAGTAAATGGTTTTTTGAAAAAATGCTAACTTTTGTGTATTAAATGCTAATTATTTTATGAGCAAAGGCGTTATTTTAATTTTTATATTATATAACCAAGGCGTAGATGTGGTATATAAAAAAATTACAGTATCCGACTATCGGAAGATAAATAGAGAAAGTGAAGTTAAAGTAAATAAAAAATATCTGAAAAATGATTTATTTTTTTTACTGGTGATGTGCTTGTGGAATTCAAATATTGGTTATATTTTTTTGTTTTTATATTTTGTAAATTATATTTTTGATAAAATGAGTGGTTATTATTTTTTGGTGGGTTTTTCTCTTTTATTTAGCTTTGGTTTAATCATTTCTATTTTCTTTTTAATGTTTGTTGTCGAACTATTTTTTTCATCGAAATAATTTTTTTAAATTTTAGTTTTAAAATAAATTTGATTTCAATATGGATCGATGTAAAAAACGCTATACTTTATATTTTGCACCAATTTAATGCATTTGTTTGTCATGTTTAGTACATTGAAAAAATAATCAAAAATTGATTTGAGAATAGCTACTATTCATTACGATGAAATAATTTAGATGTTAAAAATAAAATTTTAAGAATTATAAAACCTTACTTTTATATAATTTGGCTTTTGAATTTTCAATAAAAATTGCTTTTAACTCTCTCTTTCGTGGAAGTGCTTTCACAATCTTAAAACTTTCCTTGAAATGATAAGTTTTTTTATAGAAATGATAATTTTTTTATTGAATTTTAAAGTAGATTCTGAGCATTATCTGTGACTAATATCACAAAAAATGGATTTTTTGCCGCATTAGTATGAAAAATGGAAAACTGGATTATCGTTAACTTTTAAGACTGATTAAATAATGTGCTTATGTAACTGGTTTTTTGATTCCTTTTCTGAGGTGGGCTTTTGGATATGATATGAGTGGGTAGCAATGGTTTTGAGTAATCCTAATCAAGTTAAATTAGTATCAAGTTCGATGCTAAATTTACTGATTTATTTTTGTGTAGAAAATAACCTTAAAAATGCAAAATATTTGAATGATTATAAAACCAGTGAGCTCATTCCAATGGGGGAGTGGATTGAATTGCTGGAGGATATTAATCAAAAAAAGCCTAAACCAACACTTGGGCTAGAAATATCAAAATATGTACAGCCTAAGCATTTAGGTATTTTAGGATACATTGCATCATCATGTGAAAATATATTAGAGGTATTAAACGTTTTTATAAAATATCAAAGACTTTTTTGTGAGGCTAAACCTGCAAAGATGTCAATTTCTGATCAATTTATTGTCATTCGTTGGGGGGCAGATCCTTATCTAAAAAATAACCATCTGATAGATGAATTATTAATGGGAGTTTTTTATACTTTTTTAGATCAGTTAGTACACCCGAATAGAATAGAAGTTCAAAAAATTAGTTTTAGTGCAGAGAAAACAAAATTTTTTTATAATTACGAAAATTTCTTTGGCTGTCCTGTCGAGTTTGAAAGTGAAGATGTTGAAATATATATTTCAATGACAAGTCTGGACTTGGCTGTTTCAAATGCTGACCCCGTATTAAATGATATTTTAATCAAGCAAGCAAATCTACTGCTAGCAAAACGTCCCAAGCTTGACCTTTTTGATGAATTAATACAGAAAACAATTATTCAAGCTGTGAGTAAGGGAAATATCAGCGTGGAGGAGGTTGCAAATAAATTGGGCTTACCAGCTCGGATATTTCAACTGAAATTAAAGCAGCAAGGTTATACCTTCAAAGAAAGATTGAATCAGGTTCGTAGAGATTTAGCTTTTGATTATCTTGCCGATCTCAATTTAAGCATTCTGGACATTTCCATGTTATTGGCCTACCAAGAGCAAACGTCCTTTATCCGGGCATTTAAAACATGGACAGGGATGAGCCCATTACAATATCGGAAGAAAAAAATCTTAAATCATCGTTCGTGATTCTGGCATATTCCTCCTGCAATGTTGTTGTGCAGGGGGGACAACTTTAGGCCATCTAGCCAATGCTTGTACCAATCATCACTTATTGGCTATATATCATGATCATCATAAGTGGGACAGGGATCGAATTTTAAAAATATTCAATTTCGACTTCAATGATTGAAACAAAAACAATTGCAGTACAATACGGATGAGAGCGCTTTAGATGTCTAAAAAATTCTATCCATCCATTTACATTTACCTAAATGTAAATGATAATTAATATTATTTGTGTCGTTTTGCTTAATTGAATGCGTTATGTTACCTCAATCTGCCTAGATAGCAGTTGATTCATCGTCGCTATCTAAAGGGCGACGTCATGCTGCTGTCAGACCCCAGTCAATTATGTTTGTAGTCTGAATGATTTGGCGTATGCTGCAACGCTTTATTGAATCTTGTTTTTTATTATTTTTTATATAGTTAGAACATCGATTATTTTAGCACTTGATTTAGGTTGCTGATGCTTTTGATCTTCTGGTGAAGTTTATGTCCCAATCTCCCACTCAAATAAAGGTGATTAAGCCTCTTGTACTGGCTATTGCTTTATCTATGTATGCCTTGACCATGCCTGTTTATGCAGATAATACCAAGGTTGTTTTGGCAAACACCATCACAAAAGTACCGACTGTACAAGCAGCATTGTCTAAGGCCAATGCTCAGAATCAAATTTATCAAATGACCCCCATTATTGTGCAGGCGGATAAGGAAGATACCATCCAGTTTGGCCAGAGTGTCCTAAATCAAAAAGCGATTGACCGTTATCAAGCCAACAATGTTGCACAATTGCTGGACCACATGCCGAGTGTGGGTTCTGCCGGTTCTCCACGACCAGGTGGGCAAACCATTAATATCTTAGGTATGGGAGGTGTTGAGGATGTTCCGATTACCTTAGATGATTCGGTCAAAAGTTTTGATAAATATCGACAAGGTTCAGTTTTTATTGAACCCGAACTGTTAAAAAAAATTACAGTCGATAAAGGTCCACATAATGTTGAAGTTGGAAATGGTGGTTTTGGAGGAAAAGTCACATTAGAAACCAAAGATGCCACTGATTTATTGGTTGATGACAAAAATATTGGGGCTTTTTTAAAATATTCACGTTTTTCGAATAATTCACAAAATACCTATACAGGTGCTGTATATGGAAAGAGTGAAAATGGTGTCGTTGATGGGATGTTCTACTATACCAATCGAGATAGTGGCGATGTTCAACGCCCTGATGGCAGCAAGTTTTTGTATTCTGCGCAGCAGCAGGATACTTATTTGGCCAAACTTAATTTTCATCCGACAGACAGCCAAAAAATCAGTTTGAATGCAATGCAGAGTGGGCATAAAGGTTGGGAACCTTTTGCAGCAATGCGGGATCAAGATGCAGTTCCAACTGAAGCAGATATTAAAAAATATGGATATGAGGAGGCATGGAAACGTCGGTTGGTCTATCGCGACCAAAGCGATAGCAGCTATTCGGTTGGATATGAATTAAACCCTGAATCAAACCCTTATGTAAATTTAAAGGCAACAGCATCGTATTCAAAGACCGATCAACATGATCAAAGATTACCGAACGTGACTGGATCTGCGGCAACACTGGGCAATGAAAGCTGGGTGACCTATACCAATACAGCATTTAAACTCAGTAATATCAGTGATATTACAACAGACTATGGCACGCATAAATTAAAGGTCGGGGCACAATACCAAAAGATGGAGCAAAACTCGCTCATTTACGATAAGAACAATGCCAAAAAACCAGACTATAACTTTGGTTATTATGAGCCAAACTATATGCCTTCAGGCAAACAGCAAATGCTGAGTGCATTTGTAGAAGATCAATATCAGATCAATAACTTCACCATTACCCCATCGCTCCGCTATGATCATATTACCAATACAGGTCATCCGAACCGAGCATCACGTTATAATGATCCAAGCGCAGGGCATGATTATTCCAGTAAGACCTATACCGGCTGGTCGCCACGTTTGGCTTTGGCTTGGAAACAGGCAGATTATCTCACTTGGTTTGCCAATATCAGTAAAACATGGCGTGCACCCCGTGTCGACGAGCAATATTATGTGCAATCCGCAATAACTTCGGTGCCATCAACCAGTCGCTATTTATTGCCCGAAAAAATGCTGGCGATCCGCCTCGGCAATGAAATGAATTTTGATGATGTTTTTGCAGAGCGAGATCATTTGCAAGTTCGTTTGACCTATCATCATAATCGGGGTGGTGATGAAATTTTCCGCAATCGATCAACCTTCTGTAAGGCACAAGCGGAAAATAATGCCAATGGTGGAAATGGCAGCATTAATGACTGTAATGGAAACTATAAGCATGGCTTTTACCGTAATGTCACTGATTATACGATCAAAGCCTATGAAGCTGAAATTTTCTATAATCAGCCGACTTGGTTCACAGGATTAACCTATTCTTATATCCGAGGCCAACGAGATAATTCACCTGTAAATCCATGGTTTGAACAAAAAACATGGATGACAGATATGCCGCCGAAAAAGGCAACGGCGACTTTGGGGGTGAATGTGCCTGAACATCATTTAACGATGGGCTGGCGAGGGATCTTTGTGGCTAAACAAGATCGAAGCCTGTCAGATAATGATAAGTCGATTGCTGCTTCCTCTTTTTCTTTACCCAAGACCAAAGGATATTCCTTACATGGTGTTTATGCGGATTGGCAACCGATTGGGGAAAAAGGACCAACTTTGAATTTTTCAATCGACAATCTGTTTAATCGAGATTACAGAATGTATTTAGGGGAATATATGACCGGTACAGGTCGCGATTATAAGCTCAGTATTTCACAGCGATTCTAGTCGTCTGGATGTGCTGCATTGAAATTAAATGATAAGTACAGATGCAATCATACTGCTGAACATCTGTACTTTGATTTAAGAAAAGATAATCGTGTCTCATATAATTAAAACTTAAATTTTCACCAAATGATAATTTTTTAAGGCTTTGCTGTTAATTTTTTAATGAATACTTTTTATACAATAAGGATGAGCTTTTTGCAGAGCATTGATAATGAAAAAATGGATTTGCTTGACCTGTGGAAAGTACAAAAAGATTGCTCCAGAGCATTTGAAAACAGGGCAAATTGTTTGCTTTTATCAGTTTAAAATTGATGCAGAAGAAATTCAGAGAATAATAAAAAAAGGGATTATCTTAAAACGGAAAAATAAAATCCTAACTATATTGGATGAAGGTGAACTCTTTTATTTACTTGATAGAGATGTCTATCCGATCGATGCACCTGTAGACTTTATTTATAATATGTTTGGTAAGTGTTGCTGTTCTCAATAAAATAACGTGATATTCAAGTAAAATATTTATGTCCGTTAGATAAAATAAATTAAACAGTGGATCATTTAATTGGTTAAGGCCGGGTTGAGATTGTGCCGTAATTGCGGAATTGAAAAATCTAAGAAAAGCTTGGTTGCCAATAGAATATTTTGTCGTGTTGGTATAAGCGCATTCACTAAAGAAGCTTGAGGTGACCAGACTGAATCAGTTTCAAAGACATTTACAAATTGGCCAGACTTCAATTCATTGATACATAAATACCAGGGGAGAACCGCAACCCCCATGCTGTGTTGTACAGCCGATTTAAGTACCGACATATTGCCACAGCTGATATAAGGTTCAAGTAGGACTGTATTTAAGTTATTATTTTGATTGGTAAATATTTGGGGGATCAGGTTTTTTTGCACACCTAATCCAATGAAGTTTAACTGTTTGAGCTGATCTGGATATTCAATTTTTTCTTTATTCTTCATGTAATCTTGACTGGCAACCAGTACCATTGGTAAATCACAGACTGGACGAATAATTAAACTGGAGTCATTGAGCAGTTTGGATGAAATTCTAAAAACCAGATCGACTTGTGCGCTGATCAAATCAATATTGTGATCTGATGTGTTGATGATCACACGCAATTGCGGATATTGATGTAAGAACAAATTAAGAGTAGGCAGCAATGCTTCTTGTGCAAATGTTGAGGAGCACCCAATTCTTAATATTCCTTTTGGGTCTCCTGCAAGATCTGTTGCAACGGCAAAAGCATTTTGTGCGGCTTGCTTGAGAGCTTTTGCATGAATATAGACTTCTTCCCCAGCAGGTGTCAGAACAACATTTCGTGTATTGCGATGTAATAAACGGACGCCGATTCTATTTTCCAGTTCTGCAATATGTCGACTGAGTTTAGAGCGTTGCAGACCCAAATTACGTGCTGCAGCTGAAAAACCTGCGTGTTCGACCACCTCTGCAAATAATAACAGATCATCAAGTTTTTGCATGGCGGCCCAACCCTTTATTGTTGCTAGTTTCAGGACAGTATATTGCGGATTTTGTGGGTTTTGTCAGGGGGCTGAACTTGGTAGATTGGTCTTCGTGAATTCTATGCAAGGTTTATCGATGAGCACATTTAAAAATCAAAGGATTAGGGCATCTCTGAGCAATAATTTTTTTGTAGCATTATTGCTGTCGCTACCTTTTAGCTCAGTTTTTGCGAAAGATAATGGGGTTCCTGTAGATCAATCGATCTATCAGAATCGTACAATTTTAACCGATTTTACCGCTGCATCTTGTCCTGATAATCCAAGAAGTTTAACGCAGGTAAAAGGTAATCTTTATCGGCATACTACAGGTGCTGGTCTGGCAGTACATAGCGGTTTAGTCTTGATTACCAAAGAAGGGGCATTGGTAATTGATCCCGCAATGACATGTACGTCGACATGGCTAAAAGATGAAATTAAGACACGCTTTAATGTGCCTGTTAAATATGTCGTTTATACGCACGCACATGCGGACCATATCAGTGGTGGACAGATATTTAAAGCAGATGGTGCAACTATTGTTGCTAATCAACGTAGTCTTGAGCCGATTGTGGGAGAAAAGTTAGCTACAGCATTACCCGATCGCGTTTTTGATCAGGATATGCAAATTAGCTTAGGGGGCGAGGAGGTACTTTTACATTATGTTGCACCGAGCCATTCAGACAGTATGGTGATGGTACTTTTCCCTAAATACAAAGCGCTGCAATGTACTGATGTATGTGAAAGTAAAAGCATGCCATATAATGATTTTTTAGATTTTTATTACACGGGTTGGATTGATACCTTGAATTGGGTAATCAAGCAAGATGTCGATTTTATCGACGTTGGACATTACAGCCCTGCAACGCGAGAAGATCAGATTGCATTGCGCGATTATATTGTCGACTTGCATCAACAAGTCCTTGATTTGGTTCGGGCAGGCCAGTCTTGGGATCAACTCTATCGTAATGTCAAATTTAGTCCGAATGTTCAGAACTGGATTGGATTCAGTACGATGAAAATGCCAAATATTCAGGGAATGTACCGTTGGGTATCGAATCATCGTAGAGGGAATTGGTAATTGATAGATGATTGATAAAAATAAAGAGAGTTATGTAGGGTCATAATTTTAAAGCAATCTGAATGTAGTGAACATGGTGATTTCTCATGGATTTGTTAGGGCGAATCTATGCGTCGCACCATGTATGATACAGGGTTAGGCATGAAACAGATGAAATTGATTTGGAATGTATCTGAACAACAGGTGAATGAGTGTTAGAGATTAAAGATTTAGAAACGTTTATATATGCTGTTGAAAATTCTTCCTTAACTGTAACTTCAGAAAAGCTGGGTGTTGATCAGTCCACTGTCACGAAACGAATTAATAATATTGAGAAAAAATTAAAAGGGAAGTTGTTTAATCGTAAAAGCCGCCCCTTGCAACTTACTCATTTTGGTGAAAAAGTTTATTTTAAAGGTCGTTATATTCTCGAGCAAATGGAACAATTAGAATATTTTTATCAGCAAGAAACTCTGACATATCAAGAAAAAATTAAAATAGGTGTTCCAATCACATTGGTCGATGATCTGTCGGAATATATTTCGGAAAGATATAAGCATGACCACTATTTGACTGAAGTAGAAATGCAGAGCGGGTGGGGCCGGAGCTTAATTCAGCAAGTCGCCGAAGGTGAGTTGGCACTTGCGATTGTCATGATTCCGTCCAACCTTAATTTCTCCAGCCATTTATATTTTGAACAGATCGGTACGTTACCTTTAGTTATTGTTTCGCTCAAAAATGGCATTAAGCAACATACAAGTTTGGAACGTTGCAGTAAAAAGGGATGGGTGATTCATCCTGAAGGTTGCTGTTTTAGGGAATGTTTAAATATAGAGTTAAAGCAACGAAAGCTGTTTCTGTATGCGAATAAGGAAATCTTTGGCATAGAACCTCAATTACACAGTATTTTAAATGGGGATGGTCTGGGAATTTTTCCGAAACCCTTTATTGATCAGCATGCTGCATTTAATTCGAATCTTGAAATTATGGCTGTGGATGATTTTAATGTCAGTTTAAATGTGGGAATCATTTATGCCGATCAGCAGCATTTAAATGAGGTGAATTATTTTGCTGGAATTCTAAGAGAACGCTATTTCTAGGGTGTGAACAGACCATGACTGGACTTTATGACATCTACAGCAATAAGTTTAATGGAGTAAAGTTTTGGAGAAGATTTAAAGCAATACGTTCAAGCCCATATGTTAAGATAGTGCATTAAAATTAAAAACAAGCTAGGGCTTGAGCATGAGACGTACACTCGCTGTGATGGCTGTCTTGATCATATCCATAACAATTTATGCAACTGAAACACCTGTCAGCAAGAGCGGGGAACAGATGACCTCTGTAAATCCAGCACCAGAAAAAAGTAAGCTTTCACTCATTAAGCAGTCTACAAAAAAAGCAGATATAGATGAGGAAGTTGATACACAGGCCTTAAAATTAGGTGGAATTCATCGGCGGGAAGATGCAAGACAATATTTGGAATTAAAAAATCAAGTAGAACAAAGCAATGAACTGGACAATGATAAAACTAAAAATCAGAAAGAAATATCCAATGTGGTGACACAAAAATAGATTCTGTTTGATGTATTGGGACAATTGATCGCGTTGCTCTAGCTCATTCCAACTGAGTGTGGTAATCATGAGGTGGTTTTCTATTTTTACTGTAGATGGGCATTCGGTAGGAGCTAACATGAGTGATAATTACTGGGAGGATGTCTATCAATCTAAACAGACAGATCAGGTCAGTTGGTATCAGCAGCATCCAAGTCAAATAATTAAGTTCATTCAATCTCTGGATTTACCGTTGCAGGCCAAACTCATTGATGTGGGAAGTGGTGCTTCACTGTTCGTTGATCAGCTTATCGAGGCAGGTTATAAAAACTTACATGTGCTTGATTTATCAGAAACAGCATTAAATACAACACAAGCCAGATTGCTAGAAAAGAATTTAGACAGCAGCCATATTGATTGGCAAGTTGCTGATATTTGTACTGTGGTGTTAGAACCACAGCACTATGATTTATGGCATGATCGCGCGGTATTTCACTTTATGGTGACAGAAGTGCATCAACAACAGTATCTGCACAACGTCCGTCAAGCATTAAAGCCAAATGGATTTATGATTTTGTCGACTTTTGCTGAAGATGGTCCAACACAGTGTAGTGGTCTGCCTGTAGAGCGTTATAGCGTTGAAAAGTTAGCCCAGAAACTGGGCAGAAACTTTATTTTGTTACGCCATGAGGTCGAGATTCATATCACCCCTTGGAACACAGAACAACGATTTTTAAATACAATCTGGCAATTCAAAAACGAGTATTTTAAAAAGAGGGATGAGGTGAGTTTGATTAGCAATTAAATTGAAAAGGAGTTCGAATTATTTTGATACGTTTTCCATCCTACTGTAACTGTCTGGTTAAACAATTATTAATGAAATTTATAATTTTAAAGTGAGTTTCAATGGTTTAGCTGTTTAAAAAATAAAAAGATAATACTTATAATTCTTGTTACAACCATTTAGTCGACAATTTATAGAAAATTTCCCATAGTCCTATGAACTATACATATTGGGAGAACTGTTATGGATAAGATTACAGTCATCGTCAAGGACCAAGAAGAAAACGAATCAATTGTCGTTGCACAGTTAAATGATTTAGAAGACCAAGATATTCCTTTTTTTAAACGGGTTGAACATATTGAAGTAGAAGGAAATATCATTTTTCCAAATATTGACTTACTCTTTGAAAGTGAGATAGATGGAAAAATTTATAAGCTGGTTGCACCTGTAAATGACAAAAGATTTATCTGAGTTTAACTCTATTGTTCACCGCTACAAAAGACTCACTTATGGGATTCAAATAGGTGGGTTTTTTATTTGGAACAGATAAAATATTGGCAAGCATACTTCAATTGAGAATAAAAAAATAAAGAGCTTGCTGCTTCGATCATTGTACAAGCTCTTTTTCTGGCAAAGCGATAATTGAATAGATATATTGTTCTTAATGGATTGGGTTAAGCCCTTTCACAATGTCATTAAACTCGGAACCATTTAGCCAAAAAGATTTCTTTAAAAACAGTGTGGTCATAATACTTTCTGCCGCTTCACTATTTTGGTTGTCACAAAATAGTCCATAACTATCACCTAGAACGGTATTGTTCTCGATCAGGCGAATAAAGAAAGCATGTTGTTCGTCAGCATAACCAAGAATAGCATCACGTCGATTGTTCATTTTTCATGTCTCCACATCAAAAATATTTGAATAAAACTTAACTGCTGAGAGATCAAATAGATTAATGAATCAGATCAATGGCTTAATATTTTTAAATTGAATAAAAATACGATAAGGCATTCATTTAAAACATTAATTTCAGTTTGTCTTATACATCCTTGTCTAAGTTAAACAAGCTAAAATCTGATCTATGGATTCATTGTTATGCAAAATTAATTGTACGTCAACTTGAATTTGTAACTTTTTCAAGTTAAATTATTTACAAGCATTTTAAACTTGGGGCGGGGGAATTATGTCCAAAAAAAACGAATTTGAGCATGGGGGAGCCAGAACCAATGCAGGGCGTAAAGCACAATTTAGTGAACCCACTAAAGTCATTCGTGTTCCAGAGTCTCAAGTTGATTTCATCAAAAATTGGTTACTGAATAATGTCAAAACCGATACGCGTAACGATTTGACTAGCTCAATGAAAATCCAGAATGTACAGCCCAAGAATGATCGAATTTATCACATTCCATTGGCAACGGAACGGGTTGCTGCGGGTTTTCCGTCACCTGCCCAAGATCATGTTGAACAAGCACTGGATTTAAATGAATTTTTAATTCGTAACGAAAATTCGACTTTCATTGTAAAAGCCAATTCGCTATCGATGTTAGATGCCGGGATTGATATTGATGATCCATTGGTCGTGGATCGCAGTCTTGTAGCCAAATCTGGAGACATTGTGATTGCCTTGATCGACAATGATTTTACCGTGAAACGTTTGATGGTTGATCATCATTTCAGTCCACCGAAAGTCTGGTTGAAAGCCGAAAATCCTGATTATCAAAATATTTATATTACCGAGGGGCAGGAGTTATTGATTTGGGGTGTTGTGACTTATAACCTGAAACCGATGAGATAAGCTTATGAGTCTGCCACAACGTATTTTTGCTTTGATTGATGTGAATAACTGCTATGTCAGTTGTGAGCGTGTGTTTAATCCAAAGCTGGAAAATCGTCCTGTGGTGGTGCTGTCCAATAACGATGGTTGTGTGGTTTCTCGTTCCTATGAGGCGAAACAGCTCGGTATTCGGATGGCCGTTCCGATGTTCCAGATCGAGGAGATTATTCAACGGCATCAAGTACAAGTTTTTTCCAGTAATTATGCCTTGTATGCGGAAATGTCACGCCGTTTTATGAATATATTGGCAAGTTTTGTTGATCCATGTGAGCAGGAAGTATATTCGATAGATGAATGTTTTTTAGAATTGACGGCTTATCAACACAGTTATGACCTAACCGAATATGCACACCAGATTCTAGATACCGTCAAAAACTGGTTGGGTTTGCCATGTTGTATTGGAATTGGTTATTCCAAAACGCAGGCCAAGCTTGCCAATAACTTAGCCAAGACCCATGCCTGTTTTAAGAGTGTCTGTAATATCGTTGCTGAAGACCCGTGCGTGATTGAAGACTTGTTGCAGCAGATGCCTGCGGGCGAAGTATGGGGTGTCGGGCGAAAGATTCGGCAACGCTTAGAAAAAATGATGATCTACTCAGTGATGGATCTGCTGCAATCTGATCCTAAAATGATGGGAAAGCAGTTTTCCGTGTTGATGGAAAATACAGTCAAAGAATTGCAAGGCATGGCCTGTTTAGAGCTAGAAGATGTAATTACGGATCGGCAGCAGGTGTTAAGCAGTCGTTCATTTGGTCAGCCGATTCAGGAGAAAAGCGACTTAAGTGGTGCACTGACTGAATTTAGTTTGCGTGCAGTTGAGCGGTTGAGGCAACAGAAATTACTGTGTAAAGCCATTGGGGTCAGTATTCGGACCAATCGTTTTAATAAAGACCAATATTATCGACCATTTACGGTGGTGTATTTGTCTGATTATAGCGATGATCGTTTGGAAATTATAAAAGCGGTACAACAGGGGCTGGATCGGATTTATCAAACAGGGCATCGTTATAAGAAAGCCGAAGTGATTTTAATGGATATTATTCCACAACACCGTCATGCTGTTGATCTCTTCCACGATACCGATGAGCTGATTGCGCGACAAAATCTTTCAGTCGCTTTTGATGATATTAATAAGAAATTTGGTCGCGATTGTATGACTTTAGGGCGTTTGATTAGCCCTCATGGACGTGCATGGCAGATGACACAGAATCATAAGTCCCCCAGTTATTTGACTAAATGGGATGAGGTTTTAAAAGTTGGATAATGATTTCTGTATAGATGGGGGGTTAATTCGCACTGAGCTGAGATGGGAATACCGCGACCAACAGGTCAATGGCTAAACGCGTCTTAAGAGGCATATAGGTTAAAGCAGGCCAGACCACATGAATTGGGAAGTCGACACTGGAAAACTCTGCCAATACCTGAACTAAGCTGCCATCTTGTAGTTCTTTATGAATCAGCCAATCAGGAAGCCATGCAATTCCTTGATCTAATAACACTGTATTTTTAATCGCCTGCATATCATTTAGCATCAATTTTGCTTTGGGTTTGATGGCATACAGTTGTTTGTTTTTATCTTGAAGATGCCACTTTGTCGGGGACCCAGAATAGGGGTAAGCAATGGTGGTATGTTGGTGTAAGTCATCCAAGTGATTCACTGGACCTGACTGTTGTATATATTTCGGAGTTGCACAAAGCAGCATCCGATGATCACCCAGCTTCCTTGCAATCAAATGATTGCTATCGTCTAGAGTGCCAATGCGAATGGCTAAATCAAAACCATCTTCCACTAAATCGATGGTGCGATCATTGAAGGAGAGTTCCACCTGCAAATCAGCATGTTGTTGTGCAAGCTCAACCATCAACGGCGCAACATAAAGTTGTCCAAACAGGACTGGGGCTGAAACTCTCAATAATCCCGTTGCATTGATTTTACCTTGGTCTAACAAGCTTTCAGCGCTATGAATCTCAGCAATCGCGCGCTGACTGTGCTCATAAAATAGCGCACCTTCCGCTGTTAAGCTGAGGGTTCGAGTAGTACGCTTAAATAAAGTCACGCCCAAACGTTGTTCTAAACGCGCAATGCTTTTACTCACCGCCGAGCGGGTCAGATGTAGTTGTTCAGCAGCATTGCTAAAGCTTCCTGCCTCGACCACTGTCACAAAGATTGAAATCGTACTCAGCTCTGTTTGCATGATTGTAGAGTTTTTGGAATCAATTGATTGAAATAGTATCACTACTGGTGATTATAATCTAATAGTAAGATAGCTCCATCAAAGATATGGAGAACAAACATGGCGAAAATGTTGGTATTGAAATCAAGCATTATGGGTGATCAATCACAGACTAGCCGTTTGATCGATGCATTTTTAACAGAACGTGCTGAAAAAGGCGTGCAGGATGAGGTGATCATTCGTGATTTAACCACGCTTAACTTACCTGTACTGGATGCTGAAATTTTCCATGCACTGCGTGGTGCGGAGCACATTGCAGCGCCGATACAAAAGATTGTCCAGTTATCGGATGAGCTGATTGCAGAACTTAAAGCAGCGGATCTATTACTGATTGGTGCACCGATGTACAACCTGAATGTGCCAACGCAATTGAAGAACTGGTTCGATTTGGTGGCACGTGCCCGTCATACCTTTAGATATACCGAAACCTATCCACAAGGCTTGGTTGAAGGCGTAAAAGCGATTGTGATGAGCAGTCGGGGCGGTATTCATCTCGGGCAGGTGACCGATGCGGTAACACCGTATCTTCAGTCAGTTTTGGGTTTGATGGGAATCCATGATGTCAGTTTTGTGTACGCCGAAGGTTTAGATATCCCTGCTTTAAGAGTAGATGCATTAAAAGAGGCGCATCTACAAGCACAGCAGGTTGCTGTTTAAAACTAGGTACCCCTTACTACCGAGTTTTGGTAGGATCGGACAAGCAGGGTGCCTGTTTGTCCGATTTTTTATGTTTGAAATAACCACTTACTATTTCAGGATTGTGTTCAGTCAATTAAAAAGCCCCACTAAAATGAGGCTTGTATAAAAATTAATGTTTCAATTAACGAATGTTTTTCCACCACTGTTTAAAGGCTTGCCGATCATTGTCTAGTTCAACTAACTCGCCGATCATGGGGGTGGCAAGACGATATTTTCTGCTTTTTGAATATTCGACAATACGATTAATCGGTTCATGCCATGCATGTTTGGCTAAACTAAATTTTGAATGATGTACAGGAATCATATTTCGTGCATTCAGCTCTTCAGTGGCTTGAGCAACTTCATCTGGATGACAATGCACTGAACGCCAAGCGGCATCATATTGCCCATTCTCCATCAATGCCCAATCAAAGGGACCGTATTTCTGTCCAATCTCGACAAAGTGCTTGTCATAACCACCATCACCGGTATAGAAAATCTTTTTATTCGGGGATTGAATCACAAAAGAAACCCACAGATTTTTACCGCCATCAAAGGCGCGTCGTGAATCATGATGGGTGGTTTCAGTGATAATGGTAATGCCATCATTAAATTCGATTCTGTCGCCCCAATCTCTTTCAATCAGTTTTTCTTTAGGATAACCCCAGTACTCAAAGTGTTCACCTACACCTAAGCCTGTGATCACATATCTGACTTTATCCTTAAGTTTAAGCGTGGTTTCATAATCCAAATGATCATAATGATCGTGTGAAATCAGCAAGTAATCAATCGCTGGTAAATCCTCGACACTATAAATATCAGTTCCTTTATAGGCGCGTGTGCCCCAAGGGAAAGGAGAGGCTTTGCCACTCATAACAGGGTCAATCAAAAAGGTTTTACCATGCAACTGCATAAACACAGATGAGTGTCCAAACCAAATGATGACATCCTGTTTGGAATCAAGGCTGAGCAGATTGGTTTTAATGGAAGGAATTGGATCAATTGGATTGCGATGAGGAATGGTTTTAATAAAGGTTTTATAGAGTTCAACCGCAATACTAGAGCCTTCGCTCATGCCTGATTTTTCAATTAAATTTCGAAATTGACCTTGGCGGTAGTTGGGAGAGCTTTCTATGACTTGTAGTCGTTCACCAGAAGGAATTTTACCGAATAAGGGTTGTTGTGCATATATAACACTCGCTGCAATAAGCAGGGCCACGGCGATCGCAACAAAAAGAATAAGCATAAATGGAGTCAACCTTTTCATTTGAGCATTCGATACCACAGTAATAAAAACTAAAAGCGACAAAATGATGAAATAGGGTTTAAATGTCGACGAATGAAAACTTGCCTATCATTATTGAATCTTTAGCTAAACGAAGAAGAACTGAATGTTTACTTGCGAAATTGAAGGTGTATTGATGTGATTGAGCAAAAGGAAGTCATTTAGCGAAGCTTGGTTTATGCTAGACTATGCAAGGTTACAGTGTTGTAAATCACTGTGAGTCAAGACAACGAGTAGGTAAAATGATCGGGCAGCAAAGAAACATATTGGCAACTTTAGGAATAGATGTTTGGATTCCAAGAGAAGTCGTATGTCAAAAAAATACTGCACCAAGTCTATGGCGAGATCAAGTGGTTGAAGAAACCATACAGCCGCTGACACCGATATTAGATGTCGTACCAACGCCACAAGAAATTCAAATTGCATCGCGACCAACATTAGCGATCACTGAAAAAGAAATTCCTCAACCTACAGAAATTATTGCAAAGCCTATTGTAAAAGAAGCTGTTGTTGAAAAAGAACAGATTGTTATTACAACTCAAATTCAGGCATTTGAACTGCAAATGTATGTTTTAGAAAATTGTGCCATTTTGTTGGAAAGCAGTCAGCTCAGTGATGCACAACGGCAGCTCTGGCAAAATATTCAAAAGGCAAGATTAGGTCAATACGCAGAGTTGAAATGGCCATTTCCCTTGGCTACGTTTCAAGAGAGCAGAGGACTATCGTCTTATATTCAAGGCTTTCTGGATGCAACGGCAAGCAGCAAAAAGATATTATGCTTAGGTCAACTGGACTTTATTCAGCATTCTAATATATTACATTTAGCGAGTTTAGAAGAAATGCTGGCTCAACCAGTCTTGAAAAGACGGTTGTGGCAGCTCATGCAATAAAGAACGGAAATCGAATCATGAAGAAAGTCGTTGTATTCAGCCAAATAAATCAGGATGTTATAGCGCAGTTACAGCAAAATTATCAGGTGGTGGTGCTCAATCCAAAGCTTGGTGATATCAATGAACAGATTCGTACCGAAGTGGTTGATGCTGATGCCATGATTGGTGCAGGGCGTTTACTCAATGAAAGCAACTTAGCACCTGCACAAAAACTGAAAATCATTTCTACGGTGTCGGTTGGCTATGATAATTATGATGTCGACTATCTCAATCAAAAGAAAATCTGGCTCGCCAATACGCCACACGTTTTAACGGAAACCACAGCCGATCTAGCCTTTAGCTTGTTGCTGAGCGCCGCGCGTAAGATTCCACAATTAGATGCTTGGACCAAGCAAGGGCAGTGGAAACGTACTGTTGCGACGGAACAATTTGGGGTGGATGTTTTTGGCAAGACCTTAGGCATTATTGGTCTGGGACATATCGGGGCAGCTATTGCTCGTCGTGGTTTTTATGGTTTCAATATGAATATTTTGTACCATAACCGCCGTGAAAAGATTGAAGTGGCTCAGGCCTTCAATGCGCAATATCGTGATTTAGATCAGTTATTGCAGCAATCTGATTTTATTGTGGTGGCTGTTGATTTGAATACTGAATCAAAAGCACTGATTGGCGCAGAGCAATTTGACTTGATGCAAAAACATGCGGTCTTCGTCAATATCGCGCGTGGCTCGGTGGTCGATGAACATGCATTGATCGACGCATTGCAGCAAAACAAAATCTTTGCTGCTGGTTTAGATGTGTATGCCAAGGAACCACTACAAAGTTCTCCTTTGTTTGAGTTACCCAATGCAGTGACTGCGCCACATATTGGTTCGGCAACCGCTGAAACTCGCCAGAAGATGGTGGACCTTGCTTATCAGAACCTGATTGATGCATTAGAAGATCGTACACCTCGCTATTTAGTGAATCCAAAGTTTGAATAATTGCTTACAATGCTGACCATTTGATTGCTGCATTATTGTACGGCTCCATCTTTTTAAGTTGATTAATATTGGTACACTTGCGCCCTTTGTGACTTCGTCTTGGGGTGTCTGGTGTTCGAGAAATTAGCTGAACAAAGTTTGGGTTTAATGGGCTGGGAAATTGACAATCATTGGGATTTAAATATTGATCAATGTGTGATGATTGCGGCTCCACATACCAGCAATTGGGATGCCTTATATGCCCGTTTAGCCTTGAAAGCTTTGGGTGTTCATGTTCGCCTCACCATCAAAGACAGTTATATGAAATTGCCGTTTGGTCCTTTTGTTCGTGCCATGGGAGGGATTGGTATTGATCGTCGTGTCAAACATGAAGGTCAAGAACGTCCAAGTATGGTTCAACTGATGAGTGATTTATTCAAGACACATCCTAAGTTAGTCATGTTGGTCACTCCAGAAGGAACACGTGCAAAACAAGAGCAGTGGAAAACTGGTTTTTATCATGTCGCAATGACAGCGGGTGTGCCGATTGCACTTGCGTATATGGATTATGCCAAGAAAAAAACAGGCGTAGGAAAAATTGTTTATCCTACAGGGGATTATAAAAAAGATATGACAGAGATTATGTCTTTTTATGCCACGATCAATGCCAAATTCCCTGAGAAATTTAGTGTAGATCAGCGTTACGTTGCGGCAGAGTAATTCAGTCAATTTCAAAAATCATAAAGTAAGGCAGGATTTTCCTGCCTTTTATAACACTTTGTTGCAAATTTCTCCTTTTTTCAATGCTATATTAAATTTCTTTATTAAAATCATAGAGAAACCACTTGAGATCGTTCCTGCTCGCCTGTGGCCTTTTCGCCACAACTCAACTGAGTCACACTGAGGTTTTTTTGCCTGCGCATAGTGCTGGGCAAACAGAAGTGCCTGAAATTGGCAGCGGTATAGGTTTACTCGATCAACAAAAAGAAAAATTTATCGGTGAAAAAGTCTATCGTGAAGTGCATCGTCAAATGCCAACGGTGCAAGATGCATGGTTGGAAGATCAGTTTTTTCAGGTTTTTTCAGGCATTTTAAGTCAGACCCAACTTGGTCAACCGATTGGCTTGGTGATTATCAAAGATCCTCAAATTAATGCCTTTGCCGTTCCTGGTGGTTTATTTGCCTTAAATACAGGTTTGATTACTTCAGCTAAGAATCTGGATGAGATTGCAGGGGTCATGGCGCATGAGATTGCACACGTATCACAGCGCCACTATAGCCGCTCCCAAGAGGCATTCAAGGGACAGGGTTTACTCGCATTGGCGGGGATTCTTGTTGGTGCAGCCATTGCATCTCAAGCCGATGGCAATGCGGGTGCAGCGGTCATGATGGGGACTCAAGCGGCATTGATGGATAAGCAGTTGAGTTATAGCCGTAATCAGGAGCGTGAAGCGGATCGTATTGGTATGCAGTTTATGTATGCCGCAGGTTATAACCCACAGAGCATGGCAGATTATTTTGAAACCATGCATCGTGCCACCAGTCGGGTCAGCTTTTTACCAGACTTCTGGTTTACCCATCCTTTAACCACTGAGCGGATGAGCGAGGCACGTTTGCGCGCTAATCAATTGCCGAAAGTGAAATCAAAAATTTACGATCTCGATTTTGAAATATTAAAACTCTATACTTTGGTGGTTTCAAATCAGGCCACTGAACTTCAATTACAGTCATTGGCGAATCAGAAAAGTACAGCCGCACAATTAGCACTGAGCAAGTTCTATCTTGAACAAGGTGACTATGCACAGGCACAGGCCAATTTGGATTTAGTAAAGACGAAACTCAAGAATCATGTGCTGATTCCCTTGATTCAAGCAGATATTTATTTGGGACAAAATAAGTTTGATCAGGCCTATGCCATAATTAATCCGATTCAAAAGACCATGCCGGAGAATAGAGCCTTATCTTATAAGCTAGCGGAAGTCCTGATTCGGCAGGGACAAATTGCACAGGCACAAGCCTTGGTACAGCGCTTTATCCATAAAAACCAGCGTGATATAGAAGGTTGGCAATTGCTGCAACAAGCCACCAATTTAGATAAGAGTTCACCATTACAAGCGGTCAATGTATTGGGTTATCGGGCGGAGGCAGAGTATTGGTCGGGTTATGAAGAAAATGCGATTAAGTCGATGCTACATGCACAACGGTTGGCGAAGGGGAATCTAGCCATGTCCGCCAAGATTGACGCGCGTTTAAAACAGATGCAAGATGAGCGCCGTATGCGACTGTAATACCGATTAAAACAATTCAAGGAAAGCGAATGATTAAAGGGCAATGTTTGTGTGGTGCTGTGCAGTATCAATATCATGGAGAAATTGAAAACAGCATTTTATGTTATTGCAGCGATTGCCAACAGGCACAAGGTTCAATTGCGGGGTGGAACAGTCCGATTGAGCAAAGCAAATTTGAGCTGATTTCTGGACAAGAGCAACTGAAAGAATATTTTCATACACCCAACAAGGCACGTGTATTTTGTCAAAATTGTGCAAGTCCAGTCTATTCTTATCGAAAGGATTTGCCTGATGTAATTCGTTTACGCCTAGGCACTGTGACAGAAGGTGTTATTCCTGCACCGAAGGAAGAATTTTTTCTGGAGCATAAACCAAAATTTATTGAATTAAGATAAGATGACGTGCGTAAGCAATCGCTGAGAAGTTAGAACATTTATGAAGAAAATTTTAGTTTTTATTTTTGCGATCAGCAGTGTGGGGATTAGCTCAGCGGCATCGATTGAGCAATATGCAAACTCAGTAGATAAAATTCGTGGTGTATATGCACAAGATATCCGTAGCTTTTTGCGGAGTCTGAATCCCCAAACGTCACAATTTACGCCTGAGCAGCAAGCAAAGTATTGTCAGATTAATCAGCGTTATATTCAGGATATGTCTGATGCGATTGAACAAAATCGCTCATCACTACCAGCGCAATATGCCAGCATGAACAAGCAAGATTTAATCAAGCAGGTGGTTGAATCAAAAGAAATGCAAATGCTTGCGAAATATAATGTTCAGTGTGATTTTAAATAATAAAAACACCTTGGGTTCATTATTACAATGAATCCAAATTTTTAATTGAATAGATGATATAAAGAGGAGAATTAAGCGGATTAGCTTAATTTTGCTTTAATTTTAGCAGATACTTGTGCAGGATCGGCACGCCCGGCTATGATCGGACGTAGAGAATTCATCACCTTACCCATATCTTTCATGCTAGTAGCTTCTTGAGCAGCAATCGTTTGCTCAATGATAGAATCAAGCTCTTCCTCAGTCATAGCTTCTGGTAGAAATTGAGAAATAACCTCAACTTCGGCTTGTTCTTTACTAGCTAAATCATCACGACCAGCGCCTTGAAAGGCTTTGATCGATTCTTTACGTTGTTTAATTTGCTTTTCAATGACCGCAAGAACCTGAGCATCGTCAAGCTCTATGCGCTCATCGACTTCGATTTGCTTAATTGCTGCCTGTACACCACGAATAACCGTTACTGTTGCCATATCTTTGGCACGCATTGAGTTTTTTAACACGTCAGTAATCTGGTTTTTTAAAGTATTCATAGTCTTCAGCAGTCAATCACAAATTAATTAGTAAAGGCGAGTAGTACGTACAGATTCGCGAGTCAATTTCTTTTGATAACGCTTAACTGCAGCAGCTTTTTTACGCTTACGTTCTTGAGTTGGTTTCTCATAGAATTCGCGCTTACGAACGTCAGCTAAAACACCCGCTTTTTCGCATGAACGTTTGAAACGACGGATAGCTACGTCTACTGGTTCGCCTTCTTTCAACTTAACTTGTGGCATGTAAAATCCTCTAAGATAATGGATAAGATCTAACGCACGATTGCACTAGATCGCAAGTGAAGGTCAGTATTTTACTCATTTACAACTCAGATCACAAGTCTATAATAGCTCGGATATTATTTTTGATCGTTGTAAAGGCAGTTTAATGATTGTTTTGGGCTTGGAAACTTCGTGTGATGAAACTGGGTTAGCACTCTATGATAGCGAGCTCGGCTTACGTGGACAGGTTCTCTATAGCCAGATCAAACTACATGCCGAATATGGTGGTGTGGTGCCAGAGCTGGCTTCGCGTGATCATGTTCGTAAAATGATTCCTTTGATTAATCAACTGCTTGAGCAAAGTGGCGTCAAAAAGCAAGAGATTGATGCTGTTGCCTATACCCGTGGTCCAGGGTTGATGGGGGCATTGATGACAGGTGCTTTATTTGGCCGCAGTTTAGCCTTTGCATTTAATAAGCCAGCGATTGGTGTACACCATATGGAAGGTCATATGCTTGCACCATTACTTTCGGAAACTCCACCGGAATTTCCGTTTGTGGCTTTATTGGTTTCAGGTGGGCATACCCAATTAATGGCAGCTTATGGGATCGGTCAATATGAACTGCTTGGTGAGTCGATTGACGATGCAGCGGGTGAAGCCTTTGATAAAGTCGCAAAAATGATGAAATTGCCTTATCCTGGTGGGCCGAATATTGCGAAATTGGCGTTACAGGGCGATGCCAAAGCATTTGAATTCCCGAGACCAATCTTGCATCAAGGCTTGGATTTTTCTTTTAGCGGTCTTAAAACTGCCGTTTCAGTACAATTGAAAAAGTTAGGTGAAGAGAATCGTGATGCCGATGTGGCAGCTTCTTTCCAGGAGGCGGTTGTCGATACTTTGGTAAAAAAATCAGTGAAAGCTTTAAAACAAACGGGTTTAAAACGTTTGGTGATTGCGGGTGGTGTAAGTGCTAATCTGCGTTTGCGTGAACAATTAGAAACTTCACTGGCAAAGATCAAGGCACATGTTTATTATGCCGAACCCGCATTGTGTACGGACAATGGCGCCATGATTGCTTTTGCTGGATATCAACGTTTAAAAGCTGGGCAACATGATGGTTTGGCGGTAACGACAACACCAAGATGGCCAATGACTGAGTTACAACCGACCTAAAATGGAACTTATCATTTTTGTAGGTGGGCAAGCTTCAGGTAAATCAACATTCTTTAAGCAATATTTCTCTGACACGCATATTCGTCTCAATCTTGATATGTTGAAAACCAGACATCGTGAGAAAATATTGTTTCAGGCTTGTTTGGACGCAAAACAGAAGGTTGTTGTTGATAATACCAATCCGAGTAAACTAGATCGAAAGATATATGTTCAAGATGCAAAAAATGCTCACTTTAAAGTGATTGCTTACTATTTTGATAGTGGTCTGGATGATGCTCTTTTGCGGAATGAACAACGAGTAGGTAAGGCGAAAATTCCTCGAGTTGGTGTGATTTCTACGTTTAAAAAGTTAGAAATTCCTGAGCTTAATGAAGGTTTTGATGAAATTTACAGCGTTTCAATTGATCAAGAAAATGATTTTAATGTGAGCTTGCTGTATCAAAGAGAACAATAATGAGATTTGAAGATTTAGATACAAGACTAAGAAAATATGAGACCGCTTACGATTTCTGTATTCCACCAGAAAATTATATTGTCGTCAGGTTGGATGGTCGTGGATTTACACGCTTAACCAAAGAGATTTGGCAATTCGAAGCGCCATTTGATGTACATTTTAGAGATTTAATGGTAGAAACCACAACCCATTTATTACAGTGTGGTTTTAATATCATCTATGGTTATACCCAGAGCGATGAAATTTCTCTTTTATTCCATTATCGTGATGAAAGTTTTAACCGCAAGGAACGTAAAATTCTTTCTATTTTAGCAGGTGAAGCCAGTGCAAAATTCTCTGTTATGCATGGCCAAATTGCTACTTTTGATGCTCGAGTTTGTGTTTTACCTAATTCGCAATTAGTAGATGACTACTTCCGTTGGCGACAAGAGGATGCTCATCGAAATGCATTAAATGCACACTGTTATTGGATGTTAAGAAAATCGGGTCATGCAGTAGCTGAAGCAACAGAACAAGTTAAAGGGTTAAATCGTCAAGAAAAGCATGATTTACTCTTTTCACAGCAGATTAATTTTAATGAACTCCCTGCATGGCAAAAACGTGGCACAGGTGTTTATTGGAAAGACGTTGAAAAAACGGGTCTGAATCCAAAAACTGGTGAAATTACACAAACGACAAGAAGGCAGTTAGTTGCTGATTTTGATTTGCCTTTAAATGAATTCTATAGTGAATTTATAGGTCAAAATTTTTTTTGAAAATATTTTTATGAACTATCGTTCATAATGGAGTTGTAAGTTGAAAATTTCTTATATTTTTACATGTGGCCGATTAGAGTCTTTATTTAAGATTCTCTGCCTCACTCAACAAGGTGAGAAAAAGGTCGAGTCAAAAGAAAAAATCGTTGAACAATATAGAAAAGATATCGCTTTAGGACGACCTTTTGAAGAAACTGAACTGTATCAATTGATTGAACAAAGCGAAGAAAAAATTGTCATTAATCGCTTGAGTAATATTCTTCGAGAAAAACCGACTCAGCAGAAGGGGAGTTTTGATGCGGATGAATATAAGACTGGTGCATGGTCTGAGTTTAATGATTATAAGCTGGCGGTTCGATTTTCAAATGCAAAAACTGAGTTAAGTGAAAAACACTTTGCGAAAACGGGTGAGTATATGACTAGTCGTGGTGTTGCAAAATTGACGGGTTTTAATCCAAGTAACATTAAGAATATGTTGCATCATAAAAGAAGTGTGGTCAGAAAAATGCTTACCACTCTAGAGAAGCTAGCAAAAGAGTATTAATCTTTCAGTATATTTTTCGATGCAGGGAAAATTTCTTTTTCTGCATCGATACTGCTCATCTTTTTAATTATCAAATGATTTTAGCGATTTGTTTAATAAAATATAAATAAAAAAGGAATCAATAATGTGGGTGATCAAAGCAGCCAATGGCTGTGCATGGTTAAGTATCATTATAGTTGCTGCTGCAGCAATTTTTTCAATTTATGTTCTCAGTATTCCATGTACGACTGATCGAATCTGTGAAATGCCACCTATTCATTTATTCTTTTTGCTGGCATGGATCATTTCAGTTATCTGTAATTTTATTGGCATCATTTTTTCGATCATTGGATTGAAAAAAGATGAACCCATTAAAAAACTAGCCAAAGTAGCATTGTTCTTTAATGGGAAAATCATTGCTTTTAGCTTTGTGTGCGCTTTATTACTATTTATCGATTTTAATGGCTTAGCAATTTTTCTAGTTGATTGACTGTTAACGATCAGCTTTAGATAACAATGCCAAACACAAAAAAATCAATGCCATACCAATCCAACCAATGGGTGCTAATTGCTCGCCAACCAATAAAACTGCAAATAATGCGGCAACCAGTGGTTCAAACAGTGTCAATGTGGTGGCGGTGCTGGCTGAAATGGTCTTTAGTGCATAACCAAATAGTAGATAACCGAGAAACATTGGAATCAGCATCATATAGGTAACAACATACAAATTCACAGGCTCATCAAACAGGTTGGAGCCAGTAAAAAATAATGTAGGTAATAAAATTAAAGCACCAAAACCAAAAATTAATCCCATAGACGCTTTCGAGTCGACGCCATGATCAATCATCTTTTTGGCAGCCCAAGAATATAACGAATAGGTCAATGCTGCGATCAGCCCGAGAATAATGCCAATAGTTTTCTGATCGGTAGCAATTGTGTGTGCTGATGCTTGGGAATGTGACTCTCCTAGAGAGAGCAATAGGACACCTGCCACGCCAAAGATAAAGCTAATAAACCACTTTTTAGAGAGGGCTTTCTTATCAAAGAACTTTTCCAGTAAAGCGGTAAATAACGGGGCGGAACCAATTGAAACCACTGTACCAATGGTAATTCCAGCCATACGCATCGACGAATAGAATGCCAATGGATAAATGGCAACTGAGACCATGCCAATTAACAGTAATGGATAGTAAGACTGAATTTGCGGTAAATGACTGCGGATATTTTTATGGGCGAGTAAGGCTTGTAATAATCCACCGCCACCCATTGCGATTGCACCAATGGCCAATGGGCTCAAATTAGGTGCGTAAGAGGCAACTGTGCCTGTGGTGCCCCATAAAATAGAAGCAACTAAAACCGCAATAAAGCCAGAATGAGAGCTGAGGTTTAAAGATGCGTTACTCACTTTGCAACCTCTTGTTCTAATAAGTTGTGAACCATTTGCTTTGCGGCAAATACTTTATCACTGGAGCTTTCCAAACCGGCACGCGCAATGGAGCCTTCCAAGATAAATGAAAGCAGTAGTGCCAGTTCTTTAACTCGTTGCGGGTTAATGCTGAGTTGCTGCAAATGACCCGCTAAAATCGCTTCGATTTCATCTTTATGCAGTTTAACTGCCAAACGTTCCGGGCTATGTGCGGGGAATTCTGCGGCTGCATTGAGTAGTCCACAACCACGAAAACCCTTTTCATAAGCAAATTCGGCATGATCCTGATAGGCATCAAAAATTGCCAAAATACCGTCAATCGGGGTTTGGATTTGCACTTTTCTTTTTTCGTATAAATCTAGCCATTCCTGATGACGGGCTTCGATATAACAAGTAATCAAGTCTGATTTAGTCGCAAAGTTATTGTACAACGACATTTTGGCGACATTGGCTTTCTCTGTAATGCTGTTGATGCCTGTATTACTGATGCCATCGTTATAGAACAGAGTGGATGCCGCATCTAAGATTTTTTGTTTTGCTGATTTCGAGCTCATAAGAAAATATATTTATGTATACCGACCTACCTAATTTTATGGAAAAGTAAATTATTTGCAAGCAAAAGTTTATGCGTTCTATTTATTTAAGTTGGATTGATAAAAGGAAATCGATTAAAGCGCATGGATTTGGCCTTAATCGATCAGGATTTTACTGAAGATTCTTTTTACTGTGGATAAAAGCCAATCCATACACAGGCCATTTTTTCTCGGATTTTAGATTGTTGACCAGCCATGCAACCAGTACCAATGCAATTGAACCGAGCAGCACAGGAAAGAATAAGAAACTCCAATGGTATTGAATGGTATTTGCCGTCAGCAAAATCACCAATGGATTTGCGCCAGCGGGGGGGTGCACACAACGTAACAGTTGCATAGCTGCGATGGCACAACCGACAGACAGAGCAATGCTCAAAGCGGATGTACCAAAAACTTTTAGAAACAGTAAACCAATAAAAGCCGAGACAAAATGCCCCAAAATCACATTGCGAGGTTGTGCCAAGGGAGATTGAGATACCGCATATAGAATGACGCAGGTTGCACCGAAGGGTGCCATGATGAATAAATTATGGGTCAATTTACTGAGTAAAATTAAGATCAAAATACTCAATGTTCCACCGATGAGGCTTCTTATGACATCAATGGATTGGGGTATGGGGGCGAGATGCTCTCTACCGTTGAATAAAGATAACATGGTGATCTCACTACAGGGTTGCTTTATGCCGATAATAAAACTAAAATTACAAATAGTACAGATCTGTACTATTTTGATTGGGTAAATTTTTATGTCAAAGTCAGCCAATAAAATTTTGCATACTGCAGAAAAATTATTTTATGAAAATAGTTTTGTTGGAGTGGGGGTTGACCTGATTCGAGATGAGTCTGGCTGTTCAAAAACCACCATGTACACCTATTTCAAAAATAAAAATCAATTGGTGAAATCAGTCTTGGAGGCACGGGACGAAAAGTTCAGACAGCGTCTTTTAGATTACGTTGCAGATGCAACAGGACGAGAAGCGTTGAATAGGCTGATCGATTGGCATTTATTATGGTTTCAAGAAGATAACTTTAAAGGTTGCTTGTTCGTCAGAGCGGTAGCGGAGTCGCATTTGGGCGATCAAGAGATTATCTCTGTGTCAAAAAAACATAAAGTTTGGATTAGAAACTTAATCACAGCATATCTGCACACTTATCCAAAGGCAGAAATGTTGATTGAGATGACTTATACGCTGATCGAAGGGCTCTTTAGCCGTTTTTTAGTCGAAGGTTATAATGCAAAAGTGGCAGCGGAGATCAAAGATTCAATTAACCAAATGATTGATGCGTTTAAGCCAACAGCACTTTAACGGTTATTGGCAAAATCATTGTTATCGTATGTGAGTAAGCCTTTGATAGATTGCAAAGGCTTACTGCTTTTTTTATTGTTTAAATGCGTTCTGATCTTCTACATCCACATATTCGATATAACCACGACCTTGAACGGGCTTATTTAAATATTCACCTGTAAATGTATAGGCACTGGCATAACCAACACCATGACCATAACGGAATGGGCTATCAATTTCCGCAGTGATCTTGAGTACCGTTTGATCCGCATCATCTTTGACTGACCAAGAAAACAGTTGAGGTAAGCGCATTTTCTTGCCACTCGGTGAAACATGATCATCAACTTGATGAGCAATGACCTTGAATTCCACATTGGTATAGATTTCTGCTGGCTGGTCTGTATGGCGAACATGCAGGCTATAGGCGGCAGGCTGTCCCAAAATATCGGCTTTAGTGAGCAGTAATTGGGTGGTCTCAGTTAAGTTAATAATTTGATAGGTAAAGAAATCCAACGGTAATTTATACGGCTCAGGTAGGAGTTTTTTCACCACGCCATGTGCACCTGTTGCACGGGCATATTCATAAGTACATAAACCTTCGGCAGGGGTAGTTTTACCTTGATATTCAAGTTGACCTTTAAAGCTTGCCAATAAACTAAAATGATCGTAAATCGGGGTTTTGATAAACCATGAAATTTGATCACTGACATCTAACTCAAACTCAAAGTTGAGCCCATGATAGGCACCTTTAAGATAAATATTCGGTAATGTGCCTTGAATTGAAACTTCCTCACCCAGTTCGATCAGTGTGCCATCTTGTTGAATATTGGCATTCTCTGGAATGATATATGCTTTTAATAGGTGTTCATCTACAGCCGCGGTGCTGGAAAAGAAGGTCGCACTCTTTCTTGGATCACCTACCGTAATATCATCATGGTCAAAGGCCAATGCGCCAGGCGTACCCAATAAAATCATAATATTTAAATAACGATGGGGCTCAGGTAGGAGTGGAAAGAAAATTCCATAATGCGTCCACGTATAAAATTTTTCTTCGGTGCGTGGGCGAATAATTTCAGGTTCCGAAAATGGAAGGGTCGAGTATTTTACGGCTTTATCGAGCGTACCTTGGGCAAGCAACAAGCTTTTACCTAAAATTTTGCTGGTCAGGGATGTCGGTGGCAATTGTTTCTTCATCTTGTTTCCTAAACTCAATCCATGCTGTGACCGTTAGAGTATGAGAAACAATTGCCGATGCTAAGCGGAAATAAGGACAAAGCTACAGCTTTTCAGGACATTTATGCGCTGGCTTTGTTTGACAATTTTTCTAGGTTTTGTGACCCAATCCAGTGTTTTGAGAACTGGTAGGCAGCACGACCAGAACGTTGCCCACGTGCCTGACACCATTTCAAACTTTCACCGCGAACCAGATCGTTATATTCCAAATCGGCTTTGACAATATAGTGCTCGACGATGGCTAAATAGAGCTGTTGATCCATTGGGTAAAACGATAGCCACAGGCCAAAACGGTCGGAAAGCGAAATTTTTTCTTCAATCGCTTCCTGTGGATGGAGTTCCGTATATTGCGGCACATCGACCTTACGCACAGGGGTATTTTCGTGCATAAACTCAGGTAGTAAGTGACGGCGGTTACTGGTTGCATAAATAATAAAATTGCTCGAACCAGATTGTAGTGAACCATCCAGCACACTTTTTAAGCTACGGTAGTTTTCATCTTCAGCATTGAAGGCGAGATCATCACAATAAACAATAAATTTTTCAGGACGATCTTCAATCAGTTTTTGAATTTTAGGTAAATCCGATAAATCATCACGTTCAATCTCAATCAAGCGTAAGCCCTGAGCAGAATATTCAGTCAATAGGGCACGCACAATGGATGATTTTCCTGTACCGCGTGAACCTGTCAGCAACACATCATTGGCAGGTAAACCATTTAGAAACTGTAAAGTATTTTGAATGATCTTGTCTTTTTGACGCTCAATTCCCTTTAAGTCTTCCAGATACATTTTCTTGGGCTGCTGTATGGCGACCAGTTGCTGATTTTCCCAACGGAAAGCAATTGCGGAGAAATCCGTGGGTTGCTTTGGTTCTGGGAGAACTTGCTGGAGCTGTGTTAACACACTGGATAAGGATTGAAGGATAGATTCGGGTAAATCAAGGATAGCCATACATATAAACCAAACTCAATGATGAATAGGGATACTATCACTGCTATTACTGAAATAAAGAAAATATCATCAGAAATATCGAAATAAATCGATTTTACCCTTGATTGTTGCTACGGCTTTTTGCATTGTATAGGTGCAAGCGTATAAAAAATAAGCTGAAATGTAGGATTGCAAATGTTCAATAGAGTTCAAGAGAAAAAGAATACATATCAGACACATAGAGTTGACGTGTTGCAAGAACGCCTACGGCATGCAAGCTCTTATACAGAATGGAAAGAAATTGCACTAAAACTGGATGAAGAATCTGGGCATGAAGCATGGAAATATGACAATGAATCGCCTTATTTTGATGCGGAAATTCTTTCGAAACGCTATAACTTATTAAAAAAGTATCGTATCCAGCATCGAACGCTCGATCTGATTTATGTATTGCGAGAAGGTCTGTCTTATGACTTCGCCAATATTGGGCATCCAATGCTATTTGCCGAAACCTATATTGGTACCAAAAAGATTATTGAAAATTATGTCGAAGAAATGAGTGACTGTTTCCGTTACTTGGCTTCGAGTGAATGTATTACCTTCCAGTTGAAAGAGAAAATTCAGTTTTTTGAGGAATGTCAAAAAGCCTATGGTCAACCAGCTTTGATGTTTTCAGGCGGTGCAACTTTGGGGTTATTTCATACAGGGGTGTGTAAGGCGCTTCTCGAGCAAGATTTGATGCCACAAGTTTTATCTGGCTCAAGCGCAGGGGCAATCATGACAGGCATGTTGGGGGTTTCTACACCAGATAAAGTGCCTGAATTGCTACAAGGGGAACATTTTTTTAGTGATGCATTTAAATTTAGAAAAATCAGTGAGCTCATTCGAGGTCGTGGTGGTATTGCTGATGTGATGTATTTGAAAAAATTCCTGATGCAAAACTTGGGTGATGTGACTTTTGCCGAAGCGTATAAACAGTCCAAGCGTCATATTAATATTGTGATTGCACCGTATAACACCGCACAAAACCCACGCATTATGAATGCATTGACTGCACCCAATGTGTTGGTTTGGAGCGCAGTACTGGCTTCTTGTGCTGTGCCCGTATTATTTCCACCGGTGCATTTGACCAGTAAGCGTTATGATGGACAACATACACCGTATCTTGCCAATACCAAATGGGTGGATGGCAGTATGCGCAGTGATTTTCCGCAGGAGAAAATGGCTCGGCTGTATAATATTAATTACACCATTGCCAGTCAGGTCAATCCACATATCGTGCCGTTTATGCAAAGTGACAGTAATCGCTTCCGTCGGGATGTGCTCAGTTGGCCTGAGCGAATTATCCGTCATCAAGGTAAAACCATTGCCTTGGATGTCATGGATTTAACCCGAAGCTATATGGGCAGTTTTTTCCCGATTCGCCGTATGCTCGATCATGGCTATGGCATTTTAGGGCAGCGTTATTATGGTGATGTGAATATCATTGCCAAATATGGTCTCAGACACTATAGCTATATGTTGAAAAACCCACGTCCGAAACTGTTTAAAATCTTGCAACAAGAGGGCGAACGGGCAACTTGGCCGAAAATTGCCTCGATTGAAATCCATGCACGGATTGGTAAAACCATTGAGCATTGTTTAACATCATTGCGGAAGCAGGACGAAAAGCAGCAGAATGAGTTTTATTACGTGGATCTCTAACCCAGAAATTCAACTTGAAGATGTGAAGTTAAAAACAAAAGCACAAAGTTATCGCTTTGGACGACGTGTTTATACCTTTCAAGTCGAGCAACAATGCTACTGGCTTAAATTTCACAAGCTAGGGACTTATCCGCTTTTAGAACAGGCCTTTCAGCGTGAACTCGTGTTCTATCAACAATTTGCTCAAGCAAAGCAAACATTTTTATTGCCCTATCAAATCATTCCGTTGAGCGATGTTGCAACAGACTTAGATTTTGCAGGGGCTGAGCAGGGGTTGTTAACTGTCAATTCAGATGCATATTTTAGTGATATTAATATGTTTCGTGATATTGATACGATAAAACAAAAGATTCTAAGCGCGCTAGATGTTGTCGAGGCCTTGCATCAGGTTGGTTGGATTCATGGGGATTTGAAGACTGAACATTTCCGTTTATATGAGTATTCGTGCAAATTAATCGATTTTGAGCAATGTTTTAGAATTGGACAGCCAATCCAGACCCTAGATGCGACGCCTCACTATATGGCACCCGAACTTTTCCATGGGGTAGGCAAAAGTATTCAAAGTGACCTCTATGCTTTGGGTATTATCGTGTATGAATGGTTGACTCAATCACGATTAAAGGCAACGACTTATCACGATTGGGCCGTTTTACATTGTCAGCAACTACAGATTCAGCTTCCGATTGAATTTGAGGTTTTTCTTCCGCTATTGAATGGGTTAACCCAAAAGCATGTTAAACAACGTTTTAATTCAGTTTTAGCTGCAAAAAATAGCCTAAATGCAATTGATTTGTCGCAAAAATAAACATCAATACTGGATTTGAATATTATGTGTTCAGTTGATTGATTTTTTTATAGGAAAGACTTGTCATACCGCATGTTTCTCACTAATATGCATAGCCATCGGGGGCGTGGCGAAATTGGTAGACGCACTGGATTTAGGTTCCAGCGCCGCAAGGTGTAAGAGTTCGAGTCTCTTCGCCCCCACCATATTTAAAAAGCAAGTTTAACTTGCTTTTTTTATGGTTAAATCTGAGATGATTTAATCATGTGGTTATAGAGGATTGGTGTAATGGTAGCATGACGGTCTCCAAAACCGTTCGTCAAGGTTCGAGTCCTTGATCCTCTGCCAAATTTAAAAAGGGCCTTCGATAGAAGGTCCTTTTTTTTATTTGCTGGATTTTTCTGATCTGTATATTAAAAAAGCATTAGCTTTCATAAACATAGTTTTTTTATAAAAAGGGCTTGTCAGTCGCAGGGTTTATCTCTAATATACACACCCATCGGGGGCGTGGCGAAATTGGTAGACGCACTGGATTTAGGTTCCAGCGCCGCAAGGTGTAAGAGTTCGAGTCTCTTCGCCCCCACCATATTTAAGAAAGTATCTTTACTTTCTTTATGATGAAGTCTCAAGGACTTTCATCATGCCGTTATAGAGGATTGGTGTAATGGTAGCATGACGGTCTCCAAAACCGTTCGTCAAGGTTCGAGTCCTTGATCCTCTGCCAAATAAATAAAAAAGCCCTTGTGAAAACAAGGGCTTTTTTATTGTCTGTGATATTTCTTCATCTCATATCTCTTCTAAAAAACGTACCATCTTTCAAAAATCTTGCGTTCAACTTGAAAGGCAGCTTATCGACCCAGATCAGTACTGTCAGCAGGTTCTATAGATTTGAAAATTATAATTTCCAAGCGACCTGGATTAGTTAGGTCGAAAAGACTTTATTTTTATTACTATTGTAATTATTTATTCACTATAGTAAATTAAACCCATGGTGAATTATTCATTCTAGAGGGATTCTTTGCCTGACTTTTAAGTTTATGTGAAGAGATATCAAATGTTAGACATTCGTATGTCGCGTCCTGATGAGGGCGCTCAGATCGTTGCAATTTGGAAAAGTTCTGTTGATGCAACTCACCAATTTCTTAAGCCTGAGGATCGTCTTGAAATTGAAAAAGAGGTGATTGGCTTTTTTTCAGAGACTCCAGTATGGGTTGCTGTGAATTCAGATGATCAGCCATTGGGTTTTATGTTCTTGCATGAAGGGCATATGGAAGCATTATTTATTGATGCGACAGCTCGAGGGCAAGGCGTTGGAAAATTTTTGTTATCCCATGCTTTAACGCTGCATCCCAATCTCACCATTGATGTGAATGAACAAAATCAGCAAGCAGTTGGGTTTTATCAACATCTCGGTTTTCAGGTTACAGGCCGCTCAGAACTGGATAGCCAAGGTCGAGCATATCCATTGTTGCATCTTGCGATTGAACCCAAGGCTTAATGCTGTTTTATTAACACATCGTTGGTATTGGGTGAGATGAATAGATCATCAAAATCGCGTTGATTATGAAGTGTTAAGCCTGTTTTTGGCTAAAACTCACGATATAAACACAAGGTTGTTGATCATTTGGATTGGTTAATTGGCAATGTGCCGGTGCTGTCAATGCAATACAATCTCCAGCGTCTAAATGAAAATGTTGCGTATCAATTTGAATATCAAGTTGTCCGCTTAATAGCCAAATCGTCTGACCGTTAAGATGTTGATACGCACTCGCAGGAATGCTGAATTTTCCTGCCGCTGGAATTTCAACTTTAATCATTTCTGGGTTTGCGCCTGCTGGCGAGATTGACCAGCGGGTGAGCCCCAATTGAGTGTCTGTCCAATATTGTTGTTGTGATTGTTTAGAGACCAATACATGTGTATTTTGGTTGAGTTCAGCTTCAGCAAATAATTTAGAAAGTGTAATACCCAAGGCACCAGCTAAACGGCTGAGAATGGCTGCACTGGGGCTGGAAGCGCCGCGCTCAACTTTGCTGATCATCGCTTGGCTGACTCCCGAATACTGCGCTAATTCGGCAACTGTCCATCCCTTACTTTTTCTTTGCTTAAGCAGTAAACGAGCGATTTCAGTATCAAGCATCTGACTATCCGCTTTTTCAACCATGATATGAACCTACAATTTTGGACAGGCATATTATGCGATAGAAATGAGATGGATGTTGCATGAAATCATTATATTCATTGTCTTTTAAAAAATCATTGTGCTGTCATTATTTGTAGATTAATGAATTGATTTTAAAACATAGAGTGAGAGCTTGATATCTTGCTCTATTCAAGTTAATAACAGTTTCAATTTTTAGACCCCTCCATAGTTTTTCATATTGTCACTGTCAATAAATAAAATGCTAAAAAACAGCTCATTTTTTGCTTAATTTTAAATTTTTTGTACCAATTAGTTTTTGAATAATAGAGTGATCAGCATAGCGGTTAATCTGTTTAGCGTATTTAAATTTGATTTCAGCTTGATGAAAAAGTCACAAAAAAGACTTAGATAAATAAAGCTAGCTCAGACGTAAATGAGCTGATGCTAGGGAAAATTTAAGAATTAAGGAATAACAAATGTCAGTATTGTGCATGGTTCAGCATAGAAAGAATGAATTGGATGTCTTACTCAAGAGCACAATTAGCCTAAGCTTTGCTTCGTTTGCTATGACTCAAAATAAGGGATAAATGACATGATGATAATTCGTTATATTCAACAGAAAGATATTCATGATCTTTACCACTTGGCTCAAAAAGCGGGTTTTGGCTTAACTTCGTTGCAGCCGGATATGGAAATACTGGCTGCACGTATTGACCGAGCGATTAAAACGGTCGAAGGCAAACTAGAAAAGTCGGAGCAGGGCTATTTATTTGCATTAGAAGACACCACACTGCATAAGGTGGTCGGGGTATGTGGAATTGAGGTTGCTTTAGGCCTAAAAGAGCCTTGGTATAATTTCCATGTGGGTACGCAAGTGCATTCTTCTGAACCACTAAATGTCTATAAAGCTTTACCAACTTTGTATTTGAGTAATAACCATACCAACTGTAGTGAATTATGTACTTTATTTTTAGATCCTGACTATCGCTTAAATAAGAATGGTAAGTTTTTATCTAAGGTTCGGTTTTTGTTTTTATCGGCGTTTAGACAGTATTTTGAAGAAACCATTGTGGCTGAAATGCGCGGATTTTCAGACGAAAATGGTCGTTCACCATTTTGGGATGCGGTGGGTCATAAATTCTTTGATATGGAATTTACCAAAGCAGATTATCTGAGTGGTACAGGCAAAAAAGCCTTCATTGCAGAATTGATGCCACGGCATCCTCTCTATGTCGATATGTTGCCTGATGAAGCCAAGGCTGTGATTGCTGCGGTTCATCCCAATACAGTGCCGGCTTATAACCTTTTGATAGAAGAAGGGCTGCGATATAAGGGCTATGTCGATATCTTTGATGCGGGAGCAACCTTGCAGGCTGATATTGAAAATTTAAGAGCGATTAGAGACAGCCATGTGGTGACGGTAAAGGTGGAGTCATCTGATCAAGTGACGCTAGACGAT
>Ga0209958_1000286_pt1 | contig 127441 bp, 115 predicted proteins | sample ThiBio_inoc_plan_FD_183942 | JGI IMG/M metagenome (GOLD analysis project Ga0209958, IMG submission 183942) | Wastewater bioreactor microbial communities from Cape Town, South Africa - Thiocy_inoc_plan (SPAdes) | ecosystem: Engineered > Bioremediation > Thiocyanate > Unclassified | place: South... | reverse complement strand
CCAGCGGCGATGCCGGCAAGACCCTGTACCAGGTGGACCTGAAAGGCCCCGTGGCCCTGGTGCTGGGCGCCGAGGGGCCGGGCATGCGCCAGCTCACGCGCAAGACCTGCGACGAACTGGTCGGCATCCCCATGCAGGGCGCGGTGGAGAGCCTGAACGTCTCCGTCGCCAGCGCCGTGTGCCTGTACGAGGCGCTGCGCCAGCGCGGGGGGTAGGCCGGTGGACGTGGCGCGGGTGCGCGCCTGGCTGCGGGCGGCCCGGCGCATCGCCGTGCTCACGGGCGCGGGCATGAGCGCCGAGTCGGGCGTGCCCACCTTCCGCGATGCGCAAACCGGCCACTGGGCCCGGTACCGTCCCGAGGACATGGCCACCGAGGCCGGCTACCGTGCCCAGCCCGGCCTGGTCTGGCGCTGGTATGCGCACCGCCGCGCGCTGCTGCGCGGCGTGGCGCCGAATGCCGGGCACCTGGCGCTGGCGCGTTTCGCGCAGCGCCACCCCGGGCGCCTGGCGCTCATCACCCAGAACGTGGACGGCCTGCACCAGCAGGCCGGCAGCCCGGACGTGCTGTGCCTGCACGGCGACCTGTTGGCCGACCGCTGGCTCGACCCGCCGCGCCCCTGCTGCTGCCTGGAGGATGCCGCCGCCGGCGAGCCGCCGTACTGCAGCGGCTGCGGCAACCTGCTGCGCCCCGGCGTGGTCTGGTTTGGCGAAGCCTTGCCGCTGGCCGTGCTGGAGGCGGCGCAGCAGGCCGCGCGCGCCTGCGACCTGATGCTGGTGGTGGGCACGGCGGGCGCCGTCTACCCCGCCGCCGGGCTGGCGCGCCTGGCGCGCGATGCCGGGGCGCGCGTGGCGGTGCTCAACCCCGCGTCCAGTGAACTCGACGATGCCGCCCATGCCGTGCTGCGCGGCACGGCGGCGCAATGCCTGCCGGCGCTGCTGGCGCCCGAAACCAAGGAGTGACGCCATGCCATTGCCCCCCACGGCCCTGCTGGGCATCGCCATCGTGGCCGAGGTTGTCGCCACCACGGCGCTCAAGGCCTCCGACGGCTTCACGCGCCTGCTGCCCAGTGCGGTGTGCGTGCTGGGCTACGGCCTGGCGTTCTACATGCTGTCGCTGGTCATGAAGAGCCTGCCCACGGGCGTGGTGTACGCCGTGTGGTCCGGGCTGGGCATCGTCCTCATCTCGGCCCTGGGCTGGCTCCTGCACGGGCAGAAGCTCGACCTGGCGGCGCTGCTGGGCATCGGCCTCATCGTGGCCGGGGTGGCGGTGATCCAGCTGTTCTCCAAGACGGCGGCGCATTGACCCTGGCTATGGGTGGTGCAGCCCGGCGTGGATCGCCGCCTGCACCTGCCCCTCGTGGGCGTGGTTGTCCGAGTTCAGGCGCCACAGGTGCACGCCCGCCAGGCCGTAGCGCCGGTAGGTGGCCAGCACCTGCGCGGTGCTGAAGCTGTCGCAGTTCGTTTCCGGGCAGATGCCGTACAGGATCTTGCGTGCCGGCACGCCTTGCGCCAGAAAGGCGTCCGGCGGAATGTCCATGCCGCCCGCGTACGACTGCATGTTGATGTAGTCGAACGGCGCCAGGCTGGCGCGGTCCAGGTAGCTGCCGTCGGCGGGCGAGAGCGTCAGGCGCAGGGGCTTGCCGTACCGGGCCGACAGGGCCTTGAGCGTGGCGCCGAGCCGGGCCGCCAGCGCGGGGAAGCGGGGCGTGACGTTGTTGTCCTCGTAGTCGATGTCGAAGCCGTCGATCGCGTACCTGCCGCCCGCGTAGGTCTGGTAATGCGCGATGAAGTCGCCCACCGACTGCGCGTAGGCCTGCAGCGCGGCCTCGCCGTCCAGCGCCGCCAGCGGGCGGCCCCAGATGCCTTGCCCCTGGCCCCACCACTGGGAGACGACGATCTTGATGTCGGGGTTGTCCCGGCGCGCGGTTTCCACCAGCCACTCGAAGCGGTGCGCGAGGCGGCCCGTCCCGGCGCTTTCGTGGAACCCGAAGCGGTTGCCGTCCTGGATGCCGCCCGGCCCCACGTAGAGCACGTCCACCTTGTCGAAGGAAACCTGCCGCCATTCGTCCGGGATGTTCTGGTAGTCGTGCGTGTCGGCCAGGTAGAACCAGGCCGCCGCGATGGGCGGGGCCGCAGGGTGGTTCGTGGCGCCGCCGCCGCAGGCGCAGAGCAGGGCCAGGAGGGCGGTGGCGGCGAGCAGTCGGATGGTCATGGCAGCGGCAGCGTGGCGGGTGGAGGCGGCATAGCGTACACGGGGCCAGGGATGAATAGCAAAAAACGGCTCCAGCCCTTTGCAGTCAAGCGCTACCAGCTATGAATAGCGGAGCGGATCCGCGTTGACGCCAGTGTGCGCCTGCCGCCATACTCGCGCCGTGCACATTTCTTTACAGCAACTGCGCCAGCGCTGGGGGCGCCGCGCGCTCCATGCCGCGCTGGGGCTGCTGCTGGCCGCCCTGGCGCTGGCCGAGCTGCAGGGCCCGCGCCTGCTGGAGGCGCTGGACAACCGCTTCGGCGACGTGCTGCTGCGCTGGCATGCGCAGGGCAGGGTGCCGCCGCAGGACGTGGTCATCATCGACATCGACCAGCCCTCGCTCAAGGACCCGCAGATGTTCGAGCTGGCCGGCGCCTGGGCCTGGCCGCGCGTGATCCATGCCGAGCTGATCACGGCGCTGGCGCGCCAGCAGCCGCGCGCCATCCTGCTCGACCTGATCCTCTCGCCGCCCGACCGCTTCCGCCCGGAGAACGATGCCGCGCTGGCCGAGGCCCTGGCCTTCGAGCGCGCCTACGTGCCCATGGTCCTGCTGGAGGATTCGGCCCAGCAGGCGCCGCTGGCGCTGGCGCCGCCGGCCATGGGCATCCGCCCCGGGCCGGGCGCGCGGCCCGATGCGCGCTACGGCATCGACGGCCCGACGGCGCTGCCGCCCGAGGTCTGGCGCACCGGCTACATCAACTTCATCAAGGACGACGACGGCATCGGCCGCAGCACCGAGCTGGGCCGCGACGTGCAGGGCTGGTGGATTCCGCACCTGCTGGGCCGCGTGGCGCACGACCTGGGGCTGCCGCAGCCGCCGCAGCCGCGCTTTCGCCTGCACTGGTATGGGCGCGAGTTCACGCGCATTCCCTACGCCCGGGCCTACCTGGCCACGCAGACGGGCGACGGGCAACTGCCGTTCGACGCGCGCGGCAAGGTCATCATCATCGGCGCCACGGCCAGCGGCCTGCACGACTTCGTGCCCACGCCGGTGGCCGCGACCACGCCCGGGCCCTTCGTGCTGGCCACGGGCGTGGCCAACCTGGCCCAGGGTGACTGGCTGCGGCCCGCGCCGGCCTGGGCCAGCCCGGCGCTGGCGCTGGGCCTGATCGCGGCGCTGGGCCTGGCGTTCGCCGCGCGCCTGCCGCAGGCGGCCACCATGGCCGGGTTCGCGCTGGCGGTGCTGCTGGCCCTGGCCGGGGCGCTGGCGGCGCTGCAGGCGCAGGTGTACTGGATTCCGGTGTCGGCCCTGGTGCTGGGGGGCGTGGCGCTGCTGGCGTTCGGCCTGCTGTCCGCGCGGCTGGAGATGGCGCAGCGCCGCCACGTGCAGGCCATGTTCGCGCGCTTCGTCGATCCGCGCATCGCCACCGCGCTGTCGGAGCCGGCCCAGGTGGCGCAGGCCCAGGTGTCGGCCAGCCGCGAGGTGACGGTGCTGTTTTCCGACATCCGGGGCTTCACCAGCCTGTCGGAACACCGCCGGCCCGAGGAGATCGTGGCGCTGCTGAACCGCTATTTCGAGATGCAGGTCGAGGTGATCTTCCGCCACCAGGGCACGCTCGACAAATTCATCGGCGACGCCATCATGGCCTTCTGGGGCGCACCCATGGCGCAGCCGCAGCACGCCGTGCTGGCCGTGCAGGCCGCGCTGGGCATGGCCGAGGCGCTGGAGCGCTTTGCCGGCGACCTGGCGCGCGAGGACCCGGCGGTGCGCTTCGCCATCGGCATCGGCGTGCACACCGGCCCGGCGGTGGTCGGCTTCCTGGGCACGCCGCGCCGCCTGGACTACACGGCCATCGGCGACACCGTGAACCTGGCCAGCCGCATCGAGGGCTGCACCAAGGGGGTTGCCACGGTGCTCGTTTCCGAGGCGACGCGTGCACAATGCGGCGAGGCGTTCGACTTCATCGACCGGGGGGCCTTCGAGGTCAAGGGCCGCGAACAGGCGGTGCGGCTGTTCGAGCCGCGCCCCAGGCGCCGCAGCGGGGAGGCTGCATGATCCGCTGCGTTGAAAACCACAGCAAAGAGAGGTTCCTATGAAAATTGCCACCGTCCGGCGGCTCGCTGCCGCCACCGTGCTCGCGCTGGGAGGCTGGGCCCAGGCCCAGTCGCTGCAGGTGTCCACGGCCACCGAATTGCGCGCCAGCCCGGTGCTCAATGCCAAGTCGCTGGCCGCGCTGCCCGTGGGCGCGCAGGTGGAGCAGCTGCAGCAGCAGGGCGGCTGGCTGCGCGTGCGCTTCAAGGGCAGCGAGGGCTGGGTGCGCTCCACCCACGTGCGCTCGGCCGCCGCCGCCGCGCCTTCGGCGGGGGGCAACCCGCTGACGGGGATTTCGGGCGTCTTCAGCGCCAGCAGCAACACCCCGACGGCCACGACCGGCACGCGCGGCCTGACGCAGGAGCAACTGGCCAATGCCCAGCCCGCGCCCGCCGAGGTCAGCCGCATGGAGGGCTTCGCCATCAACGCGGCCCAGGCCCAGCAGTTCGCCCAGAGCGGCAAGCTCAAGGCACAGCCGATTCCCGCCTACACAGGAGCTGAGCAATGAACACGCGACGCTGGAAAATCGGGGCGGCCGCGCTGGCCGCGGCCTTCTTGCTCCCGGGCTGCGAAACCATGCCCAACGTCGGCGGCAGCGCCGGCGGACTGGCGGCGGCCCTTGGCGGCGCCATGGGCGGCAGCGGCAATTCAGCTGGCATGGCCAATGGCATCCAGGACGTGGTCAGCGGCGCCTCGGCCGTGTTCAAGGACTATTCGCCGCAGGAGCAGCGCGCACTGGGGCAGGAGTTCTCCTCGGTGCTGCTGGGCGCGCGCCCCCTGCTGCGCAACGATGCGGTGCAGCGCTACGTGAACCAGGTGGGCTGGTGGGTGGCGCTGCAGGCCGAGCCGCCCAAGGACAAGGACGGGCGCGACATCCAGTTCGCCTGGCGCTTCGGCGTGATCGACTCGGATGCCGTGAACGCCTACGCCACGCCGGGCGGCTACGTGTTCGTCACCGTGGGGCTGCTGCGCAAGCTGAACAACGAGGCCGAGCTGGCCGGCGTGCTGGCCCACGAGGTGGCGCATGTGGTGCGCGGCCATTACCTGAGCGCGCTGAAGAAGGGCGGCTTCGCGCAGATCGCGGGCGGGATCGTGCAGACGCAGACGCGCAACGGCGGCGCCATGACGGCCGCCATGGTCAACGCCGTGCGCAACCTGTACGCCAAGGGGCTGGACCAGTCCGACGAATTCGACGCCGACCGCCAGGGCCTGCTGTACGCCGCGCGCGCGGGCTACCAGGCCAACGGCCTGCCGAAGGTGCTGCGCATGTACGCGGCCAGCGGCTCGGGCAGCGACGCCAACTACCAGATGCTCTTCAGCACCCACCCGGCCCCGGCCGAGCGCGCCAGCAGGCTGGAGCCGCTGCTGGGCAGCAAGTTCGCCGCGGCATCGAACGTGACCAACGAGGCGCGCTACCTGGCGATGCGCCGCAAGCTGTAGCAGCGCCTGTTCGCCCTACCAAAGCAAACAGCCCGCATCTGCGGGCTGTTTCACGTTGTAGCGCAGGCGCTGTCAGGCGTAGGTGTTGACCTGCGTGCCCAGGGTGCCCGATGCGGCGAGCTGCTGCGGCTGGGGCAGGGCCTGGAGCAGCTGGGCCGCTGCGTTTTCCTGCATGTCCATGGACTTTTTCAGCACGTTCACCTGCACCGCGTTGGCGGTCTCGGCGTTCTTCATCGCGGTGGCGGTGTGCATGATGCTGTTGGAAAGGCTGACGTCCATGGCGGTCTCCAGTAAAGGCTTGCCCCATTATCGGCGGCAGCGCGGGGTTCTTGAGCGTTTTCAGCGCGGATCGCTCCAGCCCGCGCGCCCCTGGCAGCCGTCGTTGATGCGCTGCACCAGCGCGGGGGCGTCCGGCTCGGGCAGGCGCCACTGCAGCGCGACCAGCGCCGTGCCGTGTTCCACGCCGAGCAGTTCCGCCTTGGCGGCGGCGATTTCGCGGCGCAGCAGGCCCTCCAACGCGTAGGGCACCGCGCAGCGCAGCGTGGCCATGCGCTGCAGCGTGACCTTGGGGGCGGTGAGCAGCGCCTGGGCCACGCAGTCGGTGTAGGCGCGCACCAGGCCGCCCGCGCCGAGCTTGACGCCGCCGAAATAGCGCACCACGGTGGCCAGCACGCCTTCCAGCGCCTGGTGGCGCAGCACGTCGAGCATGGGGCGGCCGGCGGTGCCGCTGGGTTCGCCGTCATCGACGGCGGCCGACTGGCCACCCGCGAGCAGCGCCCAGCAGACGTGCGCCGCCCCCGGGTGCTGCTGCCACAGCGCATCGACCGCGGCCTGGGCGCTGGCGCGGTCGGGCATCGGCTGCACGCAGCCGATGAAGCGGCTTTTCTTGACGATCAGCTCGCTGTGCGCGGGGGCGGCCAGGGTCTGGGTCATCAATGACCGAGGTAGGCCTTGCGCACGTCGTCGTTCTTGAGCAGGTTGGCCCCGGTGTCCTCCAGAACGAGGCGGCCGTTTTCCAGCACGTAGCCGCGGTCGGCGATCTGCAGCGCGCGGTTGGCGTTCTGCTCGACCAGGAACACCGTCACGCCATCGGCGCGGATGGCCTGGATGATCTCGAAGATCTGCGCGATGATCAGCGGCGCCAGGCCCAGCGTCGGCTCGTCCAGCAGCAGCAGGCGCGGCCGGCTCATCAGCGCGCGGCCGATGGCCAGCATCTGCTGCTCGCCGCCCGACATGGTGCCGGCGCGCTGGCCCGCCCGGTCGCGCAGGCGCGGGAAGAGCTTGAACACGTGCTCCATGCCGGCGGCGATTTCTTCCTTGGCGAGGAAGAAGCCGCCCATCTGCAGGTTCTCGACCACCGTGAGCGCCGGAAAGACGCGCCGCCCCTCGGGCGAGATGGCGATGCCCTTGCGCATGATGAGGTGCGAGGACTGGTTGGTGATGTCCTGGCCCTCGAACAGCACGTTGCCGCCGCTGGCGCGCGGGTTGCCGCACACGGTCATCAGCAGCGAGGTCTTGCCCGCGCCGTTGGACCCGATGAGCGAGACGATCTCGCCCTGGTCGACGTGCAGACTCACGTTGTTGACGGCGCAGATCGCGCCGTAATGGGTGCTGATTCCTTTCAGCTCCAGCATGGCTTGCATCATTCTTCTCCCAGGTAGGCCTTGATCACGCGCTCGTCGTTGCGGATCGCTTCGGGCGTTCCCAGGGCGATGGGGCGGCCGTGCTCCATCACCAGGATGCGCTCGGACACGCCCATCACCAGGCTCATGTCATGCTCGATCAGCAGCACCGCCACGCCGTACTGCTGGCGCAACTGCTCGATCAGGCCCTGCAGGTCTTTCTTCTCCTGGGGGTTCAGGCCGGCGGCGGGCTCGTCGAGCATGAGCACGCGCGGCTGCGTGACCATGCAGCGCGCAATCTCCAGGCGCCGCTGGTGGCCGTAGGCCAGGTTGCCAGCCTCGCGGTTGGCGAACGCGCGCAGGCCCATGTAGTCGAGCCAGTGCAGCGCGTTGTCCAGGGCCTTCTGCTCGCTCTCGCGGTAGCCGCGCGTTTTGAACAGGCCGGGCAGCAGGCCGGTGCGCAGGTGGCGGTGCTGGGCCACCAGCAGGTTTTCCAGCGCCGTCATGTGCTTGAACAGGCGCACGTTCTGGAACGTGCGCACCAGCCCGTGCTGCGCCACCGTGTGGCTGCCCAGGCCGGCCAGGTCCTGCCCCTGCAGGCTGATGCGGCCGGTGCTGGGGCGGTAGAAGCCGCTGATGCAGTTGAACACCGTGGTCTTGCCCGCGCCGTTGGGCCCGATGATGGCGAAGATCTCGCGGTCCTTGACGCCGAAGGCCACGCCATCGACGGCCAGCAGGCCGCCAAAGCGCATGCTCAGGCCATCGACTTGCAAAAAGCTGTTGCCGGCCATCACTTCACCTCCACCTGGTGGCGCTGCATGGGCAGCAGGCCCTGCGGGCGCCACACCATCATGAGGATCATGACCAGGCCGAAGATCAGCATGCGGTACTCGGCGAACTCGCGCGCCAGCTCCGGCAGTACGGTGAGCAGGATGGCGGCCAGGATCACGCCCAGCTGCGAGCCCATGCCGCCCAGCACCACGATGGCGAGGATCAGCGCCGACTCGATGAACGTGAACGACTCGGGATTCACGATGCCCTGGCGCGCGGCGAAAAAGGCGCCGCCGAAGCCCGCGAACATGGCGCCCAGCGTGAAGGCCGAGAGCTTGATTTTCATCGGGTTCAGGCCGAGCGAGCGGCAGGCGATCTCGTCCTCGCGCAGCGCCTCCCAGGCGCGGCCGATGGGCATGCGGATCAGCCGGTTGGAGATCCACAGCGTGGCCACGGCCAGCGCCAGCGCCATCAGGTACAGGAAGATCACCATGTGCATGGAATTGAATTCCAGCCCGAAGAACTGGTGGAACGTGGTGCCGCCTTCCACGCTGGGGCTGCGGGCCAGCTCCAAGCCGAAGACCGAGGGCTTGGGGATGCTGGAGATGCCGTCCGGGCCGCCGGTCCAGTCGGTGAGGTTGACCAGCAGCAGGCGGATGATCTCGCCGAAGCCCAGCGTCACGATGGCCAGGTAGTCGCCGCGCAGGCGCAGCACCGGAAAGCCGAGCACGAAGCCGAACAGCGCGGCCGCGGCGCCGGCCAGCGGCAGGGCTTCCCAGAAGCTCCAGCCGGCCCAGTGGAACAGCAGCGCATAGGTGTAGGCGCCGACGGCGTAGAAGCCGACGAAGCCCAGGTCGAGCAGGCCGGCGAAGCCGACGACGACGTTCAGCCCCAGGCCGAGCATGACGTAGATCATGGCCAGTGTGGCGATGTCCACCGCGTTGCGGCCGGCGAAGAAAGGCCAGGCCACAGCCAGCAGCAGCGCGGCGGCGATCCAGATGCTGCGCTGGCGCGCTGGAATGGCGGGCAACTGGAAGCGCGGCAGGCGCATGCTGCTGCTGGACAGCAGGGGGCGCAGCATCTGCACCACGAAGACCAGCAGGCAGGCCCAGGCCACGGTGCTCCAGTTCTGCTGGATCACGGTGCGCATGCCGGCGCGCTCCAGGTGCAGGCCGAAGATGGGCGTGACCACCACGGCGGTGAGCACGGCGGCCGTGAGCGCGTGGGCGATGTTCTGGCGCCAGGTGGGGCGCGTGGAGGTGTGGATGGCGGCGCTCATCAGACTTTCTCCACCTCGGGTTTGCCCAGCAGGCCGGTGGGGCGGAACAGCAGGATCAGCACCAGCAGGCCAAAGGCCACGATGTCCTTGTATTCCGACGAGATGTAGGCGGCGGCGAACGTCTCGGCCACGCCCAGCAGCACGCCGCCCAGCATGGCGCCGGGAATGCTGCCGATGCCGCCGAGCACCGCCGCCGTGAAGGCCTTGACGCCGACGATGAAGCCGATGAACGGATTGAGCTTGCCCACGGCCAGCGCGATCAGCACGCCGCCCACGGCCGCCAGCATGGCGCCGAGGATGAAGGTGAACGAGATCACGCGGTTCACGTCGATCCCGAGCAGGCCGGCCATGTGCATGTCCTGCGAGCAGGCGCGCGAGGCGCGGCCCATGCGCGAGTGCTTGATGTACAGCGTGAGCGCGATCATCAGCACCACCGTCACTGCGATGATGAGCACGCGGGTGTAGGGCACGAAGATCTCGAAGCCGTCTTCGGCGCCGAAGCGCAGCGCGCCGGGCAGCAGCGAGGGCACGGCCATGTCGCGCGCGCCCTGGCCCAGGGCGACCCAGTTCTGCAGGAAGATCGACATGCCGATGGCCGAGATCAGCGCCACCAGGCGCGGGCCGTTGCGCACGGGCTTGTAGGCGACCTGTTCGACCACGAAGCCGTACACGCCCGTGACGAGCACGGCCATGAGGAGCATCAGGCCGATGACCACGGCCACCGGCAGGCCGCTTTGCGTGCCGATGGCCGCGAGCGTGACCAGGCCCGCATAGGCGCCGATCATGTAGATTTCGCCGTGCGCGAAGTTGATCATGCCGATGATGCCGTACACCATGGTGTAGCCGATGGCAATCAGCGCATAGATCGCTCCGAGCGACAGGCCGTTGAAGAGCTGTTGTACCAGCTGCGGCAGGAGTTCAGACATCCTGGGCCTCTCGATAAAGAGAAGAAAACGAAGAAGGGGGATACCCCGGAAAATACGAAGCCCCGACCACCGCTGTCCCTTGTGGGGTGGGTGTCGGGGCAGGGGGGCTAAGCGTTTACTTGGCGACCGACTTGGTGCCGTCCTTGTGCCACTGGAACACCTGGAAGTCGAAGGACTTCAGGTCGCCGCCCTTGTTCCAGCTCACGGGGCCGATGGGCGTCTCGAACGTGGCCTTGTGCATGTGGTCGGCCACCTTGGCGGGGTCGTCGCCCACGGCCTTGATGCTGTCGATGATGACCTGGGCCGCAGCGTACGACGACAGCTGGAAGGCGCCGGCGGCGTCGCGCTTCTTGTCCTTGAAGGCCTTCACGATGGCGGCGTTCTTGGGGTTGGAGGCGAAGTCGGCGGGCAGCGTCAGCAGCATGCCTTCCACGGCCGGGCCGGCGATGGCGTTCACTTCGGGGTTGCCCACGCCCTCGGGGCCCATCATGCGCACCTTCAGGCCCTGCTCGGAGGCCTGGCGCAGCAGCAGGCCCATTTCAGGGTGGTAGCCGCCGTAGTAGACGAAGTCCACGCCCGCGCTCTTGAGCTTGGTGATGACGGCGGAGTAGTCGCTGTCGCCGGCATTGATGCCTTCGAACAGCGCCACGGCCACGCCGGCCTTCTTCAGGTCGTCGCGCACCGAGGCGGCGATGCCCTGGCCGTAGGACTGCTTGTCGTGCAGCACGGCGACCTTCTTGGGCTTGACGTGTTCGGTGATGAACTTGGCGGCGGCGGGGCCTTGCTGGTCGTCGCGGCCGATGGTGCGGAAGATGAAGTGGTAGTTCTTGCCCTCGGTCAGCGCGGGCGAGGTGGCCGAGGGGGTCACGACGACCACGCCCTCGTTGTTGTAGATCGGGGCGGCGGCGATGCTGGCGCCCGAGCACACGGGGCCGACCACGTAGTGGATCTTGTCGTTGATGACGCGGTTGGCGGCCACCGGGCCTTGCTTGGGCTCGCAGGCGTCGTCCACGGCCACGATCTCGATCTTCTTGCCGTTGATGCCGCCGGCGGCGTTGGCCATTTCAACCGCGGTATTGACACCTTCCTTGACCATGTCGCCGTACTGGGTGACGGGGCCCGTGCCGGGGCCGACCACGGCGATCTTGATCTGGGCATGGGCGCCTGCGGCGAACAGCGCGCCGGCCATTCCGAGGGCTGCTGCCACGGTCTTCATGCGAAAGGGGGTATTCATGGTGTCTCCTGGTACCTGGATGAACAAAAAGGCGCTGGCACGAAAACTCTTGGTTTTTTTGCCCGCCTGAGCGAAGACCGCAAGTCTACCGTTTTCCATGGGGGCTCCTTTTCGCGCTGGATCAAGGAGAAACCCCAGGCCAGCCCCGCCAAGGCCCGGCCCACTACACTGGCGCGCCCGCCCACGCTCCCCCCGCCAGCCCCTCTGCCAGCCATGAACGCCCCCGTAGACGTTTCCCTTTTCCCGCGCGACGCCAAGCCGCTGGGCAGCTACCGCCCCTATTGGGCCAAGCGCTTCGGCACGGCGCCGTTCCTGCCCATGAGCCGCGAGGAGATGCAGCAGCTCGGCTGGGACAGTTGCGACGTGGTCCTGGTCACCGGTGACGCCTACGTGGACCACCCGAGCTTCGGCATGGCCGTGGTCGGCCGCGTGCTGGAGGCGCAGGGCTTTCGCGTGGGCATCATCGCCCAGCCCGACTGGCACAGCAGCGAGCCGTTCATGGCCCTGGGCCGGCCGAACCTGTTCTGGGGCGTGACGGCGGGCAACATGGATTCCATGATCAACCGCTACACGGCGGACCGCAAGATCCGCAGCGACGATGCCTACACCCCCGGCGCCGAGGGCAGCCGCCGCCCCGACCGCGCCGCCATCGTCTACAGCCAGCGCTGCCGCGAGGCGTACAAGGACGTGCCGATCGTGCTCGGCGGCATCGAGGGCTCGCTGCGCCGCATCGCCCACTACGACTACTGGAGCGACAAGGTGCGCCGCTCCATCGTGGTGGACAGCAAGTGCGACCTGCTGCTGTACGGCAACGCCGAGCGCGCCCTGGTCGAGATCGCGCACCGCCTGGCCGCGCGCGAGCCCGTGGAGCGCATCACCGACGTGCGCGGCACCGCCTTCGTGCGCCGCCCGGGCGACGACACCAGCCAGGGCTGGTTCGAGATCGACTCCAGCACCGTGGACACGCCGGGCCGCATCGACGCGCCCATCAACCCCTACCAGACCACCAGCGAGCAGGCCTCGGCCCAGGGCGCCAGTTGCGCGCAGGGCGATGCTCCTGATTCAGGAGCTGCCAGCGCTTGCGGGACAAGCGCTGGAGGCCAAAAAGACGCCCAAGCCGTGGCCCAGCCGCTGCGCTTCGTGCCCAACCCGGCGCTGGCCGCGCGCCGCAGCCTGCCGCCGCGCGACAGGAGCGTGGTGCGCCTGCCCAGCTACGAGCAGGTCAAGAGCGATCCGGTGCTCTACGCCCACGCCAACCGCGTGCTGCACCTGGAGACCAACCCCGGCAACGCCCGCGCGCTGGTGCAGGCCCACGGCGAGGGCGCCACGGCGCGCGACGTGTGGCTCAACCCGCCGCCGATCCCGCTCACCACGGCCGAGATGGACCAGGTGTTCGACCTGCCGTACGCGCGCAGCCCGCACCCGCGCTACGCCGACGAGCACGGCCGCCACGACGGCGTGACCAAGATCCCGGCGTGGGAGATGATCCGCTTCTCCATCAACATCATGCGCGGCTGCTTCGGCGGCTGCACCTTCTGCTCCATCACCGAGCATGAGGGGCGCATCATCCAGAGCCGTTCGGAAGACTCCATCCTGCGCGAGATCGAGGACGTGCGCGACAAGGTGCAGGGCTTCACCGGCACCATCTCCGACCTGGGCGGCCCCACGGCCAACATGTACCGCCTGGGCTGCCGCAGCCCCGAGATCGAGGCCGCCTGCCGCAAGCCCAGTTGCGTCTTCCCCGGCATCTGCCAGAACCTGACGACCAACCACGACCCGCTGATCCGCATCTACCGCCGCGGCCGGGCGCTGCGCGGCATCAAGAAAATCCTCATCGGCTCCGGCCTGCGCTACGACCTGGCGCTGCGCTCGCCCGCGTACATCAAGGAACTGGTGCAGCACCACGTGGGCGGCTACCTGAAGATCGCCCCCGAGCACACCGAGGCCGGGCCGCTGTCGAAGATGATGAAGCCGGGCATCGGCAACTACGACCGCTTCAAGGTGCTGTTCGAGAAGTTCACCGAGGAGGCGGGCAAGAAGCAGTACCTGATCCCGTACTTCATCGCCGCGCACCCCGGCACCAGCGACGAGGACATGATGAACCTCGCCGTCTGGCTGAAGAAGAACGGCTTTCGCGCCGACCAGGTGCAGACCTTCTACCCCAGCCCCATGGCCACCGCCACGGCCATGTACCACTCGGGCTACAACCCGCTCAAGGGCGTGCACCGCGACGAACGCGGCGAGCGCGTGGACATCGTGCGCGGCGAGAAGCGCCGCCGCCTGCACAAGGCCTTCCTGCGCTACCACGACCCGGCCAACTGGCCGTTGCTGCGCGAGGCGCTCAAGGCCATGGGCCGCGCCGACCTGATCGGCAACGGCAAGCACCACCTGATCCCGACCTTCCAGCCCATGACCGGCTGCGGCGCCAAGGCTGGTGCCGCGCCCCAGGGCAAGGGCGGCGGACTCGGCTACACCGTGAACAAGGACGGCAAGGCCGTGGCGCTGCGCCGCCGCCCGCAGGAAGCGCAGGAGCCGCAGGGCGACGTGCGCTTTCGCCGCGCCGATCCGCGGCCCGGGCAGGTGCTCACGCAGCACACCGGCCTGCCGCCGCGTGCGACGGGCGCGGCCAAGCCACGGAAGAAGGGGCGGTAGCCGGATCGGGGACGCATGCCGCCGGCAGCTTCATGAACTGGCGCTATTTTTTCAGTAGCTGCTGGCGCTTGTTGTGCTTCGGTTTCCCGATCAAATGTACCGTAAATAAAGCCCCAGCAAGCGCTAGCAGCTACCGATTCGATAGCGCTAGCTTCAACGGTACGTCATGCGCACGATGCCGTAGGCGGTACGCAGATAGGCCACTTCGCCACTGGCCGCCCGCAGCGCCTCGCGTGTGGGGGTGTACGCCTGGCCCGCGATCTGCAATGCGCCCGAGGTATTGAGCGGGACGCGCGCGCCCGGCAGGCCCTTGCCGCTTTCCAGATCGGCCAGGACCAGCGCCCCGGGCGCCCAAGCCCACGCCGTCCGCGCGCTTGCCGGGGCATAGGGGGTGCTCGCCGCGTCCCAGGCGCCGAGCGTCTGCCCCGAGGGCAGCGCCGCCAGCCGGTAGGTGCCGTCTGCTTGGCGCGTGGTCGTCAGGGCCTGGCCTGCCGGGCCGCAATACAGGCCATGGGCCTGTGCGCCGGCCAGCGTCTGCACCTTGCCATCGGCCGTCAGCCGGCGCACGCGGCCCAGGTCTTCGAGGTAGACGCCGCCCTGGGCGTCGGCGCAGAGGGCGGTAATCGACGCGAAGACCGCGCCTGGCCCCGTGCCATCGGCCATGGGCGTGCCCGTGGGCTGGGCGAACCCGGCCACCTGGCGCAAGGCACCGTCAGGCGCCAGCGCCCATACGCCATGGCCCAGCCCGGGCCGGGTGCGCCAGGAGAGGGCCGGGCCGCCGCTGAAGACTTCGCTGTCGGCAATCAGCAGCGTGCCGTCCGGCGCCTGCGCCAGCGCGGTGGGGGTGAGAAAGCTGGGCAACTGCACCGGCACGGGCGCGTCCGGCGCGGGCCGCCCGGCGCTGGTGGCCAGCGTCGTGACCCGGCCGGTGGCCAGGTCGAGCTGGCGGATGCGATAGCGCCCATCGCACATGCCGTGCTCATCCAGGTACAGCGTCTGCCCGTTCGCCGCAATGGCCAGGGCATCGCCCCCGCCCAGGAGGATGTCCGAAGCCGGGCCGTCAACGCAGCCGCGCGTCGGGTCAGTGGCCGCGCCTGGCCTGTCGCCCGCCGGGCCGGCCACCCGCTCCAGCAGCACGCGGCTTTCGCTGGCAGGCGTGCCGTTGTCACCGCCACCGCCGCCGCAGGCGGCCAGAAGAAGAACGAAAAGAGGGGAGAGTTTGTGTAATTGCATGGGCTGGGCACCTCGTGGCTATGGGCTACCCCGCAAAGGGCGGGGGCAGAGGTCTTGATGGTACGAGCGCTGGCAGCGCTTAGTGCATCAGCGTTTCAGGTGCTTTTCAGGCCCTGTCCCTCGCCAATGAAGCGGTGCCAGCTATTGAAAAGAGAGCGAAAACGGCCGTGCCCAGGCGGGCCGCCACACCAGCACCGCCAGCGCCGCGCAGTTCAGCAGCAGCGTGGCCCAGTACACCGCGCGGAATTCCGCTTTCGACGATTTGTGGCGCAGCCATTGTTGCGCCCACCACGCCGCAGGCCAGCCGCCCAGCAGGGCGAGCAGGTGCAAGTGCTTTTCGCTGGTGCGCCAGCGGCCTTTTCGCGCGGCGTCCTTGTCTAGCGCGTAGGCGAGGAAAGTGGCCGCGTTGAGCAGGCCCAGGGCGCCCAGCACCCACGGCGGCAGCGCGCGGGTGGCAGCGCCCCAGGCCAGCAGGCCGAGCCACAGCAGCATCAGCGCCAGGGCCAGGCCGCTTCCTGCGGGCACCTGCATGCTGCGGCGCTGGGGCTTCGCTGGTGGCCGGGGCCGTGGTGCAGCGGGCGCTGTGGCTGTGGCGGGGCGCACCTGCATGGCGCGAGGGCCTTTGCCGCCGACCTGGATTTCCTCGTACACCACGGCCATGCCCACGGCGGGGGCGCCTGCGCCGCGAAAGTCGCGGACATGGAAGAACACGTTGCTGCTGTGCGCGCCCTGGATGAAGCCGAACCCTTTTTCGGCGTTCCAACTGCGCACGGTGCCTTGTGCCGTCATGCGCCGCCGTTCAGCGTGTACAGCGGAATGTCGCGTGCCTGGGCCAAGGCGTCGAGCGCGGCGCGGGTCTGGCCTTGCACGAAGCGCGCCACGCCTTCGTGCGTGGCGGCGGCACGCGGGTCGGCATCGGGCGGCAGGCCGGCGGCCTCGCACAGGCGCGCGGCGAAGTGCGGCTCCAGCGCGGCCAGGGCCACCAGGCCGTCGGCGCAGGGGTAGACGCGGTAGCCCGCGTGGGCGCCGCCGGTGTCGCCCCCGGGCGCGGTCAGGCCCCAGTGGCGGGGCAGGGCGAGCCACTGGGCGGCGCCGGCCAGCGGCACCTCGATGCACACGCCGCGCCCGCTGGCCGCGCGCGCCAGCAGGGCCTGCAGCACGGCCTCGCTGGCCACCAGGGCGCCGCCCATGTCGGCGTAGAGCGAGGGCGGCATGGCGGTGCCGGCCACCAGTCCGGCCTCCGCCTGGTAGGTCAGGTCATGGCCGGCTTCTTCGGCGCGCGCGCCCGCGGCGCCGACGATGCGCACCAGCGACAGGCGCGGGTAGCGCGCCTGCAGCGCCTCCCAGCCCAGGCCGAGCTTGGCCAGGGCCGAGGGGCGGAAGGAGGTGATGAGCACGTCGCTGCGTTCCAGCTCGGCGTGCAGCGCGGCCTGGCCCTCGGGCGTCTTCAGGTGGGCCTGCAGCACGCGCACGCCCTCGTGCATCTGGGCGTAGGCCGGCGCGCAGTACACGGCCATGGGGTCGGCGCTGGCTTGGCCGGCGGGCGCGGGTGGCTCCAGCTTGGTGCACTCGGCGCCCATGGCGCGGCAGCGCAGCAGGGCGGCGGGGCCGGGGAGGTTCAGGGCCAGGCTGAGGATGCGGGTCTGGGCGAGGGGCTGCAAGGGCTGGAGGGGCATGGTCGCGGGTCAAGAAGGGGACAGGGGGTTATACAAACAAAATGGCGGCTTGTGGCAGCATGCCGACGCTGCCCTTTGCCGTTCTTGGCCGCCCTTTTGCCGGAGTTTCGATGAATTCACTGCCCGATGCCGCGCCGCCGCCGGCCCTGCAACCTTCGCCGCGCCTGCCGGTGCTGTTCGTCGGCCATGGCAGCCCGATGAACGCGATCGAGCAGAACGCCTGGCACCACACCTGGCAGGACCTGGGGCGCGAGCTGCTGGCGCGGCCGGTGCGGCCGCAGCTCATCCTGTGCATCTCGGCGCACTGGCTGACGCGCGGCGGCTGGTGGCTCACGGGCATGGCGCGGCCGCGCACGCTGCACGATTTCAGCGGCTTTCCGCGCATCCTGTTCGAGCAGCAGTACCCCGCGCCGGGCGCGCCCGCCGTGGCGCGGGCGCTGGCGGCGCAGCTGCGCTCGCCCGCCACGGGCAAGCCGCTGGGCGTGGACGAGGGCGGGGATGAGAACGAGTGGGGCCTGGACCATGGCGCCTGGAGCGTGCTCAAGCCCATGTTCCCGGCGGCGGACATTCCGGTGGTGCAGCTCAGCATGGACTACGCGCGCCCGCCCGCCGAGCACCTGGCGCTGGGGCGGCAGCTCGCGCCCCTGCGCGAGCGCGGCGTGCTCATCGTGGCCAGCGGCAACGTGGTGCACAACCTGGAGGCGATGCGCATGGGCACCGGCATCAACGCGGCCTACACCTGGGCCAGCGGGTTCGACGCGCGCGTGGCCGACCTGGTCAAGAGCGGGCAGCTGGACGCGCTGGCGGGCTTCGCCCAGTGGGGCACGGTGGCCCAACTGGCCCACCCCACGCACGACCATTTCCTGCCGCTGCTGTACGCCGCCGGCGCGGTGCAGGCGGGCGACGTGCCGCGCTTCTTCAACACCGGGTTCCAGGCCGCGTCGCTGTCGATGCGCTCGGTGCTGTGGGAAGGGGCCGCCCCATGACCCTGCGGCCCGCCCCGGCCGATGCCGATGACCGCCGTTTCGTCACCGCGCTGGCGCGCGGGCTGGAGGTGCTGTCGTGCTTCCGCTCGGGCGAGAAGCTGCTGGGCAACCAGGACATTGCCAGGCGCTGCGGCCTGCCCAAGTCCACCGTCTCGCGGCTGACCTGCACGCTGACGGCGCTGGGCTACCTGCTGCACGTGCCGCAGGAGGGCAAGTACCGCCTGGGCACGGCCACGCTGGCGCTGGGCAGCGCCATGCTGTCGGGGCTGGACGTGCGGCAGTTGGCCCGGCCGCTGATGCGCAGGCTCGCGGCCCAGACCCAGGCCGAGGTGGCCCTGGCCACGCGCGACCGGCACAACATGGTCTATATCGAGCACTGCCCGAGCCCGCAGACGTTCTTCTCCGACCTGGACATGGGCGCGCGCATTCCGCTGGCCACCACCGCCATGGGCCGCGCCTGGCTGGCGGCCAGCACCGCCGCCGAGCGGCAGCAGGCGCTGGACTACCTGCAGGCCCATGCGCCCGAGCAGTGGCAGGTGGCGCAGGCGCAACTGCCCCAGTGGCCCGTGGCCCGGGACGCGCCCCAGCCCTGGGTGTGCCATTCGTTCGGCGACTGGCATCCGGGCATCAACGCCGTGGCCCTGGCGTTCGCGCCGGGGCGCGGCCTGCCGCTGATGGCGGTGAGCTGCGGCGGCCCGGGCCACGTCGTGTCGGCGGACTTCCTGCGCCAGCGCGCCCAGCCCGAGCTGGAGCGCCTGGTGCGCCGCCTGCAGCAGGCGATTGGCCGTGTAGGGTGAAAATGGCTTCCAGCCCTTTCTGGGCAAGCGCTGGAAGCTCCATTTTTAATAGCTAAATGGCGAAAGAGACGGCCGTGCCGCTCACGCGCCGGTCTTCACCACCTCGATCTTGCCGCCGCGCACGCCCGCGCCGCGCTCCTCGGACAGGGTGCCGCCGCGTTCGTCCACGCCCTTGATGCCGCCGGGGTTCACGCCGGGCGCGAGGGCCTTGTAGGCTTCGTCGAGCCTGGCCTGGATGGCCTTGGCGTCGCTGGCCGTGCCCGCGAGCTGCATGGCCTTCACGGTGGCATGGACGGCGGTGTAGTTCCACTGCGCCTCCGAGCCGGGAATGCGGCCCGGGTAGGCCTTGCCGAAGCGCTCCACGAAGGCCTTGGTCTCGGCCTTGCCGTCCTCGGAGACGGGCATGACGCCGATGGCGCCTTCGAGCGGGCCGTAGCCGCCGACCACGCGCGCCATTTCGTCGAGCTTGGCCTGGTCCATGACCACGAAGCCGCCCTTGAAGCCCAGCTCGCGCGCCTGCTTGACGACCAGCGCCGTGGGCTCGGAGGCGCCGCCGACGAACAGCACGTCGGGCTTCTCGGCCAGCGCCTTGCTCACGCCGCTGTAGAAGTCGGTGGCGCGGTTGTAGCTCATCGGGTTCTCGGCCACCACGGTGCCGCCGAGCTTTTCCCAGCCGGGCTTGAAGAGGGCGGCCCAGGCCTTGGCGTAGTCGTGGTCGGCGCCCACCATGGCCACCTTCTTGCCGAAGCGCTCCATGGTGTATTTGGAGAAGGGCTCGATGTAGCTGGTGAATTCGGGCGGGATGCGCAGCGTCAGCTTGTTGCCCCGGCTGGTGATCTGCGGCACCGAGCTGTAGGCCAGCACGATGAAGTTGTTGCGCTCGTTGGTGGTCTGCAGCGCGAAGATGCCGCCCGAGTGCGGCACCAGGATGGCGGGCGTCTTGTGCTGCTGCGCCAGGCGCTGGGCGTTGATGGCGGTTTCGGACGGGTTGTACTTGTCGTCCAGCGGCACGATCTCGATCTTCACCTTCTTGCCCGCGATCTCGGGGCCGGCGGCGTTGAGCTCGGCTGCGGCCAGCTGCATGCCGTCGAGCACGTTCTTGCCGTACTGCGCCGCGCCGCCCGAGAGCGGGCCGGAGTAGCCGATCTTGACCACCTCCTGCGCCAGCGCGGGGCCGGCGGCCAGCAGGCTGCCGGCCAGGGCCACGGCGGTCAGGCGGCGGCGGGTGAACAGGGGGAATGCGCGCATGTCTGTCTCCTTGGGAAGTGACGGGGGTAAAAACGGGGAAAGAAGCGGGGGAAAAGGTCAGGCGCCGATGTACGCCTTGCGGATCGAGTCGTCGGCCAGCAGCTCGGCGGGCCGGCCCTCGCGCACGATGCGGCCGCTCTCCAGCACGTAGGCGCGGTGCGCGATGCGCAGCGCCGCGTAGGCGTTCTGCTCGGCCAGCAGCACGGTGGTGCCGCCCTGGTTGATGCGCTGGATGGTCTCGAACATCTGCTTGATGACCAGCGGCGCCAGGCCGAGCGAGGGTTCGTCGAGCAGCAGCACCTGGGGGCGGCCCATCATGGCGCGGCCGATGGCCACCATCTGCTGCTGCCCACCCGAGAGCGAGCCGGCCGGGTCGTGCTGCTTCTGGCGCAGGATGGGGAACAGGTCGAGCACCTCTTCGAGCGTTTTCGCGCTCGGGCCGGGGTCGCGGCGGTGCACGTAGGCGCCCAGCTCCAGGTTCTTGCGCACGCTCATCTGCGGGAACAGCTTGCGCCCCTCGGGGCACTGCACCAGCCCGGCCTGCACGATGGCCGAGGGCTTGCGGCCCGTCAGCGCCTGGCCGTTCCAGGTGATGCTGCCGCCCGCAGCCTTGTGGATGCCGCTGGCCGTGAGGAACAGCGAACTCTTGCCCGCGCCGTTGGCGCCCAGCAGCACCACCAGCTCGCCCGGGCCGGCGTGCAGGCTCACCTGGTCGAGCGCCAGGAAGCTGCCGTAGCGCAGCGAGACATTCTCAAACTTCAGCATGCTCGCTCCCCAGGTAGGCGTCGATCACGGCGGGGTCGCGGCGGATCTGCTCGGGCGTGCCCTCGGCGATCTTCTCGCCGTAGCTCAGCACCAGGATCTTGTCGGCCAGGCGCATGATCATGTTCATCTTGTGCTCGATCAGCGCCACCGTGATGCCGTGGCGCACGATCTTGCGGATCAGCGCGGCCAGGCCCTCGGTCTCTTCGGGGTTGACGCCGCCGGCGGGTTCGTCGAGCAGCATCAGCCGGGGGTCGGTGGCCAGCGCCAGCGCGAAGGCCACGCGCTTGCGCTCCTCCTGCGTCACGTCGCCCGCCAGGCGGTGCGCGATGTGCGACAGGCCGACGAAGTCGAGCGCCTCGCGCGCCTTCTCGCGGCACACGCGCTCCTCCTCGCGCAGCAGGCTGGAGCCGCGCAGCACGTCCCACAGGCCCGCGCGCGTGCGCAGGCGGTGGCCGACGATGAGATTGTCGAGCACCGTGGCGTGGTCGAACAGCGTGGTGCTCTGGAAGGTGCGCGCGATGCCCAGGCGCGCCACCTGGTCGGGGCGCAGCGCGGTCACGTCGCGCCCGCCGAAGGTGATGGTGCCGCTGGTGGGCCGGTGCGTGGCGGCGATGAGGTTGAAGAACGTCGTCTTGCCCGCGCCGTTGGGGCCGATGATGGCGTTGATCTTGCCTTCCTCGATGGTGGTGCTGACGCCGTTCACGGCGGCCAGCCCGCCGAACTTCTTCGTCAGCCGGTCAATCTTGAGCATGGGGCTTGCCCTCCTTGGCGTCGCGGCGTGCCTGCCACGCGAGAAAACTGCCCACCACGCCGTGGGGCAGGAAGATCACCAGCGCCACCAGGATGGGGCCGAAGACGATGAAGCGGTACTCCTGCAGGAACTGCAGCGACTGCGTGAGCCACGGCATGGCCAGCGCGCCCAGCAGCGGCCCCAGCACCGTTCCCAGGCCGCCGACGAGCATGAAGATCATCATGTCGAAGGTGTGCTCCACGCCCGCCACGCCGGGGCCGATGAAGCGCACGAAGCCCGCGTACAGCCCGCCCGCCAGGCCCGCGTAGCAGACGCTGAGCTGGAACGCCAGCACCTTGTTGCGCATCAGGTTGATGCCCAGCGCCTCGGCCAGTTCGTCGCCGTTGCGGATGGCGATGAAGGTGCGCCCCAGCAGCGACTTGACGATGCGCCGCATCACCCACACGGCCAGCACCAGGAAGGCCAGCATCAGGTAGTACAGCGCCAGCGGCGACTCGAACGCCAGCGCGCCGATGGGCTCGGGCGCGGGGATGCCCATGATGCCCACCGTGCCGTGCGTGAGGCTTTCCCACTTCTCGATCACCAGGAACATGATGTAGCCCACGCACAGCGTGAAGATCGAGAAGTAGTGCCCCTTGAGCCGCAGCGAGACGATGCCGATGAACCAGCCCAGCGCCACGCACACCGCGCCCGACAGTGCCAGCGCGCCCCAGAAGGTCCAGCCGTGGTCCACGGTGAGGATGCCCACCGTGTACGCGCCCACGGCCATGAAGCCCGCGTGCGCCAGGTTGAGCTGGCCGGTGTAGCCGGTGATGAGGTTCAGCCCCAGCGTGGCGATGGCGAAGATGTAGGCCGTGCTCATCACCGTGAGGTGGTAGTCGTTGCCCGTGGCCCAGGGAAAGGCCAGGCCCGCGGCCAGCAGCAGGCCCCAGGCGGCGTGGCTGTCGATGAATCTGCGCATGGCTCAGTGCCCCCTCTTGGCGAACAGGCCCTGCGGGCGCATCGACAGGATCACCACCAGCAGCACGAAGGCGATGATGTCCTTGTAGTCGGTGGAGACGTAGTAGGCGCCGAAGCTCTCGGCGAAGCCGATGATCAGTCCGCCCGCGATGGCGCCGGGCACGCTGCCCATGCCGCCCAGGATGATGATGACGAACGCCTTGGTGATGACCAGGTGCCCCATGGCCGGGTAGACCAGGTTGATCGGCGCGTACAGCGTGGCCGCCACCGCCGCCAGCGCGCCCGAGATGGCGAAGGTGAGCATGGCCACGCGGTGGGCGTCGATGCCCACGAGCGAGGCGCCCTCGCGGTTCTGCGCCATGGCGATGATGGTGGCGCCCGTGGTGGTGCGCGTGAGGAACAGGTGCAGCGCCACCATCAGCGCGAAGGCCGCCGCGATGATGAGCAGGCGCTGCGCCGGCGCGGTGATGCCGCCCAGGTCCACGATGGCGGTGTAGGGCGTCTGCATGCGCTGGAAGTCCGCGCCCCACAGCGCCTGCGCCGCCGCCTCCAGGAACAGCAGCACGCCGATGGCGGCGATCATCGGGTGGATGCCCGAGGCCTTGCGCAGCGGGTGGAACACCAGCCGCTCGCTGGCCACGGCCAGCGCCGCCACGGCCAGCGCCGAGGCGGCCATGGCCACCCAGTAGTTCCAGCCCCAGGCGTTCATGGCGTGGAACGAGACGAACGCGCCCACCATGTAGAAGGCGCCGTGCGCGAAGTTGGGCACGTGCAGGATGCCGTACACCAGCGTCAGCCCCAGGGCCACGAGGCCGTAGATGCCGCCCAGGGTCAGGCCGTTGAGGATTTGTTGCAGGAGCGTGTCCATCACGCCTCCTTGCCGTCGTGGTTCATGCATGCCTCCTTGACTGCTGCGGGCACGCCGGAAAACGTGCCGCTGGAATCAACTTTGGGCGATGGACGAACGCCGGACAACCCGGAAATTCTGCACAGCGGAACAGCGCGGGTAAACCCCCGCCATTCAGGGGGCCGCGGAGTAACCTACATGACAGGCCATGGGCACGAGCGGCCGGGGAGGGGGCGGGCGCGGTGCGCGGGCAGCTCTGCTTTTGATAGCTTTCAGCGCTTTATGGGTAAGGGCTGGAGGCCTAAAACATGCTTATTCCCGCACGCTGGCCGGTTCCCGGATTTCCAGCCAGTTCCACCGCGCCTGGTAGCTTTGCGCCTTGGCGCGGAACAGCGCCAGGTGCGGGCACAGGGGGTTCGGCCGCAGCAGGCCCGCGTACAGCTCCTCCAGCCCGTTGGGCGCATGCAGCGTGGGCGCGTGGCGGTCCGCGCCGGGTTGCAGGCCGATGCAGGTGCAGGGGATGAGGAAGCGCTCGATGCCCTCGCGCGACGACCGCAGCGCGCGGTAGGGGTGGCCGAACCAGTCCTCGTACCAGAGGTGCACGCGTGCCTGGTTCTTGGCCTCGACGGCGATGGGCAGGTCGGCGAAGAGCGCGCTCGCCCGGGCCTGCACGGCCTGTTCGGCGTGTGCGGACAGGTCCGCCGCATCGAAGTAGAACAGGTCGTAGTCCTTGATGTGCGCCGTGGGCGCGCAGCCCGAGCGCAGGTTCCACACGGTCTGGAACAGGCAGCCCGCCACCAGCCAGGCGTCGGGCAGGCCCAGAAGCGGCAAACGCTCCAGAATGGCCGCGTTGTGCGGGTTCTGGAGCGCTTGGCTCACGAAGCGGCGGCGCTGCGCCGCCGCGGCACCGTCAGATGACCTTGGCAATGGCCTGGCAGACGTAGTCGATGTTCTTGCTGTTGAGCGCCGCCACGCAGATGCGGCCGGTGTCGGTGCCGTACACGCCGAACTCGCTGCGCAGGCGCACCATCTGCTCCTTGGTCAGGCCCGAGTAGCTGAACATGCCGATCTGCTGCGTCATGAACGACATGTCCTGCTGCACGCCGGCGGCCTTCAGGCCGTCCACCAGCTTCTGGCGCATGGCCTTGATGCGCGCGCGCATCTCGCCCAGTTCCTTTTCCCACAGGGCGCGCAGCTCGGGGCTGCCGAGCACCGCGGCCACCACGGCGCCGCCGTGCGTGGGCGGGTTGCTGTAGTTGGTGCGGATGACGATCTTGAGCTGGCTCAGCACGCGGCTGGCTTCCTCCTTGTCGGCGCACAGCACCGACAGGCCGCCCACGCGCTCGCCGTACAGGCTGAAGCTCTTGGAGAACGAGGTGGAGACGAAGAAGCTCAGGCCGGCGGCGACGAACTTCTGGATCACGGCGCCGTCCTCGGCGATGCCGTGGCCGAAGCCCTGGTAGGCCATGTCGAGGAAGGCCGTGAGGCCCTTGGCCTTGACGGCGGCCACCACCTGGTCCCACTGCGCGGGCGTGATGTCGTAGCCCGTGGGGTTGTGGCAGCAGGCGTGCAGCACGACGATGGTGCCGGGCGCGGCGGCGTTCAGGCTGGCCAGCATGCCGCCGAAGTTCACGCCGCGCTTGGCGGCGTCGTAGTAGGCGTAGGTGTCCACCGTGAAGCCGGCGTTGGTGAACAGGGCGCGGTGGTTTTCCCAGCTCGGGTCGGAGATCAGCACCTTGGCATCGGGGCTGACTTTCTTGAGGAAGTCGGCGCCGATCTTCAGGCCGCCGGTGCCGCCGATGGCCTGCACGGTGGCCACGCGGCCGGAGGTGACGGGCTCGGAATCGGCGCCGAACACCAGGCCCTTGACGGCGTTGTCATAGGCGACGATGCCGTCGATGGGCAGGTAGCCGCGCGCGGCGGGCTTTTCCATCATGGCCTTCTCGGCGGCCTGCACGCAGGCAAGCAGGGGGAGCTTGCCGTTGTCGTCGAAATACACGCCCACGCCCAGGTTGACCTTGTTGGGGTTGGAGTCAGCGTTGAATTGCTCGTTGAGCCCCAGGATGGGGTCGCGGGGGGCCATTTCGACGGCAGAGAAAAGGGACATGATGCGTGTGCAAGCGGTTAGAGACGAAGCCTGGGATTCTAGCGCCGCCCCTGTTTCACGCGGGCCTGACCCTGGCGGCGGTCTTGTTGACGAAGGCCACCAGCCGCTCCTGCACGTCGTGCCCCTGCTGCACCATGGCCATGACCAGGCCTTCGGTGAACAGGCCGTCGGTGGCCGACATGTCGGCAATGCGGCTGATGGCGCTGACGATGGCGTAGTTCGACAGCGGCGCGTTGCCCGCGATCTTCTGCGCCAGGGCCAGCGCGAATTCGGGGGCCGGGGTGTCGCCCCGGGCGGTATCGCACAGGTAGTGCGCCAGGCCGAGCTGGCGCCCCTCGTGGGCGTCGATGACCCGGCCGGTCAGCATCATCTCGACCATGCGGGGCGCGGAGAGGATGCGCGCCGTGCGCACCGTGGCGCCGCCGCCCGTGAAGATGCCGCGCGTGCCCTCCGGCAGCGCGAAGTAGGCGCCGCTGTCGGCCACGCGGACGTGGGCCGCGCTGGCCAGCTCCAGCCCGCCGCCCACCACGGCGCCCTGCAGGCAGGCCACCACGGGAATGCCGCCGTGCTGGATCTTGTCGAACGCCCGGTGCCAGCCCTGGCACACGCGCATGAATTCCACGCCGCTGCGCGCCTTGTCGTGGTGCTCCTTCAGGTCGAGGCCGGCGCAGAAGTGCGCGCCCTCGGCCTGCAGCAGCACCGCGCGGATGTGCGCGGGAATGCGGGAGAAGTAGGCGTCGATCTCCGCGATGGCGTGTTCGTCCAGCGCGTTGCGCTTTTCCGGGCGTGCCAGGGTGACGATGCCGACGGGGCCGGCTTCGGTGGTCTTGAGGCTGGAGTAGGGCATGGGCGCTCCTTGCAGGAAAGTCAAAGGGAATGCCCCGATGCTAGGGAGCGGCCCGCCCTTGCGCCATGGCCTGGGGTGACGTGGAATTGGCAAAAAATGCCATTTTCCCTTGAAGGCGTTTTGTCATGGATACCATTGAGACCCAATATTCATGGGAACCTTCTTGCAAATATGGACGAGGAATTTGCAAAAACCGCCAAGCCGCTGGAAGGTGAGCACCTCGCAACCGTCTCGCGTGCCTTCGTCGATGACTGGCTGCAAAGCATCCGCGCCTGCTGCAGCGTGCCGCAGTACGCCACCTTCCTGGCGCGTGCCGGGTTCATGGCGCACGCGCAGGGCGCGGGCGGGCGCGTCACGCACGACCAGATCGTGCGGCTGTACCAGGAGGTGGCCGTCGGCACGGGCGACGAAATGATGGGGCTGTGGAGCCGCCCGATCCGCTCGGGCGCGCTCAAGGCGCTGTGCGCGGCGGTGGTGGACGCGCCGTCGATGCGCACCGCGCTGTGGCGCTTCACGCGCTTCTGGAACCTGCTGCTCGACGACTTCTGCCTGGCCATGGCGCAGGAGGCCGATGGGACGATCCGCATCCAGCTCGAGGCGCGCGGCGCGGCCGTGCCGCTGCACCGCTTTGGCCACATGCTGCTGCTCAAGCTCACGCACGGCATTGCCTCCTGGCTGGCCGGGCGCGAGGTGCCGCTGGCCTGCGTGGATTTCGCGTTCGCGCGGCCGGCCTTTGCCGAGGACTACCCGATCCTGTTTCCCGCCGCCATCCGGTTCGACGCGCCGCATTCCGCGATCTGTTTCGCGCCCGCGGTGGACGGGCTGCCGGTCGGCCGCCGGGCGGCCGAGATGCGCGAATTCCTCGTGCGCGCGCCGCGCGACTGGATCTTCACGGCGGGCAAGGAGCACGCGCTGCCGCTGAAGGTGCGCGAGCTGCTGCACACCGGCGGGGGCATGGACTGCACGCTCGACCAGGCGGCCCAGGCGCTGCACCGCTCGCCGCGCACGCTGATCCGGCAACTGGCGGCGGAGGGCTCCTCGTTCCAGCGGATCAAGGATGGCTTGCGGCGCGACATGGCCATCCGCGACCTGCGGCACACGGACAAGAGCATCGAGGCCATCGCCGAGGCGGTGGGGTTCAGCTCCGTCGCGGTATTCCACCGCGCTTTCCGGCAATGGACGGGGATGACGCCGGCTACCTACCGCCGCTCGTAAACTCAGCCGTTTGCCCATTACACGGAGTCGCCCATGAACACGCCCCCTGTCACGCAGCCCACGGACGGCACGCCTGCGGCGGGGCAGTTCGTGCATTTCCCGGATTCGCCGTTCGCGCTGTTCCAGCCGTACCCGCCCGGTGGCGACCAGCCCGAGGCGATCGCCAAGCTGGTCGAGGGCGTGAACGACGGCGAGGCCTTCCAGACCCTGCTCGGCGTGACGGGCTCGGGCAAGACCTTCACCATGGCCAACGTGATCGCCCGGCTGGGGCGGCCGGCCATCATCTTCGCGCCCAACAAGACGCTGGCCGCGCAGCTGTACAGCGAATTCCGCGAGTTCTTCCCGAAGAACGCGGTGGAGTACTTCGTCAGCTACTACGACTACTACCAGCCCGAGGCCTACGTGCCGCAGCGCGACCTGTTCATCGAGAAGGACAGCGCGATCAACGAGCACATCGAGCAGATGCGCCTGTCGTGCACCAAGAGCCTGCTGGAGCGGCGCGACGTGGTGATCGTGGCCACGGTGTCGGCCATCTACGGGATTGGCGAGCCCGAGAGCTACCACCGCATGGTGATGACGCTGCGCGCCGGCGACCGCCTGAACCAGCGCGACGCCATCGCCCAGCTGATCCGCATGCAGTACCAGCGCAACGACCAGGATTTCAGCCGGGGCAAGTTCCGCGTGCGCGGCGACACCATCGACGTGTTCCCGGCCGAGCATTCCGAGCTGGCGGTGCGCATCGAGCTGTTCGACGACGAAGTGGACAGCCTGCAGCTGTTCGACCCGCTCACGGGGCGCATCCAGCAGAAGATCCCGCGCTTCACCGTCTACCCCAGCAGCCACTACGTGACGCCGCGCGACGTGGTGCTGGCGGCCGTCGAGACGATCAAGCAGGAGCTGGCCGAGCGGCTGAAATTCTTCGTCGCCGAGGGCAAGCTGGTCGAGGCCCAGCGCCTGGAGCAGCGCACGCGCTTTGACCTGGAGATGCTCAGCGAGGTGGGGCACTGCAAGGGCATCGAGAACTACACGCGCCACCTCTCGGGCGCCGCGCCGGGCGAGCCGCCGAGCACGCTGACCGACTACCTGCCCAGGGATGCGCTGATGTTCCTGGACGAGAGCCATCAGATGATCGGCCAGCTCAACGCCATGTACAACGGCGACCGCGCGCGCAAGACCACGCTGGTGGAATATGGCTTTCGCCTGCCGTCGGCGCTGGACAACCGGCCGCTGAAGTTCGAGGAGTTCGAGCAGCGCATGCGCCAGGTGGTGTTCGTCTCGGCCACGCCGGCGGACTACGAGAAGCGGCATTCCGGCCAGGTGGTGGACCAGGTGGTGCGGCCCACCGGCCTGGTGGACCCCGAGGTGGAGGTGCGCCCGGCCACGCACCAGGTGGACGACGTGCTGCAGGAAATCCGCATCCGCGTGGAGTGCAATGAGCGCGTGCTCATCACCACGCTGACCAAGCGCATGGCCGAGCAGCTCACCGACTACCTGACCGACAACGGCGTGAAGGTGCGCTACCTGCATTCCGACGTGGAGACCGTGGAGCGCGTGGAGATCATCCGCGACCTGCGCCTGGGCGCGTTCGACGTGCTGGTGGGCATCAACCTGCTGCGCGAGGGGCTGGACATTCCCGAGGTGTCGCTCGTGGCCATCCTCGACGCCGACAAGGAAGGCTTTCTGCGTGCCGAGCGCAGCCTGATCCAGACCATCGGCCGCGCGGCGCGCAACCTGCATGGCAAGGCCATCCTGTACGCCGACCGCATCACCGAGTCGATGAAGAAGGCCATGGGCGAGACCGAACGCCGCCGCGCCAGGCAGATCGCGCACAACGCGGCGCACGGAATACAGCCGCGCGCAATTGTCAAGCAGGTGAAAGACCTGATTGATGGCGTTTACAGCGAAAAGGCAGGTAAGGAAGCCGAGCGCCTGGCACAGGATGCGCTGCAGCGCGCCAAGGTGGCCGACATGCCGGAAAAGGACATCGCCAAGGAGATCCGGCGGCTGGAAAAGCAGATGCTGGAACACGCGCGCAACCTGGAGTTCGAGCAGGCGGCGCGGGTGCGCGACCAGTTGGCGCTGCTCAAGGACCGCGCGTTCGGCGCGCACGGCGGGGATGTGCTGGCGTAGGCTGCGCAGGGGGCCGGGCCTGTGTCGTGCTTGCCCGACAAAATCAATAGGGCTTTGTGTTATACTCCTACAAAACAGTCAACAAATCAGCTTATTGCGAGGGAGTCGCTCCTGATCCGGGGCGGTGCAAGAGCTACCGGCGCGCCGGGCACGTCCTTGCCGGACGTCGCGGCCATCCCTGCAACGAATACATCCTGACCAAAGGAGCTCCACGATGCGTCTCACCACCAAAGGCCGTTTTGCGGTCACCGCCATGATCGATCTGGCCCTGCGCCAGAACAACGGCCCCGTCACCCTGGCTGCCATCAGCCAGCGCCAGCAGATCTCGCTGTCGTACCTGGAGCAGCTCTTCGGCAAGCTGCGCCGCCATGAACTCGTGGAATCCACGCGCGGCCCGGGCGGCGGCTACACGCTGGCGCGCAAGGCGGGCGACATCACCGTGGCCGACATCATCGTCTCGGTCGATGAACCCATCGACGCCACCCAGTGCGGCGGCAAGGAAAACTGCCTGGGCGACTCGGGCCGCTGCATGACGCACGACCTGTGGTCCGCGCTGAACCAGCGCATGGTCGAGTTCCTGGATTCGGTCACGCTGCAAAAGCTCGTGGACGAGCAGCTCGCCAAGGGCGTGCAGATCGAAGACAAGCCGGTCGTGCGCCGCGCCATCTCCACCACGCCGGTGGTCAAGCCCATCCGTGTGAACGCGCCCAATTCCGTGTTCGCCCTGGGCAACGCGTTCGCCAAGTCCTGAGCGACGGGGCCCGCGTGCCCGGCGTCCTTCCGGTGACCGTTTCGCGTTTGTACGCCAGCCAGATTCCGCTATAGAGCCAGCCATGGATATGACACCCCATTTTCCGATTTACCTTGACTACGGCGCCACCACCCCGGTTGACCCCCGGGTGGTCGATGCCATGATCCCCTGGTTGCGCGAGCACTTCGGCAACGCCGCCTCGCGCAGCCACGCCTGGGGCTGGGAAGCCGAGGAGGCCATCGAGCAGGCGCGCGGCCAGGTGGCCGACCTGATCGGCGCCGACCCGCGCGAGATCGTGTGGACCAGCGGTGCCACCGAATCCATCAACCTCGCGCTCAAGGGCGCGGCCCATTTCTACCAGGGCAAGGGCAAGCACCTCATCACGCTCAAGACCGAGCACAAGGCCGTGCTCGACACCATGCGCGAGCTGGAGCGCCAGGGCTTCGAGGTCACCTACATGGACGTCAAGGAAGACGGCTTGCTCGACCTCGACGCGTTCAAGGCCGCGATCCGCCCCGACACCATCCTGGTCAGCGTGCTGTTCGTGAACAACGAGATCGGCGTGATCCAGGACATCCCTGCCATCGGCGCCCTCTGCCGCGAGAAGGGCATCCTGTTCCATGTGGACGCCGCGCAGGCCACGGGCCGCGTCGAGATCGACATGAAGACCCTGCCCATCGATCTGATGAGCATGACCGCGCACAAGACCTACGGCCCCAAGGGCGTGGGCGCGCTGTACGTGCGCCGCAAGCCGCGCGTGCGCCTGGAGGCGCAGATCCACGGCGGCGGCCATGAGCGCGGCATGCGTTCGGGCACGCTGCCCACGCACCAGATCGTCGGCATGGGCGAGGCCTTCCGCCTCATCAAGCTCGAAATGAACGAGGTGAACGCCAAGGCCCGCGCCCTGCAGCAGCGCCTGCTGGACGGCCTGAAGGACATCGAGCAGGTGTTCATCAACGGCAGCATGGAGCACCGCGTGCCGCAGAACCTGAACATGAGCTTCAACTTCGTCGAGGGTGAATCGCTGATCATGGGCATCAAGGGCCTGGCCGTCTCCAGCGGCTCGGCCTGCACCTCGGCCAGCCTGGAGCCCAGCTACGTGCTGCGCGCCCTGGGCCGCAGCGACGAGCTGGCCCACAGCAGCCTGCGCATGACCATCGGCCGCTTCACGACCGAGGAAGAGATCGACTACGCCGTCGCCACCATCCGCGAAAACGTCGCCAAGCTGCGCGCGCTCAGCCCGCTGTGGGAGATGTACCAGGATGGCGTGGACCTCAGCACCATCCAGTGGGCAGCGCACTGACCAGAATCCAAAGGAACCGACATGGCTTACTCCGACAAAGTGATCGACCATTACGAGAACCCCCGCAACGTGGGCTCTTTTGAAAAAGGCGACGACTCCGTGGGCACCGGCATGGTGGGCGCCCCGGCCTGCGGCGACGTGATGAAGCTGCAGATCAAGGTGAACCCCGACACCGGCGTGATCGAGGACGCGCGCTTCAAGACCTACGGCTGCGGCTCCGCCATCGCTTCCTCGTCGCTCGTGACCGAATGGGTCAAGGGCAAGACGCTGGACGAAGCGGCGCAGATCAAGAACAGCGCCATCGCCGAGGAACTGGCGCTGCCGCCGGTGAAGATCCACTGCTCCATCCTGGCGGAAGACGCCATCAAGGCGGCGGTGAACGACTACAAGGCCAAGCACGGCGCCGCTGCCGCCGCCGAGGCCGTGTGAGCGCCATGGCCATCACGCTGACGGAAGCTGCGGCACGGCATGTGACCCGCTACCTGGGCCGGCGCGGCAAGGGCCTGGGCGTGCGCCTGGGCGTCAAGACCACGGGCTGCTCCGGCCTGGCGTACAAGCTGGAGTACGTGGACGAGGCGGCGCCCGAGGACATCGTGTTCGAGAACCACGGGGTGAAGGTGCTGATCGACCCCAAGAGCCTGGCCTACATCGACGGCACCGAGCTGGATTTCGTGCGCGAGGGGCTGAACGAGGGCTTCAAGTTCAACAACCCGAACGAGCGCGACCGCTGCGGTTGCGGGGAGAGCTTCCGCGTCTGAGCGGATGCGGATCACGCCGCGCCCCGGCACAGCCGCCCGACCGCCCGCATGGCTTGCCGGCGGTTTTTTTTCTGCCGGAGCGCGGGTCAGGGCATCAAAAACGATAGCTGGCAGCGCTTGACTGGCAAGGGTTCTCGCATCGAAAGATACGGAAATCCTTGCCGGACAAGCGCTAGCAGCTCACTTTTCCAGAGCATAGCTTCACCATGCAGTTGCAATCCGACGACTTCGAACTCTTCGGCGTGCCGCGCCGCTTCGCGCAGGAGCGCGCCCAGCTCGACGCGCGCTGGAAGGACCTGCAGCGCCAGGCGCACCCCGACCGCTTCGCCGCCGAGGGCGCCGCGGCCCAGCGCGTGGCCATGCAGTGGTCGGTGCGCATCAACGAGGCCTATCAGCGCCTCAAGGACCCGCTCAAGCGCGCGGCCTACCTGTGCGAGCTGCACGGCGCGCCCATCCGCGCCGAGGACAACACCGCCATGCCCGCCGCCTTCCTGATGCAGCAGATGGCGTGGCGCGAGGCGCTGGAGGAAGCCGGCGGCGCGGCGGCCATCGACGCGCTCGACGACGAGGTGCAGCAGGCGCGCGCCGCCGCGCTGGCGCGCGTGGGCGCGCTGATCGACGGCCAGCAGGACTGGGCGGGCGCTGCCCAGCAGGTCAGAGCCCTCATGTTCCTTGCGCGATTTGCGCAGGATGTCGATCGCCGCCGGGAGCAACTGGGACAATAACGGGTTGCCTTTCCTTTTCACCCCTTCCGAGATTCCATGGCGCTTTTGCAGATTTCCGAGCCCGGCCAGTCCCCCGACCCGCACCAGCGGCGCATCGCGGTCGGCATTGACCTGGGCACCACGCATTCCCTGGTGGCTGCCGTGAAGAGCGGCGTGGCCGAATGCCTGCCCGATGCCCGGGGCCGCTTGCTGCTGCCCTCGGTGGTGCGCTACCTGCAGGGCGGCGGCCGCCTGATCGGCCACGAGGCCGTGCTGGCCCAGGCGCAGGACGCGCGCAACACCGTGGCCTCGGCCAAGCGCTTCATGGGGCGCGCGCTGGCCGACATCGCCGGCGCCGACAAGCTGCCCTACGACTTCGTGCAGGAAAGCGGGCAGGGCGGCATGGTCGGCCTCGCCACGGCGGATGGCGTGAAGTCGCCGGTGGAGGTCAGCGCCGAGATCCTGGCCACGCTGCGCCAGCGCGCCGAGGACAGCTTCGACGCCGACCTGTACGGCGCCGTCATCACCGTGCCCGCGTATTTCGACGATGCGCAGCGCCAGGCCACCAAGGACGCGGCGCGGCTCGCCGGCATCCACCTGCTGCGCCTCATCAACGAGCCCACGGCCGCCGCCATCGCCTACGGCCTGGACAACGCCGCTGAGGGCGTCTACGCGGTGTACGACCTGGGCGGCGGCACGTTCGACATCTCCATCCTGCGCCTGACGCAGGGCGTGTTCGAGGTCATCGCCACCGGCGGCGACTCGGCCCTGGGCGGCGACGACTACGACGCCGCGCTGGCCGACTGGGTGCTGCAGCGCCTGGGCCGCAGCGCCGACACCCCCACCGACAAGGCCGCCGCGCGCATGGCCGCGCGGGCCTGCAAGGAGGCGCTGACTGCTACTGAAATGGTAGCTTTCAGCGTTTTCCTGGCGGGCGATAGCGTGCAATTCGATGTATCCCGCGCGGATTTCGAGGCCGCCACGGCGGCGCTCACCCAGCGCTCGCTGGCCGCCGTGCGCCGCGCGCTGCGCGACGCCCAGCTCACCAAGGACGAAGTGCAGGGCGTGGTCATGGTCGGCGGCTCCACGCGCATGCCGCAGATCCAGCGCGCCGTGGGCGAATTCTTCGGCCGCACGCCGCTGACCAACCTGAACCCCGACGAAGTGGTGGCCCTGGGCGCTGCCATCCAGGCCAACCAGCTCGCGGGCAACCGAAGCGATGAGGGCGGGGCGGGCGACCTGCTGCTGCTTGACGTGATTCCGCTGTCGCTCGGCATCGAGACCATGGGCGGGCTGGTCGAGCGCATCGTGGCGCGCAACGAGACCATTCCCACCGCGCGCGCGCAGGACTTCACCACCTACCAGGACGGCCAGACCGCGCTGGCCATCCACGTGGTGCAGGGCGAGCGCGACCTGGTGCAGGACTGCCGCAGCCTCGCGCGCTTCGAGCTGCGCGGCATTCCGCCCATGGCGGCGGGCGCGGCGCGCATCCGCGTCACCTTCACCATCGACGCCGACGGGCTGCTGTCCGTGGGCGCCAAGGAGCTGACCAGCGGCGTGGAGGCGCACATCAACGTCAAGCCGTCCTACGGCCTGTCGGACGCACAGATCGCGCGCATGCTGCAGGAGGGCTTCGCCACCGCGCAGGACGACATGCAGGCGCGCGCCGTGGTCGAGGCCCGCGTGGACGCCCAGCGCATGCTGCTGGCCACGCAGAGCGCGCTCGACGCCGACGGCGACCTGCTGGAGGCGGGCGAGCGCACCGCCATCGACGCCCTGATGCAGACCGTGCGCGCCGTGCTGGAGGCGCAGGACGCCGCCGCCATCGAAGCCGCCACCGAAGCCCTGGCCAAGGGCACCGAGGCGTTCGCCGCCCAGCGCATGAACCGCGGCATCCGCGACGCGCTGGCGGGCAAGAGCGTGCAATCCTTCTAACGAACCGAATTCCCTCACATGCCGACCATCAAAGTCCTGCCCCATGCCGAGTACTGCCCTGAGGGCGCGGAGATCGCCGCGCCCGCCGGCACCTCGATCTGCGAAGCACTGCTCGACAATGGCATCAAGATCGAGCATGCCTGCGACATGAGCTGCGCCTGCACCACCTGCCACGTCATCGTGCGCGAAGGGCTGGCCTCGCTCAACGAGGCCGAGGAAGAGGAGGAGGACCTGCTCGACCGCGCCTGGGGCCTGACGCCGCAGTCGCGCCTGTCGTGCCAGGCCATCGTGGCGCAGAAAGACCTGACGGTGGAGATTCCCAAGTACTCGATCAACCACGCCAAGGAAAACCACTGATGAGCGCCCGCTCCAAACAAGCTCGCGCCTCTTTGAGGGGGAGCGTATGAGCCGCCAAATCGTCTTCGATACGGAAACCACCGGCCTGTCGGCCGAAAACGGCGACCGCATCATCGAGATCGGCTGCGTGGAACTGCTGAACCGCAAGCTCACCGGCAACCACCTGCACCTGTACATCAACCCCGAGCGCGACAGCCACGAGGACGCGCTGCGCGTGCACGGGCTGACTACCGCGTTCCTGCGCGACAAGCCCAAGTTCGCCGAGGTGGCGGACCAGATCCTGGACTTCATGCAGGGCGCGGAGATCATCATCCACAACGCGGCGTTCGACGTTGGCTTCATCAACAAGGAACTGGAGCGGCTCGGGCGGCCGCCGTTCACCACCTACGTGAGCGGCATCATCGATACCCTGGCCATGGCCAAGGAAATGTTCCCGGGCAAGCGCAACTCGCTCGATGCGCTGTGCGACCGCCTGGATGTGGACAATTCCGGCCGCACGCTGCACGGCGCCTTGCTCGATGCCGAGCTGCTCGCCGACGTCTACATCAACCTCACGCGCGGGCAGGATGCGCTGCTGATGACGGATGATGCGCCAGACAGCGGCGCCCCGGGCCTGCAGGCCGCGCACATCGACCTGCGCGGCTTCCAGCTGCCGGTGCTGCGCGCCAGCGCCCAGGAGCTGGCAGCGCACGAGGACGTGCTGGCGCAGATCGACAAGGCCAGCGGTGGCAAAACAATTTGGCGCGCTTTCGAGAGCAGCGAAAAAGCTGTGCCATAATAGAAGGCTGCCGCAAACGTAATGTTTGCGGCAATGGGTGATTAGCTCAGCGGTAGAGCACTGCCTTCACACGGCAGGGGTCACATGTTCGATCCATGTATCACCCACCATCGTTTCCATGAAGTTGCCATTGCAAGGTGGCGGCTTCAGGGGTGATTAGCTCAGCGGTAGAGCACTGCCTTCACACGGCAGGGGTCACATGTTCGATCCATGTATCACCCACCAAACCAAGAAGGGCCTGGATTTTCCAGGCCCTTCTTTTTTGCTGCCTCGGCGCCTTCGTCACGCCTGGGCCGATGCGGCCGCCTGGGCACGCACGAACTGCTCGAACTGCGCCGGCGGCAGCGGGCGGCTGAAGTAGTAGCCCTGGATTTCGTCGCAGCCGCGGTAGCGCAGGCCGGCCAGCTGCTCGGCCGTCTCCACGCCTTCGGCGATGGTGGACAGGCCCAGGCTGTGCGCCATCTGCACGATGGCGGTCGCGATCGCCTGGTCGTCGGCATCGCTGCCGATGTCGCGCACGAACGACTGGTCGATCTTGAGCTTGTGGATGCGAAAGCGTTTCAGGTAGCTCAGCGACGAATAGCCCGTGCCGAAATCGTCGATCGACAGCCGGATGCCGCGCTGGTTGAGTTCCCGCATCTGCTGCGCCGCCGCTTCGGGGTTCTTCATGGCCATGGCTTCGGTCAGTTCCAGCTCCAGGCAGGAGGGCGGCACGCCCGCTTCTTCGAGCAGGCGGCCCACGAGCTCGGGCAGGTCGGGCTGGTTGAACTGCACCGCCGAGAGGTTGACGGCCACCGTGACCGGCGCCAGGCCTTGGTCCATCCAGGCGCGCAGCTGCGCCAGCACGCTGCGCAGCACCCATTCGCCGATGGCGACGATGAGCCCGTTGGCCTCGGCGATGGGTATGAATTCCCCGGGCGAGACGGCGCCCCACTGCGGCGAGTTCCAGCGCAGCAGCGCTTCGGCGCCGACGATGCGGCCGTCCGCCAGCGACATCTGCGGCTGGTACACCAGGTGCAACTCGCCGCGCTGCTGCGCCTGCTTGAGCGCGTGGCCGAGCGCCAGGATGCGCGCCGAGCGCTCCTGCATGGCGGGGGTGAAGAAGCAGTAGCTGTTGCGGCCGTCCTCCTTCACGCGGTACATGGCGGTTTCGGCCTTGTGCAGCAGGGCCTCGAACGGTTCGGCGTCGGTGGGGTAGAGCGCGATGCCGATGGAGGCCGTGCACGAGACCTCCTGCCCCGCCAGTTGCACAGGCTGGGACAGGGTGGCGAGCAGCTCTTCGGCCATCGCGGCTGCGGCGTGCTGGCTGCTGGCCGGCAGCAGGGCGATGAAATCGTCCCCGGCGTGGCGCGACAGGATGTCCTGGGCCTGGAGGCTGGCGCGCAGGCGGCGCGTCATCTCCAGCAGCAGCATGTCGCCCATGCTGTGGCCCAGGGAATCGTTCACGTCCTTGAAGTTGTCCAGGTCGATCCACAGCACGGCCAGGGGCTGCCGGCTGGCCGTGGCATGGCGGAAATGCTCGTGCAGCAGGCTGCGGTTGGGCAGCCCCGTGAGCTGGTCGTGCCGCGAGAGCTGCTGGATGCGCGCGGCCGTGCGCTTCTTCTCGGTGATGTCTTCCTTGTGGGCAAGATAGTGCGTGACCTGCCCCTCGTTGTCTCGCACGGGGTAGATCAGCACCGACTCGACGTACTCCTGGCCCGCCTTGTTGCGGTTGATGATCTCGCCCTGCCACGGCTTGCCCTGGGTCAGCTGGGCCCACATGGCCTGGTAGGTCGATCCCGGCGTCTTGCCCGACTGCAGGATGCGCGGGTTCTGTCCCACCGCCTCGTGCGCACCGTAGCCGCTGGTCCGGGTGAAGGCCGCGTTGACGTACTCGATGCGCGCATGCAGGTCGGTGATGACCAGCGAAATCGGGCTCTGCTCCACGACCAGGGACAGCTTGCGCAGGGTCTGCTCGGCCTCCTGCCGGTCCGTGATGTTGCGCGAGATGATGATGAAGTGCTCGTCCTCGCCCGGCTGGGCCGCCTTGCGCGCCACGGAAAGCTCGAACCAGGCCTTTTTCTCCGTTCCGAGTGCCAGCTCGATGACCTTGCCGCGTGAACTCCCCTGTTCGCGTGCCTGTGCAATGGCCGCCAGCAGGGTGTCGGCCGCCTTGGTGGGGAGGGTTTCATGCACGGTGCGCCCGTGCAGTTGCTCGGCGGGCGTGGTCAGGTCGCCGGCGCGGGCTGCATGCACTTCCAGGTAGCGGCCCTGCGCATCCATTCCCAGCAGGAGATCCGGAAGTGCGTCGAGCGTTGCCGCCAGTTGCCTGCGGGAATCGTGCAGCAAGGTGTAGGGGCGCTGCACGGCCTCGACGAACACCGCGCGGTACAGGAGTGCATACGCCAGCACTTTGTAGACGTGGCCGGCGAGGTTGCAGGCGTCGGTGACACCGGCGTAGCGCGTGAAGAAGAACTCGCTCATGGCCATCGTGCAGGCCGCGGCGAACAGGCCGCTGGCATTGAAGCTGCGCGGCTGCCGCATGCGGCGCAACAAGAGTGCGGCGGCGATCAGGTTCAGGGCAATCAGCGTGTACTCGAAGCCTATCTTGAACGCCGTCAGTCCTTGGCCCGGCACGAAGGTGCGCGGCAGCACCTGCGGGTAGATGAAAAACAGCCCGTGCAGCGCCGTCACGAGGGCCAGTATCGCGGACAGCACGGCCCAGGCGGGCCATGGCATGTCGCGCGTGCCCCAGGGCAGGGCGATTGCCAGCAGCGCCAAGGCGCCCAGCAGCCGTGCGCTCAACCAGAACTGGATGGCTTTCTCCGGGGAGCTTGGCGTGATGAAGTCCGGCATGCCCACGTACGAAAGCATGTGCGAAAAATCCAGCAACCCCACCCCGAGGAAGGCACAGGCCAGCAGCAGCGCGTTGTAGGGCAGCCGTTCGCGGCGCAGGCTCCACACCACGCCAAAGACCAGCGCGGTGACGGCGATGGCCAGGGTCTCCAGTGCCATGTGCAGCGGCAGGTAACCGGCAGTCCCGCCGAATGGCGTGGACAAGGGCGCCAGCAAGGCCACCAGCAGCAGGGCTGCCAGGATGAGGACCGTGCGCAGCGCGCGGCGCGCTTCGGGCTGGTGGCTGGGATGCAGTGGCATGGGGTGCGGAGGATGGCGACCTTGCCAAATGTAGCGGCAAGCCACAGTTGGATACAAAAAACCTCGCCATCCAGTTGCCTGTATGTGCCAAGAAAGCAAAGCGTGTACGCCATGGTTCCGTCCGCTTCGACGTTTGCTATTTTTCAAGGAGCGCCTGGCGCTTGACTGTATTGCCTTTGGCGCGCTTTTCATTACATGCGGGCGTTTCCGGGCGGGGTATCCCGGCACCCTCCGGAGATGCCGCAGTGGCGCGGTAGCAGGGCAACATTACCGGCGTATGCAACCATGCCGCCGATGCACTGCTAAGATGGCATGGACGCAGCGCGACCATGCTGCATGGCGCGCATTCATTGAGTTTTCTGCTATGAAAGGCTGCTATGACTGCTTCTGTTACCGATACCGTATCCACCGCGCAGACCGAACTGGAAAAGCTGGTGAGCGACCTGCGCGGCCTGCTGGCGAACAAGGACCTCGACACCATTCCCGAAATCAAGCTGCTGCGCCAGCGCATTGACGACGGCATGTCCACGGTGCGCGATTCCGCTGTGCGCGCGGCCCAGGAGGCAGCGCGCCAGGCCAAGGAGGCGGCCCAGGCCGCCGACCGCTACGCCCACGACGAACCCTGGCGTGTGGCCAGCGCTGCGCTGGCCGTGGGGGCCCTGGTGGGCTTCCTGCTGGCACGCCGTTGAGCGGCGCTCCCCGTGCAAACCGTGGCAAAGGCGGCGCGCGCATGAACTGGCTGTCGCTGCTGGGGCTGGATGCCTTGCGTGCGCGCTGGCAGGCCGCCGTCATCGAAGGTGCCATTGCCTTCGATGACCGCGTGGCATTGGCGCGGCTGGAGTGGCGCGATCAAAAGCGCCACCTGCTGCACGCGCTGTTGCTCACGCTGGCCGTCGGAGGGCTGACGGTGGTGGCGCTGCTGCTGCTGTCGCTGGCGCTGATTGCCCAGTTCTGGGATACGCCGCAGCGCATGGCCGTGGCCTGGGGGCTGGCCATTGCGTGGCTCCTGGCCTGGGTGGCCGCGCTCGCTGCATTGCTTTCCGTGTTGCGCCAGGTGGGCCAGGGCTTCGCGTTGACCCGGCGCGAGCTGGGGCAGGACTGGCAGAGCTGCAAGGAGCGGTTGTGAGCCATTCGTTCGTACCTCCTTCCATTACGCCTACGCCTGAGCAGCAGGCGGTGCTGGAGCGCATTGCCGCCCAGCGCGAGCGCTTGCGCGCACGCCGGGCGGCCCATGAGCAGGCCGAGGCGCAGGCGGTGGCGGACACGGGTGTGCCGGCCGACATGCCCTGGCTGGCCAAGGCCGTGCTCTTCGCGCGCGAGCACCCTGGCGTGACCGCAAGCGCGGCCGCGGCTGTGGCAATGGCCGCAGGGCCACGCCGGCTGGTGCGCTGGGCCGGTGTGCTGCTGCCTTTGCTGCTGCGCAGCCGCCGCTGACGGCGGCAGGCGGCTGGCTCTGGCGCTTTCAGCGCCCGGCCATCTTCTGGATGGCCCGCGCCGCCTGTGCCACCAGGGCCGGCCCCTGGTACACCAGCCCGGTGTAGATCTGCACCACGTCGGCGCCAGCGCGTATCTTGCCCGCGGCGTCTTCCGGGCTCAGGATGCCGCCGACCCCGATGATCGGGAACCCCTGGCCGAGGGCCGCGCGCAATTGGGCAATCACGCGGTTGCTGGCCTCGTAGACCGGCGCGCCGCTGAGTCCGCCGGCTTCTTCCGCGTGGCGCAGGCCCTTGACGGCCTCGCGGCCGATGGTGGTGTTGGTGGCGATCACGCCATCCATGCCGTGGCGCTGCAGCGTGGCGGCGATCACGGCTACCTGGTCGTCCTGCAGATCCGGCGCGATCTTCACGAACACCGGAACGCGCCGTCCCTGCTGCGCGGCCAGGGTTTCGCGCCGTTCGGCGATTGCGGCAAGCAGGGCGTCAAGCGCGGCGTCGCTTTGCAGCACGCGCAGGTTCTGCGTGTTCGGCGAGCTGATGTTCACGGTCACGTAGTCGGCATGCGGGTACACGCCATCCAGGCAGGTCAGGTAGTCCCGGGTGGCGTCCTCGATGGGTGTCGTGGCGTTCTTGCCGATGTTCAGGCCCAGCAGCATGGAATGCTGGCGCGCTGCCGTGCGAAAGCGCGCTTGCTGCACATTGCGCAGGAAGGCCTCCAGCCCGTCGTTGTTGAAGCCAAAGCGGTTGATCAGTGCCTGGCGTTCGGGCAGGCGGAACATGCGCGGCTTGGGGTTGCCGGGCTGGGGCTTGGGGGTCACGGTACCAACCTCGACGAAGCCGAACCCCATCGCGCCCAGCGCGTCGATGCAGCGGGCGTTCTTGTCCAGGCCCGCCGCCAGGCCCACGCGGTTCGGAAAAGTCAGGCCCGCGAGCTGGATGGGGTCTTGCACGGTTTCGTTGCACCAGGCCCATTGCAGCGGCGTGCGCTGGCCGCGCGCCAGCATGTCCATGGTGAGGTCGTGCGCGGCCTCGGCATCCATACCGAAGAGAAGAGGGCGAGTGAGGGCGTAAGGAATCAGGGACATGGAGATAATTCAAAGCTTTGCCGCGATTCTCCCCCATGACGACACCTGCATCCTCTTCCTCCCTGACCCAAGACGAACTCAAGGCCCTGGTAGGCCAGGCCGCGCTGCGCTACGTGGTGCCCGGAGAGATCGTCGGCGTGGGCACGGGCTCCACGGTCAACAAGTTCATCGACGCCCTGGCCGCGATGAAAGGGCAGATCAAGGGCGCGGTGTCCAGCTCCGTGGCCAGCACCGAGCGCCTGCAGGCACTGGGGATTCCCGTGTTCGACGCCAATGCGGTGCAGAGCCTGTCGGTCTATATCGATGGCGCCGACGAGATCGACGGCCATGGCTTCATGGTCAAGGGCGGCGGCGCGGCGCTCACGCGCGAGAAGATCGTCGCGGCGCTGGCCCGGCGGTTCGTGTGCATCGTGGACGAATCGAAGCGGGTCCAAACCCTCGGGCGCTTCCCGCTGCCAGTCGAGGTGATTCCGATGGCCGCGCAGCAGATCGCACGCCGGTTCGCCGCCATGGGAGGGCAAGCCACGCTGCGCCTCAAGGACGCCCAGCCGCTCGTCACCGACAACGGCCAGCACATCCTGGATGTGCGTGGCTTGGCCATCGCCGATCCGCTGGCTTTCGAATCCGAGGTAAACCAGTGGCCTGGCGTGGTGACGGTCGGCGTGTTCGCGCACCAGAAGGCCGCGGTATGCCTGATGGGCACGGCGCAGGGCGTGCAGACGCTGGAATACTGAGCCCTTCCACCCCGGAGAAAAAAGCGCCTCTTGAGGCGCTTTTTTCAAAAGATGATGCCTGCGGGGTTGGCCGGTGTCCTGGCGGGCGCAGCAGGCGCTGGCTCAGGCCGCGGTGCCGCTTCCGCTGCAGGCGCCGGGGCTTTTTTCTCCACGACAGCAACCAGCGGCGCTGCCGCCGGGCGGCGGTAGCTGGCAGGCAGTTGCGACTGCTTGGGGTAGCCGGCCAGGTCGAGGTATTGCGTCCATTCTGCGTCGGAGAAGCCTTGCAATTGCTGGCCACCGATGGTGCCGAACGGCAAGCTGGTGCCGCCCGAGATGCGCTTGAAGGCTTCGACGTCTTCGCTGGTCGTGATGGTGCGTTCGCTGAACGGCACGCCCCGGCCGATGAGCAGGTTGCGGGCGCTGTTGCAGGGCTGGCAGTCGTTGCTGGTGTAGAGAGTGACCGGATAGCGCGTGGCCACTTGGCGCAGCTCGTAGGGCAGGCCCGCGTCCGCCGCGGGCGCGCCGCCGCCGCGCGTGGCGGTCGGGGCCAGTTGCGTGTCCGGAGCGCGGTCGGAGAATGTGACCTTGCCGTCCGGGCCGACGATGCGATAGACCTGCTGGGCCTGCACCGCCGTGCCGGCCAGCGCCGACGCGGCCAGCACGGCCGCCAGGGGGAAGGAGATGTGCATCATGGGGTGGACCTCTCTGCGCTGCGTTCAGCCCGCCATGCCTTGGTGGCGCAGCAGGGCATCCAGTGTAGGCTCGCGGCCCCGGAAGGCCTTGAACGATTCCATGGCCGGGCGGCTGCCGCCGGCTTCGAGGATGGCCTCGCGGTAGCGGCGGCCGGTGGCCGGGTCGGGCGTACCGTCGGGGCGCACCGTTTCCTCGAAGGCGGCATAGGCGTCGGCCGAGAGCACCTCGGCCCACTTGTAGCTGTAGTAGCCCGCCGCGTAGCCGCCCGCGAAGATGTGGCTGAAGGTGTGCGGCGTGCGGCTGAACGCGGGCGGCTGCAGCACCGCCACTTCCTCGCGCACGCGCCACAGCAGGGGCATGACGTCCTGCGCAGGGTCATGCTCGGTGTGCAGCAGCATGTCGAACAGCGCGAACTCGATCTGGCGCAGCGTGGCCAGGCCGCTTTGGAAGTTCTTGGCCGCGATCATCTTGTCGTAGAGCGCGCGCGGCAGCGGCTCGGCAGTATGAACGTGGGCCGTCATGTGCCTGAGCGTGTCCCATTCCCAGCAGAAGTTCTCCATGAACTGGCTGGGCAGTTCCACAGCGTCCCATTCCACGCCGCCGATGCCGGAAACGTCGCGCTCGCTCACCTGCGTGAGCATGTGGTGCAGGCCGTGGCCGAATTCGTGGAACAAGGTGATCACGTCGTCGTGCGTCAGCAGCGCGGGCTTGCCATCGACGCCCTCGGCGAAGTTGCACACCAGGTGCGCCACGGGCGTTTGCAGCGCGCCGGTGTCGGGGCGCAGCCAACGTGTGCGCACGTCGTCCATCCAGGCGCCGCCGCGCTTGCCGGCGCGTGCGGGCTGGTCGAGGTAGAACTGGCCCAGCAACTGGCCGCCGCGCTCGATGCGGTAGAACGCCACGGCGGGGTGCCACGCTGGGGCGGCGTCGGGGCGGATGGCGACGTCGAACAGGGTCTCGACGATCTTGAACAGGCCCGCCAGCACCTTGGGCGCGGTGAAGTACTGCTTGACCTCCTGCTCGCTGAAGGCGTAGCGCGCTTCCTTGAGCTTTTCGGAGATGTAGGGCCAGTCCCAGGCCTGTGGGTCGGTGATGCCCAGGTGCTCGGCGGCGAAGGCGCGCGCGTCCGCCACGTCGCGCTCGGCGTAGGGGCGGGCGCGGCGCGCCAGGTCGCGCAGGAAGGCGATGACCTGGGTGGGCGACTGCGCCATCTTCGGCACCAGGGACACCTCGGCGAAATTGGCATAGCCCAGCAGCCGCGCCTCTTCCTGGCGCAGTGCCAGGATTTCCTGGATCAGCGCTGTGTTGTCGAAGCGCCGGGCCTCGCCCTCGGCCTGGTCGGACGCGCGCGTCACGTAGGCGCGGTACAGGCGCTCGCGCAGCGCGGCGTGGTCGGCGAACTGCATCACTGGCAGGTAGCTCGGCATTTTCAGCGTCAGCTTGTAGCCGTCCTGGCCGTCGGCCTCGGCGGCGGCGCGCGCGGCCTGGGCCACATCGGCGGGCAGGCCGGCGATTTCGGCCGCGCTGGCGTAGTAGGCGTAGCCGTCGGTGGCGTCGAGCGCGTTTTCGCTGAACTTCTGGCTCAGCTCGGCCTGGCGCTCCTGGATCTGGGCGAAGCGCTCCTTGGCCGTGCCCTGCAGCTCGGCGCCGGAGAGCACGAAGTTGCGCACCGCGTTGTGCAGCGCCTGGCGCTGCTCGCCGTTGAGGGTGGCGGGGGCAATGGCCTTGTACTTGGCGTACAGGCGTTCGTCCGAGGACAGGCGCGTCCAGAACTCGGTCACGCGGGGCAGGGCCTCGTTGTAGGCGGCGCGCAGCGCGGGCGTGTCGGCCACGCTGTTGAGGTGGCTGACAGCGCCCCAGGCGCGGCCCAGCCGCTCGGTGGCCACGTCGAGGTCACGGGCGATGGCGTTCCAGTCGGCCGGGAAGTCCGGCGCGGTGACGCGCTCCAGCGCGGCGTTGGCGGCGGCCAGCAGGACGTCCACCGCCGGAGCCACATCGTCCGGGGCGATGCGGTCGAACAGCGGCAGGTCTTGGAAATCGAGGAGAGGGTTGCTCATGCGCAGTCAGATGGTGGCGCCAGGGAAAAGGTTCAAGGCGGCGCTGAATAAGTCGCCGCGATGGTGCGCGCCCTGGTTTGGGATGGGATGCAAGGCGTAAACCGCAGCCATAGCCATCGCTATGGCGAGGATTTGCAACGCCGCAGACCGTCTCAAAGCAGGGATGCGCGACACGCGGGGACTTGTTCAGCGTTGCCTCAAGCCGCCAGCCGCTCGGCGGCTTCGAGCGTGTTGACCAGCAGCATGGTGATGGTCATGGGGCCGACGCCGCCGGGCACGGGGGTGATGTATCCGGCCACTTGCCTCACGCCGTCGAAATCCACGTCGCCGCAGAGCTTGCCTTCGTCGTTGCGGTTCATGCCCACGTCGATGACCACGGCGCCGGGCTTGCACATGTCCGCCGTGAGCACGTTGCGCTTGCCCACGGCGGCGACCACGATGTCGGCCTGGCGCGTCATGGCGGCGAGGTCGGCGGTGCCGCTGTGGGTGATGGTGACGGTGGCGTTCTGCGCCAGCAGCATCATCGCCATGGGTTTGCCCACGATGTTGCTGCGGCCGATGACCACGGCATGCTTGCCACGCAAGTCCTTCATGCCGATGGATTCGAGCATCTTCATGCAGCCGTAGGGCGTGCAGGCCTTGAAGCCGACCTCGCCCACCATCAGCGCACCGGCGCTGGCGACGTGGAAGCCGTCCACGTCCTTCAGCGGCGAGATGGCTTCGATGACCTTGTGGTCGTCGATGTGCGCGGGCAGCGGCAGTTGTACCAGGATGCCGTGAATGGCCGGGTCGTTGTTCAGCGCCTCGACGCGCGCGAGCAGTTCGGCTTCGGTCAGCGTGGCCTCGTACTTTTCCAGCACGGAGTGGAAGCCCACGTCCTCGCAGGCCTTGACCTTGTTGCGCACGTACACCTGGCTGGCCGGGTTGTCGCCCACCAGGATCACGGCAAGGCCGGGGGTGATGCCGCGGCTTTTCAGGGCGCTGGTGCGCGTGGCGACTTCGGCGCGCAGTTGGCGCGAGAGGGCGTTGCCGTCGATCAGTTGGGCGGTCATGTTTGAAAATTACCAGTCAAAAAGCACTGCAGCGCTTGCTGGGCAAGCGCTGGCAGCTATCGAAACAGAAGTTCAAGCCTTGGCAGCCGACGGCCCCAGGGCGATCTTGAGCAGGTCGGCCACGGTGTTGGCGCCGAGCTTTTCCATGATGTTGGCGCGGTGCGCTTCCACGGTCTTGATGCTGATGCCCAGGTCGTCAGCGATCTGCTTGTTCAGGCGGCCGGCGACGATGCGCTCCAGCACCTGCGACTCGCGCCCGGTGAGCTTGGACAGCAGCGCGTCGCGGTTGGCGGCCTGCTGGTGGCCTGCGAAGGCTTCGCGCGCGTGGTCGAGCATGCGCTCGACCAGGGCCAGCAGGTCGTCCTCGTTGAAGGGCTTCTGGATGAAGTCGAGCGCGCCCTTCTTCATGGTGTTCACGGCCATGGGCACGTCGCCGTGGCCGGTGATGAAGACGATGGGCAGCGGCGACTTGCGCTCCAGCAGGCGGTCCTGCAGCTCCAGGCCGGTCATGCCGCCCATGCGGATGTCGACGATCAGGCAGGCGACCTCGCGCGGGTCGTAGCGGGACAGAAAGGATTCGGCCGAATCAAAGCAGCGTACCCGGTAGTCTTTGCCTTCCAGCAGCCACTGGAGGGAGTCACGGACGGCCTCGTCGTCGTCCACTACATAAACAGTGCCTTTTTTCGGAATCAAACTCATGCGCCAGTCCTAGGGTTTCGTTGCTTCTGCTACGGTATTTATAGTGGCGTCCGCAGGCTGATCCAGCGGTAGCCAGAAGGAGAATCGGCAACCGACGACCTCCGATCCATTGTAGAGGTTCTCCGCGCGCATGCGCCCCTGGTGGGATTCGACGATGCTGCGGCACAGGTTCAGGCCCATGCCCATGCCCTCGCTCTTGGTCGAGAAGAAGGCCTCGAACAGGCGCTCCAGCACCTCCGGGGCCAGGCCGCGGCCCGTGTCCTGCACGGTGAACTCGATTACCGGCCGGTCCTCGATCTGCTTGGGCACCACGCGCAATTCCACACTGCGGTCAGGGGCGGGGCGCCGCGCCTGCGCGATGGACTCGGCGCCGTTTTTCATCAGGTTGACCAGCACCTGCTCGATCAGGATGGTGTCGGCCATCACGGGCGGCAGGCGCGCGGCCACGTAGTGGCGCAGGCGCACGTTGTGGCGGCGCAGCTCGATGTCGGCCAGTTCCACGGCTTCGTTGACCATGCTGGCCACGTCGGAGCGCTGGCGGTTGGGCTCGCTGCGCTTCACGAAGGCGCGGATGCGCTGGATGATCTGCCCAGCGCGCAGGGCCTGGTGGCTGGTCTTCTGCAACGCGGTGAGCAGCGCTTCCTGCGTCAACTGCCCGCTCTCGGCGCGCGAGATCATGCCGTTGCAGTAGTTGCTGATGGCGGTGAGCGGCTGGTTCAGCTCGTGCGCTACGCTGGATGCCATCTCGCCCATGGTGATGAGGCGGCTCACCGACTGCGCGCGCTCGGCATGGCGCGCGGACTGCTCCTCGGCCAGGCGCCGCGGCGTGATGTCTGTGGCGATGACCATCTGCGCCAGGCGCCCGTCCACCCAGCTCAGGTAGCGCGAACGCACTTCGAGCCACTTGTTCAGCTCGGGCAGGTAGATCTCGGCGTTTTCGGCGTTGGCGCTGGTCAGGCTGTCCGTGGGCAGGCCCATCAGGCCGTCCTCGTCCTCGCCGCCGTCGCCGCTGCTGCCGGGCAGCACGCCGGCCTGGGCCACGAGCTGCAGGTGGCCGCCCGTGTGCGAGCCGAACCACTGGCGGTACAGCTTGTTGGCGAACAGCAGCTCCTGGCTGCCCAGGGGGGCGACGGACACCGAGGCGTCGAGGGCCTCCAGCACGATGGTGAAGCGCTCGTGCGAAGCCGAGAGCTGCTCGCGGATGCGGTTGGGCTCGGTGATGTCGGTCATCGAGGTCATCCAGCCCGTCTGCTGGCCATGCGCGTCGATCAGCGGCGAGACGTACAGGCGCGCGTCGAACAGCGCGCCGTTGCGCTTGCGCACGCGCACCTGGAAGCCGCCTGGAATGGTCTTGCCCGACAGCTCCTCGCGCAGCTTCGCATGCAGGTTCTCGTGGTCCGACTCGGGCCAGTAGGAGTAGGGCGGCAGTTGCCCCACCAGCTCGGCTTCGCTCCAGCCGGTCATCTGGCAGAAGGCGGCGTTCACGTAGGTGATGCGCCCCTGCAGGTCGAGCGCGCGCATGCCGGTGAGGATGGAGTTCTCCATGGCGCGGCGGAAGTTGGTCTCGGCGATCAGCGCCTCCTGCGTGCGCATGCGCCGGCGCGTGTGGCGCCAGGTGGCGATCAGCAGCCAGGAGGTCATCGCGCTCAGGGTGCCCACGAGCCAGAACAGGCCGCTGCCCACCACGCCCAGCGACGTGCGGTAGGCCTGCGCGCGCAGCACCAGGCTGTTGCCCACGGGCGAAACCGAGACATCGTAGGCGTTGGTGCGCGTGCGCCAGGGCGCCCACCACTGGGCCGGGCCGTCCTGCGTCAGTGGCGTGCCGGCCAGCACCTGGCGGTGGGCGTCGAGCAGCGTCAGGGCGTAGCGTGCCAGCACCTCCGTGGGCGTGCCGTAGCGCAGCAGGCTGTCGATCGAGTATTCGGCCATGAGCACGCCGCTGAAGCGGCCCCGGGCCGCCAGCGGCACCTGCAACTGCAGCAGCGGCGCGGGCTCGCCCGGCGCCGCCACGGGCTGGGAATACACCGGCTGCTGCAACTGGCGCACCAGGCCGAAGATTTCGGCCGCCTCGCCGTTGCGCAGCACCTCGCCGGCCATGCGCAGCTGGCTGCTGGCCACGGTGGGCGCGGCCTGGCTGGCGCGGATGCGCCGCTGTTCGTCCACCCAGGTGATGGCCTGCAGCTCGGGATACTGGCTGATCAGGTCCTCGGTGCGGTTGGCGAATTCGTTGCGGTCGAGGTCGCGGTTGGACAGGTCGCGCGCCACGCGCATGAGCTGCTCCTGGCGCTCCAGCAGGCGCAGGCGCACGCGCTGCTGGGCGTATTCCACGTCGCGCCGCAGGGCTTCCTGCTCGCGGTCCAGTTCTTCCATGCGCAGGTACCAGAACGCCGTGAGGATGGCGGCCAGGAACATGAGCACGGCCGCCAGCGGCGCCAGGGCGGCGAAGCGGTCCTGGCGCACGGGCGGGAGGCTGCGCCACCAGCGCAGCCACAGGCTGCGCGAGGCGGGCGCGGGCTCGGCTTCCAAGGGGGTGGGTTGCATGGCACAAGTGTAGGGGAGCGCCATGCCACGCCTTGGCTGGATTTGTGCAGTTGCAGCAAAATTCCATAATATGAAATCAAATGGCGTCATTTGAAATTTCAAAAATCTGTGCGAAACTCGCATGCAAGTTTTCCCGCTGGTGCGCGCGTGCGCCCTCGGGCTAACCTGACCTGATGCCAACCCATCCCCACCCCTAGGAGACAAGACATGGCGGTACAACCCGACCCACAGGCCGGCAACGGCATGAGCGCATACGACCAGGACCTGCAGGAAACCCGCGAGTGGATGGACGCGCTGTCCGCCGTCATCGAGAAGGAAGGCCCGGAGCGCGCGCACTTCCTGCTGGAGCAACTGCTGGAGCACGCGCGCCAGAACAGCATCGACCTGCCGTTCTCGGCCAACACGGGCTACGTGAACACCATCGAGCCGACGCAGGAAGCCCGCTGCCCCGGCAACATCCAGATCGAGAAGCGCCTGCGCGCCTACATGCGCTGGAACGCCATGGCCATGGTGGTGCGCGCCAACCGCCTGAACCCCGCCGACGGCGGCGACCTGGGCGGCCACATCGGCTCCTTCGCCTCGGTGGCCAGCATGTTCGGCGCCGGCTTCAACCACTTCTGGCACGCCGAGAGCGAGAACCACGGCGGTGATCTGCTCTACATCCAGGGCCACAGCGCGCCCGGCATCTATGCCCGCGCCTTCCTCGAAGGGCGCCTGACCGCGGAGCAGCTCGACAACTTCCGCCAGGAAGTGGACGGCAAGGGCCTTTCCAGCTACCCGCACCCCAAGCTGATGCCCGAGTTCTGGCAGTTCCCCACCGTCAGCATGGGCCTGGGCCCGCTGATGGCGATCTACCAGGCGCGCTTCCTGAAATACCTGCACGCGCGCGGCATTGCCAATACGGAGAACCGCAAGGTCTGGGTGTTCTGCGGCGACGGCGAGATGGACGAGCCCGAATCGCTCGGCGCCATCGGCCTGGCGGCGCGCGAGAACCTGGACAACCTGGTCTTCGTCATCAACTGCAACCTGCAGCGCCTGGACGGCCCGGTGCGCGGCAACGGCAAGATCGTGCAGGAGCTCGAAGGCGAGTTCCGTGGCAGCGGCTGGAACGTCATCAAGCTGCTGTGGGGCTACGGCTGGGATGAACTGCTGGCGCGCGACAAGAGCGGCAAGCTCAAGCAACTGATGATGGAAACGCTGGACGGCGACTACCAGGCCATGAAGGCCAACGACGGCGCCTACGTGCGCAAGCACTTCTTCGGCAAGTACCCCGAGACGCTCAAGCTGGTGGAGCACATGACCGACGAGGAGGTGTTCGAGCTGCGCCGCGGCGGCCACGAGCCCGCCAAGGTGTACGCCGCCTTCCACGCCGCCAACGCGCACAAGGGCCAGCCCTCGGTGCTGCTGGTCAAGACCGTGAAGGGCTACGGCATGGGCAAGGCCGGCGAGGGCAAGAACACCGTGCACCAGACCAAGAAGCTCGCGGACGAAGACATCAAGTACATCCGCGACCGCTTCAACATCCCGATCCCCGACAGCGAGCTGCCCCACATCCCGTATTACAAGCCGGCCGACGACACGCCGGAGATGAAGTACCTGCACGAGCGCCGCCAGGCCCTGGGCGGCTACCTGCCGCACCGCCGCACGCACGCCGACGAAAGCTTCACCGTGCCGGCGCTCGACACCTTCAAGGCCGTGCTGGAGCCTACCGCCGAGGGGCGCGAGATCTCCACCACCCAGGCCTACGTGCGCTTCCTCACGCAGTTGCTGCGCGACAAGGCCCTGGGCCCGCGCGTGGTGCCCATCCTGGTGGACGAAGCGCGCACTTTCGGCATGGAAGGGCTGTTCCGCCAGATCGGCATCTACAACCCCAAGGGCCAACTCTACACCCCGGTCGACAAGGACCAGGTGATGTACTACAAGGAAGACAAGGCCGGCCAGATCCTGCAGGAAGGCATCAACGAGGCGGGCGGCATGTGCTCGTGGATCGCGGCGGCCACGTCGTATTCGACGAACAACCGCATCATGATCCCGTTCTTCGTGTACTACTCGATGTTCGGCTTCCAGCGCATCGGCGACCTGGCCTGGGCGGCCGGCGACATGCAGGCGCGCGGCTTCCTGCTGGGCGGCACGTCGGGGCGCACCACGCTCAACGGCGAGGGCCTGCAGCACGAGGACGGCCACAGCCACATCCTGGCCGGCACCGTCCCCAACTGCGTGAGCTACGACCCGACCTTCGCGCACGAGGTGGCGGTGATCATGCACCATGGCCTCAAGCGCATGGTGGAGCGCCAGGAGAACGTCTTCTACTACATCACCCTGCTGAACGAGAACTACGCCATGCCCGGCCTCACGCCCGGCACCGAGGAGCAGATCATCAAGGGCATGTACCTGTGCAAGCCCGGCGCCGAAGGTGACAAGCGCGTGCAGTTGCTGGGCTCCGGCACCATCCTGCGCGAGAGCCTGGAGGCGCAGAAACTGCTGGCCGCCGACTGGGGCGTGCAGGCCGACGTGTGGAGCTGCCCGAGCTTCAACGAGCTGACCCGCGATGGCCAGGACGCCGAGCGCTGGAACCTGCTGCACCCGATGGAGGCGCCGCGCGTGCCCTTCGTGGCGCAGCAGCTCGGCCAGCGCAGTGGCCCGGTGGTGGCATCGACCGACTACATGAAGAACTACGCCGAGCAGATCCGCGCCTTCATCCCCCCCCATCAGGACGGTTCAAGCCGCGCCTACAAGGTGCTGGGCACCGACGGCTTCGGGCGCAGCGACTTCCGCAGCAAGCTGCGCGAGCACTTCGAGATCAACCGCCACTACATCGCCGTGGCCGCGCTCAAGGCCCTGGCCGAAGAGGGTACGCTGCCCCTGGCGAAGGTGGCAGAGGCCATCCAGAAGTACGGCATCCACACCGAGAAGAGCAACCCCCTGCACGCCTGAAGACCCGGGAGACACAGTCATGGCATTGGTAAACATCCAGGTTCCCGACATCGGCGACTTCGACGAAGTCGGCGTGATCGAACTGCTGGTCAAGGCAGGCGACCGCGTGGCGGCCGAACAGTCGCTCATCACGGTCGAGTCCGACAAGGCGTCGATGGAAATCCCGTCGAGTCACGCCGGCGTGGTCAAGGAGATCACGGTCCAGCTCGGCGACAAGGTCAGGCAGGGCAGCGTGATCGCCGTGCTGGAGGCGGCCGAGGCGGCCGCAACGGCTGCCGTGGCTTCCGAGCCCAAAACGGCTCCAGCGCCCGCCACGCCTGCGGCGGCAGCTATCGAAACGCAAGCGCCTGCGGCCGCACCCGCAGCCAGCGCCACCATCGAGGTGCGCGTGCCCGACATCGGCGACTTCAAGGACGTCGCCGTGATCGAGCTGCTGGTCAAGGTGGGCGACACCATCAAGGTCGAGCAGTCCCTGTTCACCGTCGAGTCCGACAAGGCCTCCATGGAGATCCCGTCGCCCGCCGCCGGCGTGCTCAAGGAACTCAAGGTCAAGATCGGCGACACAGTGAACATCGGTGACCTGGTGGCTGTGCTCGAAGGCGCTGCAGGCGCTTCCGCGCCGGCTGCGGCTGCCGCCGCGCCTGCAGCTCAGCCCGCCGCTGCGCCGGCACCCGCACCCGCACCCGCAGCAGCGGCTCCCGCCTCAGCCGCCGCCGCTGTGCCCGCCCACCAGCCCGGCACGCCCACGGCAGGCCTGCCGCACGCCAGCCCCTCGGTGCGCAAGTTCGCGCGCGAGCTGGGCGTGCCGCTGGCCGAGGTCAAGGGCACCGGCCCCAAGGGCCGCATCACCCAGGACGACGTGCAGGGCTTCACCCGCGCCGTGATGGCCGGAGCCCTGCAAACCCAGGCCCAGGCCGCCAAGGCCCCCGCAGCGGGTTCTGGCGGCGGATCGGGCGCGGGCCTGGACTTGCTGCCCTGGCCCAAGGTGGACTTCAGCAAGTTCGGCACCGTGGAGCGCAAGGACCTCAGCCGCATCAAGAAGATCAGCGGCGCCAACCTGCACCGCAACTGGGTGATGATCCCCCACGTCACCAACAACGACGAGGCCGACATCACCGACCTGGAAGCCTTCCGCGTCTCCACCAACAAGGAGAACGAGAAGTCGGGCGTGAAGGTGACCATGCTCGCCTTCGTCATCAAGGCCGTGGTGGCCGCGCTCAAGAAGTTCCCTGAGTTCAACACCAGCCTGGACGGCGACACCCTCGTCTACAAGCAGTACTACCACATCGGCTTCGCGGCCGACACGCCCAACGGGCTGGTGGTGCCGGTGCTGAAAGACGCCGACAAGAAAGGCATCATCCAGATCAGCCAGGAGATGGGCGACCTCGCCAAGAAGGCGCGCGACGGCAAGCTCGGCGCGGCCGACATGCAGGGCGGCTGCATGTCCATCAGCTCGCTCGGCGGCATCGGCGGCACCCACTTCACGCCCATCATCAACGCGCCCGAGGTGGCGATCCTGGGCCTGTCCAAGGGCCAGATGAAGCCCGTATGGGACGGCAAGCAGTTCGTGCCGCGTTTGACGCTGCCGCTCTCGCTGAGCTACGACCACCGCGTGATCGACGGCGCTGCGGCAGCCCGCTTCAACGCCTTCCTGGGCCAAGTGCTGGCGGACTACCGCCGCATCCTGCTGTGAAAGGGTGACTGACATGGCAGTGATCGACATCAAGGTGCCCGACATCGGCGATTTCGACGAGGTCGGCGTGATCGAAGTGCTGGTGAAACCCGGCGATACCGTCAAGGCGGAGCAGAGCCTCATCACCGTGGAATCCGACAAGGCGTCGATGGAAATCCCGTCGAGCCACGCAGGCGTGGTCAAGGAGCTGAAGGTCAAGCTGGGCGACAAGGTGAGCGAGGGCACGGTGGTGCTCACGCTAGAAGCCTCGGGCGCGGCAGCGGCCCCAGCTCCCTCCGAGCCAAAACAGGCTCCAGCGCCCGCCCCGCAAGCGCCAGCAGCTCCCAAAATAGAAGCGGCCAGCTTTGGCGGCAACGCCGACCTGGAATGCGACGTGCTCGTGCTGGGCGGCGGCCCCGGCGGCTACAGCGCCGCCTTCCGCGCGGCGGACCTGGGCCTCAAGGTGGTCCTGGTCGAGCGCTACGCCACCCTGGGCGGCGTGTGCCTGAACGTGGGCTGCATCCCCTCCAAGGCGCTGCTGCACGTGGCGGCGGTGGTCGATGAAGTCAGCCATCTCAAGGCGGCCGGCATTGAGTTCGGCGCGCCGCAGGTCAACATCGACACGCTGCGCGGCCACAAGGAAAAGGTCATCGGCAAGCTGACTGGCGGCCTGGCCGCCATGGCCAAGATGCGCAAGGTGACCACCGTGCGCGGCGTGGGCAGCTTCGTGGGCGCGAACCACCTCGAAGTGGAGGAAACCACCGGCACCGGCCAGGAGAAGACGGGCGGCAAGAAGGTCATCGCCTTCCAGCGCGCCATCATCGCCGCCGGCAGCCAGGCCGTGCGCCTGCCCTTCATGCCCGACGACCCGCGCGTGGTGGACTCCACCGGCGCGCTGGCGCTGGCGGGCGTGCCCAAGCGCATGCTCATCCTGGGCGGCGGCATCATCGGCCTGGAAATGGGCACGGTGTATTCCACCCTGGGCGCGCGCCTGGACGTGGTGGAGATGATGGACGGCCTGATGCAGGGCGCTGACCGCGACCTCGTCAAGGTCTGGCAGAAGATGAACGCCCACCGCTTCGACAACATCATGTTGAAGACCAAGACGGTGGGCGCCGAGGCCACGCCTGAGGGCATCAAGGTCACGTTCGCGGCTGCGGAAGAGGGTGGCACCGCACCCGAGCCGCAGACCTACGACCTGGTGCTGCAAGCCGTGGGCCGCACGCCCAACGGCAAGAAGATCGCCGCCGAGAAGGCCGGCGTCGCCGTCACGGACCGGGGTTTCATCAACGTCGACATCCAGATGCGCACCAACGTGCCGCACATCTTCGCCATCGGCGACATCGTGGGCCAGCCCATGCTGGCGCACAAGGCGGTGCACGAGGCGCACGTGGCGGCGGAAGTCATCGCCGGTGAACTGCAAGGCAACAAGGAACTGGCCGCAGCCGCCTTCAACGCCCGCGTGATCCCCAGCGTGGCTTACACCGACCCCGAGGTCGCCTGGGTGGGCCTGACCGAGGACCAGGCCAAGGCCCAGGGCATCAAGGTCAAGAAGGGCCTGTTCCCCTGGACAGCCTCCGGCCGTGCCATCGCCAACGGCCGCGACGAAGGTGTCACCAAGCTGCTGTTCGACGACAGCCCCGAGGCGCATGGCCACGGCAAGATCCTGGGCGGCGGCATCGTGGGCACGCATGCGGGCGACATGATCGGCGAGATCGCGCTGGCCATCGAGATGGGTGCCGACGCGGTGGACATCGGCAAGACCATCCACCCGCACCCCACGCTGGGCGAGAGCATCGGCATGGCGGCGGAGATCGCGCACGGCTCCTGCACGGACGTGCCGCCGCAGCGCAAGTAACGCTATTTATCCGATAGCTGGCCGCGCATGCCCTGCAAGGGCTGCGCGGCTTTTTTGTATGAGGCTTCCAAAATGAGGGGGCTTCAGAACCCTGAGGTATCCCGCGCCAGCGCCAGCGCGTAGTTGTCCGTCATGCCGCCGATGAAATCGAGCGCTTCGAGAAAGGCGTGGTATTTGCTGCCGCCCGCGCGCGGCGGTTTGTCCAGCAGCCGCAGCACCCGTTTCTGCCGCTCGCTCAGGCCCTGTCCGCGATGGAGGCCGTCGATGGCGGGAATGAGCATCGACAGCAGATGGTGCAGGCAGGGGTAGGCGCCTATCTCCTGCTTGATCTTGCTGGGGTGCGTGTAGATGCGTTCCCCGGCGAAGGCCTTCGACGCTTTCAGCGACAGCGCGCAGTCGGCGCTGGAGCCCTGGAAGAAATCCGCCTGCGCGTATTCGCCCGCCAGGATGGCGTCGTGGTTGCGCATGAATTCGCTGCTGGCGTATTCCACGCAATCGCCAATGAAAATGCTGCGCAGCGCCGCGCACCGCTGCCGGGGCTCCATGGCGTAGCTGCCCAGCCGGGGCCGGTAGGCCTGGAGCTTTTCCTCGAACTCGGTGGTGGAGATGATGCCCATCTCCACCGCGTCTTCCAGGTCCAGCACCGAGTAGCAGATGTCGTCGGCCGCCTCCATCAGGTACGACAGCGGGTGCCGGGCCCAGCGGCGGTCCGTCTCCAGCGCCTTCAGGCCCAGTTCGCCCGCCACCGCCTTGAAGTAGGGCAGCTCGGACTGGTAGATGTTGAACTTGCCCTTGGGGCCGGACTGGTCCGACGTCCAGGGGTATTTCAGCAGCGCGCCGATGCTGGCGCAGGACAGGCGCATGCCGCCCATGCCGGTGTACATCTCAGTCGTGCAGACGATGCGCAGGGCGTGCGCGTTGCCTTCGTAGGTCTGCAGGTCGCGCACCTCGGCGGCGGCCATGCCGTCGAGGTAGCGCGCGTTTTCCGGCTGGCGGAACCATTCGCGCAGCGCGTCCTCGCCGGTGTGGCCGAACGGCGGGTTGCCGATGTCGTGCGCCAGGCACGCCACCTGCACGATGGCGCCGATGTCGTAGGGCGTGAACGCCTCGGGCAGCGCGCCGCGCGCCTTCAGCGCCTCGCCCACCTTGATGCCGATGCTGCGGCCCACGGCGGCCACCTCGACGCTGTGCGTCAGCCGGTTGTGGATGTGGTCGTTCTGCGCCAGCGGGTGCACCTGGGTCTTGCGGCCCAGGCGGCGGAAGGCGCGCGAGAAAACCACCCGGTCGTGGTCCTGCTGGTATTCCGAGCGGCTCTGGTTGCTGCCCTGGTTGCGCGAGCGGTAGTCCGAAACCTGTCCGTCTTCCACCTTGAACTTGCGCGTGGACAGGAGATTTTTCCATTGCATACAGGGCCTCCTTGGCATGCCCTGCTTTTTACTCTACTTTTGAGAGCTGCCCGCGCTTTCCCAGCAAGGGCTGGAGCCTGTTTTTGCCTGAAATGCAGGGGCCGCCTTGCGCCGGCTGATGAGCAGCACCCCGGCCAGCACCAGCGCCGCGCCGCCGATCTGCCACCACGACAGCGGCTCGTCCAGCAGCCAACTGCTGAAGAAAATGGTCAGCATCGGGCCCAAGGTGCCGATGAGCGCGGTCTTGGACGCGCCGATGCGCCGGATCGCCGCCGAGGTCATGAACACCGGCAGCACCGTCGAGAAAATCGCCATGGCCAGGGCGTGCAGGTACACCGGCACCGGCTGCACCAGCGCCCCCAGCGGCTGCGTGGCGGCAAAGTGCCCGAGCGACGCCAGCGTGGACACCAGCAGCGCCAGCGCCGTGAAGCGCGCCGCGCCCAGGCGCTGGATGGCGGGCTCGCTGCCCGCCTGGTAGAAGGCGTAGGACACGGCCGAGCCGAACACGAACCCGGCGCCGATGAGCACCGCGCGCGTGTCGCCGGCCAGCTGCAGGTCGTGCGCGAAGGCCAGGCCGATGCCCGCGTACGACAGCAGCAGCGCGCCGATCTCGCGCCGCGAGGCCGTCTTGCCCAGGAACAGCACGCCGATCACGATGGTCAGCGTGGGGTAGGTGAACAGGATCAGCCGCTCCAGGCTGGCGCTGATGTACTGCAGGCCCATGAAGTCGAGGATGCTCGCGCCGTAGTAGCCCAGCAGGCCCAGCGCCAGCACCAGCAGCCCGTCGCGCGCGCGCAGCGGCTGCAGCGCGCTGCTGGCGCGCCAGCCCACCCAGACGAAGAACGGCATGGAAAACGCCATGCGCAGCGCCAGCAGCGTGACCGAATCCACCGGCACCGCCTGGGGCACGGCATAGGCGAGCTTGACGAAGATGGCTTTGAACGAGAACCCCAGCGCCGCCAGCAGGGCGAAGGCGAGGCCAAGGCGTTCGGAGGACCAGTGTTTCCAGGGCATGGGGCGGGGGGCAAAAAGGGCAGGGCACGGTGCGCATGCGCCAAAACCGAAGGCAGCACACACAGGCCGCCATGGTGCGGGCATTTGCTGCAGGGCACAATTGCCCATTCGGCAAGCGTGCGTTCGCCAAAACCGAATGCATGCGCCCGTTCCTTGCACCACCGCTGCCATGAGCTATGACCTGACCGACCTGCGCCTGTTCGTCGCCATCGCCGAAGAGGGCAACCTCACCCGGGGCGCCGCGCGGGCGTTCCTGGCGCCGTCGTCGGCCAGCCACCGCCTGCGGCGGCTGGAAGACGCCCTGCACACCGCGCTGTTCGAACGCCAGACGCGCGGCGTGGCCCTGACCCCGGCGGGCGAGGCGCTGCTGCGCAACGCGCGCCAGGTGCTGGCCAGCCTGGAGCAGTTGCACGCCAACCTGTCGCCGTTCGCCAGCGGCATCCGCGGCCACGTCAGCCTGTGGGCCAACACGCACGCCACGCACACCTTCCTGCCCGACGACCTGGCGGGCTTTCTGCGCCAGCAGCCGCAGGTGCGCGTGACACTGGAGGAGCGCACCAGCACCGACATCGTCGTGGCCGTGGCCGGCGGCGAGATCGAGGTGGGCGTGCTGGCCGACAGCGGGCACAGCGCCGGGGTGGACCTGCGGCCCTACCGGCAGGACCGGCTGGTGCTCATCGTGCCCCGGGGCCATGCGCTGGCCGGGCGCGCGCAGGCGGGTTTCGCCGAGGTGCTCGGCCACCCCTTCGTCATGCTGCACGCGGGCTCGGCCATCCACACCTTCACCATGAACGCGGCGGCGGCGCTGGGGCGGCACCTGGACGTGCGCATCCAGGTGCGCAGTTTCGAGGCCGTGTGCCGCATGGTGGCGGCGGGCGTGGGCATCGGCATGGTGCCGCGCAGCGCGGTGCGCCAGGCCGGGCTGGGCGAGCCGCCCGTGGTGCTGGAGGTGGACGAACCCTGGGCCCAGCGCGACCTGCAGATCTGCACCCGCCGCGGCGCGCCGCTCTCCGGCTTTGCCCAGGCGCTGGTGGCGCACCTGGCGGCCAGCGCGCAGGCGCCGGGCTGAGAATGCTTCATAATTGATAGCTGCCAGCGCTTGCCAGATAAGCGCTGGAGGCCAAAAACACCAAAACTCTTCCCATGCAAGCCCTGCTCGACGCCATTGCCGCCATGCCCCTGCCCACCGATGCCCGGCGCATCTTCCATGGCCGCGGCGGCCTGTACCCGGGGTGCGAGCCGTGGACGCTGGACGTGTTTCCCCCCGTGTTCGTGCTGACCAGCTTCGCGCCTGCCGCCGAGGCGCAGCTGGACGCCGTGGGCGCCGCGCTGCAGGCGCGCTGGGCGCAACTGGCGCCGGGGCAGGCGCTGAACTGGGTGTTCCAGCACCGGGGCGAGGCGCTGCGCCTGGAGGGGCGCAGCGACACCCGCCTGATGGCGGGCGGCGTGCCCGAGCCGCACGTGGTGGCCGAAGACGGCGCGCGCTACCGCGTGCACGTGCTCAAGGGGCAGAACCACGGCCTGTTCCTCGACATGGCCGAGGGCCGCCGCTGGGTGGCGCGCCACGTGGCCGCGTACCGCGCCGCCACGGGCCGGGGCGCCAGGGTGCTGAACCTGTTCGCCTACACCTGCGCCTTCTCAGTGGCGGCGCTGCGCGCCGGCGCGGCCCAGGTGGTGAACGTGGACATGGGGCGCGGCGCCATCGCCAGCGGCCAGCACAACCACCAGCTCAACGGGCTGGCGGACGCGCGCTTCCTGGCGCACGACATCTTCAGCTCCTGGGGCAAGATCACGCGCGGCGGGCCATACGACCTGGTGATCGCCGACCCGCCGAGCTACCAGAAGGGCAGCTTCGTTGCCACCAAGGACTACGCGCGCCTGGCGCGCCGCCTGCCGGACCTGCTGGCGCCCGGCGGCCACGCGCTGCTGTGCCTGAACGCGCCGGAGCTGGGCAGCGCTTTCCTCCAGGCGCAGGTGCTTGCCGAGGCGCCAGGGCTGGCGTTCGTGGCGCGGGTGGGAAACCCGCCGGTGTTCGCCGACGTGGACGGCGAGCGTGCGCTGAAGGTGCTGGTGTTCCGCGCGCCGTGAGCCTGACGGCGCCCATGATTGCTCCTGAAAAAGGAGCTTGCAGCGCTTTCCAGCAAAGGCTTTGCGCCTGATTTGAAAGGATAAATATCAGGCGCCTGGTGGCGCGGGCAGCGCCAGCCCCGCCGCCTGCGCCACGCGCACGCAGTCGCGCAGGTGCTGCTCGCCCAGGTAGCGCAGCGTGGCATAGCCCAGCGCGGCCGAGGCGGCCTGGCCCGCCAGCGGCACGTATTTGGCCGCCTGCTGGGCCGACAGGCGCAGGCCGACGGCCTGCGCGGTACGCAGCACCAGCTCGCGCGTGATGAACTTGCCGATCAGCGTCGAGCCCACCAGCGCCACGGCCTTCTGCACCTGCTCGCGCTGCTGCGGCGCCAGCCGGTCGATCTGCGCGGGCGTCAGGCCGAATTCGGCGTTGATCCGCGGAATCAGGCGCGAGAGCAGGGCGGCGTCCACCGCCCAGTCCAGGCCCGGCACGGGCACCACCCCGGCGGCGGCGGCCACCAGGGCGCGGCGGTGCAGCAGCTTGCGGCTGCGCTCCACGGCGGCCAGCAGCGGCGGCGAATCGGCCGCCATCTGGCGCGCGTCGGGGGCCTTGGCCGCCATCGTCAGCGGCCCGCGCGGCCCTTGACCAGGCCGTAGAGCGCCAGCAGCACGATGGCGCCGACCACCGAGGCGATCCAGCCCGCCACCTCGCCCTCGCGGTACCAGCCCAGCGCGGTGCCCGCGTAGTTGGCGACGAACGCGCCCGCCACGCCCAGCAGCGAGGTCATGACGATGCCCAGCTTGTCGTCGCCGGGCTTGAGCGCGCGTGCGATCAGGCCCACGATGAAGCCCACGATGAGAGTGCCCAGGAGAGAGAGCATGGGGGTTCCTGCAAAGTCGTAAAGGCCCCGACTGTACGCATTTGCGCGCCGCGCTGCAGGGCGCGCCCCAAAAAGCACACAGGCCCTGAACGGGCCTGCGGTGCGGGGGAGGCGTTGGGAGCGCCTATTGGCGTGCCAGGGCCTCGGGGGTGACGCGGCGCGCGCCGTTGAAGCGCAGGCGCCAGTACGACTCGTCCATGCTTTCCACGCGCACCTGGGAGCCGCTGCGCGGCGCGTGGATGAACTTGCCTTCGCCCACGTAGATGCCCACGTGGCTGAAGGTGCGGCGCATGGTGTTGAAGAACACCAGGTCGCCGGGCTGCAGGTCCTGCTTGTCGATGACCTCGGTGGCCTTGGCCTGCTGCGAGGCGTTGCGCGGCAGGATCAGGCCCACGGTCTGCTCGTACATGGCGCGCACGAAGCCGCTGCAGTCGAAGCCCGTCTCGGCGCTGTTGCCGCCACGGCGGTAGGGCACGCCCAGGAAGCCCATGGCGCTGACGACCAGGTCCGACGTGCGGCCGGCCACGTTGCTGCGCATTTCCTCGAACTGCACCAGCAGCGCTTTCTCGTGCAGGAAGCGGGACATGGAATCGTCGCTGGGTGCCGTGTCGGGCGCCGCGTGGGCGGAGGCGCATACCAGCAGGAGGAGGCATAACCATCTGGACATGGGGCGCGAGGGTACCACGCCATGCCGCCCTGGCCAGCGCAACCGTCCGTAAATTTGACATGCATCAGGCCCCTTGTTCCCGCCTTTCAGGGTTTACCCGTGGCCGAAACGCCCTGCCAGCATGGGCGTGGGGTGGGCGACAATGGCCGCTTGTCGCCCGTTTGCGAAAGAAAGAATCCCCATGCTGCTTGACGCCGAAGAATCCCAGCTGGTCCTGGTGGACTACCAGGAACGCCTGATGCCCGCGATCCACGAAGGCGCCGCCGTGCTGGCCAACGCGCTGCGCCTGGCCCGGGTGGCGCAGTGGCTCGACGTGCCGGTGTGGGGCACGGAGCAGAACCCCTCGCGCCTCGGGGCGAATGACGCTGCATTGCGCGCGCTGTGCCAAAAGACCCTGGCGAAGATGCATTTCAGCGCCACCGAGGAAGGCCTGGGCGAGTGGCTGCGCCCCCCGGCCAAGCCGCAAGGCGGCAATGCACGCAGCCTGCCCAAGCACTTGCAAAAGCCCCAGGCCCAGGCGCCGGAGCGCCAGGCCATCGTCATCGCCGGCTGCGAAACCCATGTGTGCCTGCTGCAGACGGCGTTGCAGCTCGTCGAGGACGAGTTCGACGTGTGGGTGGTGACCGACGCCTGCGGCTCGCGCACCGAGCGCAACCGCGACGCCGCCTTCGACCGCCTGGCCGGCGCCGGCGCCGAGCTGGTGACCACCGAGATGGTGCTGTTCGAGTGGCTGCGCTCGTGCGAGCACCCGGCGTTCAAGGACATGCTGGGGCTTGTGAAGTGAAACACCCCCCTGAGCCGCTGCGCGGCTTCCCCCCGCTCTCGCATGGCTGCGCCATGCGGGCAGGGGGACGCAGCCCTCGCTGCGGGGCGGCCCTTGCTCGGCTGCCCTCGCTGGGGCCGCGCCGGTTTCATGGGCCGGGGGTGGCGCGCAGCGCCATGTAAAACTGAGATAAAGAGAGGAAGGCCGGGCATGACCGCACCGACGACAGCACCCATCCGCCGCATCGCCATCAGCACTGGCGGCGGCGACGCCCCGGGCCTGAACGCCGTGATCCGTGCCACCGTGTCGGCGGCGCAGCGCCGTGGCTGGGAGTGCGTGGGCATCCGCGACGGCTACAACGGCCTGCTGCTGCCCGAGCGCTACCCGCAGGGCGGCCTGGTGCCGCTGACGCACGAGCGCGTGCGCGGCATCGCGCACCTGGGCGGCACCATTCTGGGCACCACCAACAAGGGCAATCCGTTCCAGTTCCCGGTGCGCCAGCCTGATGGCAGCCTGCGCGAGACCGACCGCTCTGACGAACTGCTCGCCGCCTTCGCGCGCGAGGGCATCGACGCGCTGGTCACCGTGGGCGGCGACGGCTCGCTCGCCATCGCCCACGAGCTGGGGCGCAAGGGCCTGCGCGTGGTCGGCGTGCCCAAGACCATCGACAACGACCTGGACAAGACCGTCACCACCTTCGGTTTCGACACCGCCGTGTCGTTCGCCACCGAATGCCTGGACCGCCTGCACAGCACGGCCGAGAGCCACCAGCGCATCATGGTGGTGGAGGTGATGGGGCGCTATGCGGGCTGGATCGCGCTGCACGCGGGCATTGCCGGGGGCGCGCACGCCATCCTGCTGCCCGAGATTCCGTTCGACCTCGCGGGCGTGGCCGCCAAGGTGCGCCACCGCGACGCGCTGGGGCGCATGTATTCCATCGTCGTCGTGGCCGAGGGGGCGTTCGCGCGCGCGGGCGAGCGCGCGCTCATGGCGCCCGCCGAGGCCGGCCACGCCGAGCGGCTCGGCGGCATGGGCGAGCAGGTGGCGCGCGAGCTGGCCCGCGCCACCGGCAAGGACGCACGCGTGGTGGTGCTCGGGCACCTGCTGCGCGGCGGCTCGCCCACGGCCTTCGACCGGCTCGCGGCGCTGCGCTTCGGCGCGGCGGCGGTGCGCGCGCTGGAGGGCGGGCTCTCGGGCGTGATGGTGTCGCTGGCGTTTCCCAACGTGGAATACGTGCCGCTGGCCGAGGTGGCGGGGCGCATGAAGGGCGTGCCGCTCGACGGCGACACGCTGCAGACGGCGCGCGACCTGGGCATCGCGCTAGGCGACTGAGGCCGGGGCCGGGGGAGGCGCGGGCATCGTCAGATTCCCGCAAGGCCCTCATGAATAATTATGAATTCAAATCACCCGTCCCCCGGACGGGCAGAGGCCCCAAGGAGACCCCCACCATGCCGCACTACGCCGACTTCCACCGGCGCTCGATCGACGAGCGCGACGCCTTCTGGGCCGAGCAGGCCCGCCTGATCGACTGGCAGACGCCGCCGCAGCAGGTCTGCGACTACAGCAACCCGCCGTTCGCCAAGTGGTTCGTCGGCGGCACCACCAACCTGTGCCACAACGCCGTGGACCGCCACCTGGCCGCGCGCGGCCAGCAGAACGCGCTGGTGGCCATCTCCACCGAAACCAACACCGAGCGCGCCTACAGCTACGCCGAACTGCACCAGGAAGTGCAGCGCATGGCCGCCTGCCTGCAGGCGCTGGGCGTGAAGCAGGGCGACCGCGTGCTGATCTACATGCCGATGATCGCCGAGGCCGCGTTCGCCATGCTGGCCTGCACGCGCATCGGCGCCATCCACTCGGTGGTGTTCGGCGGCTTCGCCTCTTCGTCGCTGGCCACGCGCATCGAGGACGCGCAGCCGATGGCCATCGTCAGCGCCGACGCCGGCTCGCGCGGCGGCAAGGTGGTGCCCTACAAGCCGCTGCTCGACGACGCCATCGAGCTGTCGGCGCACAAGCCCGCCGCCGTGCTCATGGTGGACCGGGGCCTGGCCCCCGCCAACCTGCGCGGCGGGCGCGATTACGACTGGGCCACCCTGCGCGCCTCGCACCTGGACACGCCGGTGCCCTGCGCATGGGTCGAGTCCACCCAGCCCAGCTACACGCTGTACACCAGCGGCACCACCGGCAAGCCCAAGGGCGTGCAGCGCGACACCGGCGGCTACACCGTGGCGCTGGCGTCGAGCATGCGCCACATCTTCCAGGCGGACCCGGGCGACACCTATTTCTGCACCAGCGACATCGGCTGGGTGGTGGGCCACAGCTACATCATCTACGGCCCGCTGATCGCGGGCATGACCACCATCCTCTACGAAGGCCTGCCGGTCCGGCCCGACGCCGGCATCTGGTGGAGCATCGTGGAGAAGTACAAGGTCACGCACATGTTCTCGGCGCCCACGGCGGTGCGCGTGCTGAAGAAGCAGGACCCGGCGTACCTGAGCAAGTACGACATCTCCAGCCTCAAGGCGCTGTGGCTGGCGGGCGAGCCGCTGGACGAACCCACGGCCACCTGGATCAGCGGCGCGCTCAACGTGCCCATCATCGACAACTACTGGCAGACCGAGACCGGCTGGCCCATCCTCACGCTGTGCAACGGCGTGGAGCAGCAGGCCTCGCGCTTCGGCAGCCCGGGCAAGGCGGTGTACGGCTACAACGTCAAGCTGATCGACGAAGCCACCGGCGAGGAACTGACGGCGCCGAACCAGAAGGGCGTGGTCGCCATCGAGGGCCCGCTGCCCCCCGGCTGCCTGCAGACCGTGTGGCGCGACGACGACCGCTTCGTCAACACCTACTGGAAGAGCATTCCGGGCCGCCTGGTCTACAGCACCTTCGACTGGGGCATCCGCGATGCCGACGGCTACTACTTCATCCTGGGCCGCACCGACGACGTGATCAACGTCGCCGGCCATCGCCTGGGCACGCGCGAGATCGAGGAATGCATCTCCTCGCACGCCAACATCGCCGAAGTGGCGGTGGTGGGCGTGGCCGACCAGCTCAAGGGCCAGGTGGCGCTGGCCTTCGCCGTGCCGCGCAACGCCACCGGCCTGGAAACGCCCGAGGCGCGTGCCGCGCTGGAGTCCGAGGTCATGAAGGTGGTGGACGGCCAGCTCGGTGCCGTGGCGCGCCCGGCGCGCGTGCACTTCGTCTCCGTGCTGCCCAAGACGCGCAGCGGCAAGCTGCTGCGCCGCGCCCTGCAGGCCGTGGCCGAGCGCCGCGACCCGGGCGACCTGACCACCATGGAAGACCCGGCCGCGCTGCAGCAGATCAAGGACCTGATCCGCTGAGAAGGTGCTGGTTTGCTCCTGAAAGGGGAGCTGCCAGCGCTTGCCGGATAAGGGCTGGGGCCCAAAAATGCTTGAAACCCCGCAGGCCTGCGCCTGTGGGGTTTTTTGTATCTCAGTGATCCATGGCGCCACCCACGGCCTGTGAAACCGGCGCAGCCCAGGCCAGCGAACGCCGCGCAAGGGCCGCCCCGCCGCGCGGGCGTTGCCCCCTTGCCCGCAGTGCGCAGGCACTGCGAGAGCGGGGGGAAGCCGCGCAGCGGCTCAGGGGGGTGTTTCTGCCCGCCAGCCTGCGGGCAGTTTCCAGTGTGCGGCCCAGTGGGCGAAATCCTCCAGCGGCATGGGCCGGGCGATGTAGTAGCCCTGGGCCAGGGGGCAGCCCAGCTGCTGCAGCCGCTGGCCCTGCTGCGCGGTTTCCACCCCTTCGGCGATCACGCCGAGGCCGAACGAGCGCGCCAGGCCGACCACGCCCTGGACGATGGCCAGGTCGCCCGGGTCCACCAGCATGTCGCGCACGAAGCTCTGGTCGATCTTCAGGGTGTCCATGGGCAGGCGGCGCAGGTAGGTCAGCGAGGAGTAGCCGGTGCCGAAGTCGTCCAGCGCCACCGAGATGCCCTGCGCGCGCAGTTGCGCCAGTTCCCCGGCGACGTGCTCCACGTCGTACAGCGCCGCGCTTTCTGTGACCTCCAGCTTCACCAGCGCCGCCGGAACGTCCGGGTGGTTGTCCAGGCAGCCCATGATCCAGCGCGCGAAGCCCGGCTGCTGCAGGTGCCGCGCGGCGATGTTGATGCCCAGCGGCAGCGCCAGGCCCTGGCGCCGCAGCGTGGCGATGCAGCGCAGCGCCTCGGCGAACACCCATTCGCCGAACGGAATCTCCAGCTCGGTGCCCTCCAGGGCCGGCAGGAAGGCGCCCGGCGCCAGCACGCCCTGCTGCGGGTGGCGCCAGCGCACCAGGCACTCGGCGCCCACCACCGCGCCGCTGTCCATGTCCACCTGGGGCTGCAGGTACAGCGTGAACTCGCCGTGCGCCAGCGCCTGGCGCAGCCGCTGGATCTGGATGTGCTGCTCGCGCTGGCTGCGCGCCAGCAGGGCGTCGAAGCCGTGGAAGCGGTTGCGCCCGTTCTGCTTGGCCTGGTACATGGCCTGGTCGGCGTGGCGCAGCAGGGTGTCGGCGTCGGCGTCGTCCTCGGGGTACAGGGTGTAGCCGATGCTGGCGGTGATGCCGACGCGCTCGGACTCCAGCGTGTAGGGCGCCGAGATATGGGCCATGAGCTGCTGGAGCTTTTGCTCGCAGCCCTCGCGCGTCTTCAGGCCGGGCAGCAGGATGACGAATTCGTCGCCGCCCAGGCGCGCCACGCAGTCCGTGGGGCGCAGCGCGCGCGTCAGCCGCGCCGCCACGATCACCAGCAGGCGGTCGCCGGCGCCGTGGCCCAGCTTGTCGTTCACGGGCTTGAAGCCGTCCAGGTCGAGGTAGGCCACGCCCAGCTGGGTGCCGCTGGCGCGCGCCTTTTCCATGGTGTCCTGCAGGCGCTGCGCCAGTTGCACGCGGTTGGGCAGGCCTGTGAGGGCGTCGAAGTGCGCCAGGCGCTGCAGTTGCTCCTGCTGCTCGCGCTGGCGCGTCACGTCCAGGCTCACGCCCAGCATGCGCGCGGGCTGGCCCTGGGCGTCGTGGCCGACGATCTTGCCCATGTTGCGGATCCAGCGCGCGCCGCCCTGGGGCAGGGCCACGCGCCAGGTCACGTCGAACGGCGTGGCGGGCGCGCCGGCGTGGCGCTGCACCTCGGCCTGCACGCGCTCGATGTCCTCCGGCGCCAGGCCCGCGCTCCAGCTGGGCGAAGCGGCGTCCTGCCGGCCGGTCATGGCGCGCCAGCGCGCGTCGCCGCCGATCAGGCCGGTGTGCAGATCCCAGTCCCACAGGCCCAGCAACGCGGCGGACACGGTGAGCGAGAGCAGCTCCTCGCGTTCGCGCACGCGCTCCTCGCCACGCTTGCGCTCGGTGATGTCGTGCGCCGAGAACAGCCAGCAGGGCTCGCCGTAGTAGTCCACCTCGCGCAGGGACTGCAGCACGGTGCGCCGCGTGCCGCCGCGCGCCGTCAGCGTGATTTCGTAGTCGCTGAGCTGGCCGCTGGACGCCATGGCGGCGAGCATGTCCGCCCGGTCCCCGGGGGCAAACAGGCCCAGCTCCAGCGCGTTGCGGCCCAGGGCTTCGTCCTGCGCGATGCCGGTGAGCGCCTCCCACGCGGGATTGACGATCTGGTAGTGGCCGTCGCTGCGCCGCACCATGCCCATGGGCTGGTCCACCAGCTGGAAGATGCGCGCGAAATGCTCCTCGGACTGGCGCAACTGTTCCTCGGCGCGCTTGGCTTCGTCGATGTCCTGCATCACGCCGCGGATGCGCGCCAGGCGGCCGTTTTCCACCACCGGCTCGCCGCGCGCGCGCACCCAGACCCGCTCGCCGTCGGCGCGCACCACCTGCATCACGATGCTCCAGTCGATGCCGTGGCGGATGCATTCCAGGAACTTGGCGCGCATGGCCTCGCGCCAGGGCGGGGCGACGTAGGTGTCGATGTAGTCGCGCGGCAGCGGCGCGCCCAGGGGCAGGCCATGGATTTCGTAGCACACGTCGGACCAGTAGACGATGCCCTGGTCCGGCCCGTCCTCCCAGGCGCCCAGGCGCGCCAGGCGGCCGGCCTGCTGCAGCAGGCCGTTGACGGCCAGCAGTTCGTCGCGCGTGCGCTGCTCCTGCGTCATGTCGTGGAAGACGAAGACCAGGCAGTCCTCGCCGTCGAGCTGCAGCGGCTGGGCCGACATCAGGCCCGGCACCAGCCGCTCGCCGCTGCGCGCCACCAGCGGCAGGCGGGTGGCGTAGCCGTCGCGCTGCAGGGCCTGCAGCAGGCGCGCGCGCTCGTCGGGCGTGGCCCAGATGCCCATCTCCGTTGAAGTCCGGCCCAGCCAGGCGTCGCGCGGGTGCCCGAACAGCGTGCAGAAGGCGGCGTTGACGTCGATGTAGCGCCCGTCGGACTGGCGCGTGATGCCCGCGGGATCGGGCAGCATCTGGTAGATGGCGGAGGACTTGGCCTCCGATGCGCGCAGGATCTCCTTGTCCGCGCGCTGCTGCGTCACGTCCTGCGTCATGCCCACGAAGCGCAGGGGGCGGCCCTGGGCGTCGCGCTGCACCACGCGCCCGCGCGAGAGCACCCAATGCCACTGGCCGTCCAGATCGCGCACGCGGCACTCCGACTCGAACAGCGCCACGGCGCCCGTGCGGGCGGTAGCGAGATAGGGGTGCAGGAGCGCGGCGTCGTCGGGGTGGCGCAGGCCGTCCCAGTAGGCCTGGACGGCCTCGGCGGGCTGCTCGTACACGCCGAACTGGCGGAAGAACTCGCCCTGGAAGCGCAGTTGCCGGCTGTCCAGGTCCCACTCCCAGTAGCCGCACCCCAGGGCCTGCATGGCCAGCAGCAGCGCCTGCTCGCGCTCTTGTGCGTACCCTTGTGCGCACGCGCCGGCATCGCCATGGGGCGCGCCGCGCCACCGCGTGGCCAGCCGCCGCCACCATTGCCTCGCCCATGCCATGTCCATGGCTGCAAGTGTAGAGGCGCGCACGGGGGCCTGCGGCGCACCGCGGCTTGGTGCATGCACGGCTTGACGGGCGGCTTCAGCGCCCCCCCGTGCGCCAGGTAACCAGGCCGGTGGAGAGCAGCGTGCCGCAGACGATGACCAGCCCGCACCCCAGCATCCACGGCGTGACGCGCTCACCCAGGAACAGCATGCCGTAGACGACGGCGAACACCGGCGCCAGGAACGTCACGGCCAGCGCGCGGCTGGAGCCGACGCGCGCGATCAGGCGGAAGTACATGATGTACGCGATCCCCGTGCACAGCACGGCGATGGCGGCCACCGCGCCCCAGGCGCGCGGCCCCGGCATGGTGGCGGGCCAGAACCACAGGGTGGGCAGCGCCAGCACCAGGGCCGCGCCCAGCAGGCTGCCCGTGGCCGATGCCAGGGCGGGCACGCCTGCCAGGTAGCGCCGCGTGTAGCTGGCGGCCACCGCGTAGCAGGTCGAAGCCAGCAGGCAGGCCAGCAGGGCCCAGCCCGCGTGGGTGCCCCCGGCGCCCACGCCCCCGGGCGCGCGCCAGGCCAGCAGCGCCACCCCGACGAAGCCCAGCGCGAGGCCGAGCCAGCGCAGCCGGTTGATGCGGTCGCCGAGCCAGGCCCAGGCCACGAGGGCGCCGAACAGCGGCACCGTGGCATTGAGGATCGAGGTCAGCCCGGTGGCGATGTGCATCACGGCCCAGGCGAACAAGGCGAACGGGATGGCCGAATTGATCAGCCCGGCCACCAGGATCGGCCGCCAGTGCCGGCGCAGCGCCGGCCATTGCCCCTGGCGCAGCAGGATGGGGCAGAGGAACGCCGCCGCCAGCGCCACGCGCAGCCCGGCCGTGGGCAGCGGGCCGAACTCGGCCGCGCCCAGGCGCATGAACAGGAACGAAGCGCCCCACAGGGCGGAGAGCAGCAGGAACTCCCCGAGCCAGGAAGGGGCCGGCGTGGCGGTGGATGCAGTCATGAAGGGGTGGAAGGTGGGGGAGTGGCGGCGTCCTCGAGCCGCAGCAGCGCGCGCTTGCGCTCCAGCCCGCCGGCATAGCCCGTGAGGCTGCCGTCGCTGCCCAGCACCCGGTGGCAGGGCACGGCCACGCTCACCGGGTTGCGGCCCACGGCGGCGCCCACGGCGCGCACGGCGGCGGGCTTGCCCAGCGCCTGCGCGATGGCCAGGTAGCTCGTGGTGCGGCCGCGCGGAATGGCGCACAGCGCCTGCCACACCGCCTGCTGGAAGGGCGTGCCGCCGTGCAGGTCCAGCGGCAGATCGAAGCGCGTGCGCGTGCCGCCCAGGTATTCCTGCAGCTGGCGGGCCGCCTCGCGCAGCACCGGGTGGGCGTCGGCGGCGGGCCAGGCACCCGGCCCGTCGAGCTGCGCCGGCAGATGGCGCTGGCCGTCGAACCACAGGCCCACGAGCCCCTGGGACGAGGCGGCCAGGCGCACTTCGCCCAGCGGCGAAGTGCAGCGGCCTTGAACGGTGTCGGGGGGATAGTGCATGGCGGAATCCTTTGATTACATACTAAATGGGCCCGGCGTGCCGGGCAGGGCCTTCTGTTGCTCAGAGCGTGGCCCAGGCGCGCACCACCGCGTAGCTGCGCCACGGCCGCCAGGCCTGCGCCGCCTCGGCCGCGGCGCGGGCGGGCTGGCGTGTGCCTTGCACGCCCAGGGCCTTGTGCAGCGCCACGTCGCCGCTGGGGAAGGCGTCGGGCCAGCGCAAGGCGCGCATGGCGATGTACTGTGCCGTCCAGTCGCCAATGCCCGGCAACTGGCACAGCGCCGCCGTGGTGGCCGGCACGTCGGCATGGGCATGCAGGGCGAGCTGGCCGGTGTCCACGGCGCGCGCCAGCGCCACGATGGCGGCCTGGCGCTGGCGCACGATGCCCAGCTGTCCCAGGGCCTCGCCCTCGGCGGCGGCCAGCACGGCGGGGGCCGGGAAGAGGCGGTTCAGCCCGGGCCAGGGCGTTTCGATGGGCGTGCCGAAACGCTCCACCAGGCGCTGCGCCAGGGTGCGCGCCGCCGCCACCGTGATCTGCTGCCCGAGGACGGCGCGCACCGCCAGCTCGAAGCCGTCGAAGCAGCCGGGCACGCGCAGGCCGTCGCCCTCGGGAAAGTCGCCATGCAGCACGGCGGCGATGGCGGCCGGGTCGGCGTCCAGGTCCAGCATGGCGCGCACGCGGGCGATCACCTGGGGCAGCACGGGCAGCAGGCTGTCGCTCACCGAGAGCGCCACCAGGCTGCGCGCCGTATCGAAGGCGGTTTCGAGCCACCCCGTGTGCTCGCCGCCGCCGCAGGCCAGCCGCGCCGTGCGGCGCAGCGCCAGCGCATCGGCCGCCTCGACGGCGGGGATTTGCCGCGCGGCGAAAAAGGCGAGCAGCGCCGCAGGGTCGTACGGCGGGCGGTAGCCCAGGCGCACCGGGCGGCTGCGCCCCGCGCCGGCCGGGCCCGTGTGCCGCAATTGCGTGGGATTGAGCCCGTAGTGCTGGACGAAGGCGGCGTTGAAACGCCGCACGCTGGCGAAGCCGCTGGCCAGCGCCACCTGGGTGACGGGCAGGCGGGTGTCGGTCAGCAACTGCTTGGCCGCCAGTAGCCGCCGCGTCTGCAGGTACTGCAGCGGGGAGATGCCGAGCGCCGCCTCGAACAGGCGGCGCAGGTGGCGGTCGCTCACGCCCAGGCGGGCGGCCAGCTGCGCCACCAGGGCGCCGCCTTCCAGTGGGCTGCCGGCCTGCGGCGTGTCGAGCAGGCGCAGGGCCTGGCGCACGAGGATGGCGCCCGCGTCTTGCACCGACCAGGCGAGTGCTTGCGGCGCTAGCTCCGGCCGGCAGCGCAGGCAGGGCCGGAAGCCCGCGTGCTCGGCCTGTGCGGCCAGGGCGAAGAAGCGGCAGTTCTCGCGCCGCGGCGTGCGCACGGCGCAGACCGGGCGGCAGTAGATGCCGGTGGAGGTCACACCCGTGAAGAAGCGCCCGTCGAAGCGCGCATCGCGCGCCTTCAGGGCGAGGTAGCGGGCGTCGTCATCGTCGGCGGGAGGCAGGGTGGGCATGAAGCGGATGATAGGTTGCGGCCTGCCTGCGGGCGCGCCGTTTCCGGACATGTGCCTGGCTCTCCAGGTGTAGGCGGCGGCCTACAATGCGCGGCTTCTTTCCAGCGTTCGACGACAGGATTCCCCGTGCAGATCTCGCCCACCATCTTCAAGGCCTACGACATCCGCGGCATCGTTCCGAGCACCCTGAACGCCGCCGTGGCCCTGGGCCTGGGGCGCGCCTTCGGCACGGCCGCGCGGGCCCAGGGGCAGACCGTGGTGGCCGTGGGGCGCGATGGCCGCCTTTCGGGGCCGGAGCTGTCGGCCGCGCTGATCCAGGGCCTGGTGGAAAGCGGCGTCGAGGCCATCGACATCGGCCTGTGCACCACGCCCATGCTGTACTTCGCGGCGGCCACGCTGTGCCAGAGCGGCATCCAGATCACGGGCAGCCACAACCCCAAGGACTACAACGGCTTCAAGATGGTGCTGGCCGGCCGCGCCATCCATGGCGAGGACATTCAGCAACTGCGCCGCACGATGGAAGTGGAGTCCTGGCAGCTTGCCCCCGGCGGCAGCGTGCGCCAGGCCGACGTGCTGCCCGCCTACGTGCAGCGCATCGTGGGCGACGTGAAGCTCGCGCGCCCGATGAAGATCGTGGTGGACTGCGGCAACGGCGTGGCGGGTGCCTCGGCGCCCGGCATCTTCCGCGCGCTGGGCTGCGAGGTGGTCGAGCTGTTCTCCGAGGTGGACGGCAACTTCCCCAACCACCACCCCGACCCGAGCAAGCCCGAGAACCTGCGCGACCTGATTGCCGCGCTGCAGGGCACCGGCGCCGAGCTGGGCCTGGCCTTCGACGGCGACGGCGACCGCCTCGGCATCGTCACCAGGGACGGCCAGAACATCTTCCCCGACCGCCAGATGATGCTGTTCGCGCAGGACGTGCTCTCGCGCGTCCCGGGCGGCACCATCCTGTTCGATGTGAAGTGCACGCAGCGCCTGGCGCCCGCCATCCAGGCGGCCGGGGGCCAGCCGCTGATGTACAAGACGGGCCACTCGCTCATCAAGGCGCGCATGAAGGAGGTGGATTCGCCCCTGGGCGGCGAGATGAGCGGCCACATCTTCTTCAAGGAGCGCTGGTACGGCTTCGACGACGGCACCTACGCGGGCTGCCGCCTGCTGGAAATCCTGAGCCGCAGCAGCGACCCCAGCGCCGTGCTCAACGCCCTGCCCACGAGCCACTCCACGCCCGAACTCAACGTGCAGTGCGCCGAGGGCGAGCCGCACCAGCTCACGGCGCAGTTGCAGGCGCTGGCGGGCGAGGCCTTCGCCGCGCCCGCGCAGGTCAGCACCATCGACGGCCTGCGCGTGGACTGGCCCGACGGCTTCGGCCTGATCCGCGCAAGCAACACCACGCCCGTGCTGGTGCTGCGCTTCGAGGGCCACACGGAAGAGGCGCTGCAACGCATCGAGGCGCACATGCGCGCGCTGCTGGAGCGCGTGAAGCCCGGCGCGCAGGTGGGCAGCGCCGCACACTGACCTGGCCCTTGCCGTGCGCTGGCTCTACAGCACCCTGACCTGGGCCGCACAGCCGTTGCTGCGCCGTAAGCTGCGCCGCCGCGCCGTGGCCGAGCCGGGCTATGCCGTGGCGGTGGAGGAGCGCTTCGGCCGCTACGGCCAGCCCGCGGGTTCCGGCTTCGTCTGGGTGCACGCCGTCTCGCTGGGCGAAACGCGCGCCGCCGCCATCCTGCTGGCCGCGCTGCGGCGCGCGTTGCCCGGCATGCGCCTGCTGCTGACCCACGGCACGGCCACTGGCCGCGCCGAAGGCGCCAAGCTCTTGCAGCCGGGCGACGTACAGGTCTGGCAGCCCTGGGACACGCCCGCTGCCGTGCAGCGCTTTCTGCGCCAGTTCCGCCCGGCGCTGGGCATCCTCATGGAAACCGAGGTCTGGCCGAACCTGGTGGCGGCGTGCCGCCGCCAGGGCATTCCCCTGGCGCTGGCCAATGCGCGCCTGAACGACACCTCGCTGCGCAAGGCGCAGCGCCTGGGCTGGCTGGCGCGCCCGGCCTACCGTGGCCTGGTGGCGGTGTGGGCGCAGACCGAGGCCGACGCCCAGCGCCTGCGCACGCTGGGCGCGCCCGTGCAGGGGGTTTTCGGCAACCTGAAGTTCGACGTCGAGCCCGACGGCGCCCAACTGGCGCAGGGCCGCGCCTGGCGCGCCATGCAGGCGCGGCCCGTGGTGCTGCTGGCCAGCAGCCGCGAGGGCGAGGAAGCCCTGTGGCTCGAGATTTTCAAGCAAAAAACGGCTCCAGCCCTTATGGGGCAAGCGCCAGCAGCTATCAATTCGGAAGTGCAGTGGCTCATCGTGCCGCGCCATCCGCAGCGTTTCGATGCCGTGGAGGCGATGCTGCGGGCGGCCGGCCTGTCGGTGGCGCGGCGCAGCCGCTGGCAGGGCGCGCCGCCGCAGGCCGACGTCTGGCTGGGCGACAGCCTGGGCGAAATGGCGCTGTACTACGGCCTGGCCGACGTGGCCTTGCTCGGCGGCAGCTTCGCGCCGCTCGGGGGGCAGAACCTCATCGAAGCCGCGGCCTGCGCCTGCCCCGTGGTGCTGGGGCCGCACACCTTCAACTTTGCCGAAGCGGCGCAGAAGGCCTGCGCCGCCGGAGCGGCCCGCCGCGTGGCCGGCATGGCGCAGGGCGTGGATGCCGCGTACATGCTGGCGTGCGATGCCGGGGCGCTGGCCGCGGCGCGCACAGCCGCCCTGGAGTTTGCCCAGGCGCACCGCGGGGCGGCGCAGGCCACGGCCGACGCCGTGCGCCGCCTGCTGGGCCTGTGAGGCGCAAGCATGCGCGCATGGGCTTTGCTGGCGCATGCGCCCGGGGTGCGCAGCACGGGCCTGTTTCTTGCAACACCCCGGTTCCGGGGTTTTCCGTGCACCAGCCAACGCCATGATTCCATTGCATGACATAGTGGTCGCCACCGTGGCCATGCTCGGGGTCGCGTTTCTCGTCTGCTGGAACGCCGCGCGGCAGAACCATGCCGCCTTGCTGTGGGGCATCGCCCACCTGGCGCTGGCGGGTGCGTCCTGGACGGGCTACCGTTTCATGCTGCAGCCGCAGGCCTGGCTTGGCCTGGTGTCCACCCTGCTGACGGGGCTGTTCATCGCCACGCTGCACGCGGCCGCGGAGTCGCTGCGCGGACGGCTGCGCAGCAGGCGGGTGCTCGCGCTGCGCGCGCTGGGCATCGCGCTGGCCGTGGCTGCCGTCGGTTTCGGCGGCAGCCAGATGGCCGGGCGGCTGCTGGTGCTGGCCTTGATGGTGCTGGCCTACGGCGTCTCGGCCCGTTTTCTCCTGGCCATGGGCTACAAGGCAGCGGGCATGGCGTTCGCCGTCAAGGCACTGGCGTGCCTCGCCGCGGTGGCCGAGCTGCACACCGTCGGCACGCCGTTCCAGAGCCCGCTGGCCGTGGTGGTGAACGGGGTGTCGAGCGCGCTGCTGGGCCTGGCGCTGATCGACGCCACCATCCACCTGTCGAGCCAGCGCCTGCGCAACGTGCTGCGCCACCTGCCCGATGCGCTGGTGGCGCGCAGGCTCGACGGCGAGGTGGTGTTTTGCAACGAGCGCTTCGCGCAGCTCGCCGGCGTGGCCTCGCCCGCCAGCCTGGTGGGGCGCAGCGTGCCGCTGCTGGCCGCCGACCAGGGGGAAGCCGATGCCATTGCCCGCAAGGTGAATGCCTTGGCCGAGTCCACCCCGCTGCACGAACCCATCCGGCTGGAGCGATCCATCACGCCGGCGCAAGGGGTGCCATTTCCCGCGGAGGTGATCTTTTCCAGCCACATGGACCTGGGCTACCGGGTGATCCTGGCGCAGATCCGCGACCTGAGTGAACGCAAGAAGGCCGAGGAGGAGCGGCTGCAGCAGGCCAACACCGACCAGCTCACCGGGCTGGCTAACCGGCGCTTCCTGGAGCAGCAGCTCGATGCCCTGCTGTGGGCGGGCCGGCACCAGGGCACGTACTGCGCCGTGCTGCTGATCGACCTGGACCATTTCAAGAAGGTCAACGACACGCTGGGCCATACCTTCGGCGACCAGGTGCTGTGCGAGACCGCCCAGGCCCTGCTGGCGCACCTGCAGCCCGGGGACCTGCTGGCGCGCCTGAGCGGCGATGAGTTCGCGCTGGTCATGCCGCGCCTGCAGTCGCTGGCGAGCGTGCTGGAGGTGGAGACGCGGGCGCAGGCCATATTGCATGCCGTGCGGCGGGACTTCCGCCATGCGGGCATGGCGTTCAAGCTCGACGCCAGCATCGGCGTGGCGTTTCCGGGCAAGGAGGCGCTGGCGGCCAGCGTGCTGCTGCAGCGCGCCGAAGTCGCCATGTACGAGGCCAAGGCGCGGGGGCGCAGCGGCTGGTGCTTCTTCGACGCGGGCATGGACGAGCGCCTGGCCGGCTCGCTGCGCATCGAGGCCGCGCTGCGCCAGGCCGTGGCGCAGGGCGAGCTGCGCCTGTACTACCAGCCCATCTACTGCGCCCGCACCGGCCGCCTGACCAAGGCCGAGGCGCTGCTGCGCTGGGAGAGCCCGCAACTGGGCTGGGTGTCGCCGGGGCGCTTCATTCCGGTGGCCGAGGAGTCCGCGCTGATCCTGGAGGTCGGCGCGTGGGTGCTCGAAGAGGCCATCCGCCAGGTGGCGCAGTGGCGCGCACAGGGCTGGGACGCCCCGGTGGTCAGCATCAACGTCTCGGCCCGCCAGTTCGCGCACCCGGGCTTCGAGGCCTTGCTGCACATGCTCCTGCACCGCCACGGACTGCCGCCGCGCGCCATCGAGCTGGAACTGACCGAGACCCTGCTGGCCAGCGACCAGGAGAACCTGCCCGCGCTGCTGCACCGCCTGCATGACGCGGGCGTGGGCTTGTCGCTCGACGACTTCGGCACCGGCTATTCATCGCTGAGCTACCTGGCGCGCTTCCATCTGAATACGGTGAAGATCGACCGCAGTTTCGTCATGAACCTGCAGGAGGGCAGCCGCAACCACTCGCTGGTGCGGGCCATCATCTCCATGGCACACAGCCTGCACCTGCAGGTCGTGGCCGAGGGGGTGGAGTCGGCGCTGCAGCGCGCCATCCTGCAGGCCGAGGGCTGCGATTACCTGCAGGGCTACCTGCTGGGCCGCCCGATGCCCGCGGAGCAGCTACAGGCGCGTCCGCTGGCGCTGACCGAGGAACAGGCGCCTACTGTGCCAGGAACGCATTGATGGCCTGCACGTCGTCCAGCGCGAGCGTGCCCGCCGCCTGGCGCAGCTTGAGCTGGCCCATGAGCAGGTTGTAGCGCGCCACGGCCAGGTCCCGCTTGGTCTGGTAGAGCTGGCTCTGGGCGTTGAGTACGTCGATGTTGATGCGCACGCCCACCTGGTAGCCAAGCTTGTTGGCGTCCAGCGCGCTCTGGCTCGACGCCTCGGCGGCCTCCAGCGCCTTGACCTGGCTGCGCAGCGACTGCACGCCGAAGAACGCGGCGCGCGTGCCCTGGGCCACGGCGCGGCGCGCGCCCTCCAGGTCGGCGCGGGCCTTTTCCTCCAGCGCCAGGGTTTCCTGGATGCGGTTCTGCACCGCGAACCCGGCGAACAGCGGCAGGTTCAGCGCCACGCCCACGCTGGCCGTGGTGTTGCGCTGGTTCAGGCCCTGGGCCGTCAGGGTGCCCTTGGGGTAGTGGTTGATGGCGTAGCCGGCCTGCAGGTCCACCGTGGGCAGGTGGCCGGTGCGGGCCTTCTGCGTTTCCAGTTGGGCAATGTCGAGCGCCACGGTGGCCTGGCGCACGGCGGGCTGCTGCGCCTGCGATTTCTCCACCCACTCGGCCACGTCGCCCGCGGCATCGGCGGGCAACTGCACTGGCTGGGCCAGGGGCAGGGGGGCGGTGCCGGTGCGGCCCACGAGCTGGTCGAGCGCCAGGCGCTTGACGTGCAGGTCGTTCTCGGCCGCGATTTCCTGCGCGACGACGATGTCGTAGCGTGCCTGGGCTTCGCGCTGGTCGGTGATGGTGCTGGTGCCGACCTCGAAATTGCGCTTGGCCGCCGCGAGCTGTTCCTCCACCGCGGCCTTTTGCGCGCGCACGAAGGCCAGCGTGTCCTGCGCCGCCAGCACGTCGAAATAGCCCTGGCTCACGCGCACCAGCAGGTCCTGCGTGGCGGCGTCGAGCTGCGCCTGGGCCACGTCAATGCCGCGCTGCCCCTGCGCGTAGCCGATGCGGTTGGCCGGCCGGTACAGCGGCTGCGAGGCCGACAGCGTGACGTTGCGGTTCGGCGTGGTGAGGTTGATCTCCGGGCGGCTGACCTCGGTGCGCGCGGTGGACACCCCGGCCGACAGGCCGGCGCTGGGCAGCAGGCCGGCGCGCGCCTGTTCGGCGCGGCTGGCGGCGGCGTCCATCTGCGCCTTGGCGGACTGCCAGGCGGCGTCGTAGCCACGGGCCTGTTCCACCAGGGCCAGCAGGCTTTGCGCCTGTGCGGAGCAGGCCAGCGCGGCCAGGGCCAGCGCAAGGGGGAGACGGCGGAACGGGGTCATGGAGGTCCTTCCAGCGGAAGAGGTCAGTAGTGTCAGTAGCAAGGAACGGAAGGGTCGCGCTCCAGCGCCCAGGCGTGGATGCCCCCGGCGATGTTGGCGACCTGCGCGAAGCCCTGGTGCGCAAGGAAGGCCGCCACCTGCATGCTGCGGCCGCCGTGGTGGCACAGGCAGGCCACCGGGCGATCCGGGTCGAGTTCGCCCAGCCGCACCGGCAGCACGCCCATGGGGATGTGCACGAAGGCGAAGCCGCCGGGCCGCACGCTGGCGGTTTGCAGCTCCCAGGGCTCGCGCACGTCCAGCACCAGCGGCTCGGTGCCGCTGGCTGCGCGGGCCTGGGCCAGCCAGGCTTCGAGTTCGTTGGGGCGGACCTGCGCAATCATGCTCAGAACGTGAAGCGCGAGGGTTCGGCGAAGCCCTGCAGGCGCGGCGCCACGGTGTCCCACGGCTGGGTGGTCTCGAACTGGCTGCCCGTGCGGCGCACGAAGGTGGCGCGCATCATCGGCTCCTGGCCCACGATGGCGCCCAGGCGCCCGCCCTCGCGCAGCAGCGCGAGCAGGCCTTGCGGCACTTCGGCCACGGAGCCGCTGAGCAGGATGACGTCGAACGGGCCGTCGGGAATCGGGTCGCGCGCGCCGTCGGCCTGGCGCACGTCGGCGTTCTGGATGCCGGCGCGGCGCAGGTTCTCGCGCGCGGTCTGCGCCAGGGCGGGGTCGATCTCCAGCGATACCACGCGCTCGGCGCGGCTGGCCAGCAGGGCGGCCATGTAGCCCGAGCCGGCGCCGATCTCCAGCACGCGGTCGGTGGGCTGCACCTGCAGGTCCTGCAGCAGGCGGGCCTCGACGCGCGGCGCCAGCATGCAGTGGCCCAGGCGCAGTGCCTCGTCGGCCTGGCCGAGCAGGGGGATTTCCATGTCCATGAACGCCATGCCGCGGTAGGCCGCGGGCACGAATTCCTCGCGCGGCAGGCGCGCCAGCAGGTCGAGCACCTCGCTGTCCGACACGTCCCAGGGGCGGATCTGCTGCTCGATCATGTGGTAGCGGGCCACCGTGCTCAGGTCATCGGGGTGGGCGGCGGTGGTGTTCAGGGGCAGGCTCATGGCGTTCTCCAGGCGGGTGTGGGCAGGTGTGGGGGATGTGAGGACAAACCCTTGAGTTTAATGGGCCTGGCCGCTGGCGCCGCCGCCATGGCCCAGGCGCCGGCGCACCCATTGCGCCAGATCGTCCATGTAGCAATAGACCACGGGCACGACCACCAGGGTCAGCAGCGACGAGGTGATGACACCGCCGATGACCGACTGGCCCATGGGCGCGCGCTGCTCCGAGCCTTCGCTGAGGGCGAAAGCCAGCGGCACCATGCCGAAGATCATGGCCAGCGTGGTCATCAGGATGGGGCGCAGCCGCACGCGCGCGGCCAGCAGCAGGGCCTGCTCGCGCGGCAGGCCGGGCACGGTCTGGCCGGCGTCGTCGTGGTGCTCCTCGCGCGCGCGGATGGCGAAATCCACCAGCAGGATGGCGTTCTTGGTCACCAGGCCCATGAGCATGACCACGCCGATGATGGAGAACATCGACAGCGCCGAGCCGAACATCATCAGCGCCAGCACCACGCCAATCAGCGTCAGGGGCAGGGCGGTCATCAGCGCCAGCGGCTGCAGGAAGCTCTTGAACTGGCTCGCCAGGATCATGTAGATGAAGACGATGGCCAGCACCAGCGCCGACAGCGCGTAGCCGAACGATTCCTGCATGTTCTTGGTCGAGCCGCCGAACTGGTAGCGGTAGCCGGGCGGGAAGGCCACGGTGTCGAGCGCGCGGCGGATGTCGGCGGAGATCTCGCCCACCGAGCGTTGGTCGGCGTTGCCGTTGATGGCCACCTCACGCATCAGGTCGCGGCGGTTGATCTGGTTCGAGCCGGTGGTCTCGCGCACGCTGGCCACCTGGTTCAGGCGCACGATGCGCGTGCCGCCATCGGCAGCGGCCAGCGCAAAGGGCAGACGCTCCAGGTCCTGCGGCTGGTTGCGCGCCTCGGGGGCCAGGCGCACGTTCACGTCGTAGGTCTGGTCGTCGGCGGCACGCCAGTTGCCCACGGTCTGCCCGGCCACCAGCGTGCGCAGCGAGGCCGCCATGGAGGCCACGGACAGCCCCAGGTCGGAAGCGGCGTCGCGCCGCACCTCGACGTCGATCACGGGCTTGTCGGGCTTGAGGCTGGAGTCGAGATCGACCAGCCCGGGAATGTCGCGCAGCTTCGCCGTGACCTGCGCCGTGAGGCGCTCCAGCTCCTTCAGGTCCGGGCCCTGGATGGAGAACTCGATCTGCTTTTGCCCGCCCACGGGGTCGAGCAGGCCGACGTGGGTCACGGTGATGCCAGCCACCGCGCTCAGGCGCTCGCGCAGCACGACCGACATGGCGTCCACGTTGCGCGCGCGCGCCTTGCGGTCCACCAGGCGCACGTAGACGCTGGCGTACATCTTGCCCTGGGCGCTGCCGGTGTTGATGGTGGTGAGGGTGTAGCGCACTTCGGGCAGCTCGCGCACCAGCGCCTCCACCTGGCGCGCCTTGGCCTCGGTGGCCTCCAGCGACGAACCCACGGGGGTGTAGAAGTTGATGGTGGTTTCGGAATAGTCGGCCTTGGGCACGAATTCCGTGCCCAGCAGCGGCACCATGAGCACGCTGACCACGAAGATCGCGGCGGCCAGCGCCAGCGTGGCCAGCTTGTGCGCCAGCGACCAGCGCAGGATGCGCTGGTAGAACTCCGCCAGGCGCTCGGTGGCGCCGTCGAACCAGCCGGTGACGCGGCCGATGGTCTTGTCGTACAGCGTGCGCGGTGCGCCGCCGGGCTGGCCGTGGGCGTGGATACTCGGGTCGTGCCAGATGCTGGAGAGCATGGGGTCGAGCGTGAAGCTGACGAACATCGAGATCAGCACCGCCGCCACGATGGTGATGCCGAATTCGTGGAAGAACTTGCCGATGATCCCTTCCATGAAGCCGATGGGCAGGAACACCGCGACGATGGACAGCGTGGTGGCCAGCACCGCCAGGCCGATTTCCTGCGTCCCGTCCATGGCCGCCTGGTAGGCCCCCTTGCCCATCTGCACATGGCGCACGATGTTCTCGCGCACCACGATGGCGTCGTCGATCAGCAGGCCCACGCACAGCGACAGCGCCATCAGCGTGATCATGTTCACGGTGAAGCCGAACCAGTGCATGAACAAAAAGGTGCCGATCAGCGCGATCGGCAGCGTCAGCCCGGTGATGACGGTGGAGCGCCACGAGTTCAGGAACAGGAAGACGATCAGCACCGTGAGCAGCGCGCCCTCGATCAGCGTCTGGCGCACGTTGTCCACGGCCACGCGGATCGGGCGCGAGCTGTCGCTCACGGTCTCCAGCCGCACGCCGGGCGGCAGCTCGGCCTGCATCTCGGCCACGGCCCGGTTCAGGCCATCGACGACCTCGATGGTGTTTTCGTCCTGCGACTTCTGCACCGACAGCATCAGCGTGCGCGCGCCGTTGAACAGCGCCAGGCTCTCCAGCTCCTGCGCGCCGTCGTTCACCCGCGCCAGTTGCTCCACGCGCACCGGCGCGCCGTTCTTGCGCGCGACGATGATGCGGCCGAAATCCTCGGGGCGCTGCATGCGCGCGTCGATCTGCACCACGCGCTCCTGCGCCAGCGAGCGGATGGCGCCCAGCGGGAGGTCCTGGTTCTCGTTGCGCACGGCGGCGGCTACCTGGTCCGGCGTGATGCCGAAGGCTTCCAGCGCGCGCGGGTCGAGGTAGATGTTGATCTCGCGCTTGGTGGCGCCCACCAGGTTCACGGCGCCGACGCCGCGCACGTTCTCCAGGCGCTTCTTCAATGTCTGGTCGGCCCAGCTCGTCAGTTCCACCGCGCTGAGCGGCGTGCCGCGCGCATCGTCGGGCAGCACGGCCATGGTCCACACCGGGCGGCTGGCCGGGTCGAAGCGCACCACGCGCGGCTCCTTCACCTCGGTGCGCAGGTTGGGGCGCACGGTGGCGACCTTCTCGCGCACGTCCTCGGCGGCCTTGCGCCCGTCGATGTGCAACTGGAACTCGATGATGACGACCGACGAACTCTCGTAGCTGCGCGAGGTGACGGCCTTGATGCCCGCGACCGAGTTCACGGCCTCCTCGATCTTCTTCGTGACCTCGCTCTCCACGATCTCGGGCGAGGCGCCGGGGTAGTCCACCATGACCACCACCACCGGGAAGTCGATGTTCGGGAACTGGTCGACCTTCAGGCGCTGCAGGGCGAACAGGCCCAGCACCACGAAGGCGAGCATCACCATGGTGGCGAAGACGGGGTTGCGCAGGCTGACTTTGGTGAACCACATGGCGGGGGCGCTTTCGTCGGCGGGAAGTCAGCGGGAAATCTGCACGGCCGTGCCTTCACGCAGCGCGCCGAGCGCGCCGGTGGCGATCAGCGCGCCTTCGGCCAGGCCTTCGGCCGCCACCCAGGTGGCGCCCTCGTGCTGCGCGCGCGCGCCCAGCCGCACGCCGCGGTGCGCGATGCGGCCGTTTTCCACCGCCTGCACGTAGGGCAGCGGCTTGTCGGTGCGCACGGCTTCCAGCGGCACGGCCAGTACCTCGGCGCGGCCCGTCTCCAGCGTGCCCTGCACGAACAGGCCCTGGCGCAGCACGGGCACCGCCGCGCCCGCGCGGCTGGTGTCGATCTCCAGGTACACCGGCACGGCGCGGCTGCCCGCCTGGGCGCTGGGGTTGATGCGCACCACCGTGGCTGCCACCGGCAGGGTACTGCCCTCGACCTGCAGGCGCGCCTGCTGGCCCACGCGCACCTGGGCCGCGTCGGCGGGAGCCACCAGCGCCTCCAGCTCCAGGCGCGAGAGGTCCACCACCTCCACCACGCGGGCGTCCACCGCCAGGCGCTCGCCGCTTTGCGCCAGGCGCTGTGCCACCTGGCCCGCCAGCGGGCTGCGCAGGGTGGTGTCGTCCAGTGCCTTGCGTGCCACGTCGGCGGCGGCTGCCGCCGCCTGGTAGCTGGCCTGGGCCGCCTGCAGGCTCGATTGCGCAGCCTCCAGCGCCGTGGCCGAGATGAAGCTCTGTGCCACCAGGGCGCGGTTGTTGGTGTACTGGCGCTCGTTGATGGCCACCTGGGCCTTGGCCGCGTCGGCCTGCTGCTGCGCCTGGCGCAGGCGGGCGGCGCTTTCGGTGGGGTCGATACGCGCCAGCACCTGGCCCGCGCGCACGGTGTCGCCCTCGCGCACCGCGAAGTCCTGCAGCTCGCCGGCCACACGCGCCTTCACCACCGCCGAGCGCAGCGCCCGCAACGTGCCCGAGACGGGCAGATCCAGCGCCAGGGCCTGGCGCTGCACGGCGACCGTCTCGCCGGGCTGCAGCGCCAGCACGGTTTCGGCACGTTGCTGCGTGGACTGGGCCAAGGCCTGCTGCTGGGCCTTGCGCGCCGACATGGCGCGCCACGCGCCGCTGCCCAGCAGGCCGATCACGATGGCTGCCGCCACCCAGGGGATCCAGCGTTTCATGGAAGGGTTGTCAGAAAGTGGGGGGAGGGGAGGAGGGCGGCTGGCTGGCGCACAGCCCGTGGAGCATGTTGTCGACCTGCACGCGGATGTACTCCTCGGGCGTCAGGCCCAGTTCGTCGGGCACGCACATGCCGACGGAGTGGCGCCAGGTCATGAGGAAAATCATGGGCGCCAGCACGATGTAGATCGCGTAGTCGAGATCGACGGCGCGGAATTCGCCGCTGTCCATGCCGCGGCGCAGGATCCGGCGAATGAGTGCCAGTCCCGCCTCGATCACTTCCTGGCGGTAGAACGACGCAACCTCGGGGAAATTGCCGGCTTCGCTCAGGACCAGCTTGGTGATGCCCGAGGCCTTGGTGGAGCCGATGCGCTCCCACCACACAAAGAAGCAGTAGTGCAGCAATTCGCTGGAGCTGCCCTCGAAGGTCTGCATCTCCAGCTTCCATTCGTCGAAACGGCCGGCGATGTTGTGGCGCACCACGGCCTTGAAAAGCTCCAGCTTGCTCGGAAAGTACAGGAACAGCGTACCCTTGGAGACGCCGGCCCGCGCCGCCACTTCCTCGACGCGCGTGGCGGCAAAGCCTTTCTCCACGAACAGGTCGAGCGCCGCGTCGAGCAGCTCGCCTGGGCGCGCTTCCTTGCGGCGGCTGCGCTTGCCCGATTCGGCGGAAGGAGGTGGGGTGGGGGTGGACACTGTTTTTAATGACTGACTGGTTAGTAATATTAGCCCGCAAGCGGGCCGGGCGTCAACGCAAAGGCGCTACCCGTGTGTCCGAAAAGCGCTACGGCTCGACCGCCCGCACCGCAGGAAGGCGCACCGCCGCCATGCCTGAACCTGACGACCAAGCGCACGCGCAAGCGCGAGTTCCTGGCGGAAATGGAGCGTGGGGTGCTCTATTGCAAAGTGCGGCGCGTGAAAAGGGATAGCATTCCTCTTGTGCAGTCTTATTGCTTGCTTTACTGAAGGAGAAAAGCCATGTTCAAGCACATTCTGGTTCCCGTGGATGGCTCCGAGACCTCGACCAAGGCTGTGGCCAAGGCCGTCGGCCTGGCCAAGGTTTTTGGCAGCGTGGTCACGGTGCTGTATGTGATCGACCCCTATCCCTTCACCGGCGTGGGCGCCGATTTCGCCTATGGCCAGGCCCAGTACCTGAGCGCGGCAACGGCCGAGGCGAACCAGGCGCTGGATGAGGCCAAGAAGGTGTTCGAGGACGCTGGCGTGCAAGTGAACACCCTGGTGGGCGAGGGCCATGCCGTGCACGAGGGCATTGGCCGCGTGCTGTCGAGCGTGGACGCCGACCTGATCGTCATGGGCTCGCATGGCCGCCGCGGGCTGGAAAAGCTGATGCTGGGCAGCGTCACCCAGCGCGTGCTGGGCGTGGTGCACGTGCCGGTCCTGGTCGTGCGTGATTGAGGCGGTTCTTTTCTGCAAACGGCAACGGCTCCCTCGGGAGCCGTTGTTCATTGGGGGGCCGTTCAGCGCGACAGCAGCCGGGCCAGCCAGCCTTTCTTCTGCTGGCGCTGCTCCAGCTCCTGCAGCAACTCGGCCTTGAGCCGCTCCCTTTCCGCCTGCTCGTTGCCGCGCGCCATGCGCAGGTAGGTCTTGGCGGCATCGACGTAGCCGTGGTCCTCGTTGCGGATGTGGTTGAACAGCCAGCGTGACAGCATGCCGTGCAGTTCGGCGGCCACGTCCTCGCCGGCGTCGAAGCGGGTCTGCATCTCGGACACGCGGCGCGTGAACAGCTCATGCACCTTCTTGTGCGGGCCGGCGAACATGTAGCCCGCGTTTTCGATCAAGGTCTCCTCGAAGACGAAGTGCGAGAGGGTGTAGTCCACCATCTCGCCGATCACGTCGCCCAGGGCTTCCCGGTCTGGCGATTCGCGCAGTTCGTAGAGCTTGTTGATGTAGTCCACGATGCGCCGGTGCTGCCGGTCGATCTCGTCGATGCCGGTATCGAGCTCTGGTACCCAGGCCAGGATTGCCATGGAGTTCTCCAAAATCCAAAGATATTCTGGAAGTATGGAAGCCGTGTGACAGCCGTGTCTTGATGCACATCACGTTTGCTGCACTGCACACATCAAGCCCATCCTGGCCTGGCAGGGTGTTACATGCGCTCGAAGATCGCCGCGATGCCCTGGCCGCCGCCGATGCACATGGTCACCAGCGCATAGCGGCCCTGGATGCGCTGCAGCTCATACAGTGCCTTGACGGTGATCACGGCACCCGTGGCGCCGATGGGGTGGCCCAGCGAGATGCCCGAGCCGTTGGGGTTGACCTTGGCGGGATCGAGCCCCAGGTCCTTGCTCACGGCGCAGGCCTGGGCGGCGAAGGCCTCGTTGGCCTCGATCACGTCCAGGTCTTGCACCGTGAGGCCTGCCTTCTTCAGCGCCATCTGCGTGGCCGGCACGGGGCCGATGCCCATGTACTTCGGATCGACGCCCGCGTGCGCGTAGGCCACCAGGCGTGCCAGCGGCTTGGCGCCGCGCGCCTGGGCGGCCTTGGCGTCCATCAGCACCACGGCGGCGGCGGCGTCGTTGATGCCCGAGGCGTTGCCCGCCGTCACCGTGCCGTTCTCCTTCACGAACACGGGCTTGAGTTTGGCCATGTCTTCCAGCGTGGCGTTGGCGCGGAAATGTTCGTCGGTGGCGTAGGCCACCTCGCCCTTCCGGCTCTTGAGCATCACGGGCACGATCTGCTCCTTGAAGTAGCCCGCCTCGGTGGCCTGCTGCGCGCGGCGGTGGCTCTCCACGGCCAGCTGGTCCTGCTCCTCGCGCGTGATGCCCCATTTGGCGGCGATGTTCTCGGCCGTCACGCCCATGTGGATGGTGTGGAACGGGTCGTGCAGCGCGCCGATCATCATGTCGATCATCTTGGTGTCGCCCATGCGCGCGCCCCAGCGGCTGGCGAGGCTGGCGTAGGGCGCGCGGCTCATGTTCTCGGCGCCGCCGCCGATGGCGATGTCGGCATCGCCCAGCAAAATGGCCTGCGAGGCCGAGACGATGGCCTGCAGGCCCGAGCCGCACAGGCGGTTCACGTTGAAGGCGGGCGTGCCCTCGGCGCAGCCGCCGTTGAGGGCGGCGACGCGCGAGAGGTACATGTCCTTGGGCTCGCTGTTGACCACGTGGCCGAACACCACGTGGCCCACGTCCTTGCCCTCGACGCTGGCGCGCGCAAGGGATTCGCGCACCACGGTGGCGCCGAGTTCGGTGGGGGGCACGTCTTTGAGACTGCCGCCAAAGGTGCCGATGGCGGTGCGCACGGCGCTGACGACGACGACTTCACGGGTCATGGTTTCTCTCCTGTCGAGGGTGGTGGGTTGCAAGGAAAATCAGGCTCCAGCCCTTGCATGGCAAGCGCTGGCAGCTATCGAAGGCATAGCGCTCTCACGGCTGGCGCACGTCGGCCACCGGCTCCGCGCCAAAGTCCGGGCGCTGCAGCCAGGCCAGCACGCGCGCGGCGGCGTCGTGCGGCGAGGTGAGCATGCCCGTGGCCTGCAGCTGGGCGAAGTTGGGCTGGTCGGGAAAGGCCGCATGGTCTGCGCCGCGCAGCTGGACCTGCATGCCGGTGTCGATGACCCCCGGCGCCAGCGCGCACACCCTGGCCCCATGGGGCTTGGCCGCCTCGTCCAGCGCCAGGCAGCGGGTGAAGTGGTCCATGCCCGCCTTGGCCGCGCAGTAGGCGGACTGCGAGGCCATGGCCCGGCGCCCCAGGCCCGACGAAATATTCAGCACCTTGCGCGGCACGGCCCAGCCTTCGGTGGCGGCGAGGAAGGCGGCGGTGAGCTGCATCGGCGCTTCCAGCCCCACGCGCAGCGCGAGGGCCAGGCCGGCCAGGCCCTCGGCATCGGCGCACTGCGCCAGTGGCGCGATGCGCGGAATCACGCCCGCGTTGTTGATGAGCGTGGCGCTGGCGTAGGCGCTGCCGGGCTGGGCGTGGAGCCAGTCGGCCAGGCGGCGGGCGGCGGTCGCGCCGTCGGCCAGGTCCAGCGTCCACTGCGCCAGCGTGGCGCCCTCCGGTGCCTTGAGCGCGGGGCTGGCGTTGCGCGCCATGCAAATCAGGCTGTGGCCAGGCTGCAGGAGCTGCTGCGCCATGGCCAGACCCATGCCGCGCGAGCCGCCGGTGAGGATGTAGAGATGCAGAGGCATGGGGCAATGGTAAACGCGCGCCGCCCAGGCGCTGGCACGCAGGCGACGCCGGGCATCGCGGGGCATATTCCGCTCGGCCGGATTTCTGCGCTTTTGCTCCTGAAAAGAGAGCTGCTGGCGCTTTCCTATAAAGGCCTAGAGGCCTGTTTCGCCAAAATCCGGCGGCAGCGCGAAGCGGCAGTCCTGGCCGCCCATGGGGTGGGCAAAGGCCAGCGCGCAGGCATGCAGCAGCAACCGCGGCGCCATGGCCTGCGTGGCGGCGTCGGCGTACAGCGTGTCGCCCAGGATGGGGTGGCCGATGCTGGCCAGGTGCAGGCGCAGCTGGTGCGAGCGGCCGGTGAGCGGCTCCAGGTCGAGCAGCGTGACACCGCGCGCTGCGTCGTGGCGCACGCTGCGCCAGCGCGTCTGGCTGGGTTTGCCGTGTTCCCGGTCCACTTTCTGCAGGGGGCGGTTGGGCCAGTCGGCGATCAGCGGCAGGTCGATCAGGCTCCAGCCGCCGGCGCTTATGGCACCGGCATCCGGCCGGGGCAGGCCGCGCACCACGGCCTGGTAGCGCTTGTCCACGCGCCGCTGGGCGAAGGCGTCGCCCAGGCGGCGCTGGGCCTCGGGGTGGCGCGCCATGAGCACCAGGCCCGAGGTGGCCTGGTCGAGCCGGTGCACCACCAGGGCGCCGGGCCAGCGCGCCTGGGCGCGGGCGCTCAGGCAGTCCTGCTTGTCCGGGCCGCGTCCGGGCACGCACAGCAGGCCGGGGGGCTTGGCCAGCACCAGCAGGTCGTCGTCCTGGTACAGGCAGGCGACGCCGCCGGGCGGCGGCCCATCGGCCGGGTCAGGGCGCGTCATGCAGCAGGCGGTCCACGGTGGCGCACAGCTCGTCTACGTCGTTGGGCTTGTGGATCAGCGCGCGCGCGCCGGCGGCCAGCGCGGCCTGCTCGATCTCGGTGGTGACGTAGCCCGAGGCCAGCGCCACGGGCAGGTCGGCGCGGATGGTGCGCGCGGCGTGCAGCAGATCCACGCCGGAGTAGCCGGGCATGTTGTAGTCGGTCACCAGCAGGTCGTAGCGCTGCGGGTCGGCCTGCAGCGCGGCGGTGGCCTCGTGCGGGTCGGTGAAGCCGCTGACCTGGTAGCCGCGCCGCCCCAGCAGGCGCTTGACCAGGAAGACCAGCGCCTGGTCGTCGTCCACGTACATCACGTGGTGCTGGCGCGCCGAGGCGGGCGGGCTGGCCAGCGCGGGCGCGGCGGGCGCCGGCGCGGGCAGGGCGCGGGCCTGCTCGGCCTCGGACGCCACCGGAAAGTACAGCGTGAAGCACGCGCCTTCGCCCGGGCGGCTGTGCACGTCGATGCCGCCGCCGTGGCTGCGCATCACGCCATGCACCACGGGCAGGCCCAGGCCGGTGCCCTGGCCCACCGGCTTGGTGGTGAAGAACGGCTCGAAGATGCGCGAGAGGGTGCCCGCGTCCATGCCCGGGCCGCTGTCGCGCACGTCCAGCGCCACGTAGGCGCCCAGGGACAGGCCCAGGCGCTCGCACTGGCGCTGGTCCAGGTGCACCTGGCTGGCCTGCATGAGCACGCTGCCGCGCCCGTCGCCGATGGCGTGGACGGCGTTGGTGCACAGGTTCAGCAGGGCCTGCTCGATCTGCGTCACGTCGGCCAGCACCGGGGGCAGGTGGGCCGGGGCCTGCACCTGCAGATCGATGGTGGGCGGCAGCGTCACGCGCAGCAGGCGCTCGGTGTCGTGCATGACCTCGGCCATGCGCACGGCGCCGCGCTGCAGCGGCTCGTTGCGGCTGAAGGTGAGGATCTGGCGCACCAGGTCGCGCGCGCGGCGCCCGGCCTTCTCGATCTCGCGCAGGCTCTCCAGGATGGGCGACTGCGGGTCCTGCGCCAGCGCGTCGCCCTTGGCCAGCTCGACGTTGCCCAGGATGGCGCTGAGGATGTTGTTGAAGTCGTGCGCGATGCCCCCGGCCAGCGTGCCCATGGCCTGCATCTTGTGCGACTCGCGCAGTTGCACCTCCAGCTCGCCGCGGCGCTCCTCGGCCTTCTTGCGGCCGGTGAGGTCGCGTGCGAACACGGTGGTGGTCTCGCCCTCGCTGTGGCGCTCGAACGAGACGCTGACCTCCACCGCCAGCTCGCGCCCGGCGGCGGTGCGCGCGGTCATCTCGCCCAGGATGGCCTGGGTGGCGAGCTGGTTCAGCTCCAGCGCCCGCGCCGCCTCGGGCAGGAAGCGCTGCAGCGGGCTGCCCAGGGCGTCGCTGGTGGCGCACTGGAACAGCGCCGCCGCCGTGGGGTTGAACACGGTGATGCGCTGGTGCTGGTCGACGCAGATGATGGCGTCCAGCGCCGAGTTGATGACGGCCTCCAGGCGCCGCTCGCTGGCGTGCAACTGCTCGTTGCGCTGCTGCAGCGTCTGGCGCTCGGCGATCAGCGGGCCCTGGTCGATCACTGCGCACAGGTACTGGCGCAGCGGCAGCAGGCTGCCTTGCTGGGCCTCGATGCAGGCGATGTGCAAGTCGCCCGTCATGCGTGCGTGCTCGCCGATGTTGAACACCACCTCGGAAGTGTCGGCGCGCCCCTGCGTGCGCGCGGTGAGGAAGGCGCGGCGCACGCGCTCGGCGTCGGCCTCGCTGACGAAGGGCATCAGCGAGATGAGGTGCGGGTCGCGCTCGGTGGGCTGGAACGAGCGGTGCGCCATGGAGTTGGCCTGCACCACCATGTCGTGCTCGTCGATCACCATCAGCGCCAGCGGCACGCTGGAGAACAGCGTCTCGAAGCGCTCGGACGCACTCTCGGCCGAGGCCTGGCTGAAGCGCAGCACCTTGTTCTGCGTCTCCAGCTCGAACTGGTAGTTGCGCAGCTCGTTCACCAGGTCGTCCATCGGGTCGCGCGGGCGCCTGGGCGGGCGCGGCGCCAGCGGGTCGTCTCCGGCCAGGGGCTGCTCCGGCTCCGGCTCGTCGGGCGTCCAGTTCTGGAACAGGAAGGAAAGGTCGGGGCGGCTCATGGCGTGGAGCGGGGATGGCGCTGGGCGGTTCGGTTCGTTGCAGGGATTGTCTCCGAGAACGCCCGGTGCCTGCGGCGCCAGGCCGCGGGGGCAATGCGCAACCGGCCACAATCCAGCGCCATGACGGTTCCCGCTTCTCCCATGCCCCAGGCGCAAGACCTGTGGATCGATACCCCCCTGGGCGCGCTGTACGCCTGCCGCTGGCAGCCCGCCAGCGCGGCCCAGGCGCAAGCGCCCATCGTGCTGTTCCACGATTCTCTGGGTTGCGTGGCCCTGTGGCGCGACTTTCCGGCGCGGCTGTGCGCCGCCACCGGGCGCGCCGTGCTGGCCTACGACCGGCTGGGCTTTGGCCGCTCGGCGCCGCGCGGCGATGCGCTGGCGCTCGACTTCGTGCCCGCCGAGGCCGCCCAGGTGCTGCCGCTGCTGCGCGCAGCCTGCGGCGTGCCGCGCTTCGTGGCCATGGGGCACAGCGTGGGCGGGGGCATGGCGGCCCATGCGGCGGCGCAGGCGGGCCCGGCCTGCGTGGCGCTGGTGACCGAGTCGGCGCAGTGCTTCGTCGAGCCGCGCACGCTGGCTGGCATCCGCGCCGCCGAGGCCGCCTTTGCCGACCCGGCGGAAATGCAGCGACTGGCCCGCCACCACGCCGAGCGCGCGCCCTGGGTGCTGCAGGCCTGGACGCGCACCTGGCTTTCCCCCGCGTTCGCGGACTACAGCCTGGAGCCCGCGCTGGCCGCGGTGCGCTGCCCCACGCTGGTGCTGCACGGCGAGGAGGACGAGTACGCCACCCCGCGCCAGCCCGGGCGCATCGCCGCCAGCGTGGCCGGACCGGCCGAACTGGCGCTGCTGCCGGGCTGCCGCCATGTGCCGCACCGCGAACAGCCCGAGGTGGTGCTGGCGCGCATCGCGGCATTCCTGCGGGCGCTGCCGTGAACTCCTGAAACCATAGCTGCTGGCGCTTTCTGTATCTCGCTTTGGCGGAATAAACTGCCTGAAAACGAGCTGTGGAAAGCGCTGGCAGCTATCAAATTTGCACTACAGCCTGCGCAGCCGCTCCAGCGCCGCGCGCAGCGTCTCATCCTTCTTGGCGAAGCAGAAGCGCACCACGCGCTGGTCGAACCCGTCGCCATAGAACGCCGACAGCGGAATGGCCGCCACGCCGATCTCGCGCGTGAGCCACTGGCAGAAGTCGGCTTCCGGCAGGTCGCTCACGGCCGAGATGTCCACGCACTGGAAGTAGCTGCCGGTGCTGGGCAGCAACTTGAGGCGCGAGCCCTCCAGCCCCTGGCGGAACAGGTCGCGCTTGGCCTGGTAGAAGGCGGGCAGTTCCAGGTAGGGCGCGGGGTTGCGCAGGTATTCGGCCAGGCCGTGCTGCATGGGCGTGTTCACGGTGAACACGTTGAACTGGTGCACCTTGCGGAACTCGGCCGTAAGCAGCGAGGGCGCGGCCACGGTGCCCACCTTCCAGCCGGTGACATGGAAGGTCTTGCCGAAGCTGGAGACGATGAAGGCGCGCTCGGCCAGGCCGGGAAAGCGCGCGGCGCTCTGGTGCGTGGCGCCGTCGAAGACCATGTGCTCGTAGACCTCGTCGCTGATGAGCAGCACGCTGGTGGGCGCGAGCAGTTCCTCCAGCGTGCGCATGTCGGCTTCCGTCCATACGGTGGCGCTGGGGTTGTGCGGGCTGTTGATGAGGAGGAGGCGCGTGCGCGGCGTGATGGCGGCGGCGATCTTGCTGAAATCCGGGCGGAACGTGCCGGGTGTGAGCGCCACGCGCACAGGCACGCCGCCCGCCAGTTCGATGCCCGGCACGTAGCTGTCGTAGCAGGGTTCGAGCACGATGACTTCGTCGCCCGGGTGCACGCAGGCCAGGAGGGCCGTGAGGATTGCCTGCGTGGCGCCCGCGGTGATGGTGATGTCGCTGTTGGCGCAATACCGGCGCGCGTGGAGTGCTTCTATTTTTGAAGCAACGGCCTGGCGCAGCGCGGGCACGCCGGGCATCGGCGGGTATTGGTTGTGGCCGGCCCGCATGGCGCGCGCCACGGCATCGGCCAGGGCCGGGTCGCAGTCGAAGTCGGGAAAGCCCTGGCCCAGGTTGACGGCGCCGTGCTCGGCCGCCAGCGCGGACATGACGCTGAAGATGGTGGTGCCCACCCGGGGCAGGCGGCTGGGGAAGGCGGGAGTGGTCATAGCTCGTAGTCGTTCACGTGCCCGGTCATGGCGCGGGCGACCAGGTCGCGGCTCAGGCGGTCGCTCAGCAGCTCGGCGAACTTGTAGACGAAGTTGCGCAGGTAGGCGCCGCGCTTGAAGGCCACGCGCGCCACGCTCTGGCCGAACAAATGGCCCACGGGGCGCACCACGAGGTCGCCCACCGGGTCGTCGCGCATCGCCATCTCGGCCACGATGCCGATGCCCAGGCCCAGGCGCACGTAGGTCTTGATGACGTCGGAGTCGATGGCTTCGAGCACGATGCGCGGCTGCAGCTTGCGTGCGGCGAAGGCCTGGTCGATCTTGCTGCGGCCGGTGAAGGTGGGGTGGTAGGTGATGAGCGCCTCGTGCGCGATGTCCTCCAGGCCCACGCGCTCCTTCTGCGCCAGCGGGTGGCTGGTGGGCATCACCAGCACGTGCTGCCATTCGTAGCAGGGCAGGGTGACGAGGTCGGGGTACTCGGCCAGCGACTCGGTGGCCATGCCGATTTCGGCCACCTCGTCGATCACCATGCGTGCCACCTCGTGCGGCGTGGCCTGGTGCAGGCTGATGGTGACCTTGGGATAGGCCTCGCGCAGCCGCGCCACGGGTGGCGGCAGCACGTAGCGCGCCTGCGTGTGCGTGGTGGCGATGGAGAGGGTGCCGCTGTCCTGCGCGCTGTACTGCTCGCCGATGCGTTTCAGGTTGCCGACCTCGCGCATGATGAGCTCGATGCTTTTCAGCACGTGCTGGCCGGGCTCGGTGATGCGCTTGAGCCGCTTGCCGTGGCGCGCGAAGATGTCCACGCCCAGTTCGTCCTCCAGCTCGATGATGGCCTTGGAGACGCCGGGCTGCGAGGTGTGCAGCGCCTTGGCGGCCTCGGTCAGGTTCAGGTTGCGGCGCGCGGCTTCCTGGACGAAACGGAATTGGTGCAGATTCATACTGAAATGCGGCTAAAAAGTCGCATCATTATGCTGCATTCTTTATAACGATGTTTCCGTGGCGATGTGCGCCATGAGGGCCGTCATGCGCGGGTCTTCGCCCACGGGGCTTTGCACCGCGAAGGCCACCCCGGGGTGGGCCTGGCGCAGCGCCTGTACCAGTGCTGGCAGGTCGGTGCGGGCGTGGCGGCCGGTGCCCAGGAACATGGGGACCACGGTGAGGTGGTCCACGCCCAGCGCCACCAGCTCTGCGCAGGCCTGCGGCAGGTCGGGCGCGCACAGCTCCAGGTAGGCGCAGCGCACCGGCAGGCCGGGCTGCTGTGCGGCGATGTGGGCGCGCACGGCCTCGATGGGCGCGCGCCACAGCGGGTCGCGCGAGCCATGGGCGAACAGGACGACACCGGGGCGCATCAGCGTCGAAGCACCAGCCAGCCGAAGGCGGCCAGCGAGGCGGCGGTGTAGATCAGCCCGGGCGCGGCGGCGGTGAGCCAGGGCGACCAGTTCTGTAGCGTGCCGGCATAGCCGAATACGGTGTTGAGCAGGAAGAAGCTGATGCCCGCCATCACGCCGCCGAACACGTAGGCCGCGAGGCCGCCGGAGCGGAAATGCAGGTAGGCGAAGGGCAGGGCCAACACCACCATGACGAGGCAGCTCAGCGGGTAGAACACCTTGCGCCAGAACTCGATCTGGTACTTCTGCGCCGACTGGCCGTTGGCCTGGAGGTGGCTGATGTACTGGAACAGCTCGATGGTGGGCATGCGCTCGGGCTTGAGCAGCGCGGCGGAGACCATTTCCGCGGTGATGCCCGTGGGCCAGGGCATGCTGGCGGCGTCGGTCTGCTCCACATGGGCCTGGTCGGCGCCGCGCAGCACGAAGCGGCGCTGCTGCGCCTGGGCCAGCACCCAGCCAGATCCGTCTTCGGCGACCTGGGCGGATGCGGCCTGGATCTGTGCGCTCAGCCGCCCCTGGTCGTCGAAGTCGAAGATGCGGATGCCGATCATCTGCCCGTCGGGGCCGAGCGCGCGCACGTTCACGGCCAGCGAATGGCCGTCGTCCTTGCGCTCCTTGAGCCAGCCGCCGGTGGCGCCCGTGGTCAGCTGCCCCAGGTAGCGCGCCTTCAGCATCTGCCCCGCGCGGTCGGCCATCGGGGCCACGTAGTCGCCCATGGCGAAGGTGAGCGCCACGAAGGCGCAGCCCAGCACCAGCAGCGTGCGCAGCGCGCGCCCCGGGCCCATGCCGCTGGTGCGCATGATGGTGAATTCCGAGGTCTGCGCCAGGCTGGCCATCACGTAGATGGTGCCGATCAGCACGGTGATGGGCAGCAGCTCGTACAGGTAGTTGGGCAGGCGCAGCACCACCGTGAGCAGCGCGTGCGAGAGCTGGTAGCCCCCGGGCTCGCGGCTGACCCAGCGCAGCTCGTCGATCATGTCGAAGAAGAAGAACAGCGCCAGGAAGGCCACGGTGACGTAGGCCACGGCCAGCGAGGCCTCGCGGTAGATGAGGCGGCGCAGGATCTTCATGCCGTGCCCCCGGAGCCCGCCCGCGCCCACAGCATGCGCGGCGACCAGCGGTTGTGGCGTGCGGCCAGGGCCGCCAGCGTGCAGGCCAGCACCCCGCCGTGCAGCAGCGCCATGAAGGGCAGCAGGCCGATGCGGCCCAGGGCGATCCAGCTCTGGCCCAGCGTCATGAGGTTGTAGTACACGATGAAGGCGAACAGCGCGAACACCAGGCTGCTGCTGCGCCCGGCGCGCGGGTTGACGCTGGCCACCGTCAGGCCCAGCAGCACGAAGTTGAACGAGCCCAGCGCCAGCCCCAGGCGCCAGCCCAGCTCGGCCAGGTGTTCCGGGTCGGGGCTTTGCAGCAGGGACAGCGTGGGGCGTGCCTTGGCGGCGAGCTCGCCTTCGGCGGCCTGCGATGCCTTGCCCACGCGGGTGCTGTATTCCTCGAACTCGCTCAGGCGCAGGCCGGGCGTGTCCTGCGCGGTTTCCATGCGCGCGCCGTGGAACAGGTAGGCCATGCGCTCGCCGGCCTGGATTTCCACGCGGGCGCTGCGCGCCGAGGTGACGGACTCCTTGCCGGGGTCGGAGGCCGCGATGAACACGTTGCTGGCCGAGCGGTCGTCCGGGCTGTCCTTGTCGATGAAGAACACGCGCGTGCCGTTGGCGGACTCCTGGAATTGGCCGGGGGCGATGCGGTCCACGTCGCTGCGCTGCTCGTACTGCGTCTTGAGCGCCTGGATCTGCTGGTTGGCCCAGGGCCACACGCCCAGCGCCAGCACGCCGATGACCAGCATCACCGGCCAGGCGAAGCGCAGCAGCGGGCGCAGCAGGCTCGCCAGGCCGCGCCCGCTGGCGAACCAGATGACCATCTCGCTGTCCCGGTACATGCGCGAGAGCGAGCCGACGATGGCGATGAACAGGCTCAGGCTCAGGATGGTGGGCAACTGCCCCACCACGGTGAAGCCCATGATGAGCATCACGTCGGACGGGTTGACGTTGCCGCGCGAGGCCTGGCCCAGGGTGCGGATCAGCATCATGGTCATGACCACCGTGACCAGCACCACCAGCGTCGCGCCGAAACTGCGGGCCAACTCCTTGCGGATGGATGAATCGAATAACATCGGTGCGAGCCTGCCCGGCGGGCTCTTGAAGGAAAACGCTGATTATGAACTTTGAATTGAAGGCCCTGGGGCTGCCCGAAGCCGCCACCGAGAAATGCGATCTGCTCGTGCTGCTGGTGGCCGAAGGCTTCGACGCGGGCAGCGACGCCCTCTCGGCTGTGGTGGCGCGCGCGCTCAAGGCCAAGGACTTCGAGGCCCAGCCCGGCAAGACCCTGGAGCTGTACCAGCTGCCGGCCGTGGCGGCGCGGCGCGTGGTGCTGGCCGGCATGGGCAGCGGCACGGCCAAGGCGGCGCACAAGGCCGTCGTGGCCTGCGCGGGCGCGCTCAAGGGCAACGGCGTGCAGCAGGCCGTCGTCTGCTTTGCCGGGGCGGCCCAGCCCGACGCCGTGGCGGCGGCGGTACAGGCCGTGGCCGAAGCCACGTATGTGTACACCGCCACCAAGCCCCAGGCGAAGGCGCCCGCCCTGGCGCGCGTGACGCTGGCCGTCGCCGACAGGAAGGCCGCGCAGGCGGCCCAGGCCGCCTTCGCGCGTGGCAAGGCGCTGGCGGCCGGGGTGGGGCTGGCGCGCGAGTGGGCCAACCGGCCGGCCAACCACGCCACCCCCACGCTGCTGGCCCAGGCCGCGCAGGCGCTGGCCGATCTGCCCAAGGTGCAGTGCAAGGTGCTCGGGCCCGCCGAGGTGGAAAAGCTGGGCATGGGCGCCTTCATGGCGGTGGCGCGCGGCTCGCACGAGCCGCTGCGCTTCATCGAGCTGCGCTACCAGGGCGGCGCCAAGTCCGAGGCGCCGGTGGTGCTGGTGGGCAAGGGCATCACGTTCGACGCCGGCGGCATCTCGCTCAAGCCCGCCGCCGAGATGGACGAGATGAAGTTCGACATGGGTGGCGCAGCCAGCGTGCTGGGCGTGTTCCGCGCCCTGGGCGAGCTGCAGCCCGCGATCAACGTGGTGGGCCTGGTCCCCGCCTGCGAGAACCTGCCCGATGGCCGTGCGCTCAAGCCGAGCGACGTGGTCACGAGCCTGCAGGGGCAGACCATCGAAATCCTCAACACCGACGCCGAGGGGCGCCTGGTGCTGTGCGATGCGCTGGCCTATGCCGCGCGCTTCAAGCCGGCGGCGATGATCGATATTGCCACCCTGACAGGGGCCTGCGTGGTGGCCCTGGGCGGCGTGCGCAGCGGCCTGTTCGCCAGCGATGATGCCCTGGCCGCCGGCCTGTACGCCGCGGGCGAGGCGGCGCTCGACCCGTGCTGGCGCATGCCGCTGGACGACGAGTACGCCGAGGGGCTCAAGAGCAGCTTCGCCGACGTGGCCAACGTGGCCGGCCGCGCAGCCGGCGCCGTGACGGCGGCCAAGTTCCTGCAGCGCTTCGTGGGCGACACGCCCTGGGCGCACCTGGACATCGCCGGCACGGCCTGGAAGAGCGGCGCGGCCAAGGGGGGAACGGGCCGCCCGGTGCCCCTGCTGGTGCATTACCTGCTGGAGCGCGCAGGCAAGGCGCCCGCCGCGGTACCGGCCAAAGGCAAGGCGCGCAAGACGGCTGCCAACTGATACGCGCCATGCCTGAAGTCGCCTTCCACTTCAACGCGCCCGACAAGCTGGCCTATGCCTGCCGCTTTGCGCGCAAGGCGCTGCGCAGCGATGCGCGGGTCGTCATCGTCGGGCCGCCCGAAGTGCTGCAGCCGCTGGACGGGATGCTGTGGAACATGGCGCCCCAGGATTTCGTGGCCCATGCGCTGCAGGGTTGCGATGCCGAGCTGTGGAGTGCCTCGCCGGTCGTGCTGGCGCAGGGCACGCAAGGCGCTCCGCACCAGGACGTGCTGCTCAACCTGGGCGCGCAGGTGCCCGAAGGCTTCGAGCGCTTTGCCCGGGTCGTGGAAGTGGTCAGTGCGCACGACGAGACCGACCGGGGCATGGCGCGCCAGCGCTGGCGCCAGTACCAGGCGCAGGGCCACGCCATCGTGCGCCACGACCTTGTTCTCAAAGATTCCTGAACACCATGGCACAGCCACCCCGGACTCCGCCGCGTTTCGTTCCCACCCTGACCGAAGTGGTGCAAGGGGCGGCGGTGCCGCCGGCATCTCCTGTGCCGGCGCATGGCGCGGGCGTCCCTGCGTCCATGGCGAGGCCGCCGGTACCTGCCGCGCCTGCCCCGATGGCGGCATTTGCGGTGCCACCCAAGGCGCCAGCGACCCCTGTGGCCCCTGCGGCGCCCGTGGCCTTGCAGTTGCCGGAGGGCTTCGAGGAGCACCTGGTGCACCGGGTGATGCAGCGCGTGGACGTGGAACTCGATCTGCGCCTGCGCGAGGCCATCGCCACGGTGGTGCAGGAGCAGACGCGCTCCATGGTGCCGCGCCTGCGCGAGGAGGTGGAATCGGTGGTGCGCCACGCCGTCTACGAGGCCGTGGCGCAGGAGCTGGAAGCGCCGCGCTGAGCGGCTTCCTCAGCGGCGTACCTGGAGTGCGCCGGGGTTGACGATGTTCGTCGGTGTGCCGCGAATGTAGTTGACCACGTTGTCGAAGGCCGAGCCGAAGTACAGCTCGTAGCTGTCCTGCTCCACATAGCCGATGTGCGGGGTGCAGATGCAGTTCTCCAGCCGCAGCAGGGCGTGGCCCTGCAGGATGGGCTCGCTCTCAAACACATCGACCGCCGCCATGCCGGGGCGGCCCCGGTTGAGGGCGGCGATCAGGGCGTCGTGCTCGATCAGCTCGGCGCGCGAGGTATTGACCAGCAGCGCCGTCGGCTTCATCAGCGACAGGTCCTGCAGCGTGATCATTCCCTGGGTTTCTTCCGACAGGCGCACGTGCAGCGAGAGCACATCGCACTGGGCGAAAAAATCCTCGCGCGTGCTGGCCACCTGGTAGCCATCGGTCAGCGCCTGCGCGCGCGAGGCCTCCCGGCCCCAGACGCGCACGTTCATGCCGAAGGCCCGCCCATAGCCGGCCACGATCTGGCCGATGCGCCCGTAGCCCCAGATGCCCAGCGTCTTGCCGCGCAGCACGTTGCCCAGGCCGAAGTTGGGCGGCATGGAGGCCGCGCGCATGCCCGACTGCTGCCAGGCGCCGTGCTTGAGGTTGGCGATGTACTGCGGCAGGCGGCGCATGGCGGCCATGACCAGCGCCCAGGTCAGCTCCGCCGGCGCCACGGGCGACCCGACCCCCTCGGCCACGGCGATGCCGCGTTCGGTGCAGGCCGCGACGTCGATGTGCGCACCGATGCGCCCGGTCTGGGCGATCAGCTTGAGCCGGGGCAGTTTTTCAACGAGTTGCCGCGTGATGTGGGTGCGTTCGCGGATCAGGACGATGATGTCGGCATCGCGCAGGCGCACCGCGAGCTGTCCGAGACCCTTCACCGTGTTCGTATAGACCTTGGCAGCGTAGGCATCGAGCCGGGATGCGCAGTGCAGTTTCCGTACTGCATCTTGGTAGTCGTCAAGGATCACGATGTTCATCCCGCCATTGTGCCCTGGCGGTACCCCGTGGCCGTTGCAACAGCAGGTAAGTCAGTGGGACATGCCGGGTATGGCCGCCGCCTTGCGGGCCATGCGCCGTTCAGCCCTGTTCGCGGCGCACCATGCGTTCGAGTTCGGCGCACACATCGGCCATGCGCCCGGAGATGACGAGGCGCCCCGCGCAGCCTGGCGCGCTGCTGTCGAGCACGCGCACCACGCGCACCGCGCGCGCTCCCTGGGTTAGGCTGCGCCAGCGCGGCAGGGCGGGAGCGGTGGCCGCTGGAATCGAGGACAAGGCAATTGGCATGTGAAAACTCCAATGAGGAAAAGGGGTGAACACAGGCAGGATTGCGAGGAGGGAGTGCGCCATCCAGGGTTGGCGGGGAAGGCCCGCCAGACGCCCGCCACCTGCATGGCGCGCGGCGGTGCGCTACATCAGCATGGTGTTGCGGATCAGGCCGACGGCCAGGCCCTCGATCTCGAAGGGCTCGCCGGGCTGCACGGTGATCACCGGGTAGTCGGGGTTCTCGGGCAGCAGCTCGATGCCCGTGGCCGTGCGGCGCAGGCGCTTGACGGTCACGTCGTCGCCCAGGCGGGCGACGATGATCTGGCCGTTGCGCGCCTCGCGCGTGGCCTGCACGGCGAGCAGGTCGCCGTCCATGATGCCGGCGTCGCGCATCGACATGCCACGCACCTTGAGCAGGTAGTCGGGCTTGTGCTGGAACAGGCTGCCTTCCACGCAGTAGGTCTGGTCCACATGCTCCTGCGCCAGGATGGGCGAGCCCGCGGCCACGCGGCCCACCAGGGGCAGCACGAGCTGGGTGATGCCCGGAATCGGCAGGCTGAACTGGGTGCCGCGCGCGGCGTTGATGTTGCGCACGGTGTTGCCGCACAGGCGGATGCCGCGCGACGTGCCGCTGACCAGCTCGATGACGCCCTTGCGCGCCAGCGCCTGCAGGTGCTCCTCGGCGGCGTTGGCCGACTTGTAGCCCAGCTCGGCAGCGATCTCCGCCCGCGTGGGGGGGGCGCCGGTGCGGGCGATGGCCGTCTGGATCAGGTCCAGGATCTGTTGCTGGCGGGCGGTGAGCTTGGGGTGGTCGAACATGGCGGGTTCCCTTGCTGTACGATGAAATGGGATATGGATTTAAATCCAGTAACTGTATTTTTAACCAGTTTTCAAGAGGTGGCAAGTGCAGGCCAACAACATCGTGGTGCTGGGCACGGGCGGAACCATCGCGGGGACGGCCGCGCGGGCCGGCGACAACGTCGGCTACCAGGCGGCCCAGCTCGGCGTGCAGGCGCTGCTCGACGCCGTGCAGGGGCTGGCCCAGGCGGCGTGCGGGCCCCTGCTGGCCGAGCAGGTGGCGCAGGTCGACAGCAAGGACATGGACGCGGACGTATGGCGCGCGCTGGCGGCGCGCTGCGCCGCGCTGCTGGCCGATGCGCGGGTGCGCGGCATCGTCATCACCCATGGCACCGACACGCTGGAGGAAACCGCCTGGTTCCTGCACAGCGTGCTGGCGGCGCGCAAGCCCGTGGTGCTGACCTGCGCCATGCGCCCCGCGACGGCGCTGGCACCCGACGGCCCGCAGAACCTGCGTGATGCCGTGGCCGTGGCGGCGGCGCCGGGTGTGCAGGGCGTGCTGGTGGTGGCCGCCGGCACGGTGCATGGCGCGCGCGAGGTGCAGAAGGTGCACCCGTACCGCGTGGATGCCTTCGGCTCGGGCGACGCGGGGCCGCTCGGCTGGGTCGAGGAGGGCACCGTGCGCTGGGCAAGAAATATGCCTCCAGCCCTTTGCCAGCAAGCGCTGGCAGCTATGGAAAGCGTAGTGCGGGAACGCGCCTGGCCGCGCGTGGACATCGTGTTCAGCCATGCGGGCGCCGATGGCGCCATCGTCGATGCCCTGGTGGCCAGCGGTACGCAGGGCATCGTGGTGGCGGCTACGGGCAATGGCACGCTGCACCATGCGCTGCAGGCCGCGCTCAAGCGCGCGCAGGCGGCTGGCGTGCTGGTGCGCGTGGCCTCGCGCTGTCCGCTGGGGCAGGTGCTGCCCCGGCCGGACAGCCCGTTTCCCGATGCAGGGGGCTTGAGCCCCGTGAAGGCGCGCGTGGCGCTGCTGCTGGAACTGCTGGCACGGCAGCCTTGAGCGCGGCGCGTTTTATATCAGTAAAAATGGCCTCCAGCCCTTTGCTGTTAAGCGCAAGCAGCTATCAAGTGGTGAGCGAATGCGCCTGCTTCGCCGATGGCGCGCTCACACCCAGGCCGGGCCGCCTTGTCAGCGGAAAGACCGGCCACGGCGCGGCCAGCAGGCGATGCCGGCCACCAGCGCCACCGCCGCCACGCTGAGCCAGCCCAGCCACAGCATCAGGCCGAAATGCGCCCGCCAGCCCCAGGCGCACAGCCACAGCGCCAGTGTCAGCACCAGCCAGCCCAGGCAGCGCAGCAGGCGCTTCTGCGCGGCGGAGGCAACCCGGCGCAGCAGCAGCGCGCCCTCGCGCTCGCTCGCCAGCGCCAGCAGGGCCAGGCCCGCCAGGTTCAGCAGCAGGGCCGCCAGATGCCAACCCCAAGGCAGATCGGGCATCATGCCGCGCTCCCTTTCACCAGCCACCACGCCAGCAGGGCCGCCGCGCCGCTCCACAGCAGCAGCCAGCCCCAGGCGCGCGCCGCGCTGCGCGTGTGGAACGTCCACAGCAGGATGGGCACGTAGAGCAGGAAGCCGAGGTCCATCCCGAGGTTCACCGCCTGCGCGCGCTCCAGCGGCAGCAGCAGCCCCAGCAGCACCACCAGCGCCGAAGCCAGCGCATAGCCGCCCAGCGCCGCCGCCAGCACGCGCGATGCCACGCTCCAGCGGTGGCGGGCGTCGGGGCTCTTGAATTTGCTCATGGCGTGTTCCTCCGCATGGCTGCGCCAAACCACTTGCGCCGCAGCCGCCATGCCGCTGCTCCCAGCAGCAGCGCCAGCGCGAGCATGGAAAGGTCGAACCCGGCCAGCCCCCCATCGCCGGCGGGCAGCGTCACGCCCAGGTGCCGGTCGGTCGTCAACGCATTCAGCAGCGGAACCAGCCCGAAGGCCAGTGCCGCCAGCGACAGCACTTCGGTCCAGGCGCGCTTCTCGGGCCGCAGCAGCCCGTACATGATCGCCACCAGCCAGACGGCGAACAGGCCGTGGATTTCCCACGCCGCCCGGCCCTCCAGCCCCACCGGCAGCAGGCGGTTGGCCCAGAAGAACGCCGCCATGCCCAGCGGCAGGCCGGCCAGCATGCCCACGTTCAGCCGCGCCACCAGCTCCACGCCCCAGGGCGCGTCGCCGCGCCGGGCGTGCCTGTCGCGGCGCTTGACCACCCACAGCACCATGCCGGTGGCGATCATGAAACAGCCCAGCAGGCCCGAGAGAACGTAGAGCCACAGCAGCATGGGCCGGGCGAACCAGCCATCGTGCAGGGTCAGCATGACGAAACGCAGGCGGATACCCGGGCCAAGTACCGGCGTCGCCAGCAGCGCCCCGGTTGCGGCGTCGAAGCGGAATTCCGTTTCCGGCGTTTCATGGCGCGGCAACTCGCTGCCATAGGGGCGGCGCATGCGTACCTGCAGGGGCTGGCCCGCTGGATGGGTGATGGTGATCTGCCCCACCTCGCCCGTGCCCAGCGTGCGTTCGGCCTGCTCCACCATCGCCATCAAGGGCGCCTTGGGCCGCTGAACGGGCAGGTGGCGTTGTTCCTGGTGCAGCAACTCCGTGTAATAGCGTCCCACCGCGCCCTGCGACGTGCCATAGGCCACGGCCACCGGCGCGGGCAGGCTCTCACGGTCGAAGTACACCAGCCCGCTGTAGATGATCATCACGAAGAAGGGTAGCGCCATCACGCCGGCCACGTTGTGCGCATCGAGCCAGCTGCGTTGCCCCTTGCCAGGGCGGAAAGTGAAGAAGTCCTGGAAGATCTTCTTGTGAACGATCACCCCCGTCACGAGCCCGAGCAGGCCCAGCAAGGCCGCCGCCGCCACGATGCGTTTGCCCAGTCCTTCGCCCAGGTAGTGCAGTTCGCTGTGCAGTTCCAGGAAGGCACGCCCGCCTTCGGTGTCGCGCACGGCGGGGCGCGGCACTTCGGCGCCCGTGTGCGGATCCAGATCGGCCTGGCCCCGCAGATCGCCACGCCAGCCCACGGCCAGCAGCGTGCGTTTTTCCTGCCGGTGGCGATGCCGTTCGTGCGGCAGATAGATATCCCACCGGGACTGGCCTGCCGCATGCTGCTCCAGATAGTCCAGCGCATGTGCCAGTGCCGTTGCACGGTCCACGGGCTGCACCGGCGCATCCAGGGGCCGCTCCGGCTGCATCCAGCGGCTGATCTCGATGTGGAACACCGTCGCCGTGCCCAGCAGGAAAATGAAAAACAGCAGCCACCCGGCCACCAGGCAGCCCCAGGTGTGCAGCCATGCCATGCTTTGGCGGAAATAAGCCTTCATGATCTTGATCCGAATTGAGAGGCCCCATTGGCGTGGCCTCTCGATGCAATGGCTTAATCAGAAGGCGTATTTCAGGTTGACGGCGACGCTGCGCGGAGCGCCGTAGAAGTTCTCCAGATTCGTGCCGTAGCTGCCAATGGACTCGTAATAGCGGTGGTCGAACAGGTTGTTGACCGTCATGCCCACTTCCGCCTGCTTGTTGATCCGGTACTTTGCCATCAGGCCGACGATGGCGTAGCCGCCCTGCTCGATGCGGAATCCCGAGCCTTCCGTATACATCCCGCTCTGGGCGCGGACATTGCCGCCCACTGTCCAGTCGGTGCCGGGTATCAGGTATGCCGTGTAAGCCCGGAGAATCTGCCGCGGCATATAGGTGCCATAGGCTTTCCCCTGGTTGGCGCCACTGCCGTATTCGCGGTGGACCCAGGTATAGCCGACGCCGGCTTGCCAGCCTGGCAGCAGTTCCCCGTTCAGGCCCAGATCAACGCCCTTGCTGACGACCAGCCCCGCCGCCGTGTAGCACCGGCCGCCATTGCAAGCCGTTTCCGGGAGGCTCGTGTCCACTTGCGGCAGATTGGTCTGTTTGAGCCGGAAAACGGACGCCGAGGCATTCAGGCGGCCTTGCAGGAGTTCGCTTTTAACGCCCAGTTCGTGGTTCTTTCCGGCAATGGGGTCGATCGTGCCGCCGCCGAATTTCAGGTTGCTCTGCGGCTTGAAAATGTCGGAATAGCTGGCATAGACCGAGGTGCTTGTGCCGATGTCGTAGACCAGACCGGCATAGGGGGAAACGACGGCGTCCTCTTTCTGCTGCCGGACACCAGCCGCTTCGTACGCATACCAGCTGACCCGGGTGCCGAGAATCAACTTGAGCGTGTCGGCAAGGTTCAAACGGACCGCGCCATAAACGCCGCGTTGCATCGTCTTGTTGGCAACCGGCCATGCGGAAAAATGACCCGAAGGCTGAAAAGTGGGAGCACCCTCGTAGCTGTGGATATTGTCGATGGGGACATAAACAAAGGGCGACGTCAGGCGGCTTTTGTCTTTCATCCGGGCACTGGATGCCCCCAAAATCAGTTCATGCTTCCGCTCCAGAAGCTGGAATGGTCCGCTGGCATAGACATCGAGCACATCGGATTCGAATTCGCGCTGCTGGAGCGCGCTGGATACACGCAAGCCGCCGCCGGTGACGGGGTTCAATGTCCCGCTCAGGTTGTTCACCACGTTGTCACCCGTGATGCCGGTATGGGTATAGGCGGCTTTCAGCAACCAGTCCGCCGGCAATTTCTGATCGAGGTTCAGGGTGTAGCCGGTGAGTTCCTTGGTGCTGCCGCCGTTGGCCAGGCCATAGAACGCCGATCGGGGCAGCCCGAGGTCGGCGCCATTCGGATTCCTCGGTACGCCATAGTGCATGTTGAAGTCGTTCTTCTGGTACATGGCACTGGCGCTCGCGGTCGCCGTTGCCGTCACGTCCGCCTCGACGATGGCGTAGAAGCCCTGGCGGTTGTCGTACACGTGGCCGGTGAAGGCATCGCCGTGGTCCCGCAGCGCAACCGCCCGGCCGCGAACCCTGCCGGACGCGACCAGCGCGCCGGAGACGTCTGCCACCAGCCGCTTCTTGTTCCACGAGCCGAGTTGGGATTCGACATGGGCCTGAAATTGCTCGGTCGGCCGCTTGCGGACCAGGTTGATGGTGCCGCCGGGGTCGCCCGCGCCACCCATCAGGCCGGAAGCGCCTTGCAGTATTTCCACCTTGTCGAGAAACGCGGTATCCGGCGCCGGGCCACGATTGTTCTCGCCAATGCCAATGGGGTTGGGGATGCCATCGAATTGGCTCTGGAGCGCGAATCCTCTGCTGTAGTACGCCGCGCCATCGCCCCCGCGCCTGAGTACCGAAATCGTGCTGCTGCTTTCCAGCACGTCGTCAATGTTGGCCAGCCCGAAGTCATCCATCTTCTGCCGTGTCACCACAGTCACCGTTTGCGGCGTTTCGCGCAGGCTCAAATCGAGCTTGGTGGCCGTGCGGCTGCTCGTGGTGGTGTACGAGCCGGTGCTTTCGGTCATGCCGTCTTTCACGGGCTGCGCGCTCACCTGCATGGCGGGCAGCGTGGCCTCGGCGTGGGGCGCCGCGCCGGGCGCGGGGGCGCCGGGGCGGGTGGCGCGCAGGCTGTAGCTGCCGTTGGTTTCGCGCGTGGCCTGCAGCGCGTGGCCGCGCAGGATTTCGGCGAAGCCCTCGCGCACGGCGTAGCTGCCGTTCAGCCCGGCGCTCTGGCGGCCTTGCAGCAACTGCGCATCCACGGTCAGCTCCAGGCCCGCGGCGCTGGCGAAGGCGTTGAGCACCTGGCCCAGTGGCCCGGGGGCGATGCGGTAGCCCTGCCGCGCCTCGGCCGCCGGGCTGGCGGGTGTCTGCGCCCGGGCGGGCAGGGCGGTGTACAGGGTGCCGAGGGCCAGGCCCGCCGCCATCGCCAGGGTGCGCGTGGCGGCTGCCGTGCGGGTGAGGGTGCCGGGGGCGGGAAGGCCAGGGGTGCGGCGGTTGCGCATGTTCGGGGCTTTCAGGGGAAGGTTGGTGAATGCAATGAGCGGGGTCACCTTGTTTTCCGAACGAGCGCGGGAAATCCTCAATGCCGGGGGCAAGAAAGTACGCTGCGCCTGCTGCCGCCGGGGGCGGGAGTTTCAGCCAAAATGGCCTAAAGCCCTTGTGCAGCAAGCGCTGCAAGCTATCAAAACAGGAGTTTTGTGCCTTATCTGGCGTGCACGCTGACCCAGTAGCGGGTGCGGTAGGTGACGGCCACGGGCAGGCTCAGCGTGAGGTTGTGCAGCGCGCGGTCGGTGTCGTGCAGCGAGAACACGCCGCTCACGCGCAGGCCGGCCACGGCGGGGTCGCAGCGCAGCAGGCCGGGGCGGTAGCGCGCCAGTTCGGCGGTCAGCTCGCCCAGGGGCATGGCGTCCGCCACGAGGATGCCGCGGCTCCAGGCGGCGGCGCTGTCGGGTACGGTGGCCGGGGGCTGCACGCCGCTGGCGGTGAAGCTGGTGCGCTGGCCGGCGGCGATGCGCAGGGGGGCGGCGCCAGCCTGCGCGGGGCGGATGTCCACCGCGCCCTCGAACACGGCGACGTGCGATGCCCCGGCGTCCTGGCGCACGCTGAAGCGCGTGCCCAGCGCCTGCACGGTGCCCTGGCGGCTGCGCACGCGCAGGGGCGCAGCGGGCGCGGGGCCGGGCGCGGAGGTGACGAGGATTTCACCCGCGCGCAGCACGATCAGGCGCTCGCCGGCGGTGTAGCGCAGATCGACGGCGGAGGCGCTGGCCAGCACCAGTTGCGTGCCGTCGGGCAGGGTGACGCTGCGGTTTTCGCCGGTGCCGCTGCGCAGGTCGGCGGTGGCCAGGGTCCAGGCTTCGCTTTCACGCACCACGTAGCCGATGCCGCCCACGGCAAGGCCCAGGCCGAGCAGCCGCATGGCGCGGCGGCGCGCGGCGCCGGGGGCGGGCGGGCGCAAGGCGTGGCGGGCCATGGCGGCCGGCACGCTGGCGAGCTGGTGCTCGAACGCCAGCAACTGCTGCCAGGCCTGTTCGTGCCCGGCATGGGCCGTGCGCCAGGCGGCGCACGCGGCCTGGTCGGCGGCGCTGGCTTTGCCCGACCACAGGCGCGCCATCCATTCGGCGGCGCGCTGGACAGTGGCGGGGTCGGGCGCCGGCGTCTCCGTGGGCGCATCGGCGGGCGCGTTGGTGGGCGTATCGGCCAGGGGGCCTTCGGGCGGGCGCATGGCGGTTCAGCGTGCCGGCGTGGCGTGCAGCGCCTGGTGGCAGGCCACCAGGGCGGCGGCGATGTATTTCTCCACCGACGACACCGATACGCCGAGCCGGGCGGCGATGTCGCGGTAGCCCATGCCGTCGAGCTTGCACAGCAACAGGGCTTCGCGGGCCTTGGCGGGCAGGCCGTGCAGGATGGCGTCGATCTGGATCAGCGCCTCGATGGCCAGGGCGCGCTCTTCCTCCGACGGCGCCAGGGGCTCGGGCAGCAGCGCCAGGGCCTGCAGATAGGCCGATTCGATGTGCCGCCGGCGGTGCAGGTCGATCACCAGGCCATTGGCGATCTGGGCCAGGTGCTGGCGCGACTGCTGCGCCTGCGGCACCTGGCCGGTGCGCAGGATGCGCAGGTAGGTGTCGTGCGCCAGGTCGGCCGCGTCGCAGGCGTTGCCGAGCTTGCGGCGCAGCCAGCCCCGCAGCCAGCCGTGGTGGTCGGTGTAGAGGGCCTCGATCCTTTGCTGCAGCGCGAATTCTGTGTGGGTCATGGCATCCCCGGGGGCGCGGCGGGCGCACGGGCTGGGGCGTTTGGATGGGAATTGTTCTTATTCTATGGGCATGCCACGGGGACGGCTGCGGGAAAAACAAAGGCCCGCGCTGGGCGGGCCTCGGTAGCGTGGGCGCGGCAGCTTCAGCCAGCCAGGGCGGCCAGCGCGCGCTGCGTGATTTCCTCCACGCTGCCGGTGCCGCTGATAGCGCGGTATTGGGGCGCGGCGGCGGGCTCGGCCTGGGCCCAGTTGCTGTAGTAGTCCACCAGCGGGCGGGTCTGGGCGCTGTAGACCTCCAGGCGCTTCTTCACGGTGTCTTCCTTGTCGTCGTCGCGCTGGATCAGGTCCTCGCCCGTCACGTCGTCCTTGCCGGCCACCTTGGGCGGGTTGAACTTGACGTGGTAGGTGCGGCCGCTGGCCGGGTGCGAGCGGCGGCCGCTCATGCGCTCGATGATGGCGTCGAACGGCACGTCGATTTCGAGCACGTAGTCGAGCTTGACGCCCGCCGCCTTCATGGCCTCGGCCTGGGGAATGGTGCGCGGGAAGCCGTCGAACAGGAAGCCCTGGGCGCAGTCGGCCTCGGCGATGCGTTCCTTCACGAGGTTGATGATCAGGTCGTCGCTCACCAGCTGGCCCGCGTCCATCACCGCCTTGGCCTGCAGGCCCAGGGGGGTGCCGGCCTTCACGGCGGCGCGCAGCATGTCGCCGGTGGAGATTTGCGGAATGCCGTATTTCTGGCAGATGAAGGCCGCTTGCGTGCCTTTCCCGGCGCCGGGCGCGCCCAACAGGATCAGTCTCATGGAGGTTCCTCGGATGGTGTTGAAATCTCGGGGCGGCGCTGGCCACGGGCCCGCAGGGCCGGGCTGCACCGCTCTTATATAGGACTTGCGAGGATAGCATGGGCATGTCGTCGCCTGGCTTACGCCCCCGGCGGCGGCCCGCGCGGCCGTTTTCCCGGCCGTTTTTCAGCGCGTGGATACGCGCGGGCGCTCAGCCGAAAAGCGCGCGCACCCGGGCCAGGTCTTCGGGCGTGTCCACGCCCGGGCCCGGGGCCTGGGCGCTCACGTGCACGGCGATGCGGTGGCCGTGCCACAGGGCGCGCAGTTGCTCCAGCGCCTCGATGGCTTCGGTGGGCGCGGGCGCCAGGCGCGGGAACTGGCGCAGAAAGCCCGCGCGGTAGCTGTAGATGCCGATGTGGCGCAGCGGCGCGAAGCCCGCCAGCGCGGGGACCGCGGCGGGGGCCTCCCACCACGCCTGGCCCGCATGGTCGCGCGCGTGGGGAATGGGGGCGCGGCTGAAGTAGTGCGCCATGCCCTGCGCGTCGCACACCACCTTCACCACGTTGGGGTTGGCGTAGTCTGCCAGGCGGTCGATGGCGTGCGCCGCCGTGCCCATGCTGGCGCCGGGGCGGGCCTGCAGCAGCGCGGCCACGGCGTCGATCAGCGCGGGGTCGATCAGCGGTTCGTCGCCCTGCACGTTGACCACCACGGCGTCGCCGTCCAGCCCGAGCTGCTCGCAGGCTTCGGCCAGGCGGTCGCTGCCGCTGGCGTGGTCGGGCCGGGTGAGCAGCGCGGGTACGCCGTGGCTGTGGCAGGCCGCCTGGATGCGCGCGTCGTCGGTGGCGACGACGGTGCGCGCGGCGCCGCTCAGGCCCGCCTGGCGCGCCACGCGCACGACCATGGGCAGCCCGGCGATGTCGGCCAGCGGCTTGTCGGGCAGGCGGCTCGATGCCATGCGCGCCGGGATCAGCACCGTGAAGCCGGTGGCCGCGGCAGCGGCGGGCGCGCTCATTTTTCGAGTTCCTCGTCGCTCAGCGGGCGCGCCTCGTTCTCCAGCAGCACGGGGATGCCGTCGCGCACCGGGTAGGCCAGGCGCGCGCTGCGCGACACCAGCTCCTGGCGTTCGCGGTCGTAGGTCAGCGGGCCTTTGGTGACGGGGCAGACCAGCAGTTCGAGCAGTTTGGTGTCCATGGCAGGCAAGGGGGTTGGGGCAAATCAGGGCGCTGATGATAGCGAGGCGTCGAGCCGCGCGAAGAATTCCGGCGGCAGGCCCAGCTGCAGCGGCACGGCCAGCGCGCCGGGGTGGGCGGGCCAGAGCTTGACGGCGTCTTTTTCGGTGCAAATCAGGGTCTGGCCCTTGTCTGGCAAGCGCTGCCAGCTATTGAAATCGTAGTGATCGGGCAACGCCTCGCAGTGCGCCAGCGTCAGCCCTCGCGCGCGCAGCATGGCGAAGAAGTCCTCGGGCCGGGCGATGGCGGCCACGGCGTGCAGCGGCTGGCCGCGCAGGCTGGCCAGCGGCACCTGGCGGCCTTGCGCGTCGATGGCGCAGGGCGCGAGCTGCCGCGCGAGCCGGAAGGCCGGGGCGCGGGTGCCGCGCGGCGGCTGGGGTGCGGCGTGCAGCACGGCATCCACCGCGCGCGGCCAGGGCTCGCGCAGCGGGCCGGCGGGCAGCAGGAAGCCGTTGCCCACGCCTTCGTCGTTGAACACGCAGATTTCCACGTCGCGCGCCAGCGCCAGGTGCTGCAAGCCGTCGTCGCAGACGATCACGTCGGTGGCTGGATGGGCGGCCAGCAGCGCGCGGCCCGCCTCGGCGCGGCGGCGCGCGACGAACACGGGCACGCCAGCCGCACGGGCGATCAGCAGCGGTTCGTCGCCCGCCTCGGCGGCGGTGCTGGCGGGCAGCACCTCGCGGCAGCCATCGCCGGCGCGCCCGTAGCCGCGCGAGACCACGCCGGGTTGCCAGCCCGTGGCCCGCAGGTGGCGCACCAGCGCCAGCGTCACGGGCGTCTTGCCCGCGCCGCCGGCGATCACGTTGCCCACGACGATCACGGGCACCGGCAGCCGCTCGCTGCGCAGCACGCCCTGCCGGTAGAGCGCGCGGCGCAGCGCGGCGAGCGCACGGTAGGGCAGGGACAGCGGCCAGAGCGCCAGCGCCAGCGGCCCGCGCTGGCGCCAGGCGCTGCGCAGGCGGGCGGACAAGGGCATGGATCCTTAGCGTCCGGCGCTGGCCGAGGATTGGGTGGCGAAGGTGATGCGCGACAGCCCGGCGCGGCGCGCGGCTTCCATCACCGTGATCACGGCCTGGTGCGGCGCCTGCGCGTCGGCGCTGATGATGACGACGCTGTCCGGCCCGGCCTTGGCGGCATCGCCCAGCACGCGCGCCATGGACTCGACGCCGCCGCCTTCCACCGCTGCCTTGTTGACGGCGTAGCGCCCGTCGGCGGCCACGGCCACGACGATTTCCTTGGGGTAGTCGCGCTGCTGCTCGGCGTCGGCCACGGGCAGCGTGAGCTGCAGCTCGGTGAACTTGCTGTACGTGGTGGTGAGCATCAGGAAGATGAGGACCACCAGCAGCACGTCGATGAACGGGATCAGGTTGATCTCCGGCTCATCCTTGGGGCGGGGGCGGAAGTTCATTTCGCTTTCAGCCGCAGCAGGTGGCGCACGAACTGTTCGGCCGACAGCTCCAGCGTGAGCAGGTAGGCATCGACGCGGCTGCGGAAGTAGCGCCAGAAGATCAGCGCCGGAATGGCCACGATCAGGCCGAAGGCGGTGTTGTACAGCGCGGTGGAGATGCCGTGCGCCAGTTGCGCCGGGTTGCCGCTGCCGACGGCGCCGCCGCCCGTCTGCGCGCCGAAGATCTCGATCATGCCGATCACCGTGCCCAGCAGGCCCAGCAGCGGCGCGGCGGAGGCGATGGTGGCCAGCGCGTTCAGGTACTTCTCCAGCCGGTGCGCCACGGCGCGGCCCGTACCCTCCATGGCGGCGCGCAGGTCGGCCTCGGTGCTCTGGGGGTGCAGGTGCAAGGTGCGCAGACCGGTGGCCAGCACTTCACCCAGGGCGGAGTTCTGCGCCAGCTGGTTCACGGTGTCGGGCGCGGGCAGGCCCTTGGCGGACACGGCCATGGCCTCATCGAGCAGCTTCGGGGGAGCGACGCGGGCGGTTTTGAGGGACAGGAAGCGCTCGACAATCAGCGCCAGGGCCAGGATGGAGCAGGCAACCAGGGGCCAGATGGGCCAGCCTGCGGCTTGTATGATCGTCAGCAATTCTCTCTCCGCGCGAATGGGTGCAGCCTACGATTATGGCCTACGCCACTGCGCCTGCCGCCGCTGGGCGGGGCTCGGTTGCAGACGGTTGCACAGGCCGGCGCGAAACCCACAAATCCTGTGGATAACTTTGTGGGCAAATGCGTGGACAGCCGCCGCCAGACGGCGCCAATACACGCTTGCGACAGATTGATGAAAAATTGGTCAGTGAAAAATCCTTTAAAATCAATGGCTTGTACGTACTTTCTGGCGTTTCGGGCGGTTTCGGCATGGCGCTGCCGCGCTGCGTCCGCGCTGTGGAGTAATGCCCGCCGCATGGGGCCCGCAAACCCTTTCAGCGCCTATGTTTGAGCCCGAAAACCCTGTATTGGCGCCGCGTGTGTGGGAGGTTGGCGCGCTGTGCCGCGCCGTTGCTGATGCCTTGCAGGCGCGCTTCAACCCGGTCGCGGTGCGCGGCGAGATCACGGGCTTCATGCGCGCGTCCAGCGGGCATTGCTACTTCTCCATCAAGGACGCGCAGGGCCAGATCCGCTGCGCCATGTTCAAGCGCGCGGCGGGCCTGCTCGACTTCACGCCGCGCGACGGCGAGCTGGTGGAGCTGCGCGGCCGCCTGGGCGTGTACGAGCAGCGCGGCGACCTGCAGCTCATCGTCGAGAGCCTGCAGCGCGCGGGGCAGGGCGCCTTGTTCGAGCAGTTCCTGCGCCTGAAGGCGCAGCTGGAGGCCGAGGGCTTGTTCGACGCCGCGCGCAAGCGCCCGCTGCCCGCCATGCCGCGCGCCATCGGCCTGGTGACCTCGCCCGGCGCGGCGGCGCTGCACGACGTGGCCACGGCGCTGCGCCGGCGCGTGCCGCACATTCCGGTGGTGCTGGCGCCGGCGCTGGTGCAGGGCGCACAGGCGCCCGCGTCGCTGTGCGAGGCGCTATCGAAACTGTATCTGCTGGCGCGCTCTGGGCAAGGGCTGGAGGCCGAAAAGGCTGAAAATCCTGGCGTACCGCCGATCGACGTGATCCTGCTGGTGCGCGGCGGCGGCTCCATGGAGGATCTCTGGGCCTTCAACGACGCCCAGCTGGCGCGCACCATCGTGCAGAGCCCGGTGCCCGTGGTCAGCGGCGTGGGGCACGAGACGGACTTCACCATCGCCGATTTCTGCGCCGACCTGCGCGCGCCCACGCCCACCGCGGCGGCGGAGCTGGTGGCGCAGCCGCGCGACCTCTGGCTGGGCACGCTGCAACTGCTGGCGCAGCGCCTGGACGACGGCGTGCAGCGCCAGATCGACCTGCGCCACCAGCGGCTCGACGGTGCCGCGCAGCGCCTGGGCCGGCCTTCGGGCAGCGTGGCGCGGCAGGAGCTGCAACTGGCCCGGCTGGCGCAGCGCATGCGCCATGGTGTGCTCCTGAAAACGCAGCGCCTGGCGCAAGCCCAGCAAGCCTTGCAGGCCCAATTGCCGCAGACCCTGCAGCGCAGTCTGGCGGGCCAGGCGCAGCGCCTGGAGCGCGCCGCGCTGCGCCTGGAGCTGCTCGACCCGCGCCTGGTGCTGCAGCGCGGCTACGCGCTGCTGGCCGATACCGAGGGCCGCAGCGTCACCAGCGTGGCGCAGGCGCAGCCCGGCGCGCCGCTGCGCGCCACGCTGGCCGACGGGGTGCTGGACCTCACGGTGGTTCCGCCCCGGCTGGTGTAGGGGCTTGGCGCGCGCCCTCCCTGCACGCGCGGCGGGTTCTTCCTACAATGCTCCTTTGCCCCTGGCCAGGGGAGGGCTACCGCCCGGCCGCCTGCGCACTCCGACAATTTCAACCACGAGGAATACACCATGGAACACACCCTGCCCCCGCTGCCCTATGCCATCGATGCCCTGGCGCCGCACTACAGCCAGGAAACGCTGGAATATCACCATGGCAAGCACCACAACGCCTACGTGGTGAACCTCAACAACCTGCAAAAGGGCACCGAGTTCGAGGCCATGGCGCTCGAAGAGATCGTCAAGAAGTCCAGCGGCGGCATCTACAACAACGCGGCGCAGATCTGGAACCACACCTTCTTCTGGAACTGCATGGCCCCCAATGGCGGCGGTGAGCCTTCCGGAGCGCTGGCGGACGCCATCAACGCTAAATGGGGCAGCTACGCCGCCTTCAAGGAAGCCTTCGTGAAGAGCGCCGTGGGCAACTTCGGCTCGGGCTGGACCTGGCTGGTGAAGAAGGCCGACGGCAGCGTGGACATCGTCAACACCGGCGCCGCCGGCACGCCGCTGACCACCGCCGACAAGGCGCTGCTGACGGTGGACGTGTGGGAGCACGCCTACTACATCGACTACCGCAACCTGCGCCCCAAGTTCGTCGAGACCTTCCTCTCCAACCTGGTGAACTGGAAGTTCGCCGAGGCCAATTTCGCCTGATTCCATCTGGCAGCAGGCCACCCCGAACAGGGCCCGGAGAGCGATCTCCGGGCTTTTTTTTCGGCCGCACGGCAAAGAAAGTCCGAGACAAGCCTGAGTCTTATAGAAGACTTACGAAAAGAATCGCGTTTCGCGGATAGAATTTTGTATTGTGATAGCGCATTGCAAATGACGTGAAAAGCACGTAGCCTGTGGCGCGCTGTTGCAGCGAACGCCTCAAGCGCCATCCCCGCCCATCCCATCCGGTGGCGGGTCGCAGGTCGGCGGCATGACCTCTGTTTTTTGACCAAAGAGAGACAAGATGAGCACCCAACAACCCACCATCATCTACACCCTGACCGACGAGGCCCCGCGCCTGGCCACGGCATCGTTCCTGCCCATCGTGCGCGCGTTTGCCGCCCAGGCCGGCATCAACGTGGCCGAGAGCGACATCTCGGTGGCCGGCCGCGTCCTGGGCCAGTTCCCCGAAGCCTTGAGCGAGGCGCAGCGCGCGCCCGACAACCTGGCCGAACTGGGCCGGCTCACGCTGCGGCCCGAGGCCAACATCATCAAGCTGCCCAACATCAGCGCCTCCGTGGCCCAGCTCAAGGCCGCCATCAAGGAGCTGCAGGACAAGGGCTACAAGGTGCCCGACTTCCCCGAAAACCCGGCGACCGAGGAAGAAAAGGACATCCGCGCGCGCTACAACAAGTGCATCGGCAGCGCGGTGAACCCGGTGCTGCGCGAGGGCAACTCCGACCGCCGCGCGCCCAAGGCCGTGAAGGAATACGCGCGCAAGAACCCGCACAGCATGGGCGAGTGGAGCCAGGCCTCGCGCTCGCATGTCTCGCACATGCACCATGGCGACTTCTACCATGGCGAAAAGTCGATGACGCTGGACAAGGCGCGCGACGTGAAGATGGAACTCCTCACCAAGAGCGGCAAGGCCATCGTGCTCAAGCCCAAGGTCAGCCTGCTCGACCGCGAGGTGATCGACAGCATGTTCATGAGCAAGAAGGCGCTGCTGGCCTTCTATGAAAAGGAAATCGAGGACGCGCGCAAGACCGGCGTGATGTTCTCGCTGCACGTCAAGGCGACGATGATGAAGGTCTCGCACCCCATCGTGTTCGGCCACTGCGTGCGCATCTTCTACAAGGAGGCGTTCGAGAAGCACGGCAAGCTGTTCGACGAACTGGGCATCAACGTCAACAACGGCATGGTCGATCTGTACAACAAGATCGCCACGCTGCCGCAGAGCCAGCAGGACGAGATCAAGCGCGACCTGCACGCCTGCCACGAGCACCGCCCCGAGCTGGCCATGGTCGATTCCGCCAAGGGCATCACCAACTTCCACTCGCCCAACGACGTGATCGTCGATGCCTCGATGCCCGCCATGATCCGCAACAGCGGCAAGATGTGGGACGCCAACGGCCGCCTGAAGGACGTGAAGGCCGTGATGCCCGAATCGACCTTCGCCCGCATCTACCAGGAGATGATCAACTTCTGCAAGTGGCACGGCGCGTTCGACCCCAAGACCATGGGCACCGTGCCCAACGTGGGCCTGATGGCCCAGCAGGCCGAGGAGTACGGCAGCCACGACAAGACCTTCGAGATCCCAGAGGACGGCGTGGCCAACATCACCGACCTGGCCACCGGCGAGGTGCTGATGAGCCAGAACGTGGAGCAGGGCGACATCTGGCGCATGTGCCAGGTCAAGGACGCCGCGATCCGCGACTGGGTGAAGCTCGCCGTGAACCGCGCGCGCAACTCCGGCATGCCCGTGGTGTTCTGGCTCGACCAGTACCGCCCGCACGAGAAGGAACTCATCACCAAGGTGAAGATGTACCTGCACGAGCACGACACCACCGGCCTGGACATCCAGATCATGAGCCAGGTGCGCGCCATGCGCTACACGCTGGAGCGCGTGATCCGCGGCCTCGACACCATCAGCGCCACCGGCAACATCCTGCGCGACTACCTGACCGACCTGTTCCCCATCATGGAGCTGGGCACCAGCGCCAAGATGCTGTCCATCGTGCCGCTGATGGCCGGCGGCGGCATGTACGAGACGGGCGCTGGCGGCTCGGCCCCCAAGCACGTGCAGCAGCTGGTGGAGGAAAACCACCTGCGCTGGGACTCGCTGGGCGAGTTCCTGGCGCTGGCCGTGTCGTTCGAGGACCTGGGCCTGAAGAACAACAACGCCCGCGCCAAGCTGCTGGCCAGGACGCTGGACGCCGCCACCGGCAAGCTGCTCGACAACAACAAGGGCCCGAGCCCGAAGACCGGCCAGCTCGACAACCGCGGCAGCCAGTTCTACCTGTCGCTGTACTGGGCGCAGGAGCTGGCCGCGCAGACCGAGGACAAGGAACTGGCCGCCCGATTCGCGCCCCTGGCCCAGCAGCTGACCGACAACGAGCAGAAGATCGTGGATGAGTTGAACGCCGTGCAGGGCAAGCCCGCCGACATCGGCGGCTACTACCTGCCCGACGCCGCCAAACTCGACGCCGTGATGCGCCCCAGCGCCACGTTCAACGCCGCGCTGGCTGCGTTCGCCTGAACGCCGTTGGCGCAGCCGCGCGCCGCGCCCACGCCAAAAGGCCACCCGCAGGGTGGCCTTTTTTATGCCAAATCGGGCTTCAGCCCTTGTCCAGCAAGCGCTGGCAGCTATCGTTTGAAGAGCGATCCGCCGAGCTTGCTGCCGGCCTTGATGCCGCGCTTGGCGAACCAGCCCTGGTTCATCTCCAGCACATAGCGCACGGGCTTGGCCGAGCAGTGCGAGTCGTCGGTCTGCGGCTTCATGTCGGCCAGGTTGACGATGGTGCCGTCATCGGCCACGAAGGCGGCCGTCAGCGGCAGCAGGGTGTTGCGCATCCAGAAGCACTGGGTGGCGGGCTGCTCGAAGACGAACAGCATGCCCTCCTGCGCGGGCATGTCCTGGCGGAACATCAGGCCCGTCTGGCGCGCCGCGTCCGACGCGGCCACCTGGGCGTCGATGCGGTACATGCCGGCCGTCAGCTCCACGCGCGGCAGGTTCATTTGCGGGCCGGGCTGCGCCGGGGCGGTGCTGCACACCAGGGCGAGAAGAAGGGGCGCAAGGCGCAGGGCAGGCTGTGGCATGGGATGTGGTGCAAAAAAGGCGCGGACAAGGAAAAGCCCGCAAAACGGCTATTTTGCGGGCTTTTGCGTGCACCCATGGACTGGGCGCGATCGGGCGCGGATCAGGCGGCCGACTTCTTCTTGGAGCGCTTCTTGGCGTGCTTCTTGCCAGCCTTGTGGGCCTTGGCGGCCTTGGCTTCGGGGGCCGGGGCGGCTGCGGCGGGAGCGGCAGACACGGCCGGAGCCAGGGGGGCGGCGGGAGCGGCAGGGGCTTGTGCGAATGCACCAGCGCAGAGCAGGCCCGTCGTCAGGAGCGCGAGGAGTTTTTTCATATATGCCATTTCCTTGACAGACTAGGAGGAGGGAGGAGGTGACGTGCGGCGCGTAGGGCCGCGCTGCCTTTGCATAACGGCGCTTTTCGCTGCGCCGTTGACAAAGGGAGCCCTTGTATTTTGTCGCTAGAATTTCCCCGCTCCGGGGAAGAACGGCCCTGTGGCGTTTCTTTTTTTGCCTGCCACGAGGAGACACAAGCGCATGACCAGCTACCAGCACATCAAGGTACCCGCCGAGGGCCAGAAGATCACCGTCAATGCCGACATGTCCCTGAACGTGCCGGACCAGCCCATCATCGCCTACATCGAGGGCGACGGCACGGGCCGCGACATCACGCCCGTCATGCTCAAGGTGGTGGACGCCGCCGTGGCCAAGGCCTACGGCGGGCGCCGCAAGATTCACTGGATGGAGGTCTACGCCGGCGAGAAATCCACCCAGGTGTACGGCCCCGACGTGTGGCTGCCCGAGGAGACGCTGAACGCCGTGCGCGACTACGTGGTCTCCATCAAAGGGCCGCTGACCACGCCCGTGGGTGGCGGCATCCGCTCGCTCAACGTGGCGCTGCGCCAGGAGCTGGACCTGTACGTCTGCCTGCGCCCGGTGCGCTATTTCAAGGGCGTGCCCTCGCCGCTGAAGGAGCCCGAGAAGACCGACATGGTGATCTTCCGCGAGAACTCCGAGGACATCTACGCCGGCATCGAGTTCGAGGCCCAGTCCGACAAGGCGAAAAAGCTCATCCAGTTCCTGCAGACCGAGTTCGGCGTGAAGAAGATCCGCTTCCCCGAGACCTCGGGCATCGGCGTCAAGCCCGTGTCGCGCGAAGGCACGCAGCGCCTGGTGCGCAAGGCCATCCAGTACGCCATCGACAACGACAAGCCCAGCGTCACCCTGGTGCACAAGGGCAACATCATGAAGTTCACCGAAGGGGGCTTCCGCGACTGGGGCTACGAGCTGGCAGCGCAGGAGTTCGGCGCCGAGCTGATCGACGGCGGCCCGTGGATGCGCCTGAAGAACCCGCGCACCGGCAGGGACATCACCATCAAGGACAGCATCGCCGACGCCTTCCTGCAGCAGATCCTGCTGCGCCCGGCCGAGTACAGCGTGATCGCCACGCTCAACCTCAACGGCGACTACATCTCCGACGCGCTGGCGGCGCAGGTGGGCGGCATCGGCATCGCCCCGGGCGCCAACCTGTCCGACTCGGTGGCCATGTTCGAGGCCACGCACGGCACCGCGCCCAAGTACGCGGGCAAGGACTACGTCAACCCCGGCTCCGAGATCCTCTCGGCCGAGATGATGCTGCGCCACATGGGCTGGTCCGAGGCGGCCGACACCATCATCAGCGCCATGGAGAAGGCCATCCAGAGCAAGAAGGTGACCTACGACTTCGCACGCCTGATGGAAGGCGCCACGCAGGTCAGTTGCTCGGGCTTCGGCAACGTCATGATCGACCATATGTGAAGCCGCACCACGACGTCTCATGGCATCTTGTAAGCCCTTGATTTTCTGGAGAAATTAGGGGTTTTTCGTTTCATGGCGTTCCACGGCTGTTTGCGAAATCCGGCCCTTTTGGAGCCAGATTCGGAGCGACAGCGCCGGATTTTTGCTCCAAATTGCTCCATTTGGAGCAGGCAAGAACCGACACCGTGAGGACGCTATGCGAGCACTTAGGATTTATCCGTAAATTAAACTATGTCCCTGAGTTGCCCGTGATGCGACGCAGGAGACCGGGATGGCCAAGGCGCATGCCAATTCATGGGAAGTGACGGACGCGTTCTGGAAGCGGGTCGAACCACTGATACCGCAGCCAGTGCGCGATCCTGACAAGCAGTACAAGCGCGCTGTCGGGGCGGGGAGGCCGACGAAGCCGCCACGGCTGGTGTTCGAGGCCATCATGTATGTACTGCGCACCGGCTGCCAGTGGAAGGCGCTGCCAACGGCTACTTGCCGCCATCTCGCTTCGAGGCGCAGGCAGCCGCTGAACAGCCTTGACCGCAAGATTCCGCCTATCGGCGTGTCCGAAAAGACTTGACCACGACACATTGCCCCAGCGGGCAGTTGCTTCTCAACCCGTTCTCTCAGCAGGAACGCGCCCAGCGGTGTTGCAGAGCCAGTGCCCCGAGCTGAAGCGGCCGCATGCAGTTCTGGGGGAGCCACCCTCCAGTTCCTCGCGAAACGTCAATGCGGAGCCGGTCAGGCCGGCCAGCACCAGAAAAGCCGATACCGCGAGCCCCACCCGCCGGTGGAGCCGCACGATGACCTGTCGGACGGTCGCCGCCTTGATGCGCCTCATCCCATCAGAAGCGGTACTTGGCCATCAGCGTGAAGTTGCGTTCGGCCCCCAGGTAGTAACCGCCATAGGCGCGGGATGCGACGTAGCGCTTGTCGAACAGGTTGGCGATGTTCAGGGCGAAGCGCCACGGGCCGTTGTCATAGCGCAGCGCGGCATCCACCAAGGTGAACGAGGGAGTCGATTGGGTGTTGGCCGGGTTGTCGTAGCGTCGGCCCACGTGGCGCACGCCCAGGCCGGCGCTGACGCCCTGCAGGGATCCCGTGAAGGCGTAGTCAAACCCCGCCGAGGCGAGGTGGCGCGGCACCTGGATCGGTGTCTTGCCCAGGTCGGCATCCTGGCTGGCCACCACCTTGACGTCGTTGTAGGTGTAGGCGGCATAGGCCTGCAGGCCCGGGGCGAGCCGTGTCTTGGCTTCCAGCTCCAGGCCGCGCGAGCGAATCTTGCCGGTCTGCACGTAGTCGTCGGTGGAAGGGTCGTAGGTCTCCACGTTGGTCTTGGTCAGGTCGAACAGAGCAGCGGTGAACAGGCTGTTACCGCTTGGGGGCTGCACCTTGACGCCCAGCTCCCACTGCTTGCCGCGTGTGGGCCGGTACGGTTCGCCGCTGGAAGTCCGCAGGTTCTGCGGCATGAACGAGGTGGCGTAGCTGGCGTAGGGGGCAATGCCGTTGTCCGCCAGGTAGGTCACGCCCGCACGGCCGCTGAACGCCTGGTCCCGCTGCTTGTCCTGCCGGTCGGTCAGTCGATTGGATGATTGGTTCTCGACCGTGTCCTGGCGCCCGCCCAGTGTCAGCAGCCAACGCTGGTCGACGCGGATCTGGTCTTGCAGATACACGCCGAGTTGTTGGTTGGTGATGCGGTTGCTCGTGCGCAGCACGCTGGGCGAGGGGAAAGCCATGCCGTACACCGGCGCATCGAGGTTCAAGGGGGGTGTGGCGCCAGCGGCGGCATGCCATTCCTTGTAATCGGCGCGCACGTTGCTCCAGTCCAGGCCCATCAGCACGGTGTGCGACAGCCGGCCTTGGCCGAACCGGGCTTGCAGATGCGTGTCCAGCGCCGTTTGGCGCAAGCTGTCGTCCGCATAGCGCGCGCTGCGTGGCAGCAGGTTGCCGGTGATGGCACCGGCCGGGTTGATGTACCAGTTGTCCACCGAGGCGCTGGCTTGGCGGAAGTTCTGCCTCACGGTCCAGGTGTCGTTGATGCGATGTTCCAATTCGTAGCCCAGCTGTGCCTGATCCTGTTCATAGCTGAGGTAGTTGGGGTCTCCGCGCAGCAGGCCGGTGTTCTGGCCATTGCGCACCACGTAGAGCGAGAACCCCTTGTTGACGTTGCGCAGCCATTCGGCACGCACGGTCAGGGTCGTGTCGGCGCTCGGGCGCCAGGTCAGCGATGGAGCGATGAACTGGCGCTCATTGCTGCCCCGGCCGCCGCCCGCAAAACGCAACTGGTTGTCCGTGTCCAGCGCCAGTCCGACCACGCGGTAGAGCAAGGTGCCATCGGCATCGAGCGAACCACCCACATCCGCCGCCAGCTGCTTGCGGCCGTAGCTTCCCGTCTGCAACTCGATTTCGCGCACGGCGTCCGCTTGCGGACGCTTGTTGATGCGATGGATGGTGCCGCCGACCTCGGTCTGCCCATAGACCACGGAGGCCGGGCCTCTCAGCACCTCAATGCGTTCAATCCCATAGGCCTCGGTCTGAAAGTTGATCCAGGTGCTGCGCGCCAGGCGGATGCCATCGACCAGGGCGCTGGTGGCGTTGGAGTCGAAGCCGCGCATCAGCGCCCATTCGCTGCCGCGGGTTTCCACGCCATAGCTGTCGACCGTCACACCGGGCACGTAGCGCAGCGCCTCCATCACGCTTTGCGCACCGCGCGCGTCCAATTCGTCCCGGCCGATGACCGAAACGGACTGCGGCACCTCGATCAAGGCTGTGTCGGTCTTCATGCCCGTGGCACTGCGCCGCGCGACGAATCCATGCACCGGCCCCGATGCCGTTTCTGCTTCCTGCGTGGCGGTGACCCTGACCAAGGGCAGTGTCTGGACGCCGTCTTGCCCGCCTGGTGGAGCAACGGCTGGAGCGGCGCCCAGCACGTAGCCCCCGTTGGGCTGGGGAGTGGCGGCCAAACTGGTGTCCGCGAGGATCCGCTTCAAGGCGTCGGCGGCCTCGTGGCGGCCCGTCAGGCCCGGGCTGTGCTTGCCCGTGATGTCCTCCGAGCGGTAGGACAGCATCAGTCCGCTTTCCAGCGCAAAGCGGGTCAGCACGCCTTCCAGTGTTCCAGCCGGGATGGCGTAGGTTTTGGCGCTTGCCGGGACCTGTGCGGCGCTGGGGGCGGCCAGCAGGGCCGTGCCCAGCGTGGCAAGCATCAGTGCCTGGCTGGCGGCCAGGGAGGCGGCATGCCGCTGGAAGGTGTGCACGGCGCGGCGGCGGTGTTTCTGCATGGAGGGTGTCCTTTCCCGATAAAAATGTGGCTTCTCAAGGACATGCCACGCGAGAAAGAAAAACACCTCAACGTCCGCTCAAATTTTTCTCTGGTCCAGCCATGCTCAGGTGCCACGTGGTCTGAGGGTGATCCAGAACCGCGTCATCGTTCGGGCTTCGACAGGCTGCGTGCGCAGCAGCATGTCGATCACCCGGTCCGTGTCGTCCAGCGGATAGATGCCCGAGACCTTCAGGTGGGCGATCCCGGGGGCACAAGCCACGCGGCCCGGCCGGTAGCGCTCCAGCTCGGCGACGAATTCCGCCAGGGGCATGTCGCGGGCGACGAGCATGCCTTTTGCCCAGGCTGGCGCCCCTGCGGTCAACGGCTGTGTGGGGGTGATCTCCAGGCGGCCAAAGCGGGTTTGTTCCCCAGCGCGCAGGACGCGGGTCGCAGAGGGCGCAAGGGCCGGTTGGATTTCCACCGCACCGTCGAAGACGGCCAGGTGGGTCTCGCTGCCGTATCGGCGCACCGAGAAGCGGGTGCCCAGGGCGCGCAACCGGCCATCGGGCGTGTCCACCAGGAACGGCCAGAAGGGCGCTGCCGTGTCACCGGTGGCATCGGCGCCGGTCGTGATCAGGATCTGCCCGTGCAGCAGTTCGACCAGGCGCGCTCGCGGAGAAAAGCGCACGGCAATGGCGCTGGCCGTGTCCAGATCGATGCGGGTGGCATCGGCCAGCGTGACCGTGCGGCGTTCGCCGGTGCGGGTGCGGTGGTCGGCGGTCCAGTCCTGCCACCCGGTGTGCAGCGGGTCGCGGGCCAGCCAGGCTCCGCTGCCGGTGAACAGGGCCACGGCCAGGTAGCGGATGGCGCGGCGCCGCTGGCGCGAAGCCGCTTCGCCCCGTTCCAGCGTGCCGTGCACGAGGGGCGCATCCAGCCCACGCAACTGGGCCGAAAACGATTCGATGTGCCGCCAGGCGCGTTCATGGTCGGCATGCGACGTGCGCCAGTGCTGCCAGGCTTGCTGGGTCGCCTCGTTCGCGCCCGGGGCTTGCAGGGCCACCATCCATTCCACCGCCTGGGTGCAAACCTCCTCGGGAAGGGCCGGCCCCTGCAGCGCCGGCAGGAGGGTGGGGGAAACGTCGGATGGGGACATTTGGGAGGCCCAGGAGGGTTTCAGACGTCCAGGCCGAAGAAGCACATGCGCGCCGCTTTCGCGATGTGACGTTGCACCGTGGCGAGCGAGAGGTTCAGCTCGATGGCGATGTCCACCTGCTTCATGCCATCCAGTTGCGAAAGCAGGAAGGCCTTGCGCACGGGGACGTCGAGCGCGTCGAGCCGGCGGTCCAGTTCGACCAGGGTCTCCAGCAATATGGCGCGGGTCTCGGGGCTGGGTGCCGTGGGCTCGGGCAGGGATGCCAGGGTGGCGAGATAGGCTTCTTCAACCCGGCGGTGGCGATGGAAGTTGGACACCACCCCCTGCGCCACGGTGGCCAGCAAGGCCCTGGGTTCACGGATGGCAGGAAGGTCATCGCGGCGCAGCAGCCGCAGGAAGGTGTCGTGCGCCAGGTCGGCGGCGTCGAAGGAGTTGCCCAGGCGCCGCCGCAGCCAAGCCTTCAGCCAGCCATGGTGGTCGGCGTAGAGGCTCTCGATGCTCTGCTGCAGTGCGATTCCGGTCGTCGGCATGAACCCTCCAGGGAACGCTGGGCGTGGAGGCGTGAGCACCGGCGTGAATGGGAATGCGTCGCATTATATTCAATGGCCGGTCGGCGCCATGCTGAGCACCTGGGCAGCAGCCCTCTATGGCAGTTCCATCGTCCAGGGTCAGCTCGGCAGCTAGGCGGAGTGGTCGAACCAATCGCAGCGGATCTCGGGTTGGGCCGCACGCAGCGCCAGAAACTGATCCTGCGAAAAGTTCTGCCCGCAGTGCAATGCACGCAGTGCAATGCACGCAACTGCCCGAGACGTTGGAGGGGCGCGAGGGACTTGTCTGGCACCTGGCAGTTGATGGGCGACAGGCACTGCAACCGATCGAGTCCGGCCAGCGGCGTCAGCGAATCCAGTTGCAGGGGCGTCCAGGTCCCTCCGTCGCGCGCGAGTCCCCGCAACTGGGTCTGCGCCGCCAACGCGGTGATGTCATGCAGCAGGGGCCAGTTCTTGAGAGACAGCACCTCCAGCGTTCGCCGCTCACCGAGCCAGGACAGGTGGCCGATGGCGGGCACGCCGTCCAGCGAGAGGTGCCTGAGGGCCTTTGCGTCCTGCAGCAGGGAGAGGTCCTGCGCTGTGACCTTCTCCATGAACAGCACCTCCAGGTTGGGCAGCGCGCACAGGCCATGGAGCAGGTCCTGGTCCACGCCGTGCACCCATATCCGGCGCAGGCTGGTGCGCGCGGCAATGCCCTTGAGCGACTTGCCCTTGCGCAGCTAAGCGGGCGTCCCGGCCGTAGGGCCGTAGGGCCATAGGGCCGGGCAGGGCGCTTGTCTTGCATATTGGAGGCGAAAAGGCCCGCGCTGCACGCGGTATGCAGCGCGGGCCTGCTCCTGCCCGTGGTTCAGTGCCCCCCGCGCTGCGCGGCGGGGCGCGTGTTCAGATGCCGAGTACCTTGGCCACGTAGTCGGCGTCCTTGTCGCCCCGGCCCGAGAGGTTCACCAGGATGTGCTGGTCCGGGCGCAGCGTGGGCGCCACGCGCATGGCCCAGGCCACGGCGTGGGCGCTCTCCAGCGCGGGGATGATGCCTTCCACGCGCGAGAGCTGCATGAAGGCGTCCAGGCACTCCTTGTCGGTCACCG